>FTKM01026000.1_pt1 | contig 99933 bp, 91 predicted proteins | sample 1658051 | NCBI WGS metagenome assembly FTKM01 (sample SAMEA3914794, study PRJEB12502) | metagenome | biome: forest; material: soil | place: Canada | collected 2011-07-05 | depth 0.1 m | reverse complement strand
GCGCCACCGCCACCAGCACCTCGGTGTGGACCGGCCAGGTCGCCGCCTGCGCGAACAGGGCCCCGCCCCCCTCAAGCGCCCGGTCGTGCCTGGCCCGCACCAGCAACTCAACCCCAGCCGGGCGGCGGGCGAAGTGGCTAAAGATGTCCGCTTCCTGATCGGCGACCACCACCACCTGAGACGCCGCACTCAGCCGCTCGGCCGCAAGCTGCGCGCCTTCGATCCAGCGCCGGCTCTCCTTGTCCTCCAACGAACGCTTCGAACGCTGGCCCACCGGCTCGGGACCGCGCGTCCAAAGCCGCGCTCCAACAACGCCCAGCATCGCCTCGGTCTCCGCATCCACCGCGACCACCGCATGGATGAAGAACCCTGGGCTTACCCCGTTGCCCCCGGGCCCAAGCCCCCGACGACCCGCCGCCTTGCTGGAGAAGCTCACCTCCGTGGTGTCCTGCGCCGCCACCACCCGCCGCCCGGCGCTGGCCTCGCCTGTTCGCGATCCCAGCGCTTCAAGCACACCCTGCGATGTCACATGAGGCGACGACAGATAGCGGTGCGCCGCCATCTCACCCGCGCGATCCCCGCCCAGATCCTTCAGAACCAACGTGCCCAACGACACGATCTGATCAAACAACCACGCGCCCCGCGCAGACGTCCGAACATCACCCGACCCAAACATCCAGCCGCTCCCAACACCATCGGGACGGTTGAATCAGCTCAAATCAAAAAGGGGAATCACTTCCGTGCATCCGCTAGCCCATTGGGGGAGGGGGACCGCGAAGCGGTGGAGGGGGCCTTGCCGCGCCTGAGACAATAGGGAGTTAGTACCCGCCCCCTCCGGTGCGCTACGCGCACCTGCCTCCCCCAGCGGGGGAGGAATTAAGATTCCTACTCCGCCGCGATCGCCAGTGGCGCAGGCGCCTCGAACGCCGCCAGGCGGGCAGCGCGGTTTGCTCTGGCCTTTTCCAGCCCGGCAGCCTTCACCACGCCGAACCCGCGAGCCTCGCTCGGCCAGGCCGCAACCTTCACCGCATCGGCATAGCGTTCGGCCTTCAGGCCGTCGCAGACCTTGCGCACATCAGCTTCATACTCGCCGATCAGCGACCGCTCCTCGCGCCGCTCGGCCATGTAGCCGAACGGATCCAGGGCCGTGCCTCGCAGCACCTTGCCCTTGGCCAGCATCCCCAACACCGGGAAGATCCAGGCGCCGAACTTCATCTTCTTCGGCCGACCGGTGGCCGGGTCGATCCGCGAGAACAGCGGCGGCGCCAGCCAGAGGCCGAGGCTCTTATGGGTGGCGAACTGCTCACCCAGGCTCTCGGCGAAGGCCGGCTCGGCATAGAGGCGGGCGACCTCGTACTCGTCCTTGTAGGCCATCAGCCGGTAGAGCTGACGGGCCACGGCGCGGGCCAGGGCGCCGTCGCCCTTCGCCGCCGCGTCGGCCGCTACGGCTTGGGCGACGATGGCGCGGTAGCGGTCGGCGTAGCGCTGGTTCTGATAGCCGGCCAGGTCGCCGGCCAGCCGGTCGATCAGCTGCTCGACGGTCTCGTCCAGCGGCTTGTCCATATGCAGGCCAGCGGCCCGTTCGGCGGCGGCCAGGTCGTGGGCCGCGATCCGGCCCCAGGTGAAGGCGAGGTGATTGGCCTTCACCGCCACGCCGTTGAGCTCGATGGCGCGCAGGACGGCCGCGGCGCTGAGCGGCAGCCAGCCCCTCTGCCAGGCGAAGCCGAGCAGCAGGGTGTTGGCCGTGGTGGCGTCGCCGAACAGGCCCTCGGCCAGGCGGGTCGCCCGCACGGTGGCGGTCTCGGCGGCGCGCCGGCGCACGGCGCGGCCCATGGGGTCGAGCGGCATGCTGAAGTCGCGATGGGTCACCGCATCGGCGGTCGGCGAGGTGTCGAGGTTGAGCGCAACCTTGGAACGCGTCTTGGCCAGGCCCGCCAGGGCGTCGGCGCTGGCGGCCACCACCAGGTCGGCGGCCAGCATCAGGTCCACCGAGCCGGGACCGATGCGCACCGCGTGCAGGTCGGCGTCCGTCGGGGCGATGCGGATCTGGCTGGCGACGGCGCCGTTCTTCTGCGCCATGCCGGTGAAGTCGAGGGTCGAGGTGGACAGCCCCTCTATGTGCGCGGCGGTGCCGATCAGCGAGCCCATGGTCAGCACGCCGGTGCCGCCGACGCCGGCGACATAGATGTTGAAGTCGTGTGTCAGGGCCGTGCGCAGCGGATGCGGCAGCTTGGCGGACAGGGCCTCGGCCTCGCCGGCCAGGCGGGTGGCATCCGGCTTGGGCGCAACGCCGCCCTCGACTTCCACGAAGCTGGGGCAGAAGCCTTTGACGCAGGACAGGTCGATGTTGCAGGCGCTCTGGTTGATCTTCCGCTTGGTCCCGAAGGCGGTGTCCAGCGGCTCGATGGCGATGCAGTTGGACTGCACCTGGCAGTCGCCGCAGCCTTCGCAGACGCGCGGATTGATCATCATCCGCTTGTCGGGCGTCGCCATGGTCCCGCGTTTGCGGCGGCGGCGTTTTTCGGTGGCGCAGGTCTGTTCGTAGACGATGGCGGTGACGCCCTTGGTGTCGCGCAGGCGGCGCTGCACGGCGTCCAGATGGTCGCGGTGCTGGATCTCGACGCCAGCCGCCAAGCCTTGAGCCTTGTGCCATTTGTCCGGATCGTCGGAGACCATGACGATGGTCTTCACGCCCTCGCCGGCCAGTTCGCGGGTGAGCTTGGCCGGGTCCATATGGCCCTCGGCCACCTGACCGCCGGTCATGGCCACAGCGTCATTGTAGAGAATCTTGAAGGTGATGTTGGCGTCGCTGGCCAGGGCGGCGCGGATCGCCAGCAGGCCCGAGTGCTGATAGGTGCCGTCGCCCAGGTTCTGGAAGATGTGGGGCGTCTCGACAAAGGGCGAGGCGCCGACCCACTGCAGGCCCTCGCCGCCCATCTGGCTGAAGGTGGGCGTGTGCCGGTCCGGCTCGGCCATGGCCAGGATGTGGCAGCCGATGCCGCCGCCGGCGACCGAACCATCGGGGACGCGGGTCGAGGTGTTGTGCGGACAGCCGGAGCAGAAAAAAGCCTTGCGGTTGGCGAAGCCGCCGCGGTCGGGAATGACGCAGCGCTGCTCCCACTCGGCGATGGTGGTCCAGAAGGGGCCAGAGCCGTCGGAGACCACCGTGGCCAGGGCCTTTGCCACCAGCAGGGGATTGAGTTCCATGACCTCCGGCAGCAGCAGCTTGCCGTCCAGTCCGTGCTTGCCGACCACCTTGGGGCGCCGGTCGGCCGGCATGTTGAAGAGGGCGCTCTTGAGCTGGTCCTCCACGTATCCGCGCTTTTCCTCGACCACCAGGATCGTCTCGACCTCGGCGGCGAGGCTTTTAAGTCGGGTCGTTTCCAGCGGCCAGGTCATGGCTACCTTGTAGATCACCAGGCCCAGGGCCTCGGCTCTACGCTGGTCGATGCCGAGCACGGCCAGGGCTTCCATCAGGTCCTGGTGCGCCTTGCCGACGGTGACGATCAGGGTACGGCGGCGCGGGGCGTCCTGCACGATGCCCTCGATGCCGTTGGCGCGCACCCAGGCCAGCACGGCGGGCAGGCGCTCTTCCAGCAGGCGGCGCTCCAGCTCGACCCGGCCGGCGGGCCAGCCGAGGTTCTTGTCCCAGTTCAGGCCGTGAGCGGGGACTTCAAAGTCGGTGGGCGCGCGGAACATGGGATAGGGATCGGGCGCCTCAAAGCCGCCGGCGCTTTCCACGACTTCGGCGATGGTCTTCATCGCCACCCAGACACCGGCGTAGCGCGACAGGGCGATGCCGGCGAGGCCGAGGCTGAGGATCTCCGACACCGAAGACGGCTGCAGGATCGGCATCATCACCGACTGGAAGATGCCGTCGGTCTGGTGCGGAAAGGTGGAGGATTGGGCGGCGTGGTCGTCTCCGGCCACCGCCAGCACCCCGCCGAGCGCCGAGGTCCCCAGCGCGTTGGCGCAACGCAGCACGTCGCCGCTGCGGTCGACGCCGGGGCCCTTGGCGTACCAGATGCCGAACACGCCGTCCGCCTTGGTGGGGCCATAGGCCTCGTGCATCTGCGCGCCCCACAGGGCGGTCGCGGCCAGGTCCTCGTTCAGGCCCGGCTGGAAGACGATGTCATTGTCCTCGAGCAGCTTGGCGTTTTTCCACAGCTGCTGATCGTAGGCGCCGAGGGGCGAGCCGCGATAGCCGGAAATCAGGCCGGCGGTGTTCAGGCCCGCGGCCTTGTCGAGCCTGCGCTGCATCACCGGCAGGCGCACCAGCGCCTGGATGCCGTTCATGTACAGCCGGCCGTGCTCCCGGGCGAAAACCTGATCCAGGTTGTACTCGAGATCGATGCCGGCCATGCGCTTCCTCCGCTAGGATAACGAAGATAGCTCAAAACCCCGTAGCAAATCTCACCAATTTGCTTACGTATAGGGCTGATAATAGCACGTTTGAACCCAGCATATTAGGGCGCCATGGCTCAAAGACCCTATTCCGCTCTGGACCGGATAGATCGAAACATCCTCTCCATCCTGGCCGAGGAAGGCCGCATCAGCTGGCGCGATCTCGCCGAGCGTGTGGGCCTGTCCCTGACCCCCACTCTGCGCCGGATCCGCCGCCTGGAGGAGGAGGAATACATCACCGGCTATTCCGCCCGCCTGGATGAAAGCCGGCTGGGCGGCCAGGTCAGCGTCTTCGTCTCGGTGACCCTGGACAAGCAGTCGGAAGACGCGCTGGAGGTGTTCGAACGCCACATCGCCGAGGCGCCGGAGGTGATGAGCTGCTTCCTCATGGCCGGCGGCGAGGACTATCTGCTGCGGGTGGTCGCGGAGGATTTGCCATCCTACCAGGCCTTCATGACCGGGATTTTGACGCGGATCCCGGGGGTGGCGCGGATCCACTCCAGCTTCGCGCTGAAGTCGGTGATCCGGAGGGCGGCGCCACCGTTGAAGTAGGGGCTGCTCGTTAGTGCGTCCTTCGACACGGCCCTGCGGGCCGGCTCAGGATGACGCAGAGTTATAGAGCCCACAAAATACGTCATGCTGAGCCGACGCGAAGCGGGGCGTCGAAGCACGCACTGCCGAACGTCCTACTCCTTCTCGTGCCCGCCTAATCCGTGCAGCCAGTCCATCAGCGCCAAGCATACCCCTGCGGCCAGAAAGCTGCCCAGGATCGCCAGTTGCCAGACCAGGACATCGGTCGGCACCGGCTCCTCGCTCAGACGCATGAAGGTCTTGAGCAACGAGATGGCCGAGATGGCGACGATGGAAGCGATCAGCTTCATCTTCAGCGACGAGAAGTCGATCGTGCCCATCCAGGCCGGTCGCTCTTCCAAGGGCGCGGCGTCCATCTTGGAGACGAAATTCTCGTAGCCGGAAAAGATCACGATCAGCACCAGGTTGCCGGCGAGGCTGAGATCGATCAGCGACAGCACCAGCAGGATGGCCTCCTCCGGCTTGGCCCCCGGCGCGATCACCCGGGGCAGCTCATGCAGAATATCGGCGCCGAACACCCACAACAGCAGTGGCAGGCAGAGCAGCAGGCCGAGATAGAAGGGCGCCATCAGCCAGCGGCCTTCGAACAGCACCGTCTCGACGACGGTTTCCAGGAGGTGGGGTTTGCGGCGGGCGGGTGTGGGCATGGTGCGCTCAAGCTGGAGGCGTGCGAGGCGCTTGTCCAGCCGTTCGAGGGCCCAAAATCCTCTCAATGCTTCGACAAGCTCAGCATGAGGATTTTTACTGAAGCCTCAGTAAGCCTCATCCTGAGCTTGTCGAAGGAGAGGCGGACCCTCGAACCCCTACGTCACCGGAACCCAGATCTCGAACCCGCCCCCGCCGCTCACGGGATCGAACTCTGGCCCATAGCGCTCGAAGTCCGGAGCGTCGGCATGCTCCCGTCCCGAGGCGGGAAACCACTGGCTCCAGATGGTGTTCCAGGTGTGGTGAATGTCGGACACATGGCCGGCGTGGCGGAAGACGGCGTAGGTCTGTTCCGCCAGCCGCACCCTGGCCAGCTCCGCCGGCAGGCCGCTGAAATCGGCCACCTCGACCCCGGTCATATAGTCGATATTGCCCTCGCCATCGCCGTTGTAGCAGACGCCGTAGGTCACCCCGGCGACTTCGCCGGGGATGGCGCCGATCCAGGGCGTGAAGCGCTGCCACTGGGCGGGAATGGCCGGGGTGGTCTCCTGCCGATAGGGCTCGGACAGGCCGGCGATCAGCAGCGGGCGGCCCTGTTCGATACGGGGCGGGGCGAGGTCGGTGAGGGTCTGGGTCATGCGAAGCGGCTCCACGAGCGCAAGGTCATCGAGGGAGCGCCGGGCGCGGACCTGTTCGGGCGTTGCGCCGAACTGATCGCGGAAGGCGCGGGTGAAGGCCTCGTGGGAGTCGTACCCGGCGTCCAAGGCCACGGCCAATATGTCGGGCGCGCCGGCGGCCAGCGTTTCCGCCGCCACCGTCAGGCGCCGGCCGCGCACATAGCGCATCACCGACCGCCCGGTCACCGCGCCGAAGGCCCGCACCATGTGGTGGCGCGAGACCCCGCCCGCCGCCGAGATATCCTCGAGCGACAGCGGGCCGGCGAAGTGGCTTTCGACATACCAGAGGGCTTTTTCGACAGGGTTCATCAGGGCTCCAACAAGGCGGGGACCCTTCATGCCCCGCGTTAGCGTGGCCCATTTGATCGGGATTGATGTGGCGGGAAAAGTGTTAGCCCGCGCGATCAGCCCCATCTCTTGTCATGTGTCGTGCTGATTTTTCCGCCGTCGTCCGCAATCCATTAACAAGGGCCGCGCTAAAGCTCAGGTGTGTTTGAAGCGCTGAAACAGCTGAAGGCCAAGATCGGCCGCCCCGCGCCGCAGGGCGCCCGCGCGACCAATCACCGGCGACTGGTGGCCGACCTGCGCCGCGGTATCGCCGAGGACCAGCTCATCCTGCACTACCAGCCGCTCGCGAACGCCGAAGACGGCGCCGTCTGCGGCTTCGAGGCCCTGGTGCGCTGGAACCATCCCGAGCGCGGCATGGTCCCGCCACTGGATTTCATCCCCCTGGCCGAGGAGACCGGCCTGATCGGCCCCCTGGGCGAGTGGGTGCTGCGCCGCGCCTGCGCCGAAGCCGCGCTCTGGGCCAACCCGCTGCGGATAGCCGTCAATCTCTCGCCGCGCCAACTGCACCGCCCCGACCTGCCGGCCCTGGTGCTGGAGGTGCTGACCACCACCGGCCTCGCCCCCGAACGGCTGGAGCTGGAGATCACCGAGACCGCCCTGTTCGACGATTTCGACCGGGCGCTGGAAGGCCTGCGCCGGCTCAAGGGCCTGGGCGTGCGGATCGCCATGGACGACTTCGGCACTGGCTTTTCGTCGCTATCGACCCTGCATTCCTTCCCATTCGACAAGCTGAAGATCGACCGCAGCTTCGTCAAAGCCATGCATGTCGATGAACGCGCGAGAGCCATCGTCCGCGCTGTGCTGGGCCTGGGGCTAAGCCTGGGTATCCCGGTGGTCGCCGAGGGCGTCGAAACCGACGAACAGCTTCAATTCCTGCGCGGCGAAGGTTGCGCCGAACTGCAGGGTTTCGGGATAGGCCGGCCGGCGCCGATCGATGCGCATGGCGCGATTACGAGCGGCGCGCCTGGCATGCGGGCTATGGTCGCGGCCTGACGGCTCCAAGAAATGGCGTCCTTCAGACGCCCATCTTCCCCTGAAGGACCTGACGAGATTGGAGCTCTGGCGATCGTCGCACTCAAGGACGAGGCCATGGCCTCGCCGCGACGCGGCCGGCCCAAGGGGCCGGTCCTTGACTGCGTCGAGCGCCAGAGCAGGCTCGCATTCAGGTCTTAAGGAGAACCAGAGGCGCAGTTCCGAAGCCTCACGTGGGCGTCAAGGCTAGCTCGCGTCTTATTCCTTCTCCGCCCAGGCCTTAATCAGCTGAGCAGCGATCGCCATCATCCCCGGCGCCCTCGCGTCTTCCAGCTCGCCGCGCAGCATGGCCTGGATCTGGGGCCGGGTGAACCAGCGCACCTCTTCCAGCTCGGTGTCGTCGGCCTGGGCCTTGTCGTCGGACACTTCCGCGAACAGGCCGATCATCAGCGACGAAGGATAAGGCCAGGGCTGGGTCGAATGATAGGCGACCGACACGGCGGTCAGCCCCGCCTCCTCCATTACCTCGCGGGCGCAGGCTTCTTCAATGCTCTCACCGGGTTCGAGGAACCCGGCCAGGGCCGAATACATCCCCTTGGGCCAGACCCGCTGGCGGCCCAGCAGGCATTTGTCGCCAAAGGTCGGCAGCATGATCACCACCGGGTCGGTGCGCGGGAAGTGCTCGGTCTTGCAGGCGTCGCAAACCCGCTTCCAGCCGCCTTCCACCGCCAGAGTCGGCTGGCCGCAGTTGGCGCAGTGGCCATGCCGGCGGCGCCATTCGAACATCTGCTTGGCGGTGGCCAGGATGCCGGCGTCGGTCTGCGGCAGCCGAAGCGCGATCATCCGCAGGTCTTCGAAGGTCCCGAGACCTTGCAGAGGCCCGTCCGCCGGGTCGGGCGAGCCATCCAGGTCCACGGCGAACACCGCCGTCGTCTTCCACAGGCCTAGAAAAAGAACCTTCTGGTCCGAGCCCGCGGCTTCCCGCGCCAGGCCTATCGGCAGGTAGGCGACGCGCAGGCCATCGGCCGTATCAGGCGTCTTTTCCACCAGCGGCTTGCCGTTCCAGATCGCCACGCAGAGGCTGTCGGGATCGTCCAGACGCGCCTTGATCCAGTCTGGATCGGACCGCTTGTAGCTGGCCCGGTCGAGCGGATTGCCGGCGAAGGTATTGGTGATGATCGAGAGGCTCATGCGGTCTGGAATAGCAAAGCCGCCCGCCCCGTGCGAGCGAAAGAGGCGCGAGTGAAACAGCCGCTCAGTGCGCCGCCGCCGGCCGTTTGCCGAGCGCGTCGGCCAGCACCCAGGCGGCGCCGATCAGGCTGAGGTTCACCGCATTGGCCGCCCAGTTGAAGTGGCTGTGCGGGTCGGCCAGCAGGCTGGGCGCATGCACCAGCACCCCGAAGCCAATGAACATCAGCGTCAGCAGCCGTGACGCCAGCCGCGCCATCAGGCCGGACAGGATGGCCAGGGCCGCCGCCAGATGAGCGATCCCGGTGGCGAATGCCCAGAAGACCTGGCTCGGCGGCAGCCATTTGGGAACCGCCGCCGCCGTGTCTGGCAAATCGACGAAGTGGAAGGCGGCGAAGGAGATCAGGCAAAGGCCGAACACCACCTCGGCCAGCTTGACGATCCGCGCATGGGTCGCGGGCTTCAGCTCAGAGATCTGTGCGAAGGCGAGCAGGCCGCCAGCCAGCAGGGCCGTCTGTTCGGCCAGTCCGGCATAGGGCGCGAAACTGGTCGGGTGGGCGATGACGCGCGGCAGGTGCAGCAGCAGCACGTCGAGCAGATAAAGGTCCGCCAGGATCATGGCGCCCAGCCGGCCAGTGCGCTTCCACTGGATGGCGAGGCCGCCGATAACGAAAGCCGCCGCGACGAGATAGGCGAGGAGTTTGCGCTCGGGGATGGTCTCCGGAACCGGCTGCCAGACCGAGGCGAAATCCCCGAACACCAGCCCGACCAGGCCGAGCGCAATGGCGGCCAGACCGTATACGCGCACGCCAATTTTGGTCATGTCAGCGATCTCCCTTGGGGCGGAGGCTAGCGCACAGCCTGTCAGGCCCCAAGGAAAAGGTTAACGCCCCCCGCTACTGCGGTCCGAACACCGCCGCGATGAAGTTGGCGTAGCTGGCCAGCACCTTGGGATCCTCGGTGGCGATCTGGATCACCTGATCAGGGATCAGCTTCAGGTGGTCGGCCATGGCGTCGGCGCCCACGCCGGTGGAGCGGCCAAAGTCGCGAAAGATGGCCACGGCGTCGGCTTCGTACCTGGCCTTGTCGAGGGCCTTTGGCCCGCCCGCGAAAGCCGCCACGGTGAGGGCGTAGAGCTGGTGCGTGTGCGGATCATTGATCCAGGCCTGCTCGCCGCCCTGCATGCTGACGGTGGATGAGCCCTTGTCCGGCTCGGCCGCCGACCCGCCCGTGGCGGCGCCGCCGGCGATGGCCAAGGCGAGCGCGGCCCAAGCGATGTGATTGAATTTCAAGCTCATGATGTCCTCCTCGGAACCTGACACGACTCTAGGCTTCACGGATCGCTGAAGGGTCGGAGGACTTCGCGCCGTCGTCCGTTTTCGGACAATCCGGCGAAATTGTCCGATTGGACTTTCACCGAACCGGCGGCTGGACGATCCTGCCCGCGGACTTCAGCGACAGGGACGCAGCATGGCATCGACCAGCGCCGATCGGCGGCCGGGACGCACGCGGCAGGCGCTGCTCGGGGCCTTCGTGGACCTGATGCTGAAACACGGCTACACTGGCCTGACCGCCGAGCAGGTCGCCGAGCGCGCCAATGTCGGCCGCTCCACCCTCTACGCCCATTTCGGCGGACTGGACGGGATATTGAAAGCCAGCCTGGCGCGGCCGTCGGCGCCGCTGGCGGCCCTGGTCGATCCAGATGCGCCGATGGCCGACCTGCTCTGGCTGCTCGATCACCTGAAGGATCAACGGCGCCGCAACAGGCACTTCTTCCATGCACCCCTCCGCGGAATCTGGACGCGGCGGCTCGCCGAGCTGACCGAGGCGCGGCTGGCCGAGCAGGCGGCCGGCCGCTCGCCCATACTGCCCTGGAGCTTCATCGCCACCCAGCTGGCCGAGACGGAGATCGCGCTGGTGATGCATTGGCTGACCTTGAGCCCGACGACGCCCGTTGAGACGATCGCTACAGCGCTGGTCTCAACCGTCCAGGCCATGCTGGAGGCCTTGGCCCCCCTGAAGCAGGGCGGCCGTTCCTAGCTGGCGTTCCGGAACTGCGCGCAGCGATGGTCCAGCAACTCCTCGGCGCCGCCGACGTCCCCGCCGTCCAGATCGGCTCGGTCAACCAGCAGAATGAATCCGGCCGCCCCATCCGGGCGCTGGGCGCCGATCAATGCCATGGTCTCCTGACCCATGTCCGCCCGGGCCAGGGGATCGCTGGCCGCGACCAGGGCGAATGGATTCAGCCGGCTTAGGTCTGTGGCGGCGATCCAGCGCACCCGATAGCGAAAACCGCCCGGGCCGACCCTGAGCATCGACCAATGCTCGCCGATCGTCGCCTCATGCGCCGCCAAAAGCTGCGACACATCGGCCCGGACACAGTCGAGATGGATATGAAGCTGATCCTGGCTTCGCCCCGGCTGGGAGTTGACCGCCAGGCCGACGCCCCAGCGCGGAACCGGACGGCCGACCCGGCGCACCAGCCAGCGCTTGGCCCGCCAGGCATCCAGCCAATAGTTGGGACTGTTTGGCGACAGCAGTGACGGGCTCTCGATGCCGCTCACCGGCGCGGTGGGGATGACCAGGTACTGGGTCGGCCCCTGGATGTCCTTCAGCACCGCGAAGCCGGCCTGGAGGTTGACCGCCGAACATGGGGCCGGCGCGCCGGTGGCCTTGGCGTTCACGACACAAACCTCGTGGACGATGTGCCAGAGCGCATGCCGGTGCGAGGACATGGCGTCCTCCGCCCAATGCTTCAGCCCCGCCGGCCGTGCGACCGGCGCGAGCGCGAGTGAGCCGCCGAGCAGGATGGCGATCAGGCCGAGGATGGACGGGGCGCGCTTCATGGAAGGCGGGCGGGGTCTCGAAACGGGTTGAACCGGAAAAGCCGACGATGGGTCGATTTGCCAGAAAATGCCTGCGGAATATGGCGCTATTCCGTCTGCGGCGTGGAGCGCCGGTTTGCGTCCTTAAGGCGCCGTCAGCGCCTTGCGCAGGTTGGCCAGGGTATAGGCGTTGCCCTGCAGGAACTTGCCATAGAGGCCCTCGAAGCCGGGGGTTGGCGCATACCCGTCTTCGGACAGGGTGACCCGGCAATGGCCCGCCCCTTCAGGCTCGATGGCGATCGAGGTGACGATCCGGCCGAACAGATCGGCGTCCGTAAAGCCCCGCGGCGCCTGGACATTACGGAACACCAGCAGCCGCTCGGGCACGAAGGCGATGATCTGGTTCTTGATATTGTCCGGGCTGCCCTGCGGTGAGCCGGCGCGGTAGTTGGTCTCGATATCGCCGCCCTGGTGGAAATCGACATAGGCCGTCTTCACCGAAAGCGCGCGCCAGCCGTCCGCCGTGGACAGGGCATGCCAGACCGCCGGCGCACCCACCGGGATGTCGATCGACAGCCGCATGACGTGGTCGCCATTTCCGGCGGTGAAGGAGGTGTCGCTGACCCCCGGATAGGCCTGCGAGATCGGCGGCGCGGCTGGCGCGGCGCCGGACGCCAGGACAGCCACAGCGGCGGCGAGGCTTGCGATCAGGTTCATGGGGTAGGTCCGGCAGGTGTTGAATGAACGATCAATCAAGCTTGGTCACAAATCCGCGCGCCGTCAACGACGGCCGTGCTAGGACCTGAACCATGGCGTGGATGATCGGGGTGATGGTGAAGCTGGCCGACGAGCCGGCGCCGCTGCGGCATTTCTTTGCCGTGGGGTTCGAGGACCGCGCCAAGGCCGAATGGAGGGCGGTGGACCAGGCCCTGCTGATCGGCCCTGTCGCCGAAAGCCCTGTCGGCGGGCTGGAGCCGGTGCATGCGGTCAGCGGCCTCTCGCCCCGTGCGGTCAAGATGCTGGGGCTGAAGCCCGGCGAGGTGCGGTCGCTGGGCTGGCGCTGGCCCCGCCGCTGGATCACCATCGACGCCGAGCCGCCTCAACCTTAGGAGCCTCTCATGTCCGACCTCGCTCAGCGGCGCATCGATGTCGTCCGCAGCCACATGGCGCTGGAGACCGTCCACGACTGGGACGCGGTGATCGCCACCTTCGAACATCCGCGCTACGAGATGTACGGCTCCGGCTCGGTGTTCGATGGCGAGGCGGCCGTGCGCGGCTATTTCGCCGCCTCCCGCACGCCCTTCCCCGACCAGGGCAATGAGGTGATCGCCATCGCCCACGCCGATGAGACGGTGCTGGTGGAGTTCTGGCTCACCGGCACCCACCTGGGTCCGCTGCGCCTGCCCGGCCGCGTGGTCGAGGCCACCGGCAAGACCTTCCGTGTCCGGATGGCGGCCAGCTTCGAGTTCGCCCCGGGCAGCGACAAGATCATCTGTGAACGGCCGTATTTCGACCAGGGCGCGGTGGTGCGGGCGTTGGGGTTGGGATAGGGGCGGCTCAAAGCGCGTGCGTCCTTCGAGACGCCCCAAGAGGGGCTCCTCAGGAAACCCGGCTTTTTAGCGTTGCAAAAAATAATCAGTTTGGTGAGGAGCGCTCTTCTTCAGAGCGCGTCTCGAACCACGCAGGCATCTCGCAACCGCCCCCCTACTCCGCCGCCATAGCCGCCACGCGGTCACGGAAGTTGATCTCCTGAAGGTATTTGATCCCCTCCTCAGCGATATCGTCGCCGATCATCTTGTCGCCCTCGGCGTCGAGCTCAGCCATATCGACGTAGGTGGCGTAGAAGGCGCGGGTGCGGTCGGTGATCAAGCCGGCGTTGAGCAGGGTCTTGATCAGCACCCGGAAGATGTTGGTCTGGCTCTTTAGCCGTTCTCGGCGCAGCTCGTCGGTGGCCAGGGCGCGCATGCCCTCCATCACCTTCTCCGGGTCCAGCCCGAACTCGGCGTAGATGGCCGCTTGCTGGGTGGGCGAGCCCATGTTGAACAGCAGGCTCTGGAAGCAGTGGGCGGCCCAGTCCTCCACCATCTCGCGCTCGGCCTGGGTCATCTTGGGGATGGTGCGGTCGGCCCAGATCTTCCCGAACTTGTGGTGGAAGGCCTCGTCGGTCATCACCAGCTGGAATAGTTTGCGGGCCAGCGGGTCGCGGTTGAACTGGAAGCCGGCGGCGAAGGCGCCCATGGCCAGGCCCTCCACCAGCATCTGCATGCCGATGATCTTCTTGTAGACCTCGGGCGCGGCGATGATGTCGACCAGCAGCGCCTGCAGCACCGCGCCGCACGGCCGCGGCCGGCCCCAGCGGGCCTTCACATATTTGGCGAAGGCGGTGACGTGGCGGGCTTCTTCGCGGGTCTGGTTGGCGGCGTATTCCTGCGCGCCCTGGTCCTTCAGCACATGACAGAGGCTGGCCGACAGGTTCAGCGCGCCCTGCTCGCCATGCAGGATGGAGGAGAAGTTCCACAGCGCCATCTCATTGATGAAGCGGACCTTATGGCCGGTCTTCTCCAAGTGTTCGCGCACGTAAGGGATGCCCAGAGACATGATCTGGTGATCGGGCAACAGGGCCTCGTTCTCCATGTCCCAGGGCTCGTCGAAGTCGATGTACTTCTTGTCGAGCGGATCCCAGAAGTGGTCGTGGGTAGCGGAGATGATCTTGTCGAAGGCGGTGGAGCGGGCGTTGTAGCGATCCAGCTCCAGCATGGACTCGAAGTCGTCCGGCGCCACGGCGTCGTACAGGATGTCCTTGGTGATGTTGCCGTCGGCCATGGCGCGCTCTCCCGTTTATTATCTGCGTTCAGAAAAGCGCCGATCAGGGCTCACGTCAACACGGGTTGACTTGGATCGCCTCAGCCGAACGGCAGGTCCGCCGCGACATCGCCGATCACCCAATCGGCCGCCCCGCGCATCTCCTCGGCAAAGGCCCGGTGGGCGGGATGGGCCTTGAAGCGCTGAAAGGCGTCGTCGTCGGCAAACACCGAGAACTCGACCAGGTGATAGTTCTTGCGCTGATCCAAATTCCAGGCCGAGGTCCAATGCAGGATGCCGGCGTCCTCGCCGCCGCACGCCTCGCCGAGCGAAGCCTGCTGGCGTTGAAGCCGCCCACGCTCGGCTTCCGACACGTGCGGGTGGAAGGTGGCCAGAACCACGTGAATCAGTACGTTCGACATGTCCTTCTCCGCTGCCCACAAGCCGACAGTGTGGAAAGGCTTCAGGACCGAAGGACGGGTCCGCGGGATACTGGAGCGGATGAAGGGAATCGAACCCTCGTCGTGAGCTTGGGAAGCTCCTGCTCTACCATTGAGCTACATCCGCCACTTGGTCGTGCTCGATAGCGTGATGGTCAGCTCAGAGCAATACGCCCGGAGGCTAAGCCCCAATCGCCGAGGCATTGACAGTCCCGCCCGCACACCCAATAGTTCACCGAACTGGAAACTATTTGGGGAGGCGGATATGCCGACGATGAAACACATCGCGCTTCGACTGGCTGTCGCCAGTCTGGCCGCGCTTCTGGCGGCCCCGGCTTTCGCAGCCGACTATCCGACCATGGCGCCCGCCGCCCAATATCGGATGGCCAGCCGCGAGGCGGAGATCGCGCTCGCTCGCAGCGCCGCGCCGGCGTCGGTTTCGGCGGACGCGGATGTCATGGTGCTTGGCGACCACGGCTACGAGACAGCGGTGAAAGGCAAGAACGGCTTCGTCTGCCTGGTGCTGCGGTCTTGGACCGCCGGGTTGAACGATCCGGTGTTTTGGAACCCGCACATCCGTGGCCCGGCCTGTATGAACGCGGCGGCGGCGCGGACCGTGCTGCCCCATGATTTCGAGCGCGCGGAATGGGCGGCTGCGGGGCTCTCGCGGCAGCAGATGATCGAGCGGACCAAGGCCGAACTGGCCGCCAAGACTTATGTCATGCCGGATGCCGCCGCCATGTGCTTCATGATGTCGAAGGACGCCTATCTGTCCGATGACGGCGGCCATCACTGGCATCCGCACCTGATGTTCTTTGTCGCGGCCGCCCCGGAGGCCTGGGGCGCGAACTTCGATGGCTCTCCGGTCGTCGGCGGCGCTGACGATGTGGAGCCCATCACCACCTTCATGATCCCGGTCGCCAAATGGTCCGACGGGTCGGCTCAGGCGATGGTGATGAAGTAGAGGCTTCGGCCGGATCACCGATCCGCGAGATAGGCCGCCAGCTTGTCGAGCGCTCCCGCCCAGCCGCCCTCGTGGCTGGCGCGGGACTCCTCATCCCGCAGCAGCGCATGGGTGAACGTGATCTCGGCGCCCTCGGGCACCGGGCGGACGGTGATCTCGACGCGCGAGTCGCCGGGATCGGCCCCGCCTTCGGTCCAGCGCCAGCTCATCACGATGCGTGTATGCGGTTTGAGCTCCAGGAACTCGCCGGTGCTTTCGTGCTCCGAGCCATCGAGGATGCGGAACCGCACGCGGTAGCGGCCGCCCTCGCGCGGGTCGGATTCCGCGATCAGCACCGGGCCGCTGTCCGGTCCCCACCAGTTGGAGATGCCCTCGGCGGTGGTCATCGCCTCGAAGACGGTCGATGGCGAAGCGCGAATGCGCCGGACCAGGGTAAGACTCGTCATGGGTTCTCCGCCTTGGCCTCGTCCAGCCGGGCCTTTGCCTCCTTGGCCTCCGCATAGACCGCGAGCCGATCGAGGCTCATCGACCAGAACCGCTCGTAGCGCGCCAGCCACTGCATGGCCTCCCGCATCGGCTCCGGCCGCAGACGCACGGTCACGGTGCGGCCGTTCTTTTCCCGGGTGATCAAGCCGGCGTCCGACAGCACGTCGAGGTGCTTCATCACCGCTGGCAACTTGATCGAATGCGGCGCCGCCAGCTCGCTCACCGAGGCCGCAGTCTCGCGCTCAAGCGTCGCCAGGATCGCACGCCGCGTTGGATCCACCAGCGCGGCGAAGACGCGGTCGAGGGGGTCTGTATGGTTCACCATTTGGCAAAGTGTCGTGGTCGGCGACCGGCTTGTCAACCGCCCGCAAGCCGCGAGCCTACATCCGCTCCAGCAGCGCCACCGTGCCCTGGCCGCAGTCGGCGCAGACCGAGACGATGGCTCGCGAGCCCTTGGCCATGCCGGTCAATTCCTTGGTCGCCTGGCTGAGAATGCGGGCGCCGGTGGCGGCGAAGGGGTGTCCGAGCGCGAGGGTGCCGCCGTGCGGATTGACCCGGTCCCAGGGGAACTCGCCCAGATCGGCATCGACCCTGGCCCGCTCGCGGCGATAAGCCGGATCGGCCGCCGCCTTGATATTGGCCAACACCTGGGCGGCGAAGGCCTCGTGGATTTCCCAAAGGTTGATGTCCGCGAAGGTGAGGCCATGCCGGGCCAGCAGGCGCGGAATGGCCCGGCCGGGGGCCATCAGCATCCCCTCGTCGAGGCGGAAATCGATGGCGGCGATCTCGAAGTCCACCAGCTTTACGGCGGGTTCGGCGCCCAGGCGGGCAAGCCCTTCGGCGTCGCCGACCCAGATGGAGGCCGCGCCGTCGGTGACCGGCGAGGCGTTGCCGGCGGTGATCGAGCCGGCCGGGTCGAAAGCGGGCCGCAGCTTGGCCAGCCGTTCCAGCGAGGTGTCGCGGCGCGGCAGGGCGTCCTCACCCACCCCGCCAAACGGCAGGATCAGGTCCTTGAAGAAACCCGCGTCCTGGCCGGCGACGGCGTCATGGTGGCTGCGCAGCGCCCATTCATCCTGGGCTTCGCGGCTGATCTCGAACCGCTTGGCGGTGTCTTCGGTGTGCTCGCCCTGCGAGCGGCCACTGACCCGATTGGCCCAGGCCTTGATCGGCAGGTTGAAGTCACCCACCGTGAGGTTGGTCAGCATGGCCGCCGCCGCGCCAGGATCATGGGCGAAGGTCGCCATCAGCCGGTCGGTGACCTCGCTCTTCAGGGCGATCGGCACATGGCTCATGGTCTCGACGCCGCCGACCAGGGCGAGATGCGTCCCGCCCCGGCCGACCATGCCGGACGCCTCGATCACCCCCATGAAGCTGGAGGAACAGGCCAGCACCGTGGAGAAGGCCGGAATGGTCGGCTCCAAGCCCGCCTGGAACACCAGTTCGCGGGCGATGTTGGAGATGGTCGGGTCGGGGATCACCTGGCCCCAGACGATGAAGTCGGGCCGGGCCCGCTCGGCCATGGCCTTGGCCACCAGGGCGGCCAGGGTCAGGGCGTCATAGCCTGAGAAGGCGCCGCCGCCCTTGACGAACGGCGTGCGCAGGCCGGCGGCGAGATAGACGTCACCCATGGCGCCCGAGCCTCAGCCTTCGACGTCTGTGTCGGGGCGGTCGCCGCCGTCGGCGATCTCCTCGTGCCATTTGCCGCTCTTGTCCTCCCAGGAGATGCCGGCGGTGCTACCGCCGACGCGCTGTTCGCGGGCGGCCCGCTCGGCCGCCTTGCGGGCCGCGTCATGGCTGGGGAAGGTTTCGGAATAGACCCCATCGACCTGATAGGCCCAGCCGCCGTCGTGCTCGACGATCTTGTAGGTGACGTGGGTCATGGCGGGGCCTTTCGGAGAAACGATATGCCCAAGCTGGGGTGTGGCGATCCGCTTGGCAAGGCTTGTCAAAACCACGATCCGTTGACCTCGCCGGCCCTCGCGCGCACGATGCGAACGATCGTTTGGAGGAGAGACAGCGATGGCTGATGGCGATGCGATGACCGGAGAAGCTCGGGCCAAGTTCCACGCCATGGTGGACGGCACCCAGGAAGACTGGATGGCCATCGGCCGCGCGTCGGCGGAATTCCGCATGGGTCTGCCGGATCGCCTAGTCGCTCACATGAACCTGCTGAAGGGCGACTGCGGCGGCTTCGCGGTCGACCGGCTGGAGCATTCCCTGCAGACCGCCACCCGGGCGCACCGGGACGGCAGGGACGAGGAATATGTCGTCTGCGCCCTGATCCACGATATCGGCGACATCCTGGGCCCGTCGAACCACGCCGAGATCGGCGCGGTGATCCTCAAGCCCTATGTGTCCGAGCGGAACCACTGGATGCTCGACCACCACGGCGTCTTCCAGGGCTACTACTTCTTCCACCACCTGGGCCTGGACCGCGACATGCGCGAGCAGTTCCGCGGCCATCCGGATTTCGAATACACCGCCCAGTTCTGCCACCTGTACGATCAGAACGCCTTCGATCCGAACTACGACTCCATGCCGCTGGAGGCCTTCGAGCCCATGCTGCAACGGGTGTTGGCGGCGCCGAAACGGTCGATCTACATGCGGGCCTAGGCCGGCAGCTCGTACCCCACAGCCGCCTCGACCTCCAACGTCCGCCGCACCGCCGGCCGCGCCAGCATGCGGTCGTGATGGGCGAACAGGTTGGGCAGGTCGGCGCGGCCGGGCTTCAGCGAACTGGCGAAACGCCAGAACAGTCGAAACAGGTGGATGTCGGCGATGGAATAGTCGCCCACCAGCCAGTCCCGCGACCCAAGCCGCGCGTCGGCGATAGCGTAGATGGCCCTTGCATGGTCCAGCCCCTTCTTGCGCGCCGGATGAATGGTCGCGGCGGTGAAGGACATCCAGGAGACCACGCGGGCCTCGGCCTCAACATCGCCGGCCGGCCATAGCCGCGCTTCGGGATAGGCCTTGGCCAAGTAGTAGAGGATGGCCGCAACCTCGGTCAGAGGCCGCCCGTCGATCAGCAGGGTCGGCACATTCCCCTCGGCGTTGATCGCCAGATACGCGGGCTTGTGCATGTCGCCGGCATGAAAAGACATCGGGACGGCTTCAAATAGGCAGCCGATCTCATGCAAGGCGATATGGGGCGCCATCGAGGACGAGCCTGGCGCGAAATAGAGGGTCAGTGCGGCGGCCATTCCGCCCTCCAAGCAGTCGCCCTACTTGGGCGCCAGGGCGTTCTGCACCTTGATGATGGCCGGGCCAAGGATGACCACGAACAGCACCGGCAGGAAGAAGACGATCATCGGCACGGTCAGCTTGGCCGGCAGGGCGGCGGCGATTTTTTCCGCCGCCGAAAGCCGCAGCTCGCGATTCTCCTTGGCCATGACTCGTAGGGCCCCACCCAGCGGGGTGCCATAGCGCTCGGCCTGGACCATGGCCGTGGCCACCGACTTGACGCCCGGGTGGTTGGTCCGCTTGGCCAGGCCCTGATAGGCCAGGCTCCGGTCCGGCAGGTAGGACAGTTCGGCCACCAGCAGCGAGAGTTCTTCGGCCAGTTCGATGGAGGCCGCGCCCACCTCCTGGCTGACCTTCTGCAGCGCCGCTTCGATGGACATGCCGGACTCGACGCAGATCAGCAGAAGGTCGAGGGCGTCGGGGAAGCCGGCGACGATGGACTCCCGCCGCTTGGAGGCGACGTTGGAGATGTAGAGGTTGGGCGCATAGTAGCCCAGCACGATGGCGACCATGCAGATGCACAGCTTGGACATGGTCGGCAGGCCAAAACCGTTGACCACGAACAGATAGAAGGCGGCCAAGGCGGCGAGGATGAAGGGGCCGACAAAGCGGAAGAAGTAGAAGGTGGTCACCGGCTGCGGCCCACGGAATCCGGCCTGGGCCAGCTTATCCACCACCTTGGGGTCTTCCAGCAGTCGCGACAATTGCAGGCGATCGACCACCCGTTTGTAGACGCCCTCATCGGTGTGGCGCAGGCGGGAGGTCCCGCCGTTCTTGCCGGCCAGGGCCGCCCGCGACTTGCGTCGCAGCTCCTCGCGCCGGTTGGCCACCGACTTCATCCGGCCTTCCAGTTGGCTGCGATTCATCATCGGGCCGGCGAGAGTGACCACGGTGGCGAACACCGCAACCCCCACCAAGGCGGTGAGGACGTTGGCTGGATCGGAGAAGGCGGCGACGATGTCCATCGGCCCGCTCAGAACTTGAAGTTGATCATTTTGCGCATGACGAAGATGCCAAGCGCCATCCAGATCGCGCCACCCATCAGCATCAGCTTGCCGCGCGGATCGACGTACATGATCGACATATAGGCCGGCGAGACGACGCTGATCATCAGGATCACCGCCGGCGGCAGGCTGCCGATGATCCAGGCCGAGGCCTTGGCTTCCGATGACAGGGCCTTGATCTTCTCCCGCATCAGCTTGCGCGCGCGCAGCACGGCCGAGAGGTTGCCCAGAGCTTCGGCAAGGTTGCCGCCGGTCTTTTGTTGGATCGCCAGCACGATGGTGAAGAAGCGAAGCTCATTGGTGGGCATGCGCTCGTACATCTGCGCCATGGCCTGATCCATGGTCAGGCCGACGGAGAGGTTCTCCACCAGCCGCTGGAACTCGGGGCCGAGCGGGGCCGGACTTTCATGGGCGATGATGCGCAGGCAATCATGCACCGGCAGGCCGGACTTGATGCCGCGCACGATCACGTCGATGGCGTCGGCGAACAACTCGGTAAAGGCCTTCTTGCGGCGGTTGGCCAGGATGCTGACCACCCAGCGCGGCAGGCCGGCGGCGGCGGCGAAGCCGATCCCCAGGCAGGCCAGGATGTTCACGCGCAGGAACAGAACGATCAGCATGATCACGACGCCGAATACGCCGCTGAACACATAGAAGTTGGTGATCGACAGGCTCAGGCCGGCCTGCTGCAGCCGGGCGCCGAGGGTTAGCTGCGCCTTGCGTTGCTGGCGCTCCTGCTCCTTCAGCGACTTGAGCAGCTGTTTGCGCCGCGCGCCCGGCTCGTTGGCCGCCGCCTTGGCCTTGGTCGTCCGATCGACGCGGCCGGCGGGTGTGGCGATAGCCTGGGCGCGCTTCAGGGTCTTGGCGTTGCCGTTGCCGGAAAAGGCCATGCCCAGTCCCGCCACCATGACGAAACCCAGCACCGCGACGATGATGGTCAGGAAGGTCATTCGGCGGCGTCCAGCGCCTCGGCCAGTTCGCGCTCCAGGCCATAGTAGCGGGCGCGGTCCCAGAACCTCGGCCGCGCGATGCCGGTGGAGCGGTGTTTGCCCACCACGCCGCCGTGGGCGTCCTCGCCGGTGATCTCGTAGACGAACAGGTCCTGGGTGATGATCACTTCGCCCTCGAGACCAAGCACTTCGGTGATGTGGGTGATCCGGCGCGAACCGTCACGCAGGCGGGCGGCCTGGATGATGACATCCACGGAGCCGACGATCATTTCACGGATGGTCTTCGACGGCAGGCCATAGCCGCCCATGGTGATCATGGATTCAAGCCGGCTGATCGCCTCGCGCGGGGTGTTGGCGTGCAAGGTGCCCATGGAGCCATCGTGGCCGGTGTTCATGGCTTGCAGCAGATCGAAGGCTTCCGGTCCGCGCACTTCGCCGACGATGATCCGTTCAGGGCGCATTCTGAGGCAGTTCTTGACCAGGTCGCGCATGGTGATCTGGCCCGAGCCTTCCAGGTTCGGCGGCCGGGTCTCCAGACGCACCACGTGCGGCTGCTGCAGCTGCAGTTCGGCCGCGTCTTCGCAGGTGATCACCCGCTCGGTCGGGTCGATGAAGGCGGTCAGGGTATTGAGCAGCGTCGTCTTGCCGGAGCCGGTGCCGCCGGAGATCAGGATGTTGCATCGCGAGGCGCCGATGACGCCAAGCACCCTGGCGCCCTCCGGACTGATCGACGCATAGTCGACCAGGTTGCGCATGGTCAGCTTGTCTTTCTTGAACTTCCGGATGGTCAGGGTCGGGCCATCCAGCGCCAGCGGCGGCGCGATGACGTTGACCCGCGACCCGTCCGGCAGGCGGGCGTCGCAGATGGGAGAGCTTTCATCCACCCGCCGGCCAACCTGGCTGACGATCCGTTGGCAGATGTTCATCAGCTGGGCGTTGTCGCGGAAGCGGACGTTGGTCAGCTGCACCTTGCCGCCGACTTCGATGAACACCCGGCCGGCGCCGTTGACCATGATGTCGGAGATGTCGTCTCGCGCCAGCAGCGGCTCCAGCGGTCCATAGCCCAGCACATCGTTGATGATGTCCTGGACCAGATGCTCCTGCTCGGCCACCGACATGGAGACGTTCTTGATCGCCACCAGTTCGGCGACGATGTCACGGATCTCCTCGCCCGCCGACTTGGCGTCCAGCTGCGCCAGCTGCGGCAGGTCGATGGTGTTGATCAGGGCGTTGAAGATGGTGGTCTTGGTCGCGTGATAATAGTCGCTCTGCTCACGGACGATCTCGGTCGTCGGCCCGCCCTGGGCCGCGCGCAGCTGTTCGAACGCCGAAGTCGCCTTGGGGCCCGAGTTGGCGCCGCCAGGCTTTTGCCCGGCATGGGCGCTGGCGAGTCGATCGGTGGCGGACTGAGCTCTGACGTTTCCGGATGGCGGCGTGGCGGGGGCCAGCGCCTGTTTCACCGTGGACGGATCGACCGGTTGCGGACGCGTGGCGATGGGCGCGCCGGCCGTGGGCGGCGGCGCGGTCGCGGCGGCCCTGCCGCCGTCTTCGCCATCGGTGGGTCGCTTACCGAACACTGTCCTATTTCCGCTTGAACAGGCCGCTCAGCATGGACGTCTTGGCGGCCACGGGCGCGTCGCGCCGGGCGATCAGCTGTGCCAGCCGCTCCAGGCCATCGGAAGCCTTCGCGCGGCTGTTGATCTCGCCGATCATCTGGCCGTTGTTGGAGGCTTGGCCGAACAGTTTGGCGTCGAAGCCGATGATCAGCGAGGCCTCGATGCCGAGGGCGGCGGCGAAGTCCTTGGCCGGGACCTCGGGCCGGCCGGGCATGCCGACCTGATTGAGCACCAGACGCGGCGGCGCGTCGTTGGGTCGCGCCTGGCGGACCAGATCGACGATGTTCTTGGCGTTGCGCAGCGAGGCCAGATCCGGAACTGCCGTGACGATCACATCGTCCGCTCCGAGCAGCATCCGCCGCACCCAGCCAGACCAGAGATGCGGCAGGTCGAGCACCACGAAGGGCGCCGTCGTTCTGATCTTGCCGGCCACTTCCTCGAAGGCGTCGGCGGAAATTTCGTAGTCGTCGTCCAGATTGGCCGGCGCGGCGAACAGGCTCAGCCGGTCGGTGCAGTGGACCATCATCCGCTCGAGCAGCACCGGGTCCAGCCGGTCCGGCTGGTGCAGCGCATCGGCGACGCCTTGCAGCGGATCCTGATTGAAGTCGAGGCCGGCGGTGCCGAAGGCCAGGTCGAAGTCGACGATCACCGTATTGGTCTGCATCCGCTCGGACAGGATGTGGGCCAGATTATGGGCGATGGTGGACGAGCCTGAGCCGCCCCGGGCGCCGATGAAGGCGATCTGCCGGCCGATGAAGGGCGCTGACGGGTCGGAATAGAGGGTGGTGATGGAGCGGATCAGCTGCAGGGTTTGCAGTGGCGGCACCAGGTATTCGCTCACCCCCCGGCGCATCAGTTCCCGGTAGAGGGCGATGTCGTTGTGGGCGCCGATCACCACGACCTTGGTGCCGGGGTCGCACACCTCCGCCAGCTGATCGAGCTGCGGGATCAGTATGCTGGCGTGGTCCTGGCTCTCTACGATCACCAGGGAGGGGGTGGGTTGGTTGCGGTAGAAATCGACCGCCGCCGCGAGTCCGCCGGCCTGGACCGTGGTCTGCGCCCGGGACATGCGCCGGTCGCGCCGGGCCTTGTCGGCTACTGCGGCGGTGTCCTGCCGTTCGCAGAAGATATGGATGGCGATACGCGGAACGCTGGCCTCGCCCAGGGTGTCGCCACCCAGCGCCGCCTCGGCCCCGGCGATCATTTCGCCAACCGGGTTGGCGGCCGCCGACGCGTAGGAGGGCGCCGGACCACGCGCCGGTTCGGTGGCGAAAGGATCGAGCCGCTGGTCCGGCACGGCATAGGGATCGGCGACGTCGGCGAAGGGATCGTCCGCGCGGCTCTTACCGGTCGGCGGTGCGGGCGTGCGCCAAGGATCGGCGGCGTCGAGGGAAAACTCGTCGTCCGCGCCGAAGCCGACCTCGTCGTCGGAGCTTGCGAAGGGTCTGTTCACTGAAGCCCTTCCCTACGGCAACGCGGAGACCGAGCCATTGGCCTGGTCGTCTTTGGCGCTTGAGGAGACTGAACCCGCCCGATATTTGGCGAGCGCGCTTTCGCGACGTTGAATATCGGCCGGGTCGCTGGACCTCGGCCCGGCCAGATCGGCGGGATTGGCGACCATGGCGGCGATATTGGCGGTGACCGCGCAGCCGAAGTTGCTGTTGGGCTTGTTGGTCGCAGACTTGGTGAAGGCGTCCCAGTTCTCGCCGCACTTGGGCGGGGTCGCTTGATAGCTGGCGAAGGCGACGATCATCGGCGCGCTTTCGGCGGTGGAAGCCTCATAGCCCTCGACCTTGATCAGGGTGTCGTGAACACCCAGGCCAACCAGTTCCTGCCGGATGGCTTCGGCCGAATGGTAGGCCTCGCCGCCGCCGTGACTGGGCGCCTGGATGACGATCGGCCCGCCGCCGGTGTCGCGCCAGCGATCGACCAGCAGCGTCAGGGCCCGGGCTTGCGCCGCGGATAGGCCCTCGGCATGCGGCGCGAGCAGGATCTGGTCCTGATGGCTATCGACCTTGGCCGCGAACTGTTCGGTGCTGGTCAGGCCCTGGCGGGGGTTGTCGGCCGTGGGTTTGGGCGTTGAAGCGCACGCGGCCGCACAGGCCGCGATCACCGCGACCAGCAGCACTCTAACGTTCGTCCTGTTGCGCCTATTCGATGACATAGCCGACCGGTCCCTGATAGGCCTGCGGCGCGGCCTGACCGGCCGCGGGTTTGGGTTGCTTGACGTGATAGGTCTTGTTGAGCTGGCCCATCATGATGGTTGAGGCGTCGTCGGCGATGACCAGGCCGTCGGCCGGCGTCTGCAGGGCGCCCGGCGCGGTGGGGCCGACGATGTAGGGGGTGACGATGACCATCATCTCAGTCTCGCCTTCCTGATAATCCCGCGACCGGAACAGGGCGCCCAGGACCGGCAAGTTGGTGAGGCCAGGCAGGGAGTCGATATCCTCCTTGGTCTCCTCCTTGAGCAGTCCGGCGATCATCATCGAGGAGCCGGAAGACATCTCTACCGTCGTCTCCGCCCGGCGCACATTGAGGCCAGGGATGGTCAGGCCAGCCGAGCCCGTGCCGCTGGACAACAGGAACGAGCCCTGGTTGGTCAGTTCCGAAACCTCGGTGGAGATTTTCAGCGAGATCCGTCCCCCCGATAGCACCACCGGCACGAAGCCCAGGCCGACGCCATAGGATTTGAAGTCGATGGTCACCTTGCCGGTGTTGTCTTCGCCGGTCGGGACCGGAAACTCTCCGCCCGCCAGGAACTTGGCCCCCTCGCCGGACACGGTGGTCAGGGTGGGCTCGGCCAGGGTGCGGACCAGGCCGACCTGTTCGAAGGCCTGAATCTGGCCGAGAGCCTTGTTCAAGCCGGTCGATCCAGATGTCGTCTGCGTCGTCGAGATGGTGCTCGATCCGCCGTTCGTGCAGAGCTTGCAGACCACGGGCAGGTCGCGGGTGCCCGTAAGCGGGTCAAAGGCCAGGGTCTCTGGCTGCTGGGTGGTGTCGATGCTGCCCCCCGCGGTCAGCCCGCCCAGCAGGGTGCCGTTCACCGCGTAGTTGGCGGCGGAACTCAGCAGATATTGAGCGCTGCCGGACTGGCCAATGGTGGCCGACAGGTTGAAGCCCAGCTGCTTGATCACCGAGCGCTGCACCTCGACGATGCGCACCTTCAGCATCACCTGATCCTTGGCGGCCAGGCTGATCATGTTGATCACCTGCTCCGGCTTGGTGGTGAACTGCTGGGCGATCTGCATCGCCCGGTCGGAATCGGCGAGGCTGACGACCTGGCCGGACAGGATGAGGCTGTTGTTCGCCCCTTCCACATGCACCCGCGAGCCAGGAATAACTCGGGCGATGGTGTCGGCCACCGCGCTGAAATCCTGATCGACGCGGATATTGAGCGCGAGGATGCGCCGCCCCGAGGCGTCGAAGAAGACCGCGTCGGTCTGGCCGGGCGCGACGCCCAGGACCATGATCCGGCGCGGCGAGCGCAGCACCGCGTCGGCGACCAGCGGGTTGGTGACCAGCACGTCGCGGGCGTCCACGGGCAGGTCGATGATGGCCGACTTACCCTTGGGCAGGGTGAGGTTCTGCCCGGCGTCGGACTGCGTCGAGAGATCGACGCGAATCTCCGGCGTGGCGCCGGACTGAGCATGGCAAGCCGGCGCTATCGCGCTCACGACCAGCCAGGCCAGGAGGCCCAAAAGGCGCGGGAAGGTTTTCATGGCGTCACCATGGCGTCGGTCGCGACCCCGCCCCGATAGATACGAACATCGCCCGTGGCCTGATGGGCGGCGGCGACCGCCCGCCCGGAGGCCCCGCCAGCGTCCGCGTAGGACCTCAGGGCCAGAACCACCTCGCCCTGGGCCTTGGCCTTGGCGAGAATTTCCTCGTCCCCCGCCGGCACCTCGAGCGTCGCGACAGCGCCGACCATGGACTGGGCGCCCTTGGCCGGCTCGCTGGCCTGGTCGATCGCCAGCACCTGGATGTTCTTGAGCAGGATCTGGGCCGTATAGCCGGTCTGGGCGCTGCCGGCGCCGCTGAGTTGCTTGGCCTGCAGGACATCGACCCGGTCGCCCGGCAGGATGAAGCCGCCGGCGCCGGTGCTGACGCTGATGGGGATGGCCACGGCCCGCATGCCCGGATGCAGCACCACGGCCATGAAGCCGCCCTGCCCGTCCCTGACCAACTTGGCCTGGACCACCGGCTCATTGGCCAGGATGGGCGCACGTACGATGGCGCCATAGACCGCCTCCATCGGGCCGGTGTTGGCGACGACGGCGGTGGCCTTCTGCGCCATTGTGGCGACCGTCCCCCGCGGCAGAGGCGCGGCGGCCTGGCCGTCGGTGATGAAGGCGGGATTGACCCCGTCGGCCGGCCAGGGCTGCCAGACCACGTCGCCGGCGACGATTCGCGTCCCCACCGACAGATCCTTGTGGGCGACCAGCACCTGGGTCATCGGCCTTTCCGGCGCGGCGGCCACCACGGGCGCCATCGCCGGCTTATGACCGGCGATGCTGCGCACGATCAGCATCAGGCAGATCGCGGCGAAGGCGGCGACGACCAGAATGACCACACGATTGGAGCCCATGGCAGGCTTAAACTCCGCGGCCGGCCGGCTGATAAGCCGGGGGCCAGAACACTTGGCGACTTAAGAATCCCTGTTAGGGCGCCTGGACGTTGGATGGGGCATGGTTAACGACGCGCTAAGCGGGCTGTGGAATTCGTTAAAAGCGACCATGGAAGGCGGCCATCAAGCCGCTTTGAGGAAAGGCGACCAGGGCGCCTATGGCGATGGCGACCCCATAGGGCACGTCGCCGCCTGGGGTCGTCAGCCTGGCCAACCATGCCGGGGCCGCGGCGAGATAGGGCTTTAGCGCGGTCGAGCGGGCGTTGAGCAACACCACCGCCAGGCCGCCGCCCGAGATCGCCGTGACCAGCAAGAAGGTTGGCGCGCCGGTCAGGCCAAGCCAAAGGCCGCAGGCGGCGAACAGCTTGGCGTCGCCGCCGCCGACCCAGCCGGCGGCGAACATGCCCATGCCGGCCAGCAGGGCGAGGACTCCCACCGCGACATCCATCCCCATGGCCGCCAATGGCCGGCCGAGCAACAGGGACACGGGTATATAGACCGCGAGGATCAGCAGGGAGATCCGGTTGGGGATCGTGAAGCTGGTGACGTCGGTCAAGGCGGCGATGATCACCAGCGCCGGAAAGAGGGTCAAAAGCGCGCCCTGGAGCGTGTTCATCGGGGGTCTCTGCGAGCGTGTATGGCGGAGCGCCGGGGTCTCGCCAGCATCGGCCCCAGCGGTGAAGGAAAGGTTGCGTTAAAGGGTTCGAAGGCCCTGAAAACGGGGGCCAAAACGGCGAAGGCCGCGGCGCTTGCGCGCCGCGGCCCCCGTTTCGCGGACGTCCGTCTGGTTTAGACGTTCGCCAGGCCGGTGTTGATCTTCGCGAAGGCGTTGTTCAGGTGGCCGCCGAGGGTCGATACCGCGGTGATGATAACCACGGCGATCAGGGCGACGATCAGGCCGTATTCGATGGCAGTGGCGCCGGATTCGTTTTTCGCGAAGCGAGTGATGAACTTGGACATGCTATATCTCCTTGATTAGCGAGTAGTTGGACTGAAGGTTTGAAGCAGTCCTGCTGCTCGCCCCCGAAAACACGATCAATTTGCCCCAACGCATTTAATTACCAGTAAACAGCCAAAGGTTACTCGACTTTTTTCTATAGTTTATTTGAATTTACCATTACCATCGATTAACCAAGGCGATATATTTACTGAATATTACCCACGAACGACACATTATGACTCACGTGCGCGTAGGCGTGCGTTTTCAGTCTTTGTTGACCATTCCAGCCCACCCTGGGGCATCGCGATTTTTTGGGAGCATCGGCCATGCGCCGCGCCGGCCGGACCGCAATCCTTACCATTCTGATCGCCTCAGGCGCCGCCGCGGCCATGGCCGAGACCGGGTCCACCACGGTCCACATCAACCAGAGCCGCCGTATCCTGCTGCGCGGCGCGGCCGCTAGCGTGATCGTCAGCGACCCCTCCGTGGCCGATGTGAGCATGATCGACGCCCACAGCGTGATCCTGCAGGGCAAGGGCTATGGGCAGACGGACGTCCTGGTGATCGACCACGCCGGGCGCACCCTGCTGGACGACCGCGTTCTGGTCACCGCCCCCGAGACCGGCGTGGTGACCGTACATCGGGGCGCTGCAACGATGGATTACACCTGCGCCGCGCGCTGCCAGCCTATGCCGATCCCCTCAGGAAACGGCGGCGCGGGGCAGGCCGGCGCGGCGGCCCCCGGCGGCATCCCCGGAGCCGGCTCGCAAACCAACACCCCACCGGCCGCCGCCACGCCGTCCCCTTAGCGGGATCTGAGCGGCGATCCGGCTCAAGATCTGGCGCGGCTTAAACTGTCGATTAGGGACAAGCCTGTAGGATCAGTCCCATGTCCTTTGCGGTCCCCTTCTTCGCCCAGCGCCGGATCCAGCACATGCGCGGCCTGCTGAACCGCTTTTCGCGCGGGCGAAGCGGCTCGACGGCTGTCGAGTTCGCCATGCTGGCGATGCCCTTCCTCGGCCTGTTGTTCGGCATCATCGAACTGGGAATGATCTATCTGATCTCCACCACGCTGGATAACGCCACCACGGACGCGGCGCGGCAGATCCGCACCGGCTCGGTGCAAACCAGCGGCAGCGCCACCGCCGCCAGCTTCACCACCCTGGTCTGCAACGAGATGTCCTGGCTGGGCTCGAACTGCGCCGCCAACCTCAGCGTCGATGTCCGCACCTTCACCACCTTTTCGGCCACGAGCGTCTCAGACCCGATCACCAGCGGAACCTTCAACACCAGTTCCCTGCTGTTCCAGACCGGCAACTCCGGCGACATCGTCCTGGTGCGCACCTACTACCCCTGGACCCTGGTCGTCCCCTTCCTGGACGGATCGGTCGCGCGCCTGAGCAACAACAAGACCCTGATCGAGTCCTCCACCACCTTCCGCAACGAGCCCTATTCGTGATCGGAGGGCTGTGGACCAGGCTGAAGGGGGATCGGCGCGGGGTTTCCGCCGTCGAGTTCGCCCTGATCGCGCCGGCGCTGATCGCCTGTTACTTCGGCCTGGCCGAGATGTGCGGCGCGCTGATGGCGGAGCGCAAGGTCAGCCATATCGCCTCCGCCGTGGGCGATCTGGTGGCTCAGGCGACCACCATCCACGACAGCGACATGACCGACATCTGGACCGTGTCCAACACCCTGATGACGCCCATGCCGACAACCACCCTGAAGATGCGGGTCACCAGCATTGTCGCCAGCTCGGCCGGCGTCACCACGGTGGCCTGGACCAATTCCCAAGGGACCTGGTCGCCGACCATCGCGGCGGGCAACGCGATCACCGTGCCGACCGGGATCGTCGCCAACAGCGGCTCGGTGATCAAGTCCGAGGCGTCCTACACCTACTCGTCGCCGGTGAGCGATTTCATTCCGGTGCCGATGACCTTCAACGAGGTCTTCTATCTGGCCCCGCGCCAATCGACTTCGGTCGCGCGGGTGAGCCCCTAGCGTCGCGCCGCTATTTCGCCGCCAGCCGGCCGTCGCCCTTGACGAACAGCAGCCCCACAAAACCGATCGCCAGCAGGATGGCGATCATGCCAAAGCCGCCCTGTTGGGTGTGGAAGATGTGGGTGCCCAGGTTGACCAGGAAGGACCCCAGCCAGACCGTGGCCGTGCCGGAAACGGCGTACAGGCCGAAAAAGCTGGCCGTCCGTTCCGGAGGCGTCAGCCGAGTCAGCAGGGTACGGCTCGAAGCATAGTGAGCGGTGATGAAGACCGCGTTGGAGAAACCGATCAGCAGATAGATCAGATCCGGCAGGGTGCGGAAGACGGGCCCGGCCCAGAGCGGCGCGTGCGTTGCGGCGTCATAGGTCCAGAAGAAGAGGATGCGGTCGGGCGCCATGCCGAGGATGGCGAAGATGCCGATGAGCGACATGCCGATCTCGATCTGCACCGAACGCCGTGGACCCAGGTTGGCGTCCAGCATGCCGCCGATAAAGCCGCCCAGCGTGGCCAGGATGCTGAGGATGATGCCGTAGGCCAGCATGGTCAGGGCGTTCCAGTGCATCACCCCGCGGGCATAGACGCCAGCAAACAGCAGGATGGCGGTCATTCCATCGACGTAGAACATCCGCGAGACCAGAAAGATGGCCCCGTCGCGGAAGTCGCGCATGGACAGGATCATGGCCCACAGATCGACCGCCGACTGCTTCACCGCATCGATCACCTTGACCTGGGTGCGCGGCGAATCCGGCGTGAACAGGAAGAGCGGAATGGCGCCGAGGGCGAACACCGCCGCCGCCATCAGGGCGACCACCCGGTCGGTCTCAAACAGGGCGGGGCGCAGGCCGAATAGCGGTGCGTGCGGCACGAAGCTCCAGGCCACCTTGCCCGGCAAGGCGAAGGCCCAAGCGGTGAAGCTGAGCGCCAGGACCGAAAACGCGTTGCCAAGCGCCAGCGCCAGGGCGGACGCCTTGTGCGCCGCGCCGAGACCGGCGGCGTTCACCAGCAGGGAATTGTGCAGCACCTCCGAATAGGAAAACAGCACCCCGATCACGGTGGCGATGGCAATGACCTCGTTCACGGACAGCCATTTGTGGTCTGGGGTCGAGAACCAAAGCGCCGCCATCAGCGGAACCATCAGGCCGGTCACCAGGCCGAGCCAGCCCTTGCGCCGCCCGAGCTTATCGATCGCCGCTCCGAGAAAGGGCGCGGTGACCATCACGATCCAGCCGGAATACTGGCCGTAGGCGGCGACCGCCTCCTGGCCCTTGACCGGGTCACCCACCACCACCGCGGCGAAGTAGGGCATGAAGATGTAGATGGTGACGAGGATGACGTAGGGGTTGCGGGCGCCCTCGAACAGGGACCAGGCGTAGGCGCCGAGCGAGAGTTTGGTGTTGGCGGGCGTGGACGGCGGGGCGAGGTCAGCCTCGTTGATCAGTTCGGTCACGCGCGCTGGTCTCCCCCTAGGATGAGCTGAAGCGGTCTTCGGCCGCAATCAGCCGCTGACCCTAGAGGGTTTGAAACGCTTGTCAGCCTGAAAAACGAGGCGCGGTTCCGGCTCAGGCCAGCAGCCGGCGCTCCAGGCGCGCGCGCAGGTCGGCATCGACGCCCAGCACCTGCTCCAGATAGGCGTCGACATCGCCGTGGGCGTCGCGGATCACGGTGAAGGCGGTCTCCAGATAGTCCGGCTGCACGCCGATCGCCACGCGCACCGCTTCCGGATCAGGAGACCGGCCGGTCGTCGTCGCCATCATCTCGGTGACGTGGGGCACAACGAGCTCGTAGTTGATGGCCGCGTTGGTCAGCATGTAGTCGGCCATGATGTCGTCCGGATGGACGCCGGCCACATGGTGCGTCAGCGCCGCCAGCAGGCCGGTGCGGTCCTTGCCGGCCGCGCAGTGGATCAGCACGGCGTGGTCGTTGTCGGCCAGATGGCGGAAGTAGCGGTTGAACAGGTCGATGTGCCGCTCTTCGAACGGCGCGTCGCGGTAGTAGCCAAGGCCGTGACCGCGAAAGGCGTCGCTGGACAGGTCGGAAGCGCGGACGAAGGCCAGCCAGGGGTCTTCCGGCGTATCGCCGATGTCATTGTCGATCACGACGGCAGTGAAGTCTGGGTGGCGACGGGAAGGGTCGCGAGCGCGTTCGCCGGCCCGGCGCAGGTCCACCACCGCGCCGATGCCCAAGGCGTGAATGGCCTGAAGGTCGGCATCGCTGGCCTTGGCGTGGTTCGCCGATCGATAGAGCAAGCCGGTCTTCAGCCGGCCGCCGTCACGGGTGGGATAACCGCCGTAGTCGCGGAAATTGCTCACGCCTTGAAGGCGGATGACTCGCTCTTGCATTGGCCGGTGTTAGCGCGGCTCCGCGACAAATACGAGACGGCGCGGACTAGATCTTAGTGCGCCGCCGTCTCCGCCGCGCGCTTGGCCAGCATCTTGTCGAAGCCGGTCCAGACTCCGTCAGGGCCGTCCCAGCTGCCGCGGGTGGCAGCCTTGGAATATTCGGTGGCGCGGGCCTCGAAGAAGTTGGCGTGCTCGACACCCGACAGCAGCACCTGCAGCCAGGGCAGCGGGTTTTCCTTCACCCCGAACACCGTCGGCAGTTCGAGTTGGCGCAGGCGCCAGTCGGCGACGAAGCGGATATATTGCTTGATGTCGTCGGGGGTCATGCCCTGCACCGGGCCCATCTCGAAGGCCAGGTCGATGAACTTGTCTTCCATCCCGACCACGGTCTTGCAGTTATCGACGATGTCGTCGGCCACCGACTTGGTGACGCAGCCGGTCTCCTTGTTGAAGGCGTGGTACAGCTTGACCATGCCCTCGCAGTGCAGGCTCTCGTCGCGCACGCTCCAGGACACGATCTGGCCCATCCCCTTCATCTTGTTGAAGCGGGGGAAGTTCATTAGCATCGCGAATGAGGCGAATAGCTGCAGCCCTTCGGTAAAGCCACCGAACATGGCGAGCGTGCGGGCGATGTCGGCGTTGTTGTCGACGCCGAAGGCCTGCATATAGTCATGCTTGGCCCGCATGGCCTCGTATTCCATGAAGGCGCCGAACTCGCTCTCCGGCATGCCGATGGTCTCGAGCAGCAGGGCGTAGGCGGCGATGTGGACGGTCTCCATGTTGGTGAAGGAGGCCATCATCATCTTCACTTCAGTGGGTTTGAACACCCGGCTGTAGCGTTCCATGTAGTTGTCTGCGACTTCGATGTCCGACTGGGTGAAGAAGCGGAAAATCTGCGTGAGCAGATTGCGCTCGGAATCGTTCAGATTGGTCGCCCAGTCCTTGCAGTCCTCGCCGAGGGGAATCTCCTCCGGCATCCAGTGGATCTGCTGCTGACGCTTCCAGAAGTCGTACGCCCAGGGATAGCGGAACGGCTTGTAGGCCGCCGATGGGGTAAGCAGGCCAGGGAGTTGGATCGAAGCGGTCATTGGCGAACCCGAATCAGAACAGCGGACTTATGGAGGATGAGCCTAACGCGCTCCCCACCACATGTGGTGTGATCTCGCACCTCAATTCACAAGATAAGGTTAGTCCTGTGGATAAGCCAATCACGTTCCGCGTGGTGGCGAAACGGGCGGCGGCTTCACGCCTGACGCTCACGGCGCCGTCAAGAAGCTCGGGGGCGCGGCCTCTCCTTCGATAGGCTCAGGATGAGGCCTACTGAAATTGCAGTAGAAACCCTCATGCTAAGCCCGTCGAAGCATGGGGGTTTCGGGCCAACGCAAGCCGGCGACGCCGCGCTCAGCAGGCTTTGGCCAACTCGCCCGCCACGTCCGTCTCGGCGCAAGCGCGCGCGATCGCGCTGATCAGGACCATCGGCTCGATCGGCTTGGCGACCACGTCGGCGAACCCAAGCGGGCCGAGCTTGTCCATGCCTTCGGCGTCCGCCGTGAAGGCGAGAATCGGTGTGCGCCTGTTGGGGCCGCGATGATCGCGGATGCGGCGGGCGGCATCCACGCCATCCAGCCTGGGCATGCGCAGGTCCATCAGGATGACGTCGAAAGCCGCTTCGCTCGCTCGTGCGACCGCCGCCTCCCCGTCCTCGGCTTCGACCACCTCGGCCCCGACCCCCGCCAGGAACAGCTTGGCCAGTTCGCGGTTGGTGCGGTGGTCATCGACCACCAGCACCTTCATGCCGGTGAACATCGGCCGTTCCGGCGCCGGCTGGTCAGTCGGGGCTGCGTCGGCCAGGCTGGCGCGCGGAGCCGGGATGGAGAACCAGAACCGGCTGCCCTGGCCAGGTCGGCTATCGACCCCGATCTCACCGCCCATGGCCTCAACCAGGCCCTTGCAGATGGCCAGACCCAGGCCCGTGCCGGTCTGGGTTCGGGTCAGGGCGCCGTCGATCTGCGAGAAGCGCTTGAACAGCCGGTCGAGCTTTTCCGCGGGGATGCCGGCGCCAGTGTCGATCACCTCGACCCGCAGCCGCTCCGCCTTCTCGTCATAGCGGGTGCGCAGGGTGACGCCGCCGGAAGCCGTGAACTTCACCGCGTTGCTGACAAAGTTGAGCAGCACCTGGCGGATGCGGTCGGGGTCCAGGGACAAGACCAGATCCTTGCTGCGCCCGTCGTCCAGGGTGAGGCTGATGTCCTTGGCGCCCGCCTGTGGCGTAAACAGATCTAGCGCGCCGCGCGCCAGCCTGGACAGGCTGACCGGCTCCGGTTGGATCGATACCTGTCCCGCTTCCAGCTTGGAGAAATCGAGGATGTCGTTGACGGTGCATAGCAACGCCCGGCTGGCGTCGCTGACCCGCTCGATATAGTCGCGACTGAGCGGCGCCAGGTCGCTCTGTTCGGCGGCCAGGCGAGTGAAGCCCAGGATACTGGTCAGCGGCGTGCGCAGCTCATGGCTCATATTGGCCAGGAATTCGCCCTTCACGGCCGCCGCCTCCTCGGCTTCGGCCTGCGCGGCGCGCAGCTGCGCCTCCATGGTCTTGCGCTGGCTGATATCGCGGATCACGTCGGTCAGGCCGGTGAAGAGGCCGGTCTTGGCATCGACGGCGAAGGTCGGCTTGCATTCGAGCCAGACCTCATGGCCGTCCTTATGACGGGCGCGGAATTCCACTGGCGAGGCGGCGATCTTGCCCTTGGACTCGAACACCCGCCGGCACATGCCCTGCACCGCTTCGAGGTCTTCGGCGTGTTCGATCAGATCGGCGAAGGTCTTGCCGACCAGTTCTTCGGGCGGGTAACCGGTGACGGACAGGCTGGCCGGCGAGACATAGGTCAAGGTTCCATCCAGATCGCTCTCGGCGATCATGTCAGGGGCGTTGACGGCCAGGTGGCGGAAGCGAGCCTCGCTTTCGGCCAGGGCGATTTCGGCCAGCTTTTCTTCTGTCACGTCCACGGCGGTGCCGACCACGGCGATGACCGCGCCATCATCGGCCCGCTCGACCCTGGAATTGGATTGCAGATACCTCAGCTCGCCGTTCGGCCGGCGAATTCGGGTGATGGAGTGCTGATCGGACTCGCCGGTTCTCCACTGGAGGCCCACTTTGGCCTCGGCTGCGGCGATGTCCTCCGGATGAGTCACGGCGATGACTTCGGCCCAGGTCGGACGCACGCCCGGCTCGACGCCATACATCCTGTAGAGCTCGGCCGACCAGGTCAGCTCCTGAGTCCGCGCATCGATGCGCCAGCGGCCGAGACCGGCGATGGCTTCCGCCTCTTCGGCCCGCCTGGCCGCCTCTTCCGCTTCGTCCCGCGCCCGGGCCATCTCCGCCTCGGCCCGCTTCAGCTCGGTGATATCGACGCGGGTCGAGACAATGCCGCCGTCGGCGGTGCGGCGGTCGGTAACTCGCAGCCAACGCCCATCCTGCGTCCGTTGGACCAGGCTGGAGCCATTGCCCCGCTCGGCCATGCGCTCGGCGAACCACTGCTCTTCGCGGCCGATCGCGTCCGGATGGGCGCCGGCGGCCAGGGCGTTTTGCAGCAGTTCGGCAAAACTCACGCCCACGGCCGCTGTACAGCCACGGCTTTCACAGATTTCCCCATAGGTGGTGTTCCAGGCGATCAGCCGGTCGGCGGGGTCGAAGAAGGCGATGCCTTCGGGCATGACGTCGAGCGCCTGGCGCAACCGGTGCAGGCTGCCATAGCGCGTGGCGGCGTCGAACACCGCTCCGGCCACCGCGGCCATCATGATCAGCACGGCGCCCGCGACCGCCCCGCCGGCCATGACGTTGGCCGACAACATCGACTTGGGCACCGCCATGGCCGCGTCCGGCACGATGGTCACCGCCGTCATGCCGGTGAAGTGCATGCCGACAATGGCCAGGGTCAAAAGACCGCCCCCCGCCGCCTGCCGGCCGAGGCCGACGCCGGGCTGTGCGACCAGCATGGCGGCGGCGGAAATCACCGCGCCGATCAGGACCGAGGCGGCGACATAGCCCATGTCCCAATGCAGCAGGCCCGCGGTGCGATACCCGCTCATGCCGATGTAGTGCATGGCGGTGATGGAAAGGCCCACGATCAGGCCGCCCAGGGCCAGGTGGGCCGGCGGACGACGCCGGCTTGTCGGGACCGACCCCGCGGCGAACCCCAAGGTGGTTCCGACCACCGCGACCAACAGAGAGGCGAGCGTCGGCGCCAGGGCGTAGCCAGTCGGCAGTCCGGTGTCGAAGGCCAGCATGGCGACGAAATGGGTGGTCCAGATCGCCGATCCGGCTACCAGGCCGGTCACGCCCAGTCCAGCCCAGCGCCGCCAGGCGGGGAATTCGGGAACGCGCGTGTAAAGAAAGAAGGAGGCCAGGGTTCCCAGCAGGCAGACGGCCGCCGCCACCAGCACCAACGGCAGGCTGTGATGATCCGTCACGCAGATCAGAACTTTAAACATAGGCCTCGCTCCGGACGCGCGGGCGAGAATTTGCCAGTCTACGGTTAAGAACAGACGAAGCCGAGTTGCAGAGAAACATGCGATTCGTCTCACTGTTTCCATGGCTTGCGGATTGACCGAGGCCACAAACCCTTGCGAGGGTGAGCGCAGGAACAGGAAGTCCATGCAACGTACACTCGAAAGTTTCCTGCGCGCGCTCCGCTCGGTTGATGTGCGCGTCTCGCCGGCGGAAGCGATCGACGCCCACCGTGCGGCGGAGGTGGCCGGCTTCACGGACCGGGAGCTGTTCAAGGACGCCCTGTGCGCCACCCTGGCCAAGACCGCCGACGAGGTGCAGCGGTTCGACACCTGCTTCGACACCTTCTTTCGCCGCGACGAGTTCATGCGACCGCCGGAAGAGGCCGCCGCCGACGAAGCGGCGCTCGACAGCCTGGAGCAGGCCGACGGCGAGACCGGCCTGGCCGAGATGCTGCTCTCCAACGACGCCGCGGCCCTGGCCCAGTCGATGGAGGCCGCCGCCGAGCGCGCTGGCGCCGGCGACATCCGCCTCTCCAGCCAGCGGCGCCTGCTGACCCGCCGCACCCTGGACGAGATGGGCCTGCGCGGCCTGGAGCGGCTGATCGCCGACGCCAACGCGCGCGGCGAAACGGACGAAGACTCCAAGGCCCTGGCCGAACGCCTGGCCAAGGCGCGCCTGCGCCTGTTCGACGAAGCCAACCACTACATCGAGCGCCAGCACGACCTCTACGCCAGCGAAAGCGGCCGCAAGATGCGCGAGGAGCTGCTGGCCGAGGAGGCGCTGACCTCTATCGACGCACAGCAGATGGGCGCTATGCACGTCCTGGTCCGCCGCATGGCCAAGCGCCTGGCCAGCAAATACAGCCGCCAGCAGCGCCGGGCGAAGAAGGGCAAGCTCAACGTCGGCAAGACCTTGCGCAAATCCATGGGCCACGGCGGCGTGCCCTTCGACATTGTCTGGAAGAACCAGGTGATGAACAAGCCGAAGATCGTCTGCATCTGCGACGTCTCCGGCTCGGTGGCCGCCGCCGCCCAGTTCCTTTTGCTGTTCATGTATTCGCTGAAGGAGGTGGTGGAGCGGATGGACGCCTTTGCCTTCTCCAACCGGCTCGTGCCCGTGGGCGACATCCTGGAGGACGAGTCGGCCGAGGTGGCGATCGCCGGGGTGCTGAAGACCATCGGCATGCGCTCCACCGACTATGGCCAGTCGCTGGAGGACTTCTGCGCCCTGCACCTGAACAAGCTGGATCGCCACACTACGGTGATCATCCTGGGCGACGCCCGCACCAACTATGTCGATCCGCGCCTGGACCTGATGCGCGCCATCAATGAGCGCGCGCGCGCAGTGATCTGGCTCAACCCGGAGCCGGAGAGCTTCTGGAGCCGCGGCGACAGCGAGATGGAGCGCTACATGCGCTTCTGCCACGTGGCCAAGACCTGCAACACGCTGTCAGGGCTTGAGCGGATCATCGAGGACGTGCTGCGGACGTATTTGCCGCGGTAGGGGTCGTTCTGCGCCGTCCTTAATCCCTCACCCTCCCACCGCTGCGCGACGGGCCCCTCCCTCTCCCTCCGGGAGAGGTGGTCAGAGGCGCGCTCCCACACCTCTCCCGGAGGGAGAGGGAGGGGCTCAGCGAAGCTGGGAGGGTGAGGGATTAGGGACCTCTCAGAATAAATAAGAAGGCCGCCCAAAACTGTCCTTAAGTCCTGAATGCGGAGTCTGCTCTGGCGCTCGACGCAGTCAAGGACCGGCCCTTTGGGCCGGCCGCGTCGCGGCGAAGCAAAGCTTCGTTCTTGAGTGCGGCGATCGCCAGAGCTCCAATCTCGCCAGGAGCTTAAGGCGCGATAGCATCGATCAAGCGATGCAAAGCGTCTAGCTATCCTTCCTGACCGCCAAGTAGAGTTCCTGCGCAGCGACTTCGTCGGCCGCAAAATATTTTGCGGTCCAATCAGGTTGGGGCTTCCAACGCCCCCAACCATGCCAGTCGTAGTTCATCTGATAGGCCTCGAAGTCGGAACGCGCACGGAAGCTGTGGCGCAGAACTGAGTTTGGCTCGACCTGTCGGCGCAACTCATCCCCCCGTTCGGTCACTGCTGACATCGCGAACGAATGGTTTTCGGGGTCTTCCCAAATCTCAAACAGTAATAACGGCATCCGACGTCCTTAAAGCGGCCGTCTCGCCCTCAGCGCCTGCGCGATCGTCCCGTCGTCCAGCCAGTCCAGCTCCCCACCCACTGGCACCCCCCGCGCCAGGCTGGTGACCGGCAGGCCCGACGCGGATAGCCGCTCCGTGAGGTAGTGGGCGGTAGTCTGGCCATCCACGGTGGCCGGCAGGGCCAGGATCACTTCGCGCACCCCTTCGGCGGCGGCGCGGGAGACCAGCTCCGCCGCGTGGAGGGCTTCAGGGCCGCGTCCATCCAGGGCCGAGAGCAGGCCGCCGAGGACATGGTAGCGGCCCTTGTAGGAGCCGCCGCGCTCCAGCGCCCAGAGGGCGCCGACCTCCTCCACCACGCAGATCAAGCCGCCGTCGCGGCTTCGATCCGAACAGATGGCGCAAGGGTTGGTGGTGTCGAGCGAGCCGCAGGTGTCGCAGGTTTTCACCCGGTCCGCCGCCTCGGCCATGGCCAAGGCAAGCGGGCGCAGCAGCTGCTCGCGCTTCTTCAGCAGCGCCAGCGCCGAGCGCCGGGCCGAACGCGGGCCGAGGCCGGGCAGCTTGGCCAGCAGGGCGATCAGCCGCTCGATCTCGGGGCCGGCGGACGCCGTCAAAACTTGGGGAACCCTGGCATGCCGGCCAGCGGGCCGGCGACGGCCTTCATGGCCTCGGCCTGGGCGGCGTCCAGCTTGCGCTTGGCGTCGGCGTGGGCGGCGACGATCAGGTCGGATAGCACCTCGGCCTCGTCGGGCGCCAACAGGGACGGATCGATGCCTACCGCCTTCAGCTCGCCCGAGCCCTTCAGGGTCACGGTCACCATGCCGCCGCCGGAGGAGCCTTCGACGCTGGTCTCGGCCAGCTTCGCCTGGGCGTCCTGCAGCTTTTCCTGCATCGCCTGGGCCTGCTTCATCAGCGAGGAAAGGTCTTTCATGCGCGGTCTCGACCTCTAGTCGTCGTCATCGCTCTGACCCTCGACGGCCTCCACCTCGGCCGGCGCTTCGGGGGTCGGGATGTGGCGCAGGCTGACGATCTCGGCCCCGGGAAAAGCTTCCATCACCGAGCGGACGAAGGGATCCTGCTCCACCTCGCGGCGAACCTGCGCGACCTCGCGTTTTTCCTTCTCCCAGGCAGTTTCGCCGCCGCCGGCGCCTTCTGTGGCCACCAGCCAAGGCTGGCCGGTCCATTCCTTGAGTCGGCTGACCAGACGTCCGGCCAGATTGTTGGGCGCGCCGGGGGCGGCCTCGAAGGTGATGGCGCCAGGCCGGAAGCTGATCGGACGGACATAGCGTTCCACATCCAGCTTCAGGGTGATGTCCCGATTGGCGTCGATCAGCGCGACCACGTCCTCGAAGGATTGCGGCTGGGGTGGCGCGGAGGGGGCGGCGGAAACCTGGGGGGCGAGCTGGCGCGCCGTGGCGCCCATGGCTCCGCCGCCAGAACCGCCTCCGCCACCGCCTGACGGCCGGCCGGCCTCGCCTCCGCCGCCAATCGGGGCGCCGTCGCGCAGGGCCTTCAGCGCCTCCTCCGGACTGGGCAGGTCGGCGGCGTAGCAGAGGCGGATCAGCGCCATTTCCACCGCGGCCTTGGGATCGGGCGCGCGACGGACCTCGTCGTGAGCCTTGAGCAGCATCTGCCAAACGCGGTTCAACGTCCCGGCCGAAGCGCTCGAGCCGATCTGCGCCAGCCGGGCGGCCTGATCCGACGGCAGCTTGAGCGCGTCCGGCCCCAGCGCCTTGGCCACCGAGGCGGCGTGGGCGTGGTCCAGCAGATCGAGCATCACCACCACCGGATCGGCGCCGAAGCCGTAGAGCGTCCCGAACGCCTTCAGCGCCTCGCCGGCCTTGCCTTCCATGGCGAGCGCGAACAGTTCGATGGTCTGGGCCCGGTCGGCCAGGCCCATCATGTCGCGGATGGCGGCGGCGGAAACGATCTGGCCCTCGTCGGCCTGAACGATGGCCTGATCCAGCAGGGATTGGGCGTCGCGCACCGAGCCCTCGGCCGCGCGGGCGATCAGGGTGAAACCCTCCGGCTCCAGTCGCGCACCCTCGGCGGCGGCGATCATCTCCAGATTGGCCTTGATCACCTCCGGTTCGACCCGACGCAGGTCGAAGCGCTGGCAGCGGGAGAGGATGGTCACCGGCACCTTGCGGATTTCGGTGGTGGCGAAGATGAACTTGGCGTGCGGCGGCGGCTCTTCCAGCGTCTTGAGCAGCGCGTTGAACGACGCCGTCGACAGCATGTGCACTTCGTCGATGATGTAGACCTTGTAGCGCGCCTCGGAGGGGGCGTAGCGCACCCCGTCCAACAGCTCGCGCATGTCCTCGACCTTGGTGCGGCTGGCGGCGTCCAGCTCCAGCACGTCCATGTGCCGCCCCTCAATGATGGCGCGGCAGTGAATGCCTTCCACGGACAGATCGAGGGAGGGGTGGTCGATGGTCTCGGTCTTGTAGTTCAGCGCTCGGGCCAGCAGGCGAGCGGTGGTGGTCTTGCCGACCCCGCGTACGCCGGTGAGCATGAAGGCGTGGGCGATGCGGCCAGTGGAGAAGGCGTTGCGCAGGGTGCGCACCATCGCCTCCTGGCCGAACAGATCCTCAAAGGTGCGCGGCCGGTATTTGCGGGCGATGACGGTGTAGGCGGCGTTGCCCTCAGGCGGCTGAGACGCGGGGGGCTGCGCCACGGGCGCGCCGAACATGTCCGCCGTCGCCTCGTCGCGCTCGGGCGGCTCAATTTCGGCGGAGAGGTCTTCGTCGGCCATTCGGGCGCGGGTCCAACCCATCTAGACGAGAGCTTAAGGGTGGAGACTGAACGGCGACCCGGAGCGAAACTCGTTGTGGCTGCTTCCTTCCGGACCTGACCAGGTTGGCGAGGACTCCGCCCGCCGCCAGCCTCCGCCCCCTATATCGCGGGCCTGAGCGACGGACGCAAGGGGCCGTAGGACCAGGAAAGGCGGCCGCCGTCGATCAGCCGACCGCCTTGAGCGCCGCAAATCTGACGGACGACCGCGTTCGCATGTACCAAAGAAGCGCGTACATGCTCAGCAAGTATATCATCCAGGTCCAGAAGTGCACATAGGCGCCGGACACGAAACCCAGGTCTGAAAAGACGAACATCATCATGCAAAACAGCGGCACCCACAAAATGTCGGTGCTTTTCTTATAGCTGAATATGAGCCGGCTCGCGGTGCTGGACAAAAATCCAAGCAGAAGACATTCGACGGCCACCATGACAAGGCCGCCTGACACAAAGCCGTCTCCAACAAAGCCCGAATTAGCCCAGGAAACCTTGCCAAGACCCTGTCGGTCGCGTGTCAGTGCAACCTCGATGCGGGTTTGGCTGTCCAGGTTTTTCTTGAATCCGAAGGACTGCGGCAAAATCTCGTAGACCGCATCGCGGAGTACGACCAATCCGACCGGTTGCAGATATTCCGAACCGCTGACGAGTTGGTCGGTCTGCTGTGGCGTGAAGCGGTCCCAGAAACCCATCACGCGGCCGAAATAGTTTTGCTTGATCGTCCGCTCGAAGGTGTCGGAGAAGTCGTGCACATAGGCCAGCTCGGAGGGATCGGCGATCGACTTTTCGACGATCTCGGCAAACACCACGGGCAAGGGGCGCTGATCCGCGAACGCCGTCAGGCGCGCCAGGGTGACCGCCGGATAAAAGAAATCCATGACGACGACAAAAAGCGCCAACCCGGCGATGATCGGCGCCGGCCGCGGCCGCCAACGAAAGGCCAGCGCGACAACAAACAGGACGATCAAGGGCCGCAGAGGCTCGGTCTTCGTCGTCAGCGGCAAAACGGCCGGATAATAGATCGCCAAGACGATCAGCAAGCGAGCCGAAAACAGCGACCGGCGGTCCGTTCGCATGAGTTGCTCGGCGGCGAAACAACCCATCGAGACGATCGCCAATGGGCTGAGAAAGGAGAAGACGGGCGCCCCCGTCGACTCGATGCTGATGCCGCCATGTTGATTGCCGGTCAGGCGGGTGATGTTGAGGGTCCAGAGAATCTGCGAGATCAGACCGATGACGGCGGTAACGCTGCCCAGCCACCGCAGACCGTCGGGCGTGGGGGTCCACGACAGAAGGGGTTCACGAGCCGGCAAAGCCCCGACGACGATGCGGGAGACGAGCATTCCGACCATGCAGGAGGCGATGCCGACCGCGATGCCGATCGCGGTTAGCGTCGGTTTTAGCAAGGCGGCGTCGGGCGCATGCCAGACGAAAATGCTGATCACCTGGCTGATCAGGAACACCTTGGCCAGACCCGCCAACATTATGGCCGGCGTATATTTTTCGTCCGTCCGCAACAGATAGAGGATCGGCGTGATCAGGGTGAACAGAAGCAGCTGGATCGACACATAGATCGGATCCGTGCCGATCATGAGCGAACACAGCCCGACGATCAGGCCGATGGGAATAGGGACGAAGATCGCCAGGACGGCGAGGTCGATGCGCGACCCACGGGCGGCGGGGCGACCGACGGACGGTCCGGGCGTCACTATATTTGTCATGTGGCGCTACCCCCGACCCGGCGGTCGAGCCCAATCGCAAAGGTCGTATCGTCTTGGCTGAAGATTGCTAACATATCATGGCGTCCCGGCTTTGCGGCAGCGGCTCATATCGGCAGCTTGGCCATGATCGGATGGGGCAGTAGCCGGATAATCAGCAGAATCCAACGCCAGAACCATGGCGAATAGATAGTCGGGCCGGCGCCGTCGATGGCGCGGACAATGTCCTTGGCGACCTTGGTGGGCGACGACCACAGCGGGCCGCCCTTTTTCAGGCTCGCCGTCATCGGCGTGTCGGTGAAGCCCGGCTTGACCACGACGGTCCAAACCTTGGACGCCACCCCGCGCTGGGCCAGGCCTTGGAGGTAGGCCGCAAAGCCCGCCTTGGCGGCCCCGTAGGCCCGATTGGACGCACGGCCACGATCGCCGGCGACACTGCCGATTCCGACCAGGACAGGTTTAGGGCTTGAAGACGCCTCGAGTTCGACGGCCGCCGCTGCGGCCAGTTCGATGGCGCTGTTGAAATTGACCGACAGGATGTCGCGCAGAGGCTCGATATCGCGGGCGGCGACCTGCTCGTCATGCATCACGCCGTGAAAGATCAACACGCCGTCCATGCCGCCGAGATCGGCGCCGGCCTTGGCCATGAAGGCGAAGGGATCGGCGATCTTGCCAAGATCGACCGCCGTGGTCAGCACGCGTCCGGCCCCGCGCACCCGCAGGTCCGCGGCCACCTCGTCCAGCCGCTCGGCCCGACGGCCAACCAGCAGCAGCTCGCACCCCCGCGCGGCCAGCAGGCGGCCCGTCTCCTCGGCGATGGCGGACAGGGCGCCGATGATGACGACCTTGCGCACGGTTCGGTTCACTGCAGTATCCTTCGTGCAAACTCGGACTGGATGGCCGGATCGCGTCGCGCGGCCCAGGCTTGCCAATTCGGATAGCCGGCCTTGAACAGGCCAGAGGGCATGCGGCCATCCTTGGCCGGATAGAGCCGCCCGCCCGCTTCGGCCACGATGGCGTCGAGGCGCTCGAACAGGCGCAAGGTGTCCTCGCCACGGTTCTGGAAGTCCAGCGCCAGGGTGGCGCCCGGGCGCGGGAAGGACAAAAGGCCGGGCGACGCCGGCGTCCCGAAGGTCTTCAGCACCGCCAGGAACGAACCCTGCCCGCTGCGGCGGATCACCTCCAGCGCGGCCTTCAGCGCATCGGCGGAGGTCTCGGGCGGGGTGACGAACTGATACTGGCGAAACCCTGGCTTGCCATAGAGCCTATTCCAGCCGCCGAAGGCGTCGAGGGGATAGAAGAAACTGTTGTAGTGGACCTTGAAGGCCGATGGCTTCATCCGCTGGACAGCGCCATAGAGCCGATTGAAGCTGGTCAGGGTCAGCGGATTCAGCGCCCAGGACGGCAGATCGACGGGCAGGGTGAGCGTCTGGTTCGCGGCATGGGGCGTCAGATCGCCGTCATTGCACCAGTTGCCGCGATAGAAGAAGCCGGGGCCGCCGGGGGCGGTGCAGTCGATCCAGGAGACGACGAACTCGTGGCTCTGTTCGCTTTCGGCGGCGACGACGAGAAACTCCTCCACCGACCCGAACGGCACGGTCTCCTGCATTATCCAGCTCGAGGCGATGCGGACCAACTGCAGCTCGACCCAGACTATGGTCCCGGTCTGGCCGAGGCCGCCGATGGTCGCCGCGAACAGGTCGGTGTTCGACTGCGGCGACAGCTCCAGAACCCCGTCCTCGTCGGAGCGCAACAGGCCGAGCCGGCGCACGCCGACGCCGAAGGTTCCCGACCTGTGGTGGTTCTTGCCATGAACGTCGTTGGCGACCGCGCCGCCGAGGGTGACGAACCGGGTGCCCGGGGTGGTGTTCGCGAACCAGCCGCGCGGCACGGTGACCTGTAGGAGCGCGTTCAGGCTGAGCCCGGCCTCCGCGCGCAGCACGCCAGTCTCGAGATCGAAGTGAATGAACCGGTCCAGATGATCCATCCGCAGGATACGGCCGCCGGGGTTCACCCCGCTCTCCGCATAAGATCGCGCCAGCCCGGTGGGAAGCATGCCGGTGGGCGCCGCGACGGAGGATCGAACCAGCGGCGCGACTTCGTCGGCGAAACGGGGGCGAGCGACCTCGTGATCGCCGGAGGCCAGCCGCCCCCAGGTCCGGTAGTCAGTCTCTGGGCGCCAAGGCGTCAAATCACCGCCGCCAGGAAGGTCGCGCCGAGAAGGGCGCCGAGCAGCAGGCTGTAGCGGTCCCGTAGCGCGAACGCGACCGGATCGTCATTCATCTCCCCGCGATGAGCCAGAATCCAGACCCGCGCCAGCCAGAGGTGCAGCAGCACCGGCGCCACCCAGAGCCGGTGCGGGTGGTGATAGAGGCCGGACGGGAAGGCTTCCTCGGTGAGGTAGATCACCACGATCAGGATCGAGGCGGCGCTGAAGGAAATGCCCATGGAGAGCGTCAGCGGCGCATCCTTGACCCGATAGCCGCGGCCGCGCAGTTCGGTGAGGCCGGAGGCCGCCGCGACCTCGATCTCGGAATGCCGCTTGGTCAGGGCCATCGAGCAGAAGAAGAACATCGAGAAGGTCAGGAGCCAGGTCGATTCCGCGGACCCGGCCAGGATCTGACCCATGATCAGCCGGATGGTGTAGAGCAGCCCAAGAATGGTGACGTCGAGCATCACCACCCGCTTCAGCCTCAAGGAATAGGACAGGGTGAAGCCGGCATAGACCATCAGACAGAGGGCGGCGGCGGGCGAAAGCCAGGCCATCACGCCCAATGAGACAGCGATCATCGGGACAATAGCGATCAGCGCCGACTGGATCGGCAAGGCGCCGGAAGCCAGCGGCCGAAACCGCTTGGAGCGATGCCGGCGGTCGGACGACAGGTCGCCCAGGTCGTTCACCAGATAGGTGGCCGAGGCCATCACCCCCATGCAGAGGAAGCCGGTCAGCACCTTGGCCCAGGCCCAGATGTCGGTCAGCTCGTGAGCCAGGACCAGGGGCACGAAGACCAGCACATTCTTCGACCACTGCTGCAGGCGCAGCGCCTTGCGCCAGGCGCGCAGTCGGGTCGATCCCGTGTCCACCTCGACCTCGACCGGCTTGCCAAGCCGTTTGGCGGCGGACGCCACGCCCTTGGACGCGCCGACGATCCCGACGCTCGAAGCCTTGCGCCAGACGGCCAGATCGGCGCGGCTGTCGCCGCAATAGGTGAAGCCTTCCGGGAAGCGCTCTTCCAGATAACGAGCCTTGGCCTCGCCCTTCAGATTGACGCCGCCCTCGCTGCCCTGAGCCGAGGTGAACAGGCCGACCCGGTCGGCGACGGCGGTGACCACGGCATGGTCGGCGGCGCTGACCAGGTGAATCTCCCGCCCCTTCGCCTGTTCGGCCGCCAGGCGATCGACGAGGGTCTCGCGGAGCGGCAGGCCTTCGACGTCCAGTTCGGCAATCTCGCCAAGCCTGGCCTTGAACGCCGCGCGGCCGCTCAGCAGGCGCGGCAGAGCCAGAATGGCGGCGATGGGATGTTGAAAGACGGCGGCGACAAAGCTTTCGTAGAGGGTGTCGGTCTCCAGCAGGGTGCCGTCGAGATCGACCACCAGGGGTGCGGCGACAGAGATGGCGCCAGACATAGCGACCGGCGCGGCGCGCTTGGCCGACTTGGACGGGCGAGCCGCGGCGTCATCCATCAGGGCCTCCACCGGCTCATTGCGCTTCCACGCTGCGGAAGGTGAAGAACTTGTGCAATGCAAAACTGCTGAAGGCCGGCGACATCACGCCGACTGCATGACCCAGAGTCTCCGCCAGGGAGACGTTGATGACCTGAGGCAGCAAAAGATCCCCCAGCACCCAGGAAACCGCCAGCACCAGGGGGAAGGCGGCCGCGTTGACCAGGATGAAGAACAACACCTTGTGTGACATCGACTTGGTCGAGTTCGGAAAAACGAAGATCAGGTTGAGCACGAAGGCGACGGTCATGCCCACCGCATAGGCCAGGGTCACCGCGACCGGATAGGTGAAGGCCACGCTGAGCAGCATGCGCGCGACCAGATTCACCCCCGCAGCCCCGCCGCTGACCACCAGGAAGATTAGGAACTGCGGGTTGGCGTAGAGCGCCGCGATCTTGGCGAACAGCTTCAAGCGGAGAGCTCCGCGACCATCCCCTTGGCGAACTTGATGCTTTCCGACACGCCGCGATCCTCAGGGTAGTAGAAGGAGGTGTCCGCGATCTGCAGACCGGCGATCCCGGTCTGGGCCGCCGGTATCTGGGCTGCAAAGTTCACGCCGCAGACGGGCTGGGCGTGCTTAAGCCGCCCCACCCGGGCGCCGAGCAGGTCCGCATCGGTCAGGGCCGGATTGATCAGCTTCAGATAGCCGAAGCTCTCCTGGATAAAGTCCTCGTCCGAGTTGGCGAACTTCGGATTGGTGGTCGGCATATAGTAGGGGACGTAGACGACGGTCTCCGGCAGCGGCCGCAGGTTGGAGAACTCGACGAAGCCCGGGATGGCCATCCGCTCGTCCGAGACATTGACCCAGAAGTTGGGGCTGACCGACCTGGCCAGCTTCAGGATCACGCAGGCGACGCCCACATTCTCGAAGCCTTCATAGCGGCGAGCGAGATCCGGCGCGTCGGACAACAGGCCGGGCACGTAGGGCAGCGGGACGGTGGAGATGACCTGGGAGGCCTCGGCGACCGCGCCATCCTTGAGCTCGACTCCAGTGACCGCTCCGTCCTTGATCAGGAAGCGCGCCGCGCCATTGCCGAGACTGACCTTGCCGCCCTTGGCCTCGATGGCGGCGATCAGCGCCTTCACCAGGGGTTCCGAACCGCCTTCGATATAGCCCAGCTTCTCTTCCAGCAGCGACTTGCGCGAGCGGCCCACCCGGCTGATCCGTTGCCAGAGCCAGGCGGCGGAGATGTCGTCGGTATACTCGTAGAATTTGAGCGACAGCAGCTTGCGCCAAATCTTGTCGTAGACCCGCTCGCCGCACCAGCCGACCAGCCAGTCGCGGGCGGTGATCTTGTCCAGCCTCTGCCAGTCGTTCCGCTTGGTCGACGAGAAGGCCAAGAGGCCGTAACGCAGCTTCTCGATCGGATTCAGCTTGGGGAAGGTGAGCAGGGAGACCGGATCGCCCCAGCGATAGAGTTTGCCATCGACGTAGTAGCCCATCCGCGTGGTGCGCCACTGCATCTTCAGGCCCAACTCGTCCATCAGCGCGAAGGTGTCGTAGTCGCTGAGGCAGCAGAAATGGTAGAAGCGCTCGATCGATACGCCGTCAAAATCGAAATGCACCGCCATCCCGCCCGCCACCGGCGCCGCCTCGATCACCTCGACCTCGATCCCACGCTTCTGGGCGTAATAGGCCGCCGCCAGCCCCATGGGCCCCGCGCCGATCACGAGCAGCTTGTTTTTGTCCGCCATCCTCAGAACTCCAGGGACACCGGGCTGAAGGTCGGATCGAGGAAGGTCTCCTTGATCGCGGCGGTCAGTTCGGTGGGCGTGATCTGGAAGATCCCCGGCCAGTCGATCACCTCGAACAAGTCCGGCGTCCGCAGGGCGCGCAGCTGGGCCACGGTGAAGGGCGGGTTTTTGTCGATCAGGGCGTAGGCGCCGAGCAAGGCCGCGAACAGCTCGGTCGGGATCTTCACCACCGTGCACTTGGCGCCGGTGATGTCGCGGATCTTCACGATCAGGTCGATGTAGTCGATCTTCTCCAGCCCGGAGATATTGTAGGCGCCGGTGAGCCGGCGATCGAGGCTGGAGGCGATGATGTTGGCGAAGTCGCCGGCATAGAGGGGCTGGCGGGCGTATTTACCGTCCCCCGGGATCGGGAAGACCGGAACCCGGTCCATGAACCGCTTCAGCCAGCCCAGATGCTTGCGGTCGAACCAGCCGAACATCAGCGTCGGCCGCAGCACGATGTGGGTCACGCCGCTCTTGGCCACCAGGGCCTCCTGCGCCTTCTTCGATTCCGTATAGAGATCGACGGCCTTCGAATTGACCACGGATGAGGAGATGTGAACGACGTAGGCGTCCGTCTTGCGCCCGACCACCTCCAGCGCCCGTTCGGTGGAGATGATGTTGTTGCGCTCGAAGGGAAGCCGGTCCAGGCCGCCGATCTGGGCCTGCAGCATGATCAACGCGTCGCTGGCCGCCAGCTCCGCCTCCCAGCCGCCCGGCTCGGCCATATCCTCGACCAGGACCTTGATGTCGGGGTTCAACTGCTGGAGGATTTTCGCATTGCCGGCGGCCTTATCGACCGCGACCACGTCGAAATTCCGCGCCCTGAGGCGCGGGATGATGTTCTGGCCAACCAGGCCGGCGGCGCCGGCGACGAAGATACGGGTCATGAGATCAGGCTGGCCCTAGGCTTTCGCGCGATTGAACGGGCTACCGGCGGCCGCAGCCGCCAAGGTCAGGCAGGCTTCGGCGCCAATCCCCGCGAAGATGAACAGGAAGGGCTCGATATGCATCCGGTAACGGGAGTGCACGTCGGTGGTGACATAGGCGGCGGTGAACAGGGTCAGGGCGCCCAGGATCACGGCCAAGACCGGCATATCGACCTTGCGCGACCGGTAGAGGCTAAAAGCCCCGATCAGAACCAGGGCGTTGGCGATCGCCCAGGGCAGCCGGTAGGTGATGCGGCCGGTAATGTCGGTGTCGGTCCAGTCGAACGCCCACAACAGGGCGAATTTGTTGGCCGCGAGCTGGATCAGCCGCGGCAGGCCGGCGTGGGTCACATAGGTCTTGAACTCGGTGGAGAAGGCCTCCTGGATCCGGGTCTCGTACATCGGACCTGGGGCGACCGATCTGCGGATCTGGTCCGCCCGCGCCTCCGACGGTCCATAGGTCTCCGAATAGTTGCCCGAGCCGTTGGTCCAGGGATTGTAGCCCTTCCACAGATTGTAGCCGCTGCTCTGGGCGGCCGGGATGAATTTGTGGAAGGTGGCGTAGTTGCGCGCCACCCAGGGGCTGAGGGTCAGGGCGAAGACCAGGATGGCGATCGCCGCCATCTTCGGCGTGCGCCGCCAGGCCGCGGCGCCGAGGAAGGCGACGGGACCGATGATCATCATTTCCGAGCGGTTGAGGGTGGCCAGGCCGGCGACGAACCCCAGGCCCGCGGCGACGCGCCAATCGAGCTTGGGCGCTTCGATCATCTCAATGGTCAGCAGCGCCAGGCTGAGCTCGAGCAACACCGCGAAATTGGTGTTGTGATACATGGTCGTGACATAGACGAAGGTCGGGTAGAGGGCGAAGATCAGCCCCGCGAACAGCGCCGCCACATTGGAGGCGCCCAGCCGCTGGGCAATGCGGAAGATCAAGCCGCTGTTGGCTATCGCCATGGCCAGACCCAGGGCCAGGAACAGACAGCGCGCGAAGGCGGTGTCGCCGAACACCGCGAACAAGCCGTACCAGACGTAGCTCAACACCGGCGGCATATAGGCCGACGGGAAGACGCCGAACGCCTTGTTGGCATAGCGGCCGCAAAGGTCGGTATGATTCTGAAGCGCGCATAGCGCCTGGCCGCCGTATTCCCAGAGGTTGGCGGTCGCCGGGTGAATGTCGGCGAACCTGATCATGGCGGCGATCCGCGCCAGCGCCGTCACCGCCATCACGATGAACAGCAAGGCGCGGGGGTTGGCGGCCAGTTCGCCCAGCCAGGCGCCAGCCTTGCCGGCAACTCCGTTCACCCTGACTACTTCAGCCGTCATGCCAGCGCCGCCCCTCAGAGCCCGAATGTTCGCGGGCCGCTTACCATTTGCCGGCGAATAACTCAAAGTCTAGCCGAGCCGGGATCATGTTATTCCCATCGGCCCGCGTCGCTTTACGCTGTCCACGCCACAAATTCATGCATCACCGCCCGCTTCATTCGTTTTGAGACAAAGTTGTTAAGCTTAACTTGAGCGAGCAACGCCGCTGTAAACTCAACGAGGCGTCCGAGGCCCATCCCTGACGCCAGGGCAAGACGACGGCTGACAGGACCTCAGGATGACGTTAAAGGCGATCATGCCCTTCGCACCTCTCCGCCTGCTCGCATCGATCCTGCTCGCAACAGGCGTGCTGGCGAGCCCCGCCTTCGCCGCTCGCATCGTTCTGCCGACCAACGTCACGCCCGATCGCTACGAGATCACGGTGACGCCCGACGCCGCCGCGCTCACCTTCACCGGCCAGGTCCGCATCGATCTGACGGTGCACAAGGCGACCAGCCGTATCGTGCTCAACGACGCCGACATCGTCATCGACAAGGCCAGTTTGGAAGGGGCGAGCCTGGCCGGCGAGACCTCGGCCCCGACCATCGCCTATGACTCCAAGCAGGAAACGGCCGCCTTCGCCTTTTCCCGCGCCCTCGCGCCGGGCCACTACGCCCTCAGCCTGACCTATCATGGCAAGATCTACCAACAGGCCTCGGGCCTGTTCGCGCTGGACTATCAGGCCGCCGGCGCCTCCAAGCGCGCCCTGTTCACCCAGTTCGAAAACTCCGACGCGCGACGCTTCGTGCCCTGCTGGGACGAGCCGGGGCGCAAGGCGAAGTTCAGCCTGACCGTGACGGCGCCAGCCGGCCAGATGGCCCTGTCCAACATGCCGATCGCAGAGACGACGGCCCTGTCCGGCGGTCTGGCCCGCACGCGGTTCGCCGAGACGCCGAAGATGTCGTCCTACCTGCTCTTCCTCGGCCTGGGCGACTTCGAGCGGGTGCATCGCAACGTAGACGGCGTGGATGTCGGCGTGGTGGTCAAGCGCGGCGATACCGCCCGCGCCGCCTATGCGCTGGACGCCGCCGCTCACATCCTGCCCTACTACAACGCCTATTTCGCCAAGCCCTACCCCCTGCCCAAGCTCGACCTGATCGCCGCGCCGGGCGGCAGCCAGATCTTCAGCGCCATGGAGAACTGGGGCGCGATCTTCTTCTTCGAGCGCGACGTGCTGGTCGATCCGCGCCTCACCACTGAAGGCGACCGGCAGAACGTCTATGTCACCGTCGCCCACGAGATGGCGCACCAGTGGTTTGGCGACCTGGTCACCATGTCCTGGTGGGACGATCTGTGGCTCAACGAGGGTTTCGCCTCCTGGATGGAGAACAAGTCCACCGACCAGTTCCATCCTGAATGGAAGCTGTGGCTGCAGGAGCTCGGGGACAAGGAAGGCGCCATGCAGGTGGACGCCCGCGATGGAACCCATCCCATCATCACCCCCATCGACGACGTGCTGCAGGCCGAGCAGGCCTTCGACACCATCACCTATTCCAAGGGCTCCGCGGTGATCCGGATGTTCGAGGCCTATGTCGGGCCCGACCAGTTCCGTGCCGGGGTGCGCCGCTACATCGCCGCTCACGCCTACGGCAACACCGTCACGGATAACCTGTGGCGCGAGATCGACCCGGTCTCGCCCGGCAAGCCGCTGACCGGCGTGGCCCACGACTTCACCCTGCAGCCCGGCGTGCCGATGATCCGCGAAGTCACCGAGTTCTGCCGAGACGGCCATACCGACGTCATGCTGGCCGAGGACCAGTTCGCTATCGATGAACCCCGGAATGCGTCTGGGACCAAGGCGCGCTGGCGCGTGCCCGTGGCCGTGCGGGTGCTGGGCGGCGAGACCAAACAGGTGCTGATCGGCGATCCTGGCGCCCAGGTGAGGCTGCAGGGGTGCGGGCCGGTGGTTCTGAACGCCGGCCAGGCCGGCTATTTCCGCAGCGCCTACATGCCGACCGAATTGAAGGCCCTGACCGACCGGTTCGGGGAGCTGGCGGCCGACGACCAGCTGGGCCTGATCAACGACCAGCGGGCGTTGGCCTATGCCGGGGTCCAGTCTATCGGCGGCTTCCTGGGCCTCGGGCTCAAGCTCGAGGCCAAGACGGACCCCATCGTCTGGGAGCATCTGGCGACCTATCTGAGCGATCTGGACCGCATCTATGGCGACCAGCCGGGTCAGGCCAGGTTCCGCGCCTATGTCCGCCAGGTGCTGGCGCCGGCGCTGGCTCGTGTCGGCTGGGATGAAAAGCCCGGCGAGGACGCCAACGTCCCCGCGATGCGGGCCGCCCTCCTGGGCACGCTTAGCCAAGTGGGCGACCCGGACGTGCTGGCCGAAGCGCGGCGGCGCTACGGGGTCTTCCTGGGTTCGCCCAATGACCCGGCGGTGAGCGCAGCGACGCGGCGCACGGTGCTGAGCATCATCGCCCGGCACGCCAGCCAGGCGGACTGGGACCAGTTGCACCTGTTGGCCAAGGGCGCGCACAGCGAGGTGGAGCGTTCTGAGTTCTATAGCCTGCTCGGCCGCGCGGACGATCCGGCTCTGGCCAAGGCGGCGCTGGACCTAGCCCTCTCCGGCGAGCCGGCGCCGACGGTGGCGCCCAATATCATCGCCGCGGTGGCCGACCGCTACCCGGCCATGGCCCTGGATTTCGCCAGCGATCATTGGGCGAAGCTCAGCCAATTGCTGGAGCCGGACGCCCGCCCGGAATATGCGCCCCGCCTGGTCGGTCGCGGCGCGGACTTAGGTCTGATCGCCAAGCTGGACGCCTTCGCCAACAAAAACATCCCCGACACCGCCAGGGGCCAGGTCCGGCGCGCCGAGGCGCAGATCGCCTATCGCGCCCGCGTCCGCTCGAGCCGCCTGCCGGACGCGGATCGCTGGCTGGCCGGCCAGGGCCACTGACCATGAACCGGCGCGGCCTCCCATCGGTCCGCGCTGAACTGGTTTTGAGCCTTGTGCTGAGCTTGGCCGCCTGCCTGTCGGGCTGCGCCGAAACACATCTGGCGCCGCTTCCCGGTCTGATCGAACCGCCGGTCGCCTTCAGCCGGCTGACCCAGATGCCGCTGATCGAGGCGCCGGCGGCGAAGGGTGAAGGGCCGCTTGTGGTGCTCTACACCGGCGACAACGGCTGGGCGCCGATGGATCGCCAGCTTGCGGCGCATCTCAATGCCGCCGGCTCGCCGGTGGTTGGGGTGAGCACCCTGGTCTATTTCGTCAAGCCGCGCCGGCCGTCGGGGGCCGCGGCCGACCTCGCCGCCCTGATCGCCCACTACAGCCAGCTCTGGAGCCGGCGCGAGGTGATCCTGATTGGCTATTCCTATGGCGGCGACACCCTGCCGCTGATCACCCGGGCCCTGTCGGCGTCGGTCCGCGCCAAGGTTCGGCTGCTGGTGCTGATCAGCCCGTCCGACTATGGAGATCTGACCTTTCGCGGCTACAGCTGGTTCGACCTGCACACCGGAGCCGCCCGCCCGATCGCGCCCGCCTTGAGAGCCCTCGGCGATCTGCCGGTGCTGTGCATTCATGCCGAACACGACCCGCGCCAGGCCTGCGACCGCACCAAGTCGCCTAATCTTTCGCGGGCTAAGGTCGGGAACGACCATTGGTACAAGGGCCACGAGGCGGAGTTGGCCGACCTGATCCTGAAGACGGCTTCTTCCGCCGCCGCGGCTAAGTCCGGTCAGTGATGCGCTAGGGCCTGCAGGCCGGCGCCTAGCAGACCGATGAGCGCCACCAGCACCGCCGACATCAGGATCAGCACCGGCATGAAGACCACTAGCTTCTTCCACGTCGGCCAGGCGCCGAACCGCGCCTCGATGATGCGGGACCAGTCCTGGAAACGCTGGTTTAGATTGCTGGGCAAGGGTCGTCCTCTCGGCTCGGCTAAAGGCCGGCGAGTCTGCGTCTAGTGCGGGCTCGAGCCGAGGGGAAGCCGTTTTGCATCGCTTGGCTCACGATGGCCAGCCGGCGCGCACAATCCAGACAGCGGCGGGCATCAAGACGCCCTCCGGCGTCTCGAACGGCTTCAGCGCCTCGGTCACCGCCGCCCTGGCCGGCTCGGCAAGATGCGGATGCTCCCTCAAGGCCGATCCAAGCGGGCCGACGCGGAAGCTCAGATTGACCGTCTGTTCGAGCGACGAGCCGCCGACCAGGGTGTCGAACGGCCGCGCGTCGATCGCCCGATAGCCCGCCGCGTCCAGCAGGTCCCAGACCCGCGCCGGGTCGGCGAAGGCGTAGGGTCCAGGCGCATGCGGGTCTGCGGGCGGCGAGGGCGGCAGAAGATGGGCGGCGGCCTCCATTGGGGCCCGCATCCAAAGGTTCTCCGCCAACGGCCGCCAGCAGACAAACACCAGCCGCCCGCCCGGCTTGAGCGACCGGCCGATATTGGCGAAGGCCGCCACCGGATCGGCGAAGAACATCACCCCGAAGCGGCTGAAGGCGGCGTCGAACGCCGCTTCGCCCAGGTCGCCGGTCTGGGCGTCGAGCTGACGAAACACAGGCGTCGCGGCGCCGGCCGGAACCGGTCGCGCCCTGGCGACCTCCAGCATGGGCCCTGAGATATCGGCGCCGGTCACCGCGCCGCCCGCGCCGACCTGCTCCGCCAGGTTCACCGAGGTCTGGCCGCAGCCGCAGCCGATATCCAGCACCCGCTCCCCGGGTTGGGCGTCAAAAGCCTCAAGACCCTTCAGGCCGAGCGGCTCGATCTGGCGGTCGAGCTGGGCCTGCATCTCGACCCAGACCTTTCCCGCCGTGAGGTTCCAGTAGTCGATCTGAGTCGCGTTTGGGGAATCTGGCATGGCGTCACCGGTTGCGGCTTGAGGGCCGGCAACTTGGCGCGTTTCGCCAGGGTTGGGAACTCGTGGCGACCGGACGGAACAGGCTGGCCCTATGATCCGCAACCAAACCCTCCCCATCGTCGCCCCGGCCTTGAGCCGGGGCCGGACGGGCCGGCTCCTCATGCGTCGTCGGAAAAGCGGCGGCGCCTCCGGTCCCGGCTCAAGGCCGGGACGACGACGGAGTTTGGACAATCGCCTGCGAATGGGCGGATGGGTCCGCGCCGACCAATCCAATCCCGACGCGATCTAAGCCGAGACCGGCGCCGGACGGGTGACGTAGTGGTCGAGATCGATCAGCGTCTGGCGCCAGCCCGCCTCCATCGCCGGCGTCCATCCCTCGCCGCAAGCCTCGCGCACCGCCTCGGCCACAACGCCGAAGAAGGTGGCGAATACTGACCTCGGCACGTCGTAGCCCTCGTGGGTCACCACCTCGGTCTGGATCAGGTGGTCGGCGTAGCGGCGCTCGCCGATGAAATCGAGGATCGCCTCGAACACCTTCATCAGCATCTCGCCCTTGATAGCGCCGTTGGCGTCGCGCCAAAACAGCGCCTTGATCTCGGGCTGGCGTTCGAACAGCAGGGCGTAGACCCGGGGCGTAAGGTCGCCCCCGCGTTCCGCCGCCTGTTCAAGGCTGGCCGCGACCGCCTCGGCAACAGCCGGATCAGTCCGCATCGTCTCGCGGCGAAATCATGGAGTCGAACATCGCCGTAACGCCGGCGATGAAGACCTCGCGTTCACGGCCTTCCAACGGCTTGGCGCGGATCAGCCGCTCGACCAGGCAGCCGATGAAGGCGGCGGCCAGCACGCGCGCCTTGGCCGGCGCGTCCTCGCCGCCCAGCCAGTCGCCGATGGGCGCCAGAAAACGCTCCTGCACGGCTAAGTTCAACAGGGGCGCCGTGGTCGGCGACGTGGCGGCCCGCAGCAGAAACTGGAAGCTATGGGAGCCATTGAGGTTGGCCTGCACATTGTCGGCCATCATGACCGCGATATCGTGGGCGAAAGTCTTCCGCTGCCAGGTCTTGAGCCTGTCATTGTGGATCGAGGCCTTTAGCGCCTCTGTGAACAGCGCCTCCTTGCCGCCGAAATAGCGTTTGATCAGGGCCACGTCCGCGCCCGCCTCGGCGGCGATATCGCGCAGGGCCGCGCGGTCGTAGCCGGAGACCGCGAACTGCGCCTTGGCAGCCTCCAGGATGGCGGCGCGGGTGGCTTCGGCGTCTCGTTTGCGCGGCGGGGCGCGTTCTGGAGTCGGGGCCGGAGCCAGGGTGGCGGCGTCACTCATGGACATAGGGGTACACGAGTTTGCGGCTTTTGATCAGTGTCGCGGACGTCAGGTCCGGGCCGGGATGATGACGCGCATGCTCTCGTAGCCCTTCACGAAGGACGAGTAGGTGCGAACCGGCTCCTCGACCACCTGGATCATGGGGAAGCGCTTCAGAATCTCCTCCCAGATGATGGTCAGCTGCATTTCCGCCACCCGGTTGCCGACGCAGCGGTGGACGCCGAAGCCGAACGATAGGTGCTGGCGCGGCCGTTCGCGATCGATGAGGTAGGCGTCGGGATTGTCGATCACCGTCTCGTCGCGGTTGCCCGAGACGTACCACATGGCGACCTTGTCCCCCTTCTTGATCAGCTTGCCGCCGATCTCGACATCCTGCAGCGCGGTGCGGCGCATGTGGGCCAGCGGCGTCTGCCAGCGGATGGTCTCGGAGACCATGGAGGTGATCAGGCCGGGGTCGGCGCGCAGCTTGTCATACTGGTCCGGGTTCTTGTTCAGCGCATAGACGCTGCCGGAGATGGTGTTGCGGGTGGTGTCGTTGCCGCCGACGATCAGCAGGATCACCGTGCCCTGGTACTCGGCCAGCTCCATGTTCCGGGTGGCGGGGTTGTGGGCCAGCATGGAGATCAGGTCGCTGCCCGGCTCTGAGTTGACGCGCTGGTTCCACAGGTCGGCGAAGGCGCCGAAGCACTCGAACATCGCCTCGCCCTTGTGCTGCCAGCTCTGCACCGGACCGTGGCCCGGCATGTTGGTGACCATGTCCGACCAGTAGGTCAGCTTGCGCCGATCCTCGAAGGGGAAGTCGAACAGGGTGGCCAGGGTCATGGCCGTCAGTTCCTTCGACACCTTATCGACCCAGTCGAATTCCTCGCCGATGGGCAGGCTATCGAGGATCGCGCCGGCCCGTTCGCGCACCACCGGCGCCATCACGGCGAGATTGCCGGGCGCCAGGGTGGGGCTGACCGCCTTGCGGCGAGGGCCGTGGTCCGGCTCGTCCATGGTGATGAAGCCGGCCCCCCCGCGGCGGCGTTCGCCCAGCACCTTGGTCTGCTCCTCAAAGGCCTGGAGGTTGATCAGGGTGATGCCGTCGGCCGAAGAGAAGCGCTCATGGTCGGTGTCCACCGCCATGATGTCGTTCCACTTGGTGATCGACCAGTAGGGGCCGAACTCGCTGTCGGGGGTGTAGTGGATCGGGTCTTCCCGGCGCAGGCGCGCGAACACCGGCCAGATCGCGTCGGCCTGAAAGCGGGCGGCCTTAGCCGGATTGAGTTCGGCGAGCGGCATCGCATCGACTTCGGCGGCCCCCTTTTTTGTATAGGCCTTGGCGTCTTCGACTTTCACGGCGATGTTCATGGCGTCTTCCCTGGCGGCCGGCTCGCGCGCCTGTCCGTCCTTGAGAAGACGTCGGCCGGAACTCTCTTCCCGTAACACTGCCCCCGGCCAGGACGCATGTCAATCGATGTTGACTTAGGCTGGGCGCTGCCGCAATACCGCCGGTAATTCGCCGGGGCATGAACCCGGCCTGGCCGGGGGAAACGCGATGCCGAAGATCATCTACCGCAGCCATGCCGGCGCCGTGCGCGAGGTCGAGGCGCCCATCGGAACCAGCCTGATGGATGGCGCGGTGAAGAATTCCGTGCCTGGCATCGACGGCGACTGCGGCGGCGCCTGCGCCTGTGCGACCTGCCACGTCTATGTCGAGGAGACCTGGCTGGGCAGGCTCGCCCCACAGTCCGACATGGAGTTGAGCATGCTGGAATTCGCCGAGGGTGTGCGGCCCAACTCCCGCCTCGGCTGCCAGATCAAACTGTCCGCCGATCTGGATGGGATCACCGTGAACTTGCCGGAAAGCCAGCACTGAGCTGAAAACCGCCCTCGCACCCAGGCCGGATTGGAGTCTAAGCTCCGACAGCGGACGCGGGAGGGATCAGATGACAGCGACCGAGGCCCGCGCCCTCGCCGGCCGGACCGCCTCGCCGATCTCGCTGAAGCGGATCGGCTTCTTCGGCCTCGCCCTGCTCACGGCGGCGACCATCTATGTGCATGAGCGGCCCCTGCTCAGCGCCAGCGATCCCGAATGGGCGCGGATCGCCCCGTTCCGCTGGTGGCTCCTGCCCCATGTGGCGACCGCCGCCGTCTCGCTGGCGCTCGGGCCGCTGCAGTTTTCCGCCGCCCTGCGCCGCCACAGCCTCACTCTGCACCGCTGGGTCGGCCGCGCCTATATGGTCGCGACCCTGATCGCCGCCAGCCTGGCGCTTTATATCGTTCTGGCGTTCGAGGCGCCCGACAACCGCTGGGTCATGGGGGTGATGGCCGGACTGTGGTGGATTTGCACCGCCTTCGCCTGGCTGGCCATCCGCGCCAGGGACATCGCCCAGCACCGGCTATGGATGATGCGCAGCTACGGCCTCACCTTCACCTTCGTCACCACCCGCTTCATCCCGGACGTCATACTGCCTGGCCTGGGCTTCTTCGGCGTCACCACCCTCTATTGGCTGCTGATTCTGCTGGCCGTTGGCCTACCCGACGTGATCCTGTTCGGCGAGCGGATCTGGGCCAAACGGCGGGCCGCTTGAAGACTGAAATCGAGCCGGAACGATCCGGCTTCCAAGCAACAGTTCTGTGGCAAAATGGATACAAGGCCGATGCGGATTGACGGAACGGGCTATCTGCGCCGGTTGCTCGTCACTATCTGCAACCTCGTAAGCCGAGAAAATTCGGCGATCTAGGGGATATTCCTTATGCGAACCATGCTTTTGGTCGCCGCCTCAGTTGCGGCCATTTCCGCGCTTGCGGCCACTTCGGCCCAGGCCGCGCCGGTCGTGATGACCGGCGATATCGACGCCAGCTACGGCAACACCTCCTACCACGGCGTCAACTTCAATGACTGGGGCATCAACGGCGACGTCGTCGCGCCGATCGGCTCCATGTGGGCCGTCCAGGGCAATCTGGGCTACAACTCGCTGGAGCGTTCCAACTTCAATGAGAACACCACCTACGGCGTCGCCTCCGGCTTCGCGGCCCTGAACCAAGGCCGCGCCGGCGCCAGCGTCGGCTACGGCCAGCTGAGCGTTCCCGGCTCGCACGTCGATGTCACCACCTACGGCGTCTTCGGCGACTGGTATGTGAACAAGTTCGTTACGCTTTCGGCGCGCGGCGGCGGTCTCAGCACCTCGGGCGGCGGCTCGACCGGCTCCAACGACTACGTCGGCGGCCAGGTCGTCGGCTACGCTCTCCCGGACCTGGCGCTGACCGGCACGGTGGACAGCTTCAAGGTCCAGGACGTCACCCAGACCCAGTATTCGGTCGGCGGCGAATGGCTGGTCTCGCATCAGGTCCCGGTTTCGGTAAGCGTCGCCTACACCGGCACCAACCTCAAGGCGGGCGGCACGACGGTCAACCTGAACACCTATACCGCGGGCCTGCACCTCTACTTCGGTGGCGGCAGCCTGCGCGACCACCAGCGCTCCGGCGCGGAAGGCTGGGGCGCCTCGGCGCCAGTCCAGTACCTGTTCTAAGCACTTTGGCAGTCGCGCACACCGCGTAACCGCCGATTGGAACAAGAAGGGCGGCGGAGCAATCCGCCGCCCTTTTCGCTGCCGGAACGGGCCTTCGGAACGCCTATGCATCGTCAGCAAAGGCGCCGGAATCCCTGTCGTGAGTCGTGGATCGACTTCATGCTCGAGGTTAGGCCGCCGCACCAGAACTCGCCGATGCGGCGACAGTCATGACATGGGCGACGACCGCCCTGGACGTTCGATCAGAACGACCAGGCCACGGCCAGTTTCGCCTGATTGTCCTGCCAGGTGTCGGAAAGCTGGCCGACGTAGGCAGCCGTCAGCTTGACGCCAATGGTGGTGTTCAAGGTCAGGCCCGCTTCCACATCCGCCGCGTCATGATCGAGACCAGCGCCCTTCACGTTGAACGACGTTCCGGTGCTTTCGAACGTCAGCGCCGCCGTTGACTGGGAATCCCCGAAGGCATGGCGCCAAGCCGCGGTGGCATAGGGCTCCACGGCCAAGGTGGACGAGAGCCGGAAGCTGGTGGCCGCGCGAACGCCCAACTCGGAAAGCACGGCGTGGGTATCGTTGGACCCAACCTGGAGGGCCGCCAAGCCGCCCCCTTCGTTGATAGCGCCGGTGTTCACGCCCACATAGGCGAGGCTGGCGTAGGGCTGCACAGACGCGCGGCCATAGCGCATCGCGTAGCCAAGTTCGGCGAAGGCGTCCGCTGTCCGGCTTTGGTAACGGTCGCTGACCTGATCCGTAAATCCCGGGAAGGCGACGTTGCGGCTGGCGCTCATGCCATTCCAGGCATAGTCGAAGCCGACCCGACCCTGAAGCCCGCCCAGCACCGGACCGCCCGCGTAGATCGCCAGGTGGGTGCTTGTGCCGGAGTCATGGCTGCTGAGTTCATCGACGGAGAGGTTGGTGTCGAGTTGGGCGAGCGCCAGTCCGACCCGCCACGACTTCACCTGACCGTCAAGACCGACAATGGCGCCGCTGGCGCTGCCTTGTGAAGAGGCGACGTTCCCGCCGTCCTGCGACGCCACGTTCGACCAGGCGCCGACCGCCTGAGCCCAGGCCGTCAGCTTCAGATCGCCGGAACCCATTTGGCCCGTCGCCGGACCCGCGTCGGCCATGCCCTGATCGCCCGCCTGGCGCAAGCGACCAAGCAGCGCGTCGCGCACGTAGTGGCTCTCGTCGAGTTGGGCGCCGGCCGCTGTTGCGTACATCTCACCGGAGAGCGACTCGAAGGCCTGCCGTGCCCCCGTCGCGTTCTGCGTCAGGATATCGTTGTACAGAACGGTCGATGGCCCGGAGAAATAGAGCGCCGCGGCCGTCGCTCTTTGGTTCGAAGTCGCCGCTACGCTCTGGAAGGTGATCCCATTGTTGGACAGGGTCAGATCCACGGTCGTGCCGGTGTAGCTGAGCTTCGGCGTCAGGAAGGCAAGGTCTGTGGTGACGCCGCTGAAGGTCCCGACGACGCCGCCGGTGGCCTGCAGAATGGTGTAGTCGGTGTTGCGGGCGTAGGTTCCGCCCTGGGCCAGCACCTGGACCGTCGATCCGGCCACATTGGCCTGTCCGCCCACCGTGACGAGGTCCGATTGGCCCGCCGCATTGACGTTGACCTTGTAGATCGAGCCCTGCGCCAGGGTGAGGTTCCCCGTGACGGCGACCTGGCCGATGGTGATCGAACCGCCAGGCGACAACGAACTGCCGGACGCGATCAGGACGTTGCTGATGGCCCCGGCGCCCTGCAGCGCCCCTTGGTTGGTGACGTCGATCGTCGAGTTGGGCAGCGAGCCGTCCAGCACCAGCGAGCCGCCCGAAACGGTCGTTGCGCCGAAGTAGGTGTTTGTGCCCGTGAGGGTTTCCGTGCCGCCCGCGAAGGTGACGCCGCCCGTACCGGAGATGTCGCCGGAGAAGGTCCCCGACGCATTGGTCAAAGTTAGAGTCTGGGCGCCCAGGGCGACCGAACCGGCGCCGGAAAGGCTCTGGATCGACGTTCCGCTGGCGGCGCCGGAGACATCCAGCACGCCGTTGTCGATAACGCCGCTCGATGACGCGATGGAGCCGGCGCCGGTGAGGGCGAGCGTGCCCGTGCCGATGGTGGTGGCGCCGGTATAGGTGTTCGCCCCCGAGAGAGTGAGCGTGCCCGCCCCGACCTTCGTCAGGCCCGAACCGGCGGCGCTCTGCGAGATCACGCCGGAAATGCCGCCGCTGCCGCTATCCTGCTCGACGGTGAGGGTGGCGTTCAGATCGATATTGTTGCCGACCGAGACGCCGCTGGCGAGGATGATATTCGGGTCGTAGACGTGGATCGTCCCCGTGCCGAGGGCTCCGGTGACGCCGGCGTAGATCGAGCCGCCGTCGAGGTTGATGTCGGACGCCAAGGTCGCGCTGTTGTCGGTGGTGAACGCCAGCGTGCCTGAGCCGCCGCCGTTGTTGACGTTGAGCGAGGTTCCCGCTGCGCCGCTGACCACGCCGGCCAGGGTGTAGGTGGCGCCGGACGCGACGTCGATGTCCGCGCCGGTCCCGGCGATCGTGACCGCCCGGGTCGCGGCCGTCGTCGCCGTGGCTTGCAACTCGCCGCCGCCGTCGATGGTGAGGGACCCTGCGCCGAGGGCCGCGTCATTGGCGACGCTGAGGACGCCTTGTTGCACGGTCCACGCGGCGTTGAGCGCGCTCGTCCCACCGGTCAGGGTCCAGGTCCCCGCGCCCGTCTTGGTGGCGGTAGCGAAGTCGATCAGTTGAGTAGCGCCGACCGATCCGCTGGCGCCGCCGCCGAGGACCAGGGCGTTGGTCCCGCCCGCGCCGCCATCGAGCGTGCCGCCGGCGGAAGCGCCAGTGACCAGGGTCAGGGTGTTATTGCCGCCGCCGAGGTTGACGCCGCCGGTGGAGACGCCAGCCAGGGTCAGGCTGTCATTGCCGCTGTCGGTGGCGATCAGCCCCGTTGTCGTGGAGCCGGCCTGCAGGGTGATGGCGTTGTCGTAGGCGCCGGTCAGCTGGATCGCATAGGTCCCGCCGGAGATTTGCCCCGCGCTGGTGAGGTTCACCGCCCCGCTCGTGCCGCCCGCGCCGCTGGCCACGCCCGTGGTGGCGCCGGCGATGACGCCGTTGGCGGTGTTCGTCAGCGTGCCAGAACCATCGAACACCACGGCGGTGTCGCCCTTGACGGCGCCGTCGTTGTTGAGGGTCTCGTTATTGCCTTCGAAGTCGATGCCCCAGGAGCCGCTGCCAGCGGTAAGGGTCGAGGTGATCGATCCGCCGGTCTGGTTGGTGACCAGCCCGCCTGCGCCAATGATGGTCACGCCGTTGCCGCCGTCGACAGTGGCCTGGATCGTGCCGCTGTTGGTCAAGGTCCCGGCGTTGGGGTGAGAGCTGCTGCCCAGCTGCAGGCCGCCGAAGGTCCCGGAAATTGAGCCGGTATTGGTCACCTCGCCGCCCTGCAGGATGGCGACGCCTTCGCTGTTGGTGCTGGTCAGGGTTCCGTCGTTGGAAAGGTTGCCGGTCCCCTTGATATAGATCGCGCTGCCCGTATTGCCGGTGATCGTCCCGGTCGCGGAATTGGTCACCGTGGTGGCGGAGCCGTCGAACTCCACCGCGGCGCCGTCGCCGGTGATGGTCCCGGTGTTGGCGAGAGAGCCGTTCGTGGTCACGAAGATGGCGTCATACCCGGTCCCGGCCCCGCTGGTCAGCACGCCGTTGTTGACGATGGTCGCCCCGGCCACCGCGTAGATCGCGTTGCCGTCGAGGCCGGTGATGGTCCCGCCCGCGAGATTGTTGACCGTGCCGGTCTGGCCGAGCTCCACACCGATGTCGTCGCCGGTAATCGACCCGGAATTGTTCAGCGTTCCGCCAGCATAGAGGTCGGCCCCCGTGCCGTACAGGCCGCCTTGCGCATGACCGACCAGCGTGCCGGAATTGTTCACGGTCACGTTGGCGCCGCCGGCATAGACGGCGTCACCCGCGTTGATCGAGGCGCCGTTCAGAACGTCCAGCGTGCCGCCGTCGCCCTGCATCGCCACGCCAATGGCGCCGGCGGTGTTCACGCCCGAAACCGCGACATGCGAAGCGTCGAACACCACCATGCCGGCGATGCTGGTGGCGCCGGTGTTGGTCAGATTGCCCGAGAAGGTCAGGGTGTCGCCGGCGCCCACCGCCGTCACGTCGATCACGCCGGTCCCGGAGACGGCGTTGGCGAAGGTCCCGGACGCGCCATAGAGGCTGAGCGCGCCGTTATCGACCACGGCGCTGTTTCCAACGCCGGATACGTCGCTGATCTGCACCGTGCCCTGCTGGATGGTCCAGGAGGCATTGAGGGTGCTCGGCCCGTTCACAAACCAGGTTCCCGCGCCTGTCTTGGTCACGGTGGAGAAATCCGCCAGTTGAGACGCGTTGACCGTTCCAGCCGCCGTACCCGTCAGAACCAGACCGTTCGTGCCGCCCGCGCCGCCATCGAGGGCGCCGCCGGCCGAGGCGCCGCCGACGAGAGTCAGGGTGTTGTTGCCCCCGCCAAGGTTCACGCCGCCGGTGGAGAGGCCAGCCAGGGAGACGGAATCGTTGCCCCCGCCGGTCGAGATCAGGCCCGTGGTCTGCGAACCGGCCTGCAGGGTGATGGTGTTGTCGTAATTGCCGGTCAGCTGGATTGAGTAGGTCCCGCCGGAGATCTGGCCGGCGCTGGTGATGTTCACCGCGCCGGATGCGCCGCCCGCGCCGCTGCTCACGCCGGTGGTCGTGCCGGAGATGACGCCGTTGGAGGTGTTTGTCAGCGTACCCGAGCCGTCGAACACCACGGCGGTGTCGCCTTTGACGGCGCCGTCGTTGTTGAGGGTCTCGTTATTGCCTTCGAAGTCGATGCCCCAGGAGCCGCTGCCCGCGGTAAGGGTCGAGGTGATCGATCCGCCGGTCTGGTTGGTGACCAGGCCGCCGTCGCCGATGATGGTCACGCCGTTGCCGCCATCGACAGTGGCCTGGATCGTTCCGCTGTTGGTCAGCGTGCCCGCGTTCGGATTAGAGCTGCTGCCGAGTTGCACACCGCCGAAGGCTCCGGAGATGGAGCCGGTATTGGTGACGCTGCCGCCCTGCAGGATAGCGACGGCCGTGCTGTTGGTGCTGATCAGGGATCCGTCGTTGGAAACGTTGCCGGTCCCCTCGATGAAGATCGCGCTGCCGGTGTTGCCCGTGATCGTGCCCGTCGCCGAATTGGTCACAGAGGTCGCGGAGCCGTTGAACTGCACCGCCGCCCCGTCGCCGGTGATCGTGCCCGTGTTGGCCAGCGAGCCGCCGTTGTTGACGAAGACGGCGTCGAAGCCGCTTCCGACGCTGCTGCTCAGGCTTCCGTTATTGACGATGGTCGCGTTGTTCGCCGCGGAGATGGCGTTGCCGCTTCCGCCGCCGTTGAGGGTAGCGTTGTTGGTCACCGTCCCGTCCGTGGTGAGGGACACCCCCGAGGCGTTTGTGCCGCCAAAGACGCCGCCGGCCGCCAGGGTCACCGAATTGGAAGGCGACGAGGGCGCGAGCGTGAGAAGATCGCTGCCGCTCGACCCGGTCAGGGAGAAGCTGTTGGGATCGAAGATCACCGTCGCGGTGATGTTTGGCAGGGCGCCGGTCAGCGTGATGCTGTTCAGCAGCTTGATGGTGTCGCCACTCTCACCGTTGGCGGTTTGAATGGCGGCGGCCAGACTGGCCTGATCCGTTACCGTCAGGGTTTGCGCAGCCTGGGCCGCGCCACCGAAGAGCAAGGCCGCGGAGATCGCAGTGGTGGCCAAGAGGCCGGGACGCCTGAACGAGGCTTCAACCGAAACGCGAGAAAGCAACTGGGCGCCCGCAACGGCGGAGCCCAAACAACGCGACGAACTCATACTGGCACTTCCCCCACCGACGCGAAAACACGCGCCTAAAAAGCCTACTGAAACTGACAACCCGTCATTGAGTCGCTCATAATATTGCGCAGCTAGAATGTTCAACTATAAAATATAATGAATGAGCGATTCTTTTCTAAGTTTAATCACTCAAACTCTTTCCACGCGAGGTTGCGCTGGGCAAGCCTCGAAGCCCGGATTCAGATAATCCAGATGTGGGAAAAGTGGCGCGCCCGGAACGATTCGAACGTCCGACCCTCAGATTCGTAGTCTGATGCTCTATCCAGCTGAGCTACGGGCGCGCATGGCCTTTCGGCGAGGGCCGGGAACCTAGACTCGGACGCCCCGAAGCGCAAGGCGGCGCGGGGGCTTTTTACCACGCGTCATTCGAGGCCCAGGTGAGGCCAAATCTTCAGCGCATCACTCCGTCAGCACCAGGGCGTGTCGGTGGTTGTCGATCGACCAGGACTTGAAGCGCTTGAGGAAACTCTGGCCGAGCAGCAGCGGGCCGTAGCCGTTGTAGATGGAGGCCAGCACGTTCCTTTCCTCGCGGTCGCCGACCTTGACCGAGCGCAGCATGTAGATCCGGCTCACTGTCAAGGCGCCATTGGCCAGGCGGAAGGTTCCCATCCCGCGCAGGTCGCCGGGCCGGATCAGGCCGGATTTGAACCAGGCCTGGGCCGTCGAGTAGGGAATGCTGACCAGGCTGGCGCCGCTATCGACGGTGAAGCCCAGAGGCCTGGCCCCGTCGATGGAGACCGGAACGAGTACGGTTCCCGCATAGGGCTCGCCCCTGATCACGGTCTGGCCGGGAACGGCGGCGGGCGCCGCCTGATCGTCCTCGGCGGTTTCAGCGGCGACCTCCTTGGCGTAGTCGCCGCCCAGGTTGGTCTTGATCTGCCGAACCTGCGCCGCGAAATAGGCCGGCTGACCTTCGGCTTCGAGCTGGCTGTCGAAGCTTTCGAGCAGGCCCAGGGCCTCCTTGGCCCGGCCCTTGTGGACCAGTTCGTCGGCGAGCAGGCCGCGCACATCCACCAGCGTGGGATAGATGTCCAGCGCCGCGCGGTTCTTGACCATGGCCGCGTCGATGTGACCGGTGGCGTCCAGGCTCTTGGCGTAGCCGGCGTCAAGGTCGTAGGTCGCGACCCCCATCTTCTCGGCCTGCTGATAATAGTAGAGCGACTCCTTATGCCGCCCGTCCTGCGTCAGCAGGATGGCCAGCATGGCGAAGCCGTGGGAATCGGTGGGATATTTCCTGGTGTAGGCGATCAGGTCGGCCTCGGCGCAGGGAATGTCGCCGTCGCGCTGACAGACCAGGACTTCGCTCATGCTGGGCAGGCCGGTTGGCAGCACCCATGGCCGCTCGTTGTAGGGGTTTGCCCTGCGCTCCAGATAGTACCAGCCGCCGAAGCCGGCCAGCGCGAGCGCGCCGACGCAGACCAGCATCAAGGTGGTGACGCGCCGCTTGGGCTTCTTCGGCGTCAGGGCGTGGACAATTCCACCGCCCCCCGGCCCACCGCTCGCCGGTTCCTCGATCGTCATGCCGCCCCCATATTCGGGCGCACTGCCCGAACAATCCCCACGCCAGGGGCAAGCTAACCCTCCGGCCACGCGCTCGGCAAGCCGAAGGGTCAGAGCTCGCCCTCAGAGGTGAGAGCCGCCCTTCGCCGCGGAGATCTTCTCGACGATGTCGAGCTGCTCCTTGCGGAACTGCTCGTGCACCGCAACCCCGTCGGCGCCGAACTCGATCGCCGCGTCATTGGCCAGGGTGTAGGCTGGCCATTCCGGACCGCCGGCCGAATCCGGCTTGCCGGTCTTGGCGAAGGCGACCCAATAGGCGTGCATGTGGGCGCTGAGGGCGTGGTCCTCGCCATTGGCGGCGGGGATTTCGATGCCGCCGCGCTTCATCGGGGCCGTGGGCAAGGTTTCGAACACATAGCCGATCTCACCGCCGTGCGGCGTTCCCGGCACGAACTTTCGCAAGGCCGTCGGCATGTAGGAGAAGTAGTAGACATAGGCCTTCACCCCCGCCTTGACCTCCTGGCGCGCCAGATAGCGGTCCGGCTCGATGATCGCGCCCTCGGTCCACATCAGCGAGGCGGCGTCCGCCGCATTGCCCTTGCCGAACAGCTGGACCATGGCGTCCTTCTTGTCGCCCAGCGGATCGAGGGTCTGTTCCGGATGTTGGCGCACCCGGCCGAACAGGCTGGCCTCATAGCTGTTGCCGCCGAGCATGTAGGCCACATGCGCCTGCTTGCCCTTGGCGAAGGCCTCGGCGACGGTGGTCGGGACCAGCTTGCCGTCGATGATCGGGCCGGGGGCGTCGGCGGCGTCGAGACCGGCGGCCGCCTTCATCAACGCATCGGCCGGCGCCGCGCGCAGGGCGGCGACTTGGGCGGCGTCGTCGCCCGTGGCCCCTAGCGTCGCCGCAAAGGCCGCGCCCTGTTTTTCGGCCATGGCGAGCGGCCGGCCTGGCGTGCGGCCGAAGCCGGATTCGGAGATGGCCCGCTTGAACAGGCCCCGCGCTTCGGGGGAGATCAGCAGATAGTTGACCGACATGGCGCCGGCGGACTCGCCGAATACGGTGACGTTGCTGGCGTCGCCGCCGAAGGCCTTGATGTTGGCCTTCACCCACTTCAGCCCGGCGATCTGATCCATCAGGCCGAAGTCGGCTGTCGGGCCGCCCTTAGCCTCGGCAGTGAGGCCCGGGTGGGCGAACCAGCCCAGGCGGCCGAGGCGGTAGTTGACCGTCACCAGCACCACCCCGTCCTGGGCGAAGCTGGTTCCGTTGTAATAGCTGGCCGCGCCGCCGACGAAGCCGCCGCCGTAGATCCAGACCATCACCGGCAGCTTCGCGCCCTTGGGCCGGTTGGCCGGGGTGTAGACATTGAGCTGCAGGCAATCCTCGCTGGCCGGGCCGCCCCGGCCGCCGAACATGCCGGAGACCTGCATGCAGGTGGGGCCGAAGGTAGTGGCGTCGCGCACGCCGGTCCAGGACGCCTCCTTCTGCGGCGGCTTCCAGCGCAGCGGACCGACCGGCGGGGCGGCGAAGGGGATGTTCTTGAAGCTGGCCACCCCATCGGCGACGGCGCCCTTGAGCTGCCCGTCCTTGATGGTGGCCATGTCTGGAGAGGGAGCAGCAATAGTCGCGCCCGCGAACGCCAAGCTCAGTCCAGCGGCCAGCGCCGCAAATCCGGTACGCATTTTCCGTCCCCCTCAGGTCGTCTTATCGGCCAGCGCGGGCCGGCATTGGGTCCACGACGCTTGCATGCGCACATTTCCAGCGTGTTTCACGTCCACGAGCCACCGGCGACCAGATTTGCCGCCCGCCCCGGTTGCGCCCAAGATCAGGCCATGATTCGAGCCGCCGCCCTCACCGCCTGTCTTGGCTTCACCGCGCTCGCTGGCGCGGCCTGGGCCGACGACGCGCCCGCCGCCGCGCCGGCCGACCAGGCGCCGCAGCTGCGCAGCCTCTGCACCGACCGGCCGACCAAATCGACCTCGCCCTGCACCGTCGATCCGGGCCATTTCCAGCTCGAGAGCGACATCTTCAACGTGACCATCGACCATTCCGGCGGCGCGGACACCACCACGGCCCTCTACACCAACCCCACGCTCAAATACGGCGTCAGCGAAACCGTCGATCTCGAACTGAGCATCGCCCCGTACGAAACCATCGTCAGCCGCGACCGGGCCACCGACATCACCACCCGCAATCAGGGCGTCGGCGACCTCTATGTGCGGGTCAAATGGGCGCTGATCGGGGCGGCGGGCGGCGATTTCGGCCTGGCTTTCGTGCCTTTTGTGAAGGCGCCGACCGCCAGCGGCGGGGTGGGCAATGGCGCCTGGGAGGGCGGGCTGATCGTCCCCATCGCCTTCAACCTGCCGGCGGGCTGGTCAGCGGTGATCGACCCGGAACTCGACATCCTGAAGAACCCCCTGGACGACGAGCATCACCTGGGCGCCGCCGGCCTGATCAGCCTCTCCCACCCGGTCACCAAGACCATCACCGGCTCGGTGGAGATCTGGGCTGACAATGACTACCAGCCCGGTCATGTGGTCAAACAGACCTCGGCGGATGTCGGCGCGGCCTGGATCCCGGCGACGGACCAGAATCTGCAGTTCGACGGCGGCGTGAACTTCGGCCTGAACAGCGAGACCCCGGCCGCCCAGCTCTATGTGGGCGTGTCGCGGCGGTTTTGACGCTGCTGCAGTAGAATTTACCACAGAGCACACGAAGGGCAGGGAGGGCTCGGCGCTTTCGCAGATTCAAGCGCTAAGGCGCGAAGAACGCTAAGGCGGGCGTAAGCCCGTGACAATCACCGAAGCCGTTCAAAACGAGTGCGCTTCGCGCGCCTTTCTCTTCGCGTCCTTCGCGCCTTGGCGTCTAACCCTTCTTCTCCGTGCCCTCCGTGTGCTCCGTGGTTGAATCATTCCACAGCAGCCCTCTCGGCAAAGCGTCGCTGGAACGATAGAACCCGGCCGTCTGTTGACGTTAGGTCGTGACCGGCCGGGCGATACGGGCAGGACAAGCAGGAAGGCCCCCTATGCATAAGGTCGTCGCCGAGGTCACCGCGCGCATCCGTGAGCGCAGTCGGGATCGCCGCGCAGACTATGTGGCCAGGATGCAGGCCGCCCAGGGCTCGGGGCCGGGCCGGGCCAAGCTCTCCTGCGCAAACTGGGCCCATGCCTTCGCTGGCCAGCCGGGCGAGGACAAGCGGCGGATGATGGATCCGACCGCACCCAACATCGCTATCGTCTCGGCCTATAACGACATGCTGTCGGCGCATCAGCCGTTCGAGCGTTTCCCGCCGCTGATCCGTCAGGCGGCGCATGGCGTCGGGGCCACGGCCCAGTTTGCCGGCGGCGTGCCGGCCATGTGCGATGGCGTTACCCAGGGCCAGCCCGGCATGGAGCTGTCGCTGTTCTCCCGCGACGTCATCGCCATGTCGACCGCCGTGGCCCTGACCCACGACGCTTTCGACGGCGCCCTGTGCCTGGGCATCTGCGACAAGATCGTGCCGGGGCTGGTGATCGGGGCCCTCAGCTTCGGCCACCTGCCGGTGATCATGGTCCCCGCCGGCCCCATGCCCAGTGGCATCTCCAACGCCGAAAAGGCCCGCGTCCGCGCCGCCTACGCCGAAGGCAAGGCCACCCGCGAGGAACTGCTGCAGACCGAGATGGCCTCCTACCATTCGCCGGGCACCTGCACCTTCTATGGCACCGCCAACTCCAACCAGATGTTGATGGAGATGATGGGCCTGCACCTGCCCGGCGCGGCGTTTGTGCATCCGGACACGCCCCTGCGCGACGCCCTGACCGCCGCGGCGACGGAGCGGGCGGTGGCGATCGGATCCGGCCGGCAGGACTACACGCCGATGTGGCGGGTGGTGGACGAGAAGGCTCTGGTCAACGGCATTGTCGGCCTGTTGGCCACCGGCGGCTCGACCAACCACACCCTGCACCTGGTCGCCATGGCCCGAGCGGCCGGAATCGAGATCGACTGGGACGACTTCTCCGACCTTTCGCGGGTGACTCCGCTGCTGGCCCGGGTCTATCCGAACGGGAGCAAGGACGTGAACCACTTCCATGCCGCCGGCGGCATGGCCTACGTCGTCCGCCAGCTGCTGGACGCGGGCCTGGCCCACGACGACGTAATGACCGTCGCCGGCCCCGGCCTTCGCCGCTACAGCCAGGAGCCCTTCCTCGACGACGGCAAGCTGGTCTGGCGCGAGGGGCGTTCCGAAAGCCTCGATCCAGACCTGCTGCGGCCGGCGTCCGATCCGTTCGACCGGCATGGCGGCATAACCCTGGTCGCGGGCAATCTCGGCCGGGCGGTGATCAAGGTCTCGGCGGTGAAGCCGGAGCATCATGTAATCGAAGCCCCGGCCAAGGTGTTCGATGACCAGGAAGACATGCTGGCCGCCTTCAAGGCCGGCGAGCTGGCGGGGGACTTCATCGCCGTGGTCCGCTTCCAGGGCCCCAAGGCCAACGGCATGCCGGAGCTGCACAATCTCAGCCCGACCCTGGGCCTGCTGCTCGACCGTGGACAAAAGGTGGCATTGGTCACCGATGGCCGCATGTCCGGCGCATCCGGCAAGACGCCGGCGGCGCTGCATGTGACGCCGGAAGCCATGGACGGCGGCGCCCTGGCCTACCTCCGCGACGGCGACATTATCCGCCTCGACGCCGACGCCGGGGTGCTGGAGGTCAAGGTCGATCCAGCCGAACTGCATCGCCGTACGCCCGCGACCAAGGTCCAACCGGGCTCCGGCTTCGGCCGCGAGCTGTTCGCCCATATGCGCCGCGCCGTCGGCCCCGCCGAGGCCGGCGCCTCGGTGCTGTTCTGAGTATCCCGAGGTTTATGTGAGCAAGTCCAAATCCGAGATCGTCGGCCTGGTCGGCGACGTTGGCGGCACCAACGCCCGCTTCGCCATCGCCGAGGTGCATGACGGCAAGATCAAGCTGCGCGACGCCCGCGTGCTGGCCGCCGCCGACTACAAGACCAGCCAGGACGCGCTGGCCGCCTATCTGGATGGGTTGAACGGCAAGGACCCCAAGCCTCGCTACGCCGTGGTCGCCGCGGCCGGCCCGGTGGTCAAGAACGCCGTCGCCTTCACCAACAACGAGACCTGGCGGGTCTCGGGCGCCGAACTGGTCAAGGTGGGTAAACTGAAGGACGCGCTGGTCATCAACGACTTCACCGCCCAGGCCCTGGCGTTGGACCACCTGAAGGCCTCGTCCCTGAAGCGGCTCGGGCCGGACCTGAAGCCGGCCAAGATCGGCACGGCGGTGATCATGGGCCCCGGCACCGGCTTCGGCGCCGCCGCGCGGGTATTCGACGGGACCGCCTCGGCCACGCTTACCGGCGAAGGCGGCCATTCCGGCTGGGCGGCGTCGGAGCCGGTGGAGATCGAGATCCTGAAGATCCTCACCGCCCGCTATGGCCGCTGCTCGGTGGAGCGGGTGCTGTCGGGACCTGGCCTGCTTAACCTCTACCAGACCCTGGCCCAGATCGAGGACAAGCCGGCGGATCTGACCCAGCCGGCCCAGGTGACCAAGGCGGCGCTTGCGGGCGACGGCCTGGCGCGCACCGCCCTGTCACGGTTCTGCGCCATCCTTGGATCGGTGGCCGGCGACTTCGCGCTTTTCTTCGGCGGCACCCGAGGCGTCTATATCGCCGGCGGCATAGCCCCGGATATCTTCGACTTCCTCGCCGCCAGCGACTTCCGCGCACGGTTCGAGACCAAGGGCCGCATGTCCGACTACCTGAAGCCGATCCCCACCAACGTCGTCGTCGAGCCGCACGCGGCCCTGATCGGCTCGGCCAGCCAATTGGCGAGCTTGGCGTCATGATCCGCGCCCGCCGCGCCCGCATCGTCGCCACCCTCGGCCCCGCCAGCAGCACGCCGGAGATGGTGCTGGCCTTGGCCCGCGCAGGCGCGGACGTCTTCCGCCTCAACTTCAGCCACGGCAGTCACGAGGACAAGGCCGAGGCGTTGAAGGCCATCCGCGCGGCGGAGATCGAGATCGACCGGCCCATCGGCGTGCTCGCCGACCTGCAGGGACCGAAGTTCCGCATCGGTGTCTTCAAGGACGGCCCGATCGAGATCAAGCCGGGCGACCGCCTCCGCCTGGATTTGGACGAGACCCCCGGCGACAAGAGCCGGGTCTGCCTGCCGCATCCGGAAATGTTCGGCGCCATGCAGTTGGGATCGCTCTTGCTGCTCGATGACGGCAAGGTGCGGTTGAAGGTAATCGAAGTCGCCTCCGACCACGCCGAGGTCGAGGTAGTGCAGGGCCTGCGCCTGTCCGATCACAAGGGCGTCGCCCTGCCCGGCGCGGTGATCAACCTGTCGCCGCTGACGCCCAAGGACCGCGAGGACCTGGCTTACGCCTTACGGATGGGCGTCGACTGGATCGCCCTCTCCTTCGTGCAGCGCGCGGCGGACATGGCCGAGTTGCGCCGGCTGGTGGGCGGCAAGGCGGCGGTGCTGGCCAAGATCGAAAAGCCGTCCGCCTTGATCGATCTGGGGCCGATCCTGGATCAGTGCGACGGGGTGATGGTGGCGCGGGGCGACCTGGGTGTCGAGCTGGACCCGGAAGAGGTGCCGGTCGCACAGAAGACCATCATCCGCGCCGCCCGCCGCCGGGGCATTCCGGTGATTGTCGCCACCCAGATGCTGGAATCCATGATCACCGCCGCCACCCCCACCCGGGCCGAGGCGAGCGACGTGGCCAATGCGGTCTATGAGGGCGCCGACGCCCTGATGCTTTCGGCGGAAAGCGCCGCCGGCGGCTTTCCGCTGGAATCGGTGACCATGATGAACCGCATCATCGAGCGGGTGGAGCGCGACCCCTCCTGGCCCGGGCTGATGGACGCCGAACAGCACAGCGTGCTGGAAGACCGCGACGCCGACGCCCTGGTGGCCGCCGCCCGGCGAGCCGCCGACGCCGGCTCGACTGCCTGTCTGGTCGCCTTCACCACCACGGGGGTCACGGCGCTGCGGCTTTCCCGCGAGCGGCCGCTGCAGCCGGTGCTCGCGCTGACCACCGACATCAAGGTGGCCCGCAAGCTCTGCCTCGCCTGGGGACTGGAACCGCGCCAAAGCGAGCAACCCAAGGGGCTGGATCACCTCACCAAGGGCGCCACCATCCTCGCTGCTGAATTGGGTCTGGCGCCGCCCAACGGCCGCGTGCTGATCCTGGCCGGCACGCCGTTCGGCTCACCGGGCGCCGCCAACCTGCTGCGGCTGGCGCATGCGCCAGCGAAGCGGGGGGAGTAGGGCCAGGCCCTGGACTCCACGCCCCAACGCGCGACTATGCCCCATGTTGCTGGCTCGCGCCTTTGCCGGGTTTGTGTTCCTGTTCGCGGTCGTCGCTGGCGTCTTCTTCGGCGCGGCGGGAACACTGGACGACGGGCGCGCCTGGCTGATGCTGGCGAGCTTCTTCGGTTGCGCGGCGGCGATCACGGTCTGGCTCTGGTTCAGCGACAAGGCGCTGCTGGAGCGGCGGGTGAAGGCCGGCCCGGGCTCGGAGCCCGATCCGATGCAGAACATCGTCCAGGCGCTGGCGGGGCTGGTCTTCCTGGCGACTATCGCCGTTCCTGGGCTGGACCGGCGTTTCGGCTGGTCCGACTTGCCCCTGGCCCTCTCGCTGGCCGGCGATGGGATGATCCTGCTCGGCTACCTGATCGTCTTCCTCACCTTTCGCGCCAACACCTTCACCGCCGGCACGATCGAGGTCGCCGAGGGCCAGCAGCTGGTCGATACCGGCCCCTACGCCATCGTCCGTCATCCGATGTACGCTGGAGCGCTGATCCTGATCCTCGGCATCCCGCTGGCGCTGGGTAGCTGGTGGGGTTTTATCCCCGCCGCCTTGCTGGCTCCGGTCATGGTCTGGCGGCTGATCCGCGAGGAAGTTTTCCTCGCTGCCAATCTCACCGGCTACGACGCCTATCGCAGCCACGTGCGCTGGCGACTTGCGCCGATGATCTGGTAGTCGCCGCGAACCTGGGCTGGCTAACGAGCCCAGACATCAGGAAAGCATGGGTTAGCCAAGCCGGTCTTCCATTTGACAGGGCGAATTCATGCTGACGTTATACTGATAACGTAGGTACGTTTTCGGAGGCGCAGCCGATGGCGAAAGAGTCCGTGTTCACGATGAAACTGGAGTCAGAGTTGCGCGATGCCTTTATGGCTGAAGCTCAAGCGACGGATCGCCCCGCCTCCCAGCTCGTCCGCGAATTCATGCGGGATTTCATTCAGCACCAGCGCGATGCCCGCGAGCACGACAGCTGGTTTCGAGGCGAAGTCGAGCAAAGCCTGCGCGAGGTGGACGATCCGACGGTCCGCCGCATTCCGCATGACGAGGTGATGGCGGAAATGCGGGCGAGGATCACGCGGGCGGCGAAACGTGCGGATTGAGTGGACCGAGCCGGCCACCGACAATCTGTTTGCCATCGCAGAATATATTGCAGCCGACAGCATATCAGCCGCGCTGAGAGTCCACGATACGGTGCGAGACCAGGTGGCGCGCCTCCATGACTTCCCCCACATGGGAAGACCCGGGCGGGTGCGAGCGACGCGTGAACTCGTCGTTGTCGGGACGCCTTATGTCGTCGTCTACTGTGTCAGAGGGCAGGCGGTGATCGTGCTGCGCGTTCTTCACGGCGCCCAACGCTGGCCGGACCGTCGGTGACCGAACTGGTCCTACGTGGTCTTCGCCCCATCCAACCGCCACTTCAACACCAGGATGGTCCCAGCCAGCAGCAGGTTGATGACGTTCGAGACCGCCACCGGCCAGCTGCCAGACGCCACGCCATAGGCAATCCAACAGGCGAAGCCGGCGACAGTCACGAAATACATCCGCAGCGACACCGCTGAGGCGTTGTGCTCGCGCAGAATCTTGGCGATCTGCGGCATGAAGCTGACCATCGAACAGACGGCGGCCGCCACGCCGACCGCATTCACCCAGGCGCTGGCCATGACCCTGCTCCGGCTCGAACCTGAGCCATAGCGATTGGGCGGGGCGTAGGTTCCCGTACTGCGGGACGCCCCGCTTCGTTGCCGAAGCGGGGGACCAGCGCCAAAAGACCCTCGGGGGAAGGATCAGCTGGGTGGGCTGATCTTAACCGGCTACGACAATGGATCGGCGCTGGATCACCGGCGGTGAAAATTTTTTGCCGACGAGGCCACATCGTCGATCGCCGGCGCGTTTTCAGCCTCACGCCCGCGCAAGACAGCACTCGCGCGCTGCGCTAACAGGGGGCGTTTCGCGGCGCGTACTCGGCTTGAGTGAGGCTCCATCATGTCTTCCGCACTTTCTCCCTTGGCCGGACAGCCCGACGCCAAGCTGGCCGACGCCGAGCTGGAACGCCCGGCGTTCGGCGACATCGTGGGCAACCTGCCTGACCCGGTGCTGGTGATCGCCGCGCACGATGCGGAGAACCTATCGGACCGCTGGGTCATTTACGCCAACCCCGCCGCCCGCGAGCTGTTGCGGATCCAAGGCGAGAGCGCGACCCTGGTCTCGGCCATCCGCCATCCCCGCGTGCTGGAGGCCGTCGATGAGAGCCTGTTCGGCGCCATCAGCGGCGAGGCCGCCTATGAGACGGGGGGCGCGCAGGATCGGTTCTGGCGGGTGCGCACCCGCCCGCTGGCGCCCGCGCGGGATGGCGCGCGCTTGGCGCTGATGGTGCTGCGCGACGAGACCGACTCCCGCCGCAATGAGCGGATGCGCGCCGACTTCCTGGCCAACGCCAGTCATGAACTGCGCACCCCGCTGGCCTCCCTGACCGGCTTTGTGGAAACCCTGCGCGGCCACGCCAAGGACGATCCGGTGGCGCGCGAGCGATTTCTCGGCGTCATGGCCGCCCAGGCCGGCCGGATGGCGCGGCTGATCGACGACCTGATGTCCCTGAGCCGGATCGAGCTGAACGAGCACATCGCCCCGGAAGGCCGGGTAGATGTGGTGCTGGCGGTGCTGGACGTGATCGACGCCCTGACGCCCCTGGCCGCCGAACGCGGGGTCAAGCTTTGCACCAAGCTGGCGGCGCGCGGCGCGGCCATGATCGTTGGTGATCGCGATCAGATGCTACAGGTGGCGCAGAACCTGATCGACAATGCGGTGAAATATTCCCCGAACGGCGGAACGGTGGAGATCGAGGTGGCCGATGGCCTGACCGCCGACGAGGCCATCACCCCCACGCGCCAGGGCGGCGCGCGGCTGTCGCTGCTGAGCCCCGATCTGGTCGGCGGCGAGCGGTTCGTTCTGCTGCGGGTCGCCGACGCCGGCCCCGGCATAGCGCGCGAATACCTGCCCCGCCTGTCCGAGCGCTTCTACCGCGTCGAGGGGCAGAAGAGCGGAGAGCGGCTGGGCACCGGCCTGGGCCTGGCCATCGTCAAACACATCACCAACCGCCACCGCGGCGGCTTGGCGATCGAGAGTGTGGAAGGCCAGGGAACAACCTTTACGGCATACTTGCCCAAGCTGTCCTGAGGCGGCCCGAGTCGGGAGGTCGCGCCGTAGTCCCATTTACCCCGTTCCCTCGCCCTCGTGGCGAGGGCCCATTGGACTCGAACGGGACGAGGTTTGGTGCGGCGGCGCGGTCTGCGCCCGACATCTGTGCTTCCGCGCTCAATGGGCCCTCGCCACAAGGGCGAGGGAACGTGCCGGGGGCCAGAAATGGGATGATAGACGCTAGACGCCCCGGATCGACCCAGCCAGAGACGGGTCGGAACGAGGCCGGTTGTAAACCCTGTCATAAAACTGTCATCTAACCGTCGCATGGGGACAGCAATCCCCCGGCATTGCAGGGCCGAGTAGGCGTTTTGCCGATTCGGCAGACGTGCGTCGGACGACCGTTGATGAACGAACATTGGGCCAAGGCCAGCCAGGACGACCTCGACCCCCTCGTGGCCGAGGTGGCGCGTCTGGGCGGGCTGGCCGAGGCGCAGATCGCCGACTGTGTCGATGCCATCGCCCGCCGCGACGTGCCGCTGGCGCTGAAGGTAGTCGCCCGCGACGCCAAGCTGGACGCCCTGCAGGCCGACATCGAACGCCGGGCCATTGAGCTGATCGCCACGCGCCAGCCGATCGGCCGCCAGTTGCGCCGCACGGTGGCGGCGATGAAGATCGCGGTCAATCTGGAGCGCTGCGGCGACCTGGCGCGCAACATCGCCAAACGCTCGGTTGTGCTGAGCGAGAGCGAGCCCCTCACCCCGCTCACCCGCTCCATCGACCGCATGGGCCGGCTGGTGGCGAGCCGGGTCAAGGACGTGCTCGACGCCTATACCGCCAGCGAACTCGACAAGGCCCAAGCCGTGTGGGCTCGGGACGAGGAAGTCGACGAGCACTACAACAGCCTTTTTCGCGAGCTGCTGACCTACATGATGGGCGATCCGCGCACGATCACCCCGGGCGCCCACCTGCTGTTCGTGGCCAAGAACTTGGAACGGATCGGCGACCACGCCACCAACATCGCCGAGATCATCCACTTCGAGATCACCGGCGAAGAAATGACCGGCGAGCGGCCGCGCTGGGATGGCTTCGCGGCCCCCACCGAAACCCAAACCCACGAGGCGCTTAAATGACCCCGCATGTCCTGGTGGTCGAAGACGAAGACGCCCTGGCGTCCCTGCTGCAATACAATCTCGACAAGGAAGGCTACCGCGTCGCCATCGCCGTCGATGGCGAAGACGCGCTGATGCAGATCGACGAGCAGCTGCCGGACCTGGTGGTGCTCGACTGGATGCTGCCCAAGGTGTCCGGGGTCGAGGTCTGCCGCCGTCTGCGCGCCCGGCCGGAAACCCGTTCCCTGCCGATCATCATGCTCACCGCCCGGGGCGAGGAGACCGACCGCATCCGCGGCCTGGACACTGGCGCCGACGACTATGTGGTCAAGCCCTTCTCCATGAGCGAGTTGGCCGCCCGCATCCGCGCGGTGCTGCGCCGCATCCGTCCGGGCCTGGCCGAGGATCGGCTGCACCACGGCGATATCGTCGTCGATCGGGTCGCCCACCGGGTCCGCCGCGCGGATAAGGAGATCCACCTCGGCCCGACCGAGTTTCGCCTGCTCGACTATCTGATGCAGCACCCCGGCCGGGTGTTCAGCCGCGAGCAGCTGCTCAACGCGGTCTGGGGCTCGGACGTCTATGTGGAAGCCCGCACCGTTGATGTCCACATCGGCCGCCTGCGCAAGGCGCTGAACCAGACCGTCGAGGGCGATCCCATCCGCACCGTGCGGTCGGCCGGCTATTCGCTGGACGTGACGGGGTAACTTTCTGCTCACCGCCGCTGCCTATAAGCTCCCCGCAAAACACTGACGAGGAGACGCTTCCGTGAAACCCAACCTGATCGCCGGCGCGCTGGTCGCCGCCATGACATTCGCCGGCGCCGCCTCGGCGGAGCAGCCGAAAGGGACCGGCCCCGCCATGCTGGCCCTGCAGGCGCTGCCGGCCAAGGCCAGCCTGACCGTGACCACCCCGGCCTTCGCCAATGGCGGCGACATCCCGTTCGCGAACACCCAATACCAGACCAACACCTTCCCCGGCCTGAGTTGGAGCAAGGGGCCGGACGGGACCAAGTCCTATGTGGTCATCATGCAGGACAACGACCTGGTCTACCTCGGCTCCTTCGTCCTGCACTGGACCATGTTCAATGTGCCGGGATCGATGACCACCCTGCCGGTGGGCATGACCACGGCGCCGACGGGCGCTTCTTACGGCCCCAACTATAAGGGCCCCAGCGTCGCCTACACCGGCCCGCGCACGCCGGCGGGGCACAAGGACCACTATCACTTCGAGATCTTCGCCCTGGATACGGTGCTGCCCGCGGACGCCGCCGCCACCGGCTTCAACGCCATGGTCGACGCCATGAAGGGCCACGTCCTGGCCAGCGGCGAGGTTGTGGGGATTGGACAGGCGCCGGAAGGGGCGAAGTAGCCGGGGCCGGCGTCTGTCGTCCTTTTAGAATTTCACCACCAAGCACACCAAGAGCACCAAGGGGGCGGTGCTTTTAGCGGGTTCGTCAGCGAACACCGAGGAATGCGCGAAGCGCAATGAGGCCTCGGCGCTCTGACCGCCGGCTAGCCTGCGGGCTATGCCCGCCTTGGTGTTCTTGGTGTGCTTGGTGGTCAGAATCCCATCGTGCCAGTCCCGAACGCAAAAACGGCCGCCGGGGTAACCCAGGCGGCCGTCTTGATCTGCTCTGGTTAGCGTCGCCGCCTAGATGTACCGGCGAAGCGATCGCGCCAGTTCGGTGGCGCCGCTGCGCTTGCGGGCCTGTTGCGGTTGGTAGGCCACCCGGGCGTGTTCGACGCAGTAGGGGCCGTCGCCGACGCGGCGGCCGCAGAAGGTGAAGCCGTCGGTGGACGGATCGCCGATCGGCCACTTGCACATGTGGGCGCCCAGGGTGAGCACCGTGGCCGAGCCCGGCTCCTCCGGATAGTAGACCGGTTGCGGAACCGGTGCGGACGACTGGGCCTCGATGCGGCGCGGCGCGGGCGCCGACACCGGACGCGGCGCGCGGGGCGCCTTGAACACCGGTCTTGCTGGCTGCGACGGGGCCGCGCGGCCGGACAGGCCCAACCGGTGAACCTTGCCGATCACCGCGTTGCGGGTGACGCCGCCAAGCTGCTTGGCGATCTGGCTGGCGGACAGGCCGTCGAGCCACAGCTTCTTCAACAATTCAACGCGTTCGTCGGTCCAACCCATCTGGCTTGCCTCCACGCCGCCAATGCGAGCCTGGGGAACCGCAGATTCAACATCTTGTGTCACGCTACCGCTCCCAAGCTCATCCCTACAACATATCGTAAACAGAACATTAACGGACACAATAGGCGCCATTCGTTCTGTCCACAGAATCTACATATAGTGATCAGTTGGGCGAATTGGCCGCACCCCTTGCACAAGCGGGGCGGCTAGCGCATTTGGGAAGGCATGAAGGACACCGCCGATATGCCTGCCGTCCCGGTCATTCCGCCGGCTCCGCGCGACTATGGCGGCGTCAACTGGACCGGGGCCACGACCCTTTACCTGAAGGAGGTCAAGCGCTTCTGGAAGGTGGGGATGCAGACACTGGCCGCGCCGGTGCTGAACGCCCTGCTCTATTTGCTGATCTTCTCCGTGGGCATTAACCGGCCAGCGGTGAATGGGATCCCTTACGCGGTCTTCATCGCGCCGGGGCTGATCATGATGTCGATCCTGAACGCGGCCTTCGCCAACTCCTCATCCTCGCTGATGCAGGCCAAGATGATGGGCCTGGCGCAGGATTTCCTGACCGCGCCGCTGACCCCCACCGAGATGGTGGTCGCTTTCGCCTTGGGCGCGGCGACCCGTGGCGTCGTGGTCGGCCTGGTCACCGCCCTGGCTATCTGGCCGCTGGTGCATTTCAGCGTCGCCCACTGGTGGGCCATCGCCTATTTTGGCCTGATGGCCTCGCTGATGATGGGCATGATCGGCATGGTCGCCGGCTTGTGGGCCGAGAAGTTCGACCACCTGGCGGCCGTGACCACCTTCGTCGTCATGCCCCTGACCATGCTGTCGGGCACCTTCTACACGGTGCAGCGGCTGCCGGAGCCGTTCCGCTCCTTCTCCCACTACAATCCCTTCTTCTACACCATTGCCGGCTTCCGCTATGGCGTCATCGGCCTGGTCGATGGCTCGGTGGGGGTAGGCGTCGCCATCACCGCCGGCGTGACCCTGGTGATGGGCGCCATCTGCTGGTGGCTGTTCCAGACGGGATACCGGCTGAAGAGCTGAGGGCGGGGCGACATCGATGAGTGCGCCCGACGCTGGCCGGAGCCGACGCAGCCTCCTTTCAAACCTGACCATCGCACTCGGCGTCCTGGGCGTGGGCGGCGCTGGGTGGATTCTGGTCCGCAGTAGCGACGATGGGCCTGGGTTGAAGCCAGCGCCGGACGACGTCCGGTTCAGTCTTTCGAGCCTGCCGAAAGGGCGTCAGATCGTGATTAAATGGGCGGGTCGGCCCGTATTGATCGCGCATCGTTCAAACGCCGATGTCGACGCCATCGCATCAGACAAGCCCGCCCCGCCGCACCCTCGCATCGCCGACGATCCGAGCCTGCCGGACTACAAGCGCAACCGGGGCCGCTCGCTTAAGTCGGAGTGGTTCGTGGCCACGGCCAGTTGCACCTACGACGCCATTCCGGTCGCCAAGACCGACCAAGGCTTTGATTGTCCCCGTTGCGGCTCGCGCTACGACCTCGCGGGCCGCGTCTACGACGGACCGGCGCCCCGTAACCTGGCCATCCCGCCCTACCACTTCGATGGTCCCGACACAGTGGTGATCGGGCACGGGCCACTCGGAGAGGTCGGGACAGTCTGAGCTAAGGCGGAGAGTTGGTAACTGATGGCGGCCACCAGTTGTCCTGACCAAATCGATCTGCAAGTTCGGACCAGAACGGGATCTGCCTCAGCGGCTCGCCCAGAGGCGTGTTGCGATCACCGAATTCGCGCTCTAGGTAATTCTCAAGATCTGAGCCGTAGTAGATGACGTCGGACTGATATACCGAAAAAACTGGATTACCGGATTGGGCCGGCGACGCTGGCATGTACCGGTGAGAATACAGCGGCACCAACTTAGGGGCCCCTGCGATGACAAAGCGGAGCACCTCAGCGCGATGTTGAGGCGAGGCGGGACGCTCGCCCCATTCGGGCCACCATAGAAAGCCTTCTTCGACATCGAACAACAGCCCTTCGAGGGGCCACGCGAGCGCGCGTCTGATCGCCGCCTCGTTGTTGAGATCGTGTCCGTACACAAGACGCCGGTCGAGCCAAAGCGCCATCAGGTCCGGCGGGAAGTCCAGCTCGTACCGCTGCTGCGCGCGGTCAAGCTCGGCTTGGCTATAGCCCTTAGTCCAGACCGACCGATGCACCCGAAAATCTCCTGATCATATGAGATCGCCCACGACGACAGAGCCGGTAATAACCCGGATATTGACACCCCCGCCCCTAAACGCGAAAAGCCTCAGCCTTCCTTGTCCCCGCAGGCAGACGCCTCGGGGACGTTCCGCTTTTGGGAGGCTGTCATGCCCAGCCCATCGCCCGCCGTTCCTAACGACCACATTCTGGGCGTCTATAACCGCGCCCCGCTGGCGTTCGAGCGAGGCGAGGGCGTGCGCCTGTGGACCACGGACGGCGAGGAATATCTGGACTGCGTCGGCGGCATCGCCACCACGGGCCTGGGCCACGCCCACCCCAAGCTGGTGCAGGCGCTGAAGGACCAGGGCGAAAAGCTCTGGCACGTCTCCAACATCTTCCAGATTCCCGGCCAGGAAGCCCTGGCGACCAAGCTGACCAGCGAGACCTTCGCCGACGTGGTCTTCTTCGGCAATTCGGGCACCGAGGCCGTCGAGTGTGCGCTGAAGATGGCGCGCAAATACCACTGGGCGAACGGCAACTCCGAGCGGATCGACATCATCGGTTTCGACGGCGCCTTCCACGGGCGCAGCTATGCGGCCGTCTACGCGGCGGGCAATCCGTCCTATGTCGAGGGCTTCGGCCCGCCTCTGCCGGGCTATATCCAGATGCCGTTCGGCGACATGGAGGCTTTGGAAGCGGCCATGGGCCCCACCACCGCCGCCGTCATCGTCGAGCCGGTGCAGGGCGAGGGCGGAGCACGCGCCCTGTCAGAGGTGCAGTTGCAGAAGCTGCGCCAGCTGTGCACCGACCACGGCGCGCTGCTGATCTACGACGAGATCCAATGCGGCCTGGGCCGGACCGGCAAGCTGTTCGCCCATGAATGGGCCGAGGGCGCGGGGCCGGACATCATGTGCGTGGCCAAGGCCCTGGGCGGCGGCTTTCCCGTCGGCGCCTGCCTCGCGACGGCGGAGGCGGCCAAGGGCATGACCGTGGGCTCGCACGGCTCGACCTATGGCGGCAACCCCCTGGCCATGGCCGTGGGCATGGCGGCCGTGGGCGAGCTGACCAAGGCCGAGACGCTGGAGCATGTGCGCGACGTCGCCGGCTATTTCACCCAGCAGCTGTCGGGCCTGAAGGACCGCTATCCGGACATCGTGCTCGACATCCGCGGCAAGGGCCTGCTGATCGGTCTCAAGCTGGGCGTCAACAACCGCGATTTCATGGGCTTGGCCCGCGACCAGCATTTGCTGATCGCCGGCGGCGGCGACAATTGCGTGCGGCTGCTGCCCTCGCTGCTGATCACCCACGACGAGGCGCGCGAAGCCGTGCGCCGGCTCGAGCTGGCCTGCGAGGCGGCGCGGGCGAAGGCCGCGGCATGACGAGCAGGACTTCCAATTCCTCCCCCATTGGGGGAGGGGGACCATGCGAAGCATGGTGGAGGGGGCCTTGCCGCTCCTGTGGTGTTAGCGGGGTGATACCCGCCCCCTCCGGCGCGCTTCGCACGCCTGCCTCCCCCAGCGGGGGAGGAATTGGGTGCGAGGGACGGTAATGAACCCCCGCCACTTCATCGACCTCTGGCGGTTCGACGAGGCGACGCTGCGGGCGATCCTTGAGGACGCCAAGGCGCGCAAGGCGGCGCGAGCCGGCTGGCCCAAGGGCAAGGTGGACGCCGACGCCCCCGGCCGCGACCGGACGCTGGCCATGGTGTTCGAAAAGAACTCGACCCGCACCCGCTTCTCCTTCGACGCCTCGATCCGCCAGCTCGGCGGCTCGTCCATCATCGCCACCGCCTCGGACATGCAGCTCGGTCGCGGCGAGACCATCGAGGACACCGCCCGGGTGTTGTCGCGCATGGTCGATGCGGTGATGATCCGCTCCAACCATCACGAGACCCTGACCCGGTTCGCGTCCGCCTCGGACGTGCCGGTGATCAACGGGCTGAGCGACCAGGGGCACCCGTGCCAGGTGATCGCCGACCTGCAGACCATCGAGGAGCATCGCGGCGATGTGCGCGGCAGGACGCTGGCCTGGATCGGCGACGGCAACAACATGTGCTCCAGCTTCCTGCACGTGGCGGCCCAGCTCGGCTTCAAGCTGACCATCGCCTGCCCGAAGGCCTATGCGCCGGACCGGGTGGACTTGGCGCGGGCGGTCGAGGCGGGCGCCAGGGTCGAGATCACCGACGACCCGCGCGAAGCAATGCGCGGCGCTCATGTGGTGCTGGCCGACACCTGGGTCTCCATGGGCGACTTCGACCACGACGAGCGGCTGGCGGCGCTGACGCCCTATCAGGTCAACGAGGCGCTGATGGCGCTGGCCGCCCCCGACGCCATCTTCCTCCACTGCCTGCCCGCTCACCGAGGCGAGGAGATGACCGAGGGCGTCATCGACGGCCCGCAATCGGTGGTGTGGGACGAGGCGGAAAACCGCATCCACGCGCAGAAGTCGATTTTGGCCTGGTGCTTTGGCGGCGTCTGCTAGCGCCGGACGCGCAACGACAGTCCCCTTCATGTGTTAGGTAACGGTCGCCTGCGGCGCGCCGGGGGGGTCGAGTGACGGATATCAGCGAGTCAACGTTCAGCCCCAGCCCCGCCGAACGCGAGATGCCGCGTCTGGTGGCCGGCAAGGACTGGTCGGACACCCGGCTCGGCCCGATGGCGGACTGGTCGCCCAGCCTGAAGATGGCGGTCGATATCGTGGTGGCCTCGGGCTTTCCCATGACCCTGCGCTGGGGACCGGATTTCGTGCTGGTCTATAACGATGGCTATCGCGCCATTCTGGGGGACAAGCATCCGTGGGCGCTGGGCCGGCCGGCGGCGGAGGTCTGGCCGGAAGTCTGGGCTGATATCGAGCCTTTCCATCGCCAGATTCTGAACGGCGAAAGCGAGGCTCTGTTCGCCAAGGACACGCTGCTCCGCATTCGGCGGTTCGGCGACCGGTGGGAAGACGCCCGCTTCACCCTCAGCTACAGCCCCACCCCCGATCCGACCGCCCCGACCGGCATTGGCGGCATCTTCGTGACGGTGATCGAAACCACCGACCGCGTCGAGGCCGACCGGATCAACACCAACGAGCGGGAGTTGCAGCGGCACCTGCTGCAGCAGATGCCCGGCTTCGTCGCCGTGCTGGCCGGCCCGACCCACGTCTACGAGTATGTCAACGACGCCTATGTGACGATCTCCGGACCGCGCGACTTCGTCGGCCGCGGCGTGCGCGAGGTGTTTCCGGAGCTGGTCGGACAGGGTTTCCACGAACTGCTGGACCGGGTCTATGCCAGCGGCGAGGCCTTTTCCGCCCAGGATCTGCCGATCCAGCTCACCGGCGAGGCCGACCAGCGATACATCGACCTCCTCTATCAGCCGATGCGCGACGATCAGGGCGCGGTGACAGGCATCCTGGTGGCCGGCTACGACACCACCGAGCGGGTGCGGGAGACGGCCTACCGCGACGCCTTGGTGCGGCTTACGGGCCGCGTCAACGACCTGGCCGATCCGGACGCCATCGCCTTCATCGCCAGTGAAATCCTCGGCGAAACGCTCAAGGTCAGCCGCGTCGGCTACGGCACCATCGACCCCGTGGCCGAGACGCTGCACGTCCAGCGGGACTGGAATGCGCCGGGGGTCGAGACCCTGGCCGGGACGGTGCCGCTGCGCGAATACGGCTCCTTCATCGACAGCCTCAAGCGCGGCGAGTTCATCAGCATCGCCGATGTCGAGCAGGACGAGCGGACCGCCGGCGCGGCGGACGCGCTGAAAGGGCGCAACGCGGCCAGTTTCATGAACGTGCCGGTGCTCGAACAGGGCCGGCTGGTCGCCGTGCTGTACGTCAACCACGACGCGGCCCGCGATTGGACGCTGGCGGAGCATACCTTCATCAAGGAGGTGGCGTCCCGAACTCGTATCGCGGTCGAACGCAGTCGCAACGAGGCGACCCTGCGCGACCTCAACGCGACCCTGCAGGAGCGCGTCGAGACGGCCTTGCGCGAGCAGGCGGTGATCGAAGACGCCCTGCGCCAGGCGCAGAAGATGGAGGCGGTCGGCCAGCTCACGGGCGGCCTGGCGCATGACTTCAACAACCTGCTGGCGGGCATCTCCGGCTCGTTGGAGCTAATGCAGACCCGCATGCGGCAGGGCAAGCTCGACGACGTCGAGCGCTACATGATGGCGGCCCAGGGCGCCGCTAAACGGGCGGCGTCTCTGACCCACCGGCTGCTCGCGTTTTCCCGCCGCCAAACCCTGGACCCCAAGCCGACCGATGTGAACCGGCTGGTCAACGGCTTGCAGGAGATGGTCCAGCGCACGGTGGGTCCGTCGATCCTGGTCGAGGTCGTCGGCGCCTCGGGCCTCTGGCCCGCGCTGGTGGATCCCTCGCAGCTTGAGAACGCGCTGCTGAATCTCTGCATCAACGCCCGCGACGCGATGCCGGACGGCGGCCGCATCACGGTTGAAACCGCCAACAAATGGCTCGACGAGCGGGCCGCGCGCCAGCACGAGATGCCGGAGGGGCAGTATCTCAGCCTGTGTGTCACGGACACCGGCGTCGGCATGCCGCCGGAGGTGATCGCACGTGTGTTCGAGCCCTTCTTCACCACCAAGCCGATCGGCGAGGGCACTGGCCTTGGTCTGTCGATGATCTACGGGTTCGCGCAGCAATCGGGCGGGCAGGTGCGCATCTATTCCGAGGTCGGCAAGGGCACGACCGTGTGCATCTACCTGCCGCGCCACTACGGCCAGATTGCGGAGGAAAAAGATCGTCCCTCGATCGCCGAACTCCCCCGCGCCGAGCAGGGCGAAACCGTGTTGATCGTTGACGACGAGCCGACCATCCGCATGCTGGTGACCGACATCCTGGACGACCTGGGCTACACGGCGATCGAAGCCGCCGACAGTGTGGCCGGGCTCAAGATGCTGCAGTCGGACACGCGCATCGATCTGCTGATCACCGACGTGGGCCTGCCGGGCGGCATGAACGGGCGGCAGCTGGCGGACGCCGGCCGTTCGGGCCGACCCGACCTCCAGGTGCTGTTCATCACCGGCTATGCCGAAAACGCCATCCTCGGCGGCGGCCAGCTGGCCCCAGGCATGGCGGTGCTGACCAAGCCCTTCGCCATCGAGACCATGGCGGCCCGCATCCGCGCGATGATCGCGGCCTCGCGGAGGGGTCGCTGAGCTGCGGCCGCTTATCGATGACGGCTATTTCGGCGAAGGGATATTGGACTGCCCCCCTTCGTTGAGACGGCGTAATTCAGGGACAGTGGGCTTGGGTTGAAGCGGCCATCCGAATTTCAACGAAGCCGCAATTTTGGACCCGCCAGGCCTTCGACTATGACGTGGTCCAATCCAACCCTTCCATGGCGACTGCGTTTGCCGAAGCCGAAGCGGCAATCGATGACGATTGGATCGCGTTGTGGGATCTTGCCGAGGCATATGCCCGACGGCACGGCTGGACGGAAACCACGTCTGTCTAGTCAGCCGGAATAGCGGCGCTGGCCCCATCCTCTCACCGCTTCACGGCGGGCCCCTCTTCCCCAATAAATGGGGAAGGTCTAACGCTTCACGCCGCCGACGGCGGGGCCGTATCCGCTAGCAGCGCATACACAGCGTCGATCGTGCGGGCCTGGCGCAGTTGGGTGCGGAGTTCGGCCTTGCGCAGCAGCCGGGCGATTCGGGCGAAGGCTTGCAGGTGCTCGGGGCCGGCCGCCTTGGGCGACAGAAGCGCGAACAGCAGGTCTACCGGCGCGCCGTCGATGGCGTCAAAATCCACCGGCCGCTCCAGGCTGACGAACACCGCGCGCATCCTGTCCAGGCCCGGAGCCTTGGCGTGCGGCACGGCGACGCCATAGCCTATGCCGGTCGAGCCAAGCTGCTCGCGCGCCACCAGGGCGTCCAGCGCCGCGCCGGCGTCGAGGCCGAACCGGCGGCCGGCGGTCTCGGCCACCAGCGACAGGGCCTGATGCTTCGACGACGCCCCCGCCTTCAGCGTGACGCAGCGGCGATCCAACAAATCGAGAATGTGCATAAACCCGACGCCCGAAAATCCATGGTCACTAAAAGCCGACCGGCCCCAAAACGCCTGATTGGCCGATCGGCTCCCACCACCGCGCGACTATGTCAGGCGACCCCGTTTCCGTTGTGGACACTGGTCCGTTCGGGGTCGATCCAGCCGATATTCCCGTCCGGGCGGCGGTATACCACCGACAGGCCGCCGTGCGCGGCGTTCCTAAACACGATTGTTTGAGATTCGGTCAAGTCCAGCTGCATGACCGCCCCCGAAACAGTCATTGTGCGCAGCGCCTCCTGGGTTTCGGCGATGATCATCGCCGCCGGCGCGCCGTGATCGTCCCAGGCCTGACCGTCGTCGAGATCGTCGGGATCGCGCAGCACGTAGAGGGCGGCGGTCTCGGCCGCCTTGGCGGTGGCCTGCACCGAATGGCTCTTGAGTTTGCGCTTGTAGCGCCGGATGCGGGTTTCGATCTTGGCGAGGGCCGCATCGAAGGCGCCGTGAGCGTCGCCGGCCAAGCCCTGGCTCTGCAGTTGCTGGCCCGAGGCCAGCGTCACGGCGCAATCGACCTTGAAATTGTGTCCGTCCTTGCTGACCAGCACCTCGGCGTCGCCGCCGCGGTCGAAGTATTTTCCGATACTTATGAGCAGTTCGTCGGTGACGCGGGTCCTCAGAGCTTCGCCGACCGCCACGTGCTTGCCGGAAACCTGAATCTGCATGGAGATACTCCCAAACCTGAGGGCGCCCAATCCGGGCACGCCCATCGGCGCGAGAGTCTTAGGCACCCGCAACGCCGGTGGACTGAGGCCATGGAACGCCTATCGGCGCCAATGGTCCACCCCCTTAAACGCGCGGCGTGTACGGAAGGATCAGCAGGCCTCTTTTAAGCGCCGGCGCCGCTCGACCGACGAGGGGATGCGCATCGCCTCCCGGTACTTGGCCACCGTGCGTCGGGCCACGTCCACGCCGGCCTCGTTGAGGATTTCGACGATGCGGTCGTCCGACAGCACCGCGTCGGCGTCCCGCTCGGCGTCGATCAGGGCGCGGATCTTGTGCCGCACCGCCTCGGCCGAGTGGGCCACGCCCCCGTCGGACGACTGGATGGCGGCGGTGAAGAAGAACTTCATCTCGAACACCCCGCGCGGGGTGGCGAGGTATTTGTTCGAGGTCACCCGGCTGACGGTGGATTCGTGCATGCCTATGGCGTCGGCGACGGTCTTCAGGTTCAGCGGCCGCAGATGCTCGACGCCGAAGGCCAGGAAGCCGTCCTGCTGGCGCACGATCTCGCTGGAGACCTTGAGGATGGTTTTGGCTCGCTGATCCAGGCTGCGCACCAGCCAGTTGGCGGAGGCCAGGCAGTCGGCGACGAAGGTCTTGTCGGCGTCGGTGCGCGCGCCGCCGGACACGCGGGCGTGGTAGCGCTGGTCGACCAGAAGGCGCGGCAGGGTGTCGCCATTCAGCTCCACATGCCACATGCCGCCGGAGCCTTCGCGGACGATGGCGTCGGGCGTCACCGGACTGGCCGGCTCGCCGCCGAAGGCCGCGCCAGGACGGGGCGTCAAGGCGCGCAGTTCGGCGACCATCTCGCGCAGGTCTTCTTCGTCGATATTGCAGGCCTTGCGCAGGCCCGTCATATCGCGGCGGGCCAGCAGGTCCAGGTTGGCCAGCAGGGCGGCCATCGCCGGGTCGTAGCGGTTGCGATCCTTCAGCTGCAGCGCCAGGCATTCCGGCACGTCGCGGCCGAACACGCCGACGGGCTCGAAGCCCTGCAGGCGGGCCAGCACGGCCTCCACCCGGGCAACGTCGCAGCCCAGCCGGTCGGCGACCTCGGCCAGTTCGGCGCGCAGATAGCCGCCTTCATCGACCGCGTCGATCAGCACCAAGGCGATGGCGTGGTCAGGGCCAGAGAGGCCAGAGACGGCCAGCTGATCGTACAGATGCTCGGCGAGGGTCTTGGCGCGGCTTAAGGCGCCTTCCATCTCGTCGCCGCCGCCGTCGAAGGTGCCGCCGGACCCGGCCTTGCTCCAGTCCACGGCCCCGCCGGTCTGATAGCCGTCCACTTCGGGTTCCGCGCCGCCGTCACCGGTGGCGCGCTCGCCTGGCGAGGCGTCGCTGTAGAGGTCCGCGTGCGAGGCGTCCATGGCGTCGGCCGCCGATGCGGACGAGGTGTCATCGAGGGAGACTTCGCTGGCGTCCGCAGCCTCGGCGCGGGGTTCGGGATCGCTTTCGGGTTCAGACCCGCCTTCCGGACCGTCCTCGCGCTGCAGCAGCGGGTTGCGCTCCAGCTCGCCCTCCAGATAGGCGTCGAGCTCCAGGCTCGACAGCTGCAGCAGCTTGATCGCCTGCTGAAGCTGAGGCGTGATGACAAGGCCTTGGCCCTGCCGAAGCTCCAATCGATGGCTGAGCGCCACTCTAAGCCCCCTTGGCGTGAATCTTGCCTGGGCTTTTACCCCCCTTGCTCCAACTGAAAGGTTAATGCGGGGGTGCTCATCCAACTACTCCCGTTCCCCAGGCCTTGTGCCTGGGGCCCATTGGACTCGAACGGACGGTAATGTCGCGCCTGCGTCGCCGCTTGTCCGAGCCCCCAAGCGTTCGCGCTCAATGGACCCCAGGCACAAGGCCTGGGGTACGGTGTGTTTAAGGGCGAATGGCTACCCCGCGTCCTCCAACCCCGTTCCCTGAACCCCCAGCGCCCGCATGGCCGCCAGCCTGGCAAACCCGAGCGTCAGGGCCTTGCGCCGCGCGGCGACCAGGGGCGTCAGAGGCGCCTCGATCAGCACCGCGCCCCCGAAGCCATCGGCGATGATCAAGCCTGGGCCGATGGGCAGGACCTCGCGCGGGAAGTGCGGCGCGACCGCGAAGTAGAAGGCGTCGCAATAGGGGGCGTACTCGCCCCACTTCTGATCAGTGCGGTAGTCCTCGACACTAGATTTGACCTCGACGATGCAGATCTGGCCCTTGCGGCCCAGCGCCATCAGGTCGGCCCGCCGACCGTTGGGCAGGGTCACCTCGGCCAGAGGCGCATAGCCGATGTCGAGCAAAAGGCGCGCGGCGCCGCGCGTCACCGCCGCGGTGGTCTCGGGCCGGCTTGGAGCGAGGACGTCCATATCCTCACCATGTTCGGTTTTCGTTCCGGATGCAACGGGTACCGCACGCCCTACCCCGGCGGCTGCTGGTCATAGACCAGCGGGGTCACGTCGAAGCCGAGCTGGCGGCTGCGGGCGACCAGTTGGGCCCGCTGCTGCTGGCTGATGATCGGCCGGCGTGACATGATCCAGAAGAACTTCGGGGTCGCGGTGGAGAGGATGCACCAGCTGTAGTCATCGGCGCGATCGACCACGACATAGTCCTGCTTGATGAAGCCGCCGAAGAAGCCGATGCGGATCTGCGCCTTGACCGGGTCCATGACCCTGCCATTGCCGCGCCAGATTTTCTGCGGACCGGACGGCGAGCCGGCGTGGCAGGTCTGCACGACAGCGTACTGCCCATCGCCCTGCTTGGCCCAGTCGGAGGTCGCGCCCTCACAGTCCTTTTGGAAGGCGTTGGGAATGCGGGCGATCTCGTACCAGCGGCCGAGGTAGCGCTGAGGATCGATCGACTTGGTCGCCACCGCAGTCGAAGCGAAGGTAGCTGTCGCAACACCCGCCAGAACCAAGACTAAGGACAGGCCGAACCGCCGCGCCAATCTCGACAATACCACCATCACCACGCTTTCGAGCCTACGCTTGGTCGGGCTTAAACATACGACCGCCCCGCCGGGTTGCGGCGGGGCGGCGGATAGAGCTGGAAATTTACGGCTATTCGGCGGCGATGAGAACCCGCGACGTCGAGCGATCCTTGAAATTGATGGTGCGGAGATACTCGATCCCCTCCTCGGCGATGTCGTCGCCGACCATGCGGTCGCCTTCGGACTTCAGCTCATCCATGTCCACATACATGCCGTAGAAGGCGCGGGTGCGGTCGGTGATGATGCCGGCGTTGAGCAGGGTCTTGATCAGGACGCGGAAGATGTTGGTGGCTTCCTTCATGTCCTCGCGGCGGGCTTCGTCGGTGGCGATCTTGGTGAACTCCTGGATGACGATGTCCGGATCCAGGCCAAATTCCTCATAAAGATCACGCTGTTCCGACGGAGCGACCAGGTTGAACAGCAGGGTCTGGAAGCAGTGCGCCGCCCAGTCCTCGATGATGATGTGCTCGGCCGGATCCAGCTTCGGGATGGTGCGGTCGGCCCAGATCTTCCCGAACTTGTGGTGGAAGGCCTCGTCGGTCATCACCAGCTGCATCAGCTTGCGGCCCAGCGGGTCGTTCAGTTTCTGATAGAAGGTGGCGAAGGCGCCCATGGCCAGGCCCTCGACCAGCATCTGCATGCCGATGATCTTTTTGTAGACTTCTGGCGAGCCGATGATGTCGACCAGCAGGGCCTGCAGCACCGGGCTGCACTTCTCCGGGCGGCCCCAGCGCGCCTTGATGTATTTGGCGAAGGCCGTGACGTGGCGGGCTTCTTCGCGGGTCTGGTTGGCGGCGTATTCCTGCGCGCCCTGGTCATAGAGCACGTGGCAGAGACTGGCCGACAGGTTCAGCGCGCCCTGCTCGCCGTGCAGGATCGAGGAGAAGTTGCGCAGCACCATCTGATTGATGAAGCGGGTCCGGGTCTTGGGGTCCGACAGGTGATTGGAGACATAGTCGGTCTGCAGCGCGGCGATCATCTCCTCCGGCAGCAGGGGGGTGTTTTCCATGTCGAAGGGCTCGTCGAAGTCGATGTACTTCTTGTCGAGCGGATCCCAGAAGTGGTCGTGGGTGGCCGAGATGATCTTGTCGAACGCCGTGGTGCGGTTGTTGTAGCGGTCCAGCGTCAGCATGGACTCGAAGTCGTCGGGGGCGACGGCTTCATACATGGCGTCCTTGGTGATGTTCTTGTCGGTCATCGATCCGGTCCCTGGGTTTTGTTTTGAAGGGTGGGCGCCGCGCACCCGTCGTCAGGATCGACCATGACTCGGAACCCCTTACCGGTCAATAAAAATGACGCCTGCGTCATTTATCGTGAACAGGCGTCAGGAATTGGGATTGCACTCATTTTATCCACTCTTCCGCGCGAAGGCGCCCGCCGGTTCGTTCACTCGACCAGCGCCAACACGCCTTCGACCCATGGCGAGCGGGAACGGGACGGCGTAGTGAAGCCTGCATGAGCTGGAGCGGGTTCAATAACGGCACGACCCTAGGCCTTCGGGGCAGCGAGAGCGGCATAGTCATGGCCGACGAAGAACACTCAGGCGGCGCGCGCATCACCCTTGAGCGAGAAGGGAAAACTGCGCCCTTTGCGATTACCTGTGGTGTCTACGGTTGGATGGTCCACACGCGATTTTTCGGCACGGAGGAAGAAGGCCGCGGCGAGTATGCGGCCATGAGAGTCGGTTTAGCGGAGCTCGCGTCTCTGCCGGTCCACGACGAGTCCGATTTCCCGAAAATGATCCAGGCCATACGGGCCTTTGTGGATCGCTTCCCCTAAAGGCCACGTCGGCCCCCCAAAATGGCGCGGACGGAATCGCCCGACGCCATTGGCGACTTCACCGGATCGCGCCATAAGCCCGGGGTGGTCGCTCAACCCGCTCTCAAGCCTGCCGCCGATCTGGACGCCGCCCGCGAGGTGCTGCGCCATACCTTCGGGCACGCCGATTTCAGGGGCCTTCAAGCCGGGGTGATCAGCGAGGCGCTGGCCGGCCGCAGCGCCATGGCGGTGTTGCCCACCGGCGGCGGCAAGAGCCTCTGCTATCAGATCCCGGCCATGCTCCGGCCCGGCGTCGGCCTGGTTATCTCGCCGCTGATCGCCCTGATGAGCGACCAGGTCGCGGCCCTGCGCCAGGCCGGGGTTTCCGCCGCGCGGCTGGATTCCACCACTTCGCCGGACGAGCGGGCCTGGACCTGGGACGCCATCGCCGCCGGCGAACTCGACCTGCTCTATATGTCGCCGGAGGGCCTGATGCAGGGCGGCATGCTGGACCGGCTGACCCGGCTCGACATCGCCCTGGTGGCCATCGACGAGGCCCACTGTGTCAGCCAGTGGGGTCACGATTTCCGGCCCGAATACCGCACCCTGGGCCGGCTGGCGGAGATCTTTCCCCACGCCCCGCGCCTGGCGGTGACCGCCACCGCCGACGCCCGGACCCGCGACGACATCCGCGCCGAACTGCGCCTGACCGACGCCGCCGAATTCGTCGATAGCTTCGCCCGGCCCGAGCTGCAGCTCAGCGCCGAGCGCAAGGAGGGCCGTGGCCGCAAGCGGGTGATCGAGCTGGTGTCGGAGCGGCGCGGCCGGGCCGGGGTGGTCTATTCCGGCTCCCGGGACGGCGCCGACGAGATGGCCGCCGAATTGGTCGTCGCCGGCATTCCCGCCCTCGCCTATCACGCGGGTCTCGACAAGTCGGTGCGCGAACGTCGGCTGACCGAGTTTCTGCAGGCCGACGAGGCGGTGATGGTGGCCACCATCGCCTTCGGCATGGGGGTCGACAAGCCGGACGTGCGGTTCGTGATCCACGCAGACCCGCCGGCCTCCATCGAGGCCTATTGGCAGGAGATCGGCCGGGCGGGCCGCGACGGCGCCCTGGCCGAGGGGATCACCCTCTATAGCGCCGCCGACCTGAGCTGGGCGCTGCGCCGGATCGAGGGGCGTGACGTCTCGGATGAAGTCCGCCAGGTGCAGAACCGCAAGGCGCGCCAGTTCTACGGCATGATGGAGGGGCTGAACTGCCGCGCCGCCGCCGTGCGCCGCTATTTCGGCGAGGAGGGGGTCGAGCCCTGCGGCCATTGCGACCTCTGCCTCAAGCCGCCAACCGCCGTGGACGCCACGGCTTCGGCGCAAAAAGCTCTGTCAGCGGTGCATCGGCTGGGCGGGCGGTTCGGGCGCGGCCGGGTGATCGACCACCTGCTGGGCAAGACCAAGGAGCCCAGCGCCTTCGAGACCGGCCTGTCCACCTGGGGCATCGGCGCCGAGTTCAGCCCCACCGGCTGGCGCGAACTGATCGACCAGCTTTTGTTCGAGGGCCTGCTGCGCGAAGACTCAAACGATGGCCGCCCGCTGGTGGCGCTGGGCGAGGCCGATGCGGTGCGTGCGGTCTATCGCGGCGAGCGGCTGGTCAAGCTGCGCCAACAGCCGGAAGCGTTCGATCCCACCACCCGGTCGGGGCGCCCGCGCAAGAGCAAGACCCGCTCCGGCGCCGCTGCCCCCGCCATCGCGGTAAAGGCCGACGACCGCAATCTGTTCGACGCCCTGCGCGACTGGCGCCGCCAGGAAGCTGGCCGCCAGTCGGTGCCGCCCTACGTCATCTTCCACGACCGCACCCTGGCCGAGATCGCCGACGCGAGACCCGGGACGCTTGAGGCGTTGGGTGACGTTGGCGGCGTTGGGCAGGCCAAGCTGGATCGGTATGGGGCGGCGGTGCTGGAGATCGTGCGGGGGATGGGGTGAGGGCGGCGGGTCCGAAATCCTCTCTATGCTTCGACAAGCTCAGCATGAGGATTTCTACCGCGGCGTCTCAATAGCCTCACCCTGAGCCTGTCGAAGGGCGAGGCGGGCCACCGGTTCGTCCTTCGACGCGGCCCTGCGGGCCGGCTCAGGATGACGTAGACTTATGGAGCCCCAAAAGTACGTCATGCTGAGCCGACGCGAAGCGGCGCGTCGAAGCACGCACGCGGCTCATCTCACCTTCTCCAACCAAGCCGCCGACCGCATTTCCTGCAGCCGCGACGCTGTCCGCTCGAACTCGAACGCCCCATCGCCCGCCGGATAGAGGGCATCCGGCTCGGCGGCAGCCAGCACCACCAGCTTGGCGTCGGCTTCGTAGAGGACATCGATCAGGGTCACCAGCCGGCGGGCCTGGTCGCGTTTGGCCGGCTCAAGCACCGGCACGTCTTCCAGGAAGATGGTGTGGAACCGCTCGCCGATGGCCAGATAGTCCTGCGGCCCCAGCGCGGTGGCGCAGAGGCTGGCGAAGGAAGCCCGAAGCAGCCCACCCGCGGCGTGGGGAAGACGAAGCTTGCGGCCCAGCACCTCCAGGGTCGCGCCCAACTCCTCGGCGCCGTCCAGCATGTCGCGCCACAGGGCCTCGAACCCCGCTTCGGCCGCGTCGTCGATGGGGCTGAAATAGACCCGCGCGCCACGCAGCCGGTCGAGCCGGTAGTCGTTCGGGCCGGCCATGCTCACCACCTCCAGCTTATCCTTCAGCATGGCGATAAAGGGCAGGAAGAGCTGGCGGTTGAGACCGTTCCTGTAGAGGTCGTCCGGGGCGCGGTTGGAGGTGGCGACCAGGGTCACGCCATTGTCAAACAGGGCGTCGAACAGCCGGCCGAGGATCATGGCGTCGGCGATATCGGTGACCTGCAGTTCGTCGAAGCAGAGCAGCTTGGCCTGACTGGCGATCAGCTCGGCGGCGGGGACGATGGGATCATCGCCCTTGGCCTGGCCGAAGCGGGCCTTGCGCGCGGCGATGTCGCCGGCGCGCCACTCGCCGATCAGGCCGTGCACCTCGGCCATGAAGGCCTGGAAGTGGACCCGGCGTTTCTTGGGCGCTGGCGCTGCGGCGAAGAAGAGGTCCATCAGCATGGACTTGCCCCGCCCCACCGGGCCCCAGAGGTAGACCCCGCGCGGCGCGGGCCTGGGTTTGCGGAAGAAGGCGCCGAACCCGCCTTCGTCCTGAGCCGCCAGTTCCCCTTCAAGCCGGGCGAGCGCCCGCAGGCCGGCCGCCTGGGCGTCGTCGGCCTTGAGCTGGCCCGAGGCGATCCGGTCGCGGTAGGCGTCGGTGAGGGCGGAGGTCATGAATGAAGTGAATCCGAGATCGGCGCCGGTTCCAAACTGCTCCCCCGCTGGGGGAGCCCGTCGGCGAAGCCGACTGAGGGGGCGAGTCGTCGGCAACGTCTGCGTAGCGGCAAGGCCCCCTCCACCGCTTCGCGGTCCCCCTCCCCCAAAGGGGGAGGAATTACTCACTTCGCGCCCAAATCCTTCAGCGCATACGCAGCCTGCTTCGAATCCTGCGCGACCACGGCCTGCATCTTGCCGTCCTTGGTCCACCAGACCAGCAGGGGGTAGCCGAAGGTGACGCCGTTGTCCCG
>FTKM01002496.1_pt1 | contig 100801 bp, 95 predicted proteins | sample 1658051 | NCBI WGS metagenome assembly FTKM01 (sample SAMEA3914794, study PRJEB12502) | metagenome | biome: forest; material: soil | place: Canada | collected 2011-07-05 | depth 0.1 m | reverse complement strand
TCCTCCAGCGACAGGCCGCAGAAGCGCAGGAAGGACAGCCGATCCGATAGCGCAGCCTCCAGCTGCGGGTCCGACAAGCCATGCCACCGCTGCAGAAGCAGCGCCTTGAACAACACCAGCGGAGGATAGGCCGCCTCGCCCTTGGCCTTCGGTTTCACCAGACCGCTCAAAAGCGCCTCGATCGGAGCCCAGTTCACCAGGCCATCGATCTGCGCCAAGTCGTCGGACCCCTTCGACCGGCGAGCCGCCAACGCCGCATCCGCAAATCCAAGCTCACCCGTCGTGCGAACCGCCATCTTCACACCCTCCCTGAACGACACTCAGGGAATCATGATCCGGTAACCGTGCAAAGGTCTCCATCCTGAGCTTGTCGAAGGAGAGGGCGTCGCACGGACGCTCGCCGATGTGGGATTGGCGAGGGCGCTTCGGTTTTCAGCACTTACAAATGCAATCACCCCCGACGCGGCGGCCGAGGGTGACGCAAAGGCTTAGGCTTGGATTGGCTTACGCCGCCTTTTGCAGCGACTTGGTCAGGATGCCGATGGCGGCGTCGCGGTCGATCTGTTCGATGGCGGCGACTTCGCGGGCCATGCGGTCCAGGGCCGATTCATACAGCTGCCGCTCGGAGTAGGACTGTTCCGGCTGGTTGTCGGCGCGGTGCAGGTCGCGCACCACTTCGGCGATGGAGATCAGGTCGCCGGAGTTGATCTTGGCTTCGTATTCCTGGGCCCGGCGGCTCCACATCGTGCGCTTCACGCGGGCGCGGCCCTTCAGGGTGGTGAGCGCCTGGCCGACTACCTGGCCGCCGGCGAGCGGACGCAGACCGGCCGTCTTGGCCTTCTTGGTCGGCACGCGCAGGGTCATTTTCTCGTGGTCGAAGGTGATCACGTAAACTTCGAGCGCCATGCCCGCGACTTCCTGGGTTTCGACCCCGACGACCGAGCCGACCCCGTGGGCGGGATAGACGACGTGATCGCCGATGGTGAAGTCGTGAACGCTCTTGTTCATGGTAGATCCTCTCAATCCTTCCGCCCGACAGGGCGAGGCCATCCAGCTATGCGAACAGGGAAAAGCTTCCTTGCGCCCAGTTGAGATGGGCCTCGCCAGCCAGATTGTTCAAAATCCCTAAGACACCCTTCGCCGTAAGATTAGGCGCGCGTCGATCAGGACGGCTATTTGGTAACCTCGATGCGGTCCGCGTGGAAACGAGGCCCTGCACCAAATGTCACAGTAGCACAAAATCTAGCGACGTGAAAGGGTTGCGGTCCCCAGGCTGGGGTTGGCCCGCGGGCTCAGGAGCCCTTGCCGGGTTTGTCGCTGAAGTATTTCTCGAACTTGCCGGTCTCGCGTTCGAAGCTTTCGGCGTCGGACGGGGGCTCGCCCTTCAGCGTAATGTTGGGCCAGACCTTGGCGTATTCGGAATTGATCTTCAGCCACTTGCCGTCGGACTCGTCCTCGGTGTCCGGCTTGATGGCGTCCACCGGACATTCCGGCTCGCAGACGCCGCAGTCGATGCACTCGTCCGGCGCGATGACCAGGAAGTTTTCACCTTCGTAGAAGCAATCGACCGGGCAGACCTCGACGCAGTCCATGAATTTGCACTTAATGCAGGCGTCCATGACGATGTAGGTCATCAGCGGCTCTTGTAAGACTCTCGGAGGTGCGGGCGGGGTCTATTTGGCGTTGCGGCGGGGCTTGTCAATGCCGGCTATTCTACGGAGCCGTCCAGAGTCTCTGAGAGCGACCCATAGAGCGCCCTTGCCTCGGCCGGCGGTCCCCGCCGCACTCCCAGGCCTTCGATCCGCACCGCGACCACCCGTCCGCCGACCGCGAAGACGATCCCCTCGCCGACCTTGACCGTGCGGCTGGGCTTATCGATCCGGGTCTCGGTTCCTGCTCGGGACAGGCGCACGCGGCCTTCTTCGACGAAGCTCGCGGCGAGGGTGCGGGTCTTGAAGAACCGTGCTCGCCAAAGCCAGACATCGATGCGGCAGGCGGCCTCGGTCATGCGGCAGGCGGACAGCCGTCCCATGTTTCGACAAGCTCGGCATGAGGTCGGAGGTTTGGCGTCGATGTTTCAGTCGTCCTCATGCTGGGCCGGTCGAAGCACGAGGACGCTGGACCCGGCGTCGGCCTCGGCGCTTGATGACCTTCGGCGACCGCTCGGCCGGCGGGGCGGGCGTCAGTGTGGCCAGGGCGGCGAAGGGCGATGCGGGCGCCGCGGGCTTCGCCGCCTCGTCGCGGCGTGGCTGACGGCGGCGCCAGAGGGCGGCTTCGGTCTTCGGGTCGCCGCGCGCCGGGGCGAAGTCCAGGCCGCGCATCAACCGCACGGCCTCCTCGCGACTCCAGCCCAGGCCGGCCAGCACCTCGTCAGAGAGGGAAAAGGCGCCGGCCTGCATCGGCGCGATGCGCAGGGCCGCATCCAGCCGCTCCAGCGCCTCCACCGAAACGCTAAGGCCGGCGACGGCGCGCAGGCCGCGCTGGGCCATCACCAGCGCCGGCGGCGCCGGGTTGGGCAGGGGAGACAGGCCATCCGGCCTCGGCCGCCAGTGCGGCGCGGCCTGGTCGGCGAAGGCGCCGGTGAAGCGCAGGGCCTCCGGCGTCAGCAGCGCGGGCAGGAAGAGGCTGAAGGCGCCGAACCGCAGGCCGAGAGATTTCAGCGCCCGCCGTTCGGCCAGGCTCAGCGGCTTGACCTGGCTTTCCACCAGCTTGCGGTCGATCACCCCGCCGGCCTCGATGATCTGATAGGCGAGGCCCCGCGCCAGACCCTTGAGCCGGCCCTCGGCGACGGCGGTCTTCAACGCGCGCAACGGCGCAAGTTGGCGATTGGCCTCGGCGGCGATGAAGGCCTCCAGCCGTCGCACCGCCCGCTCGCGCACTGGCTCGGCGCCCAGGCCCGCCTCGCCGGGACGGCCGCCGAGCAGGCGCACGCGGGGCGAAAACACCCCGCCGCCATTGAGCTGGCCCGCCGCCGCGTCGTTCCACAGCACCATGCCGTCGGGCATGAGGGCGAACGCCGCATCGTCGGCCGCCGCCAGCTGACCCAGCCGCCGGGCGACCTCCGGGCCGATCACCCGCTCGGCGGCGGCGCGCAGGGCCTTGTCCTCGAGGGCGGTCGAGCCCTTGGCGGCGTCGAAATGGGCGCCGATCAGCCGGCCGACATAGTGGCCCTCCACCGTCACGGCCCCGTCGGCGGCGACGCCGGCCAGCATCTCTGTTCTGAGGTTCAGCCCACGCATCAGGGCGCTGGTGCGGCGGTCGATGAAGCGCTGCATCAGCCGCTCGTGCAGGGTGTCGGACAGCCGGTCCTCCAGCGCCCGGGTGCGACCGCGCCAGTGCTCCGGGTCGGCGACCCAGTCGGAGCGGTTGGCCACATAGGCCAGGGTGCGCACGCCGGCCAGACGGCCCGACAGGGTGTCGATATCGCCCTCCAGCCGATCCAGCGGCTTGAAGTGGCCGTCCATCCAGTCGGTGGGCAGTCGGCGATTGCGTTCGGTGAGGTGGCCGAACACGCCGCTGACCCAGCGGACATGCTCCTCGACCGTGGTCTTGCGGAAGTCAGGCGTCTGGCAGACGTCCCAAAGCCGGAAGAGGTTGGAGCGGTCGCGGCAGCGGCGGATGATGTCTTCCTCGACCGCCAGCTTGCGCAGCGCTGTCTCGTCCAGCGCCTCTTCCGACAGCTTCAGCCCCGCCATCGGCGGCAGGGTCGAGAGCGAACGCATCAGCTCGGTCAGCGAGGAGAAATCCAGCCGTGCGGAGCGCCACTCGGCGCTGGGGACGGGATCGAACCTGTGCTCCTCCACCGCCGCGACCATGTCCGGGTCCAGATCGGGGCATTCGCCGGTGACGCCGAAGGTCCCGTCGCGGCGGAAGCGGCCGGCGCGGCCGGCGATCTGGCCGATCTCCTGGGCGTGCAGCCAGCGGGTGCGGCGGCCGTCGAACTTGCGCAGGGCGGCGAAGGCCACATGGTCGACATCCATGTTCAGCCCCATGCCGATGGCGTCGGTGGCGACCAGGAAGTCCACCTCGCCAGACTGGAACAGCTCGACCTGGGCGTTGCGGGTGCGGGGGCTGAGCGAGCCCATCACCACCGCCGCGCCGCCCCGCTGGCGGCGGATCAGTTCGGCGATGGCGTAGACCGCCTCTGATGAGAAGGCGACCACGGCGCTGCGTCGGGGCAGGCGGGTCAGCTTCTTGGGTCCGTCATAGGTCAGTCGGGAGAAGCGCTCGCGGCCGACGATCTCGGCGTCAGGGATCAGCCGGCGGATCAAGGGCGCCATGGTCCCGGCGCCCAGCAGCATGGTTTCGGACCGGCCCCGGGCGTGCAGCAGCCGGTGGGTAAAGACGTGGCCGCGCTCCGGGTCGGCGCAGAGCTGGATCTCGTCAATCGCCAGAAACTCGACATCCCGGTCGAGCGGCATGGCCTCGACCGTGCAGACAAAATACTGCGGCCGGGGCGGGATGATCTTTTCCTCGCCGGTGATCAGGGCGACGGCCTGGGCGCCCTTGGCCTTGACCACGCGGTCGTAGATTTCGCGGGCCAGCAGGCGCAACGGCAGGCCGATCATGCCCGAGGCGTGGCCGAGCATCCGCTCGACCGCCAAATGGGTCTTGCCAGTGTTCGTCGGCCCAAGCACGGCCACGAGACGCGGGGGCGCGGCCCCCGACGGGCGATCGCTCATGAACTGACAATTGGGGGATTCATCCAGGTTCCGCAAGCGTTACGGGCCGGTTTGAATCATGGTGAATCAAGTCTTAATGAGCGTCCAGCAACTCAAGTAAATGAACAAGGTTAACGCCGGCGAACGGCAGCGAAACGAATCATGACCGAATCAGTGACCTCCCGCGATTCAGTCTTTGTTCCATACAAGATGTAGTATCGCTGCGTTACGATTCACATAGGCGGCAGAACAGCGGCGAAAACCTTGGCGCTCCGGTCGCGAAGACTCTCCGCCATCGGGCCGCCCCTGATGCACTTGACGCCCATCGCCGCCTTGGCCTATATCGCCGCTCCCGCGCGCGGACCCGAATAAGGACTGCGTGCGACCCCTATTGTCCAAGAAGGTATTCCGCGATGTCGCGCCGTTGCGAACTCACGGGCGTCGGGCCGATGATCGGCCACAACGTCAGCCACTCCAACGTCAAGACCAAGCGCCGCTTCCTGCCGGCGCTGCGGGTGATCCGGCTACAGTCGGACAGTCTTGGCCAGCACTTCAGCCTGAAGATCTCCAACGCGGCCCTGCGCACGCTGGACTTCCGCGGCGGTCTGGACGCCTATCTGGTCAAGGCGGGCGATGAAATCCTCTCGCCCCGCGCCCAGAAGATCAAGCGTCAGATCAAGGCCAAGCTGGCGACCCAGGTCGCGGCTTAAGGCCTATTCGACATCGGGATCATCGCGACGGCTTGAGCGCCGGCTGACGCGTCAAGCCCGGTCGCGCGCGCCGCACCGCATCCAGCACGATGGCGCCGTAGGCGGTATTGCCGTGAATCCCGTCGATGTCGAACTCCGGACGAAGGAAGCCATATTCGTCCTGGACCGCGCTCGGGGTTGGCAGGTAGGGAATCCCGCTTTGGGCGCAGCACTCGGCGATGAGCTGGGTATGCAGCCGCCAGGCCTTGTAGCGCACCCACTTGTTCGAGAAGGCCTTGTTGCGGCCCCGGAACATCAGACCGGTCTCGATGAAGTGCCGGTCGGCCTCCGTCTTGCCAAGCTTGGTGATCTCCTGCAGCGGCGGCGGGGGCTCGATATGCAAGATCGGCACATCGACCATCTCTGCCAGGACTGAGATTCCGGTCAGCAGCGGGTCCGACAGATCGTGCAGGGTGCGGCGGAGGGCATCGACCGGGATCACCGTGGCGCCCTCCAGCATCGGCAGGTCGGGCTCGGAGGGCAGGACGAAATCGAAGTTCCAGGGATGCTCGGCCAGGGTCAGGACGCCATGCCCGGCGCCCTCGACCATGGAAATCAGGAAGTCGGCCTTGGCGACTCGCTCGGCGAGGTCTGGCCGCAACGGCTTGGGGCCGTCGCTGTGGATCCACAGGTCGCCGGCCTCCCAGAAGTTGATGGTGTCCATGTCCGGATTGGCTTCGCCGAGTGAGCCGGTGTGGCTGTGCCCGATACAGACCCAGTGCTCGCCGTCCATCACCACCTCAACATGAAACGAGCAGCAAGCGCGCCGATGATGCCGCTGGCGACCACGCCAAGCGTATACCAGAGCCCGACGAAGACGAAGGTCGCCTCAGGGCAATGAAGGCCATAGACGGTGGCGGCTATCCCACCTGCAAAGGCGCCCGCCGCGAAGCCCGCCGTCATCGGACGCGTCGGCGCCATCCAGCGCAGCACCAACAACGCCATCGCGAGCATGGGCGCCGCCAGGATGACGATGTTGCGCGAACAGACCTGCCAGGACACGCCCCGCAGCGCGGCCAGCCGGGCATGGCCGTCCATCGGCATGAACTGAACCAGGCCGGCGATCGCAAAGACGGTCGCTACCGCGAACCCGATCCGAGCGGCCGACCTGGGCGACAGGTCCGGACGAGCCAGCCGCGCCGTGGCCCACAGGCCCGCCAGTCCCAGCGCGGCGGTGTAGAGGGCCTTGATCCAGAAGAAGCCGCCCTGGACCGCCACGCCAAGGTCGGGCCGCAGGCCTAGCCAGGCCAGCACAAGGAAAAGCGCCGCCGCGGCGCCGGCCAGGGCGGTGAGGCCCAGGCGCCGTTCCAACACGCCTTCCGGAGTCTTGCCGGTGTCGGCGGCCAGCGCCTCGATCAACTCATGCGTCTGCACGGCGCATCCTCCCGGCCAGCAATCTCAAAGCCCGATGCAGGGCGACCTTGGCCGCCCCTTCGCTCACGCCCGCCTTGGCTCCGGCCTCGCTGAGGCTGAGGCCGGTGATCTTGACGTCCTCCACCAGCGCCCGCTGGCGCGGCGGCAGACTGGCCAGGGCGCGGGTCAGGTCGAGCCCGTCGTCAGGTATGACGGTCTCGGCCGACAAAAACTCCGCGACATCGCCCAAAGGCAAGGTCGCCCTGATCTTCCGCCGCCGCCAATGGTCGATCAGCTTGTAGCGCGCGATCGCATAGGCCCAGGCCGTGAACGGTTGGGCGCGGTCATAGGAGGCGCGGCGCAGGTGCACGGCCAGCAGCGTCTCCTGCACCAGATCCTCTACATCGGCGGAGTTGGATAACATGCGGTGATTGAAATAGGCGCGCATCCGGTCGCTCAAAAGGCTGAGCAGGCGGCGATGCGCGACGGCGTCGCCGTCCAGGCCGCGCAGCATCAGCTGCTTCAGCTGCGCCTCAAGATCGTCCACGCGCATCCCTTCCCCAACCGAAACACAGGGTTACACGTCCCAACCTTCCGATCCAAGCCGTCCGTTTCGAGGGCTGGAATCAGGCTCGAACTTTTTTGTAACGGATTGGACAGGCCGCGCGAACTGGCAGGCAAGATGACCGGTGGGGAGCCCGAAAAGGACCCGGCCCGGCGCCTTCCCCGCCATCCGGCGGGGTGAACCCGGCCAGTCCTTGGCCAAGCCTCATACGGGAGACACCCATGTCCAAGTCCCTTACCCTGAAGACCAGCTCCGCCCTGCTCGCCTCCTCGCTGCTGGGCGCGCTCGCCCTGTCGGCCACCGTGGCCCACGCCGGTCCGGTCGCCCAGCCGGCCAATTCGGAGAAGTGCTACGGCGTCGCCAAGGCCGGCCACAACGACTGCGCCGCCGGCGTCCACTCCTGCGCGGGCCAATCGACCAAGAATATGGACAAGACCTCCTTCGTCTACCTGCCCGCTGGCGCCTGCGGCAAGCTCGCTGGCGGCGCGATGATGGCTGGCAAATAAGCCGAGCTGCCCGAGGGCGCCCCATGACCTTCCCCCCAAGCGCTCATGGCGTCGCCCGCTTCGCGGACCCGGTCCCGGCCAAAGCCGGGATCGGGCTGCGGCTTCCCCACCATCGCCATGTGATCGAGCAACGCCCGGACGTGGCCTGGCTGGAGGTCCATCCGGAAAACTATCTTGGCTTCGGGGTCGTCGCCGACGATCTTGAGGCGATCCGGCGGGACTATCCCATCTCCCTGCACGCCACCGGCCTGTCGCTTGGCTCCGCCGAGGGGATCGACTCAGGTCACCTTGCCGCCATCGCCGAACTGGCGCGGCGCGTCCAGCCGGGCCTGATCTCCGACCACCTGTCGTGGAGTTCCGCGGGCGGCCTCCACCTGCCCGATCTCTTGCCCCTACCCTACACCGAAGAGGCGCTGAGCATCGCCGCGCGCAACATCGACCAGGTGCAGACCGCGCTTGGCCGGCCGATCCTGGTCGAAAACCCGTCCACCTACCTGGCCTTCGCTGAAGCCGAGCTGAGCGAGGCTGAGTTTCTCGGCGCGCTGACCCGCGCCAGCGGCTGCGGGATATTGCTGGACGTCAACAATATCGCCGCCTCCAGTGGCAACCTGGGCGAGGATCCGGCGCGGCGGCTCAGAGAGCTACTGGACCATGTCACGCCCGAAGCCATCGGCGAAGTCCACCTGGCGGGCCACGCCGTGCGCGAACTGGCGGACGGGACCCTCCTGCGCATCGACGATCACGGCTCGCCGGTCAGCGCCGAGGTCTGGGCGCTGTACCAGGCCCTGATCCAGGCGATCGGCCCCCGACCGAGTCTGATCGAATGGGACACCGATGTTCCTATCTTCGACATCCTTCAGGCCGAGGCCGCCCAAGCTCAATCATACTTGGACCAAACCGCGCGGAGGCCCGTCCATGCCGCCGCTGGCTGAGCTTCAACGGCGGGTGGCCGCCGCCATCCTGGCCGAGGACCTTGCGGGAATGCCGGCCCTGGCCGCCGCGCCTGTTCCGGCGGCGGACGCCTTCGCTGTCCATTGCGGGACCGTGCATGGCGGCGTGACCAGCGCCCTCAGGCTGAGCTTTCCGACCGTGGACGCCTTGGTCGGCGAGGCCTTCTTCGACCAGATGGCGCGGGCCTTCGTGGTCGAGCAGCCCCCGCGCCGCGCCAACCTCTCGGACTACGGCGGCGGCTTGCCTGATTTCGTCCGGGCCTATCCCCACGCGGAAGGCCTGCCTTATCTGGCCGATGTCGCCCGGTTGGACCTCGCTGTCGCCGCAGCCTTGCTGTCGCCCGATCTCGATGTTCGCCGCATCTTCCCGATCGAACCGGCCGTCAGCCTGTCGCTGCCGGTCTCGTTCAAGGTCCTGAGCCTCAGCTACCCGGCCGACCTGATCCGGGCCGGCCTTGAGGCCGAGGATGACGCGGCCCTGGCGACTATCGATCTCGGTTCTGGCCCACGCCACCTCGCTGTCTGGCGCTCCGGCCGCGCGGCCTCGGTTCGGCTCCTGAGTCCGCCGGCCGGCGCTTTTCTCGCGGCGCTCGTCGAGGGCGCGGGGCCGGACCAGGCGTTAGACGCCGCAACCGCCTCGCCCGACCCCGCAGCCGCCTTGCAAGCCATCCAGACCGAGGTGTTCGCGGCCAGCTTCACCCAGATCATTCAGAACGCCTCTTAGAGGATACCGCCCGTGACCGACGCCGCCTTCCCGCCCGCCCCCATTCAGAAGGGCATCGACCTGTTGAACAAGGTCCCGTTCGACGCCCTGATCCTGGTCGCCCGCGCGGCCACCTTCAGCGTCTTCATCCACTCGGGCCTGCAGAAGCTCTCGGACTGGAACGCGACCCTGATGCTGTTCCGGGACGAGTATAAGGTCCCGATCCTGCCGCCGGAGATCGCCGCCTATATGGCCGCGAGCATGGAACTGGGCCTGTCCACCCTGGTGCTGCTGGGCTTGGCGACCCGGGTCAGCGCGCTGGGCCTCCTGGGCATGGTCGCGGTGATCCAGCTCTTCGTCTATCCGCAGGCCTGGCCCGATCATATCCAGTGGCTGGGCTTCATGATTTTCATCGTCTGCCGCGGTCCCGGCGCCTGGTCGCTGGACGCCTTGATCGGCGGGTTGATGCGCCGGCGGCCGGCGACGGCTTAGATCGCCAGCGGCTTCTGCGGCATAGGAAAGGTCGAGCCAGCGAAGAACCAGGACTCGATGGCCAGCCGCTCTTTGGTCATCCAGGGGCGAACGCCGGTCTGGTGCAGATACAGCTGATCGAACAGCATGGCGTCACCGGCCTTGAACACCGGCGTCACCACCGGCGCCAGGCGGCTCAACTCCTCGACCATGCCCGGACCGACCGTCCAGTGCAGGTTCGCGCCCTTGGTGCCGCTCTCGACCAGGCCATTCAGCCGGCGGGAATAGACATCCAGCCCCGGCGCGTCCTCGCCGCAGTCGGACAGGGCGAGCCAGACGTTCACGGTGCGCACCTCCGGCCCCAGGAAGGAGCCGTCCTGGTGCCAGCCGTTGATCGGCACCGGCTTGGCGATCCTGAGCGTGCTCTTGCCGAGCGACAGGAAGGCGCGCTCGCCGAGATATTCCTCGATGATCCGCGTCACCCCGTGCGACTTCAGGAAGGCGACGAAATCGGCGAAAGCGCGGGGCGAGTCGCCGGTCCAGATGCCGCCGTTCACTTCACCGAAGCCGCGCGCGATGGGGCTCAGATGCTCGCCAAGCGTAAGCGGGAAGCGCGAATACCACTCCGAGCTTTCCGGCACATTGATCCGATCCTCGACATTGGCCTGCGCGAAGGCGTTGCGCACAACCTGCTGAAGCTGGCGCGTCTGGTCCGGGTTGATCAGCCCCCGCACGATCAGGCCGCCGTGGTGCTGGATCGCGCCGCCGAGGACCTCGACATTCAGGTCGGCGACCCGCACCTCGGGGGGCTTGACCATACCGGGGAAGGGATCGGCGAACCGCGTCGGCCAATCTGCCTGGCCGGGTTCGGGATCGAAGGCGGCGTTGCGCCAGAGGATCAGGTCGCACAGCGTCCGCATGTCGAGGGATTCGGCCGGTGTGGCCGACAGCAGGTCCACCGCCTCGCGATAGCGCCCCGCCTGGGCCAAAGCTCGGGCCAGCTCGGCGGGGTCCGCTTCGGTGTTCGTGCTTGCGCCGGCCCGCAGGTCCAGATCGTCCACCAGCTCAATCCTCGATCAATGATCGCCGGGCGCGATATTCGCCCGGCCGCCGCCGTCCGTCAAAGTCTCGCAATGGTCACGCCGCGCGATCGATGCTTCAATCGACCGGGTCCAGCCGCGCCTCGTCGCAGAGGACGGCCACGGCGCGCGCGGCGTCTTCGAGGAAGGTGTCCACCGGTGCGGCCTCCACCGGAGCGGCCAGGGCCTCGCCGTCCACCATATGCTGGAAAAACAGCCGCATGACGTGATCGACGCCCTGAGCGGTCACTTCCCTGAGGTCGTCCTGATAGTAGGCGCCGCGAGCGGCGGGGCTGGTGATCACCTCGTAGGAGGGAAAATACAGCACCCCTGGCCGGCGGGACATTTCGTCGGCCGCGACCCGTAGCACCGCCTTGGAAGCCGTCGTCGAGGTCCAGACGTGGCGCGGCTCGGCGGTTGCGGCCAAGGCCACCGGGGAGACGGTCAGGATCACCCGTACATCGGGATTCACCGCTCTGAGCTCGGTCAGGAAGGCGTCCAGGTCGGCGACGACCTCGGAGGCGGTCAGATTGTGGAACTCATGCCGCTCGGGATCGAATTCCCCCGCCGCCACGCCGGGGCAGAGGGGATAGGCCGCGCCATCGGCCCTGGCCCGCCAGTATTCGGTCAGCCCCAGGGTGAAGACGAAGATGGTCGCGGTCTCGAACATCTGCCGGACCGCCGCGAAGTGCTGGCCGCGGTCGAGATCGTATTCCCGCCGGGTCGGAAAGCCGTTGGGCTGAATGGTCGGGCGGAAGGGATCGTACAGACGCCCGTCCGCGCCTTCCCAGACGTCCTCCGCCGGCGTGAACCGGCCATAGGCGCGGCGTAGCAGCTGCAGCAGCTGGCGCGAGGTGTAGACCGAGCCGAACCGGGCGCTGTAGAGGCCGTAGCCAAAGGCTTCCGCGGTCGCGGGCGACAGGATGGTGTGGGCCGGCTCTGTCTCCAGAAAGCCCAGGCCGCTGTCGCGCAGCCGGCGGGTCACATGCTGGGCGAAACAGCTGCCGGCGGTGGCGATCCTGTCGCCGGCCATGATGCGCCAGGGCGGGGCCGTCATCGGGTCGATGTCGGCGGGCGCGCGGCGGGTCATGGCCGTGCTCCAGCGCTGATGGGGCAGCGAGCTCTGGTAGGGATGTTTCATCGTCCGCGCCTTAGCTCCTCACATCGCCGTCCGATCATCGCCCAGAAGGCGCCCGAGATCAAAGGCCGAAACACTCGCCGGCTAGCGTCCCAGGGCTTGGAGGACCAGGGCGCCGTAGGCGCCGTTGGCATGGGCGCCGTCGAGGTCGAATTCCGGGCGCAGGAAGCCATCGTCATCGGTGGCGGCGGCGGGCGAGGGCAAAAACCGTATGCCGTGCCGCAGGCAGCAGGCCTCGGTCACTTCGCAGAGCATGCGCCAGACCTTGTAGCGCACCCATTTGGGCGCGATCACCCATGGCTGGCCTGGGAAGTTGCCCCACATGAAGCCCATCTGGCTGGCAATGCGTCCGGAGTCGGCCAGCGGTGGCGGCGGCGGTACGTGAACCACGGGGGCGGTCGCCGCCGCCTCGATGAAGATGACAGAGTCGAGCAGCGGAAGGGCCAGTTCCTCGATCTTCGCGCGAACGGCGTCCGCCGGAACGATGGTTCTCGTCTCATCGACCGGCAGGTCCGGCGAGGACGGCAGGATGAAGTCGAACGCGCGCGGATGCTCGACCATGCCGAGCACGGTATGGGCCTGGCCGCCGATCATCGAGATCACCAGCCTTCCCCGCGCCACCCGTCCGGTCAGCTCGTCGTTCAGCCGCCGGGGCGTTTCATCGGGCGCCCATGGCGGAATGTGGTCCCAGAAGTTGATGCAATCGAGATCGGCGGCCTGCGCGCGGGCGAGGGCGCCGACATGGCTATGACCGATTGAGACCCAATGTTCGCCCATGACCGGATTGCTAGCAGCGGCCCTGCCGTGAACCAAGTGGAATGGCCCTTATGCGGCGGCGGTCATCAGGCCGGCGGCGCGCAGGTCGTCCAGCACCAGTCGGCCATAGTCGGCGTTGCCGTGGACGCCGTCGGCATGGAAGTCCGGGTGCAGGAAGCCTTCGCCGTCCAGGGCCGCGCGGGGCGGCAGGCGGGTCTCAATGCCATAAGCCTCGCACGCCGCCTCCATCACCTCGCCGTGCAGCCGCCAGAGCTTGTAGCGTAGCCATTTGGACGCCACGACGTGGAACTCTTCGTTCCAGGTCAGGTGGGGCTTGATCTCCTCCTCGTCGGCCAACGGCGGCGGGGGATGAAGCTGAGTGATGGGTCCCGAGGCGGCCCGAACGATGCCGGAGACGGAATCGATATGGCCGGCGGAGGCCTCATGAAGGCGCGCGCGCAGCGCATCGACGGGGACGATCGTTCGCGTCTCATCGAGGGGCAGTTCGGGCGCGGATGGCAGGACGAAATCGAAACGGCGTGGATATTCGAGCAGCCCAAGCATGACCGGCGCGCCGCCGCCCATCAGCATGAAGACCCCGCGAGCCTGAGACACCCGGTCGGCCAGGTCTTCGCGCAGCCGCCAACCGTCCTGCCCCTCAAGCCAATGGCCGTCGATGGCGCGCAGGTTGATGGCGTCAAGCTCCGGATCGCCCGTCAGGGCGAGGGCGTTGATGTGGCTATGACCAATGCAGACGAAGGGCCCGCTCATTGCGTCATCGGTCAGCGGATCGCGTCCGCCAGCTCCTTCAGTGTCGAGCGGCGGGCCGAGGCCTGGGCGCTGGGGCCCTGGGTGTTGGGCGGCGCCTGCAGTACGGCGGACATGCGGCCGGCCACATGGCGCGGCTTTTCGTCGAACAGCTCGGCCAGCTGCTCGGTGATCACCCCGCCCAGCTGCTCCACATCGACGATGGTCACCGCCCGCTGATAGTAACGGCGCACGTCGTGGCCGATGCCGATGGCGATCAGCTCCACCGGCGAGGCGTTCTCGATTTCCGAGATCACGGTGCGCAGGTGACGCTCCAGATAGTGGCCGGAGTTCACCGACAGGGTGGAATCGTCCACTGGCGCGCCGTCGGAGATGACCATCAGGATGCGGCGCTGTTCCGGCCGGTGGGCCAGCCGCTGGTGGGCCCAGATCAGGGCCTCGCCGTCGATGTTTTCCTTCAGCAGGCCCTCGCGCATCATCAGGCCGAGGTTCTTGCGCGCGCGCCGCCAGGGGGCGTCTGCGCTCTTGTAGATGATGTGGCGCAGGTCGTTCAGCCGGCCGGGCGCCGGCGGCTTGCCGGCCTTCAGCCAGTCTTCGCGCGCCTGCCCGCCCTTCCAGGCGCGAGTGGTGAAGCCGAGGATCTCGACCTTGACGTTGCAGCGCTCCAGGGTGCGGGCGAGGATGTCGGCGCACACCGCCGCCACCATGATCGGCCGGCCGCGCATGGATCCGGAGTTGTCGATCAGCAGCGAGACCACCGTGTCGCGGAATTCGGTGTCTTCCTCCTGCTTGAACGACAGGGGCGCGGTCGGGTCGATGATCACCCGCGTCAGCCGCGCCACGTCCAGCATCCCCTCTTCCAGGTCGAAGGCCCAGGAGCGGTTCTGCTTGGCCAGGAGCTTGCGTTGCAGCTTGTTGGCCAGGCGCGAGACGACGTTGTGCAGGCTGGCCAGCTGCTGGTCGAGGTAGGCGCGCAGGCGGGCCAGTTCCTCGGCGTCGCAGAGGTCCTCGGCGCCGACGACCTCGTCGTAGGCGGTGGTGAAGACCTTGTAGGGCGGCTCCTTCAGGCCGGGGTCCTTGATGTCCGGGCGGGCGGGCTTGTCGCCCTCGCCCATCTCCGGCGCGTCCTCGGTGTCTTCCGCCTCGCCGTCTTCTTCGGCCTCGACGCGCTGCTCGTCGGAGCCTTCGCTGTCGCGCTCGGAGGAGCGGCTGTCGTCCTGTTCGGCGCCTTCGCCGTCCTGATCCTCGCCCTCGCCGGCGTCATCGCTGACGTCCTTGGGCTGGTCAGGCGTGTCGCTCTCGCTGTCGTCGGAATCCTGCGCGTCGTCGCCCAGGTCCTCGCCGAGGTCGAGGTCCTTGATGATGGTCCGCGTCACGCGGGCAAAGGCGGCCTGATCGTCGATATTGTTGGCCAGCCGGTCCAGGTCGGCGCCGGCCTTGGCCTCGATCTCGGCCCGGTGGCGATCGACCAGCATGCGGGCGCCGTCGGGCGGCGCTTCGCCGGTCAGCCGCTCGCGCACCAGCAGGGAGACGATGTCGGCCAGGGGCGGGGCGACATGGTCGTCGTAGCGGTTCAGCCCCTTCTTGAGGACGCTGGCTTCCAGGGCGGCGCCCAGGTTGGCCTTCACCCCCATCAGGGCGTTGGCGCCGATGGCCTCGATCCGGGCCTGCTCCACCGCCTCATAGACGGCCTGGCCCAGTGGGGAGGCGGGGCGGAGCTTGGCGTGTTTGGCGGCGTCGTGGTTGGCGAGGCGAAGCGCGATCTGGTCGGCGAGGCCCCGGATCCGCGCGGTCTCCTTGCCCGACAGGTCGCGCGGCGGGTGCGGTAGCACCGCGTGGTTGCCGGTCAGGGTCGGTCCGTCGCCGGAGAAGGTGATCTCGAGATCCGGCGTTTCGGCAAGCGAGCGCGCGGCGTGCGTCAGGGCCCGCTTGAAGATCTCGGTCGGATTCTCGTTCTTCGCCATGGTTTCTCATAGCGCGAGGAGCGGCCGTGGCAAAAGCCCGACGCCAAGAAATCGCTACCTTGCCATTGAGCCGGCGATGACGCGCCCGCATATGAAGGCGCACGTGAAGGGGAGCTAGCCGCCATGGCCTTGCAGGTCGCCATCCAGATGGATCCGGTCGAACGGATCAACATCGAGACCGACACCACCTTCATGATGATGATGGAGGCGCAGAGCCGCGGCCATTCCCTGTGGGTCTACACCCCCGACCGTATCTCGCTGGAGGAGGGCAAGGTCCGGGCGCGGGGCCGGAGCCTGACCCTGAAGGCGGTGAAGGGCGACCATCACCAACTCGGCGATTACGAGGTGCGGGAGCTGTCCGAGATGGATGTGGTGCTGATGCGCCAGGACCCGCCCTTCGACATGGCCTACATCACCGCGACACATTTCCTGGAGATGATCCACCCGAAGACCCTGGTGGTGAACAATCCGATCGAGGTGCGCAATGCGCCGGAGAAGCTGTTCGTCACCGGCTTTCCGGGCGTGCAGCCGCCGACCCTGATCACCTCGGACCCCGAGGCCATCTACGACTTCCGCGAACGGCATGGCGACATGGTGCTGAAGCCCCTCTACGGCGGCGGCGGCTCGGGGGTGGTGCGGCTGAAGGCCGACGATCCCAATCTCGACGCCCTGCTTGAGCTCCACGCCATGATCGGCCGCGAGCAGGTGATCGCCCAGAAGTTCATCCCGGCCGTCTCCAAGGGCGACAAGCGCATTCTGCTGGTGGATGGCGAACCGGTGGGCGCCATCAACCGCATCCCGGCGGAGGGCCAGGTGCGCTCCAACCTGGCGCGCGGCGGCCGGGCCGAAGCCGTGGAGCTGACCAAGCGCGACCTGGAACTCTGCGCCGCTATCGCGCCGGAGCTGAAGAAGCGCGGCCTGCTGTTCGTCGGCATCGACGTGATCGGCGACTACCTCACCGAGATCAACGTCACCTCACCGACGGGCGCCCAGCAACTGAAGCGCTTCGGCGGGGCAGATGCGGCGGCGGCGATGTGGGATCGGATTGAGGCGATCCGGGCGGGGCGCTGAGCTTTCAGCTCTATGCCGGACCAGCATCATCCGATGCTGGCGCGCCCTGAAACCCTTGGTGAGATTGGAGCTCTGGCTATCGGCCCAGTCAATGACGGGCCTTTGGCCCGCCGCATGCGGCGACGCGAAGTGTCGTCATTGACAGGGTCGAGAGCCAGAGCAGACTCGCCTCCAAGGATTTAAGGCGCTGTGTGGCCGCCCTCTCTCCACTTCGTCACCTTCGGGCTTTGTCGAGGCGCTGATTGGCGATAGCTTTTGCTCATGCCAAGCCAAGACATAACCGTGTCCGCAACCGAGGCGCGCCGCTCGTTCCTGAAGCTGTTGCAGTTGGCTCAGGAAGGAACCCGCGTGACGATCACGTGGCGTGGCAAGCCGGTCGCCGAACTAAAAGCGGCCCATTCCTCCCGCTCATAAAACCTTCGCCATAACGCGGTTGTGGTGCTGAAGGCTCGCGACTAGGGTGCGCGGCTCAAAAAAGCGGCTGCCTCCTCATGATCGATAACGACAAACCCTCCTTCACCGACGAGGAAGCCCTCGCCTTCCACAAGTATCCGCAGGCCGGCAAGTTGGCCGTGGTGGCGACCAAACCGATGGCCACCTCGCGGGACCTGAGCCTGGCCTATTCGCCGGGCGTGGCCGTACCTGTGCGCGCCATCGCCGCCAACCCCGACGCCGCCTACGACTATACGTCCAAGGGCAATCTGGTGGCGGTGATCTCCAATGGCACCGCCATCCTGGGCCTGGGCGACCTGGGCGCCCTGGCCTCCAAGCCGGTGATGGAAGGCAAGGCGGTGCTGTTCAAGCGCTTCGCCGACGTCGATTCCATCGACATCGAGGTGTCCTCCAAGGACCCCGACGAAATCATAACCGTGGTGAAGAACATCGGCGTGACCTTCGGCGGCATCAATCTGGAGGACATCAAGAGCCCCGAATGCTTCCGCATCGAGACCGAGCTGCAGGAGCTGCTCGACATCCCGGTGTTCCACGACGACCAGCACGGCACGGCCATCATTTCGGCCGCCGGCCTGATCAACGCCTGCCACATCACCGGCCGCAAGCTGGAGGATGTGAAGCTGGTGCTCTGCGGCGTCGGCGCGGCGGGGATCGCCTCGCTGGAGCTGATGAAGGCCATGGGCGTCCGCAGCGAGAACTGCATCGCCGTCGATACCACCGGCGTCATCTATCGCGGCCGCGGCGAGAGCATGAACCAGTGGAAGTCGGCTCACGCGGTGGATACCGACGCTCGCACCCTGGCCGACGCCATGAAGGGCGCCGACGTCTTCATCGGCCTGTCGTCCAAGGGCGCGGTGACCAAGGAAATGGTCGCTTCCATGGCGCCCAACCCGATCATCTTCGCCATGGCCAATCCCGACCCGGAAATCTCGCCCGAAGAGGTGGCCGAGGTACGATCCGACGCCATCATGGCCACCGGCCGGTCGGACTATCCCAACCAGGTCAACAACGTCCTGGGCTTCCCCTACATCTTCCGCGGCGCCCTGGATGTGCGGGCCCGGCGGGTGAACCACGAGATGAAGATCGCCTGCGCCAACGCCCTGGCGCAGCTGGCGCGGGAAGACGTGCCGGACGAAGTGGCCGCGGCCTACGCCGGCAAGACGCTAAAGTTCGGGCCGGACTACATCATCCCCGCCCCGTTTGATCCCCGGCTGATCTGGTACATTCCGCCGTTCATCGCCCAGGCGGCGATGGACACCGGCGTGGCGCGCAAGCCGATCGAGGACATGGACGCCTATCGCGCCTCCCTGGCCCAGCGGCTCGATCCAGCCGCCGGCTTCATGCAGAAGATTTCCGGCGCGGTGCTGGCGGGCCCGAAGAAGCGGATCGTGTTCGCGGAGGGCGAGGAGCCCAGCGTGATCCGCGCCGCCTACGCCTTCCAGACCGAGGGCCTGGGCCAGGCAATTCTCGTCGGCCGTGACGAGCTGGTGCATGAGAACATGCTGGCCGTGGGTCTCAATCCGGCGGACACCGGGCTTGAGATCATCAACGCCCGCGTCTCCCACCGCAACGAGGAGTATGTCGAGCACCTCTACGCCCGCCTGCAGCGGCATGGCTATCTGCTGCGCGACGTCCAGCGGCTGATCAACCAGGACCGCAACTCCTTCGCCGCCTCCATGGTCGCCCACGGCCACGCCGACGGCATGGTGACGGGGGTCACCCGCGCCTACGACCAGTCGCTGGAAGAGGTGCTGAAGGTGATCGACCCGGCCGAGGGTGGGCGGATGATCGGCATGTCCATCGTCCGCGCCAAGGGCCACACCCTGTTCATCGCCGACACCAATGTCACCGAGATGCCGGACGCCCAGGACCTGATGGAGATCGCCATCGAGGCGGCCCACGCCGTGCGCGATCTGGGGTTCAAGCCGCGGGTAGCCTTCATCTCCTACTCCACCTTCGGCAGCCCGGCCGGCGAACGGTCGGAGAAGGTGCGCGAGGCGGTGGCCATGCTCGACGAGATGGATGTCGATTTCGAGTATGAGGGCGAAATGCCTCCCGAACTGGCGCTCGACCCGGCGGCGCGGGCCAACTACCCCTTCATGCGGCTGACCGACAGCGCCAACGTCCTGATTATGCCGGCCATCCACTCGGCCTCCATCTCCACCAAGCTGCTGCAGACCCTGGGCGAGGCGGCAGTGATCGGTCCGGTGCTGGTGGGCCTGTCCCAATCTGTGCAGATCTGCCCGCTGTCGGCCTCGGTGTCGAAAATCCTGACCATGGCGACCATGGCCGCCTACGGGCGACGGCTGACGCCGGCGGAGTAGGGGCTAGCCGAAGGCCCACCCCACTACGTCATCCTGAGCCGCGCCCTCTTGGGCGCGTGTCGAAGGACGCAGGGATGGCGCAACGGCGTGCGTGCTTCGACGCGCCGCTTCGCGTCGGCTCAGCATGACGTAGTGGGTAGGACTTCGATTCGCCCGCCGCTCACTTGCCCACCATCGCCTGATCGTCTATCCCCGCCGACCCCATGGACAGGCCGCCCGCCATCGGTGTCGATTTCGGCACGACGAACACGGTTGTCGCCCTAAGCGACGTCGCCGACGCCTCGCGCTTGTTGTCGTTCGCCACACCGGCCGAGCCGACCCCCACCTTCCGCTCGACCTTGAGCTTCAACCACGACGCCTCCGAACCCACCGGCCGCGCGGTTCGGGCGGGGCCATGGGCGATCGAGGCCTATCTGGACGACCCCGGCGAGACCCGCTTCATCCAGTCGTTCAAGAGCTACGCGGCCTCGGCCCTGTTCAGCGAGACCCAGATCCTCGGCCGCCGCTATCAGTTCGAGGACATGCTCTCGGCCTTCCTCTTACGCCTGCGCGAGCATGGCGGCGCCGACATGGCCCATCCGCCGGGGCGGGTGATCGTCGGCCGGCCGGTGCGGTTCGTCGGCGCGCGGCCCGATCCCGACCTGGCGCTGACCCGCTACCAGACCGCCTTCGAGCGGCTGGGGTTTACTGACATCCTCTATGCCTATGAGCCGGTGGCGGCGGCCTTCTTCTTCGCCCGCCAGCTGGACCAGGACGCCACCGTGCTGGTGGCCGACTTCGGCGGCGGCACCAGCGACTTCTCCATCGTCCGGTTCGAACGGCGCGGCGGCGCGTTGACCTCCCGCGCCCTCGGCCAATCCGGCGTGGGCGTCGCCGGCGACGCCTTTGACTATCGGATCATCGACAACCTGGTCTCGCCGGCGCTGGGCAAGGGGTCGAGCTACCGCGACTTCGCCAATGTTCTGCCGATCCCGCTGCAGTACTACGCCAGCTTCGCGCGGTGGGACCAACTGGCCCTGATGCGCGCCTCGCGGACCATGCGCGACATCCGCGGCCTGGTGCGCAAGGCGCTGGAGCCGGAGAAGATCGAGCGCCTGGTCGCCCTGCTCGACGGCAACCATGGCTACCACCTCTACCAGTCGGTCTCCCGGCTGAAGGAGGCGCTGTCAGGCGCTGACGAGGCTGAGTTCAGCTTTCGCGCCGACGACATCGTCATCGAACGCCAGGTTCAGCGCGCCGAATTCGACGGCTGGATCGCCCGCGAGTTGGCCGCCATCGAGACCGCCATCGACGAGGCCCTGGCCGACGCCGACCTGAAGCCCGGCCAGATCGACAAGGTCTTCCTCACCGGCGGCTCCTCCTTCGTGCCGGCGGTGCGGGCGCTGTTCCATGCGCGGTTCGCGCCGGAGACGATCAGCAGCGGGGCTGAGCTGGAGTCGATCGCGGCGGGTCTGGCGTTGATCGGCGGGGAGACGGATCTGGAGCAGTGGTGCCGGCGGGTGGGTAGCTGAGCGTCATCATGCCAAAGGGCATGGCCCGAACACAGCGACAGCAACGCTCGGCTTGGCCCGAATACTTTGGGTTGCTGTCTGGACTCGACAATGCGAGGCGCCGTATCTACCGAAATCACGGGTGGATTCGTTCACCGGGGGGCCGTGCCGATCTCGGGAATCGACACGGCTCGCAGTCGGTAAAGGTGCCGGCAAGGTGGACAGGCCGTGCTGAAAGGTGCGGCCTGTCTGTTTTTCGGCTCTAAAATCAGCCGATTTTTCCGGATATTTTTTCCGGAGGTTTTTCCTGCCACCATTCTAGATTCTCGGTCAAGTTTGACGGCGCTATTTCGTACGCTTTTTTGCGAACGGTTTCGTTCACGTATTTAAGAACGCGAACTGAATTTCGCGTGCTGAAATTCACACGACGAACAAAACGGACCAAGATTCGTTCAACGTAGTTCGCGTGGCTTTCGATCAAACAGATCTGAAGCGGATGAATCGACAGGTTGGACAAAAACGTCGTGCTGGATAAGCCTGTTATCGAACGGTTCGGTCAACTGAAATTCGTTTGACCCGCACGCTCTTCGGCGCGATCGCCTCCCAAGCCTCAAGCGCCAGCGCCTCCATCTCCGCCTGGTCGATCTGCTCCAGGTCGACATAGGCCCAGTGGACGGTGGCGACCTTGCACGGCTGGAACACCTCCGGGCGCGCCTCGAACAACAGCTCCTGGTGCGGCCTGGTCAGGCGGAGGATGGTGCGGCCGGTCTCGGCCCACAGCAGGGCAAAGGTCTTGCCTCGGACCTTGAGTTCCGGCCCGCCGAAATGATCGGTCAGCTCGACCTCCGGCAGCGCCAGGGCGAAGCGGCTAAGATCGTCGAAGTTGGCCATTAGCCGAAGGGGACCACCTTATTCCCGGCATCGTGGCCGATGTCCGTGCGGCCGAGCCAGGGAATGCCCGACCGCTCGCACCAGAACTGCGCCACCTGCTCGGCGTCCAGGCCAAAGTCGGGATCGTTCTCGGGAATCAGGCTGCAGCGACCTAGCCGGATACCCGCACACCGCCGGATCCCTGGGTTGCTGGTGATGTGGAACAGCGACCGGTCGATCCGGTACATGGCCTCCGACACCTCCTCCAGCATCAGCACCCGGCCGGCCACGTCCGGCTCGAAGGGTGTGCCCAGCATCTGGCTGAGGACGGTGATGTTGAAGGCGGTAGCGCGGGGTTCGGCGGCGAGGGATGGCTCAAGCGCCGCCGGATCGCGGTCGATCAGCCAGGCCAGAGCGCGGGTGATGGCCGCCTCGCCGTCGTCGCGGAGGACGTCCTGAACCACGGGGCCATGCGCGGCTGTCCCGATCCCGGCCTTGTGCAGCGGTGCGAGCAGGAAGCCGAAGTCGCTGTAGCCGAGATAGATTTTCGCGCGCGCCGCCTCAGTCAGAGCCGGCATGACCGCCTCGGCGATCCGATTGGCGCCATAACCTCCTCTCGCGCACCAGAGCACGTCGAAGGCGAGGTCGTTGGCGATGTCGAGGAAGGCCGCCGCTCGCTCGGCGTCGTCACCGGCGAAGTGGCCGCTGGCGGACAGGCATTGCGGATGGAAGACGATCTCCGGCGCTCGCTCGCCGTAGAGCCGCGCCGCCAGGGCCTCGACCTTGGCGGGGACCTCCGGCGACATCCGCGAGGCCGGCGCCACGACGCCGATCCTGATCCGATCCCCCAAAGCCTGCTCCGCAACTTGCTCCAACGCGCGACCAACCATAGGGTCCGGCGATGATTTCAGGGCAAGACTTTTTCTTCTGCGGCGTCGGCGGCAGCGGCATGACGCCCCTGGCGCTGATCACCCGGGCCAAGGGCGGGGTGGTGGAGGGGTCGGACCGGGCCCTGGACCAGGGCCGCAACCTGTCCCGCTTCGATTATCTGAAGAGCCAGGGGGTGGTGCTGTACCCGCAGGACGGCTCCGGCGTCACCCGCGCGGCCCAAACATTGGTGGTCTCGGCCGCCATTGAGGAAACCATTCCCGATGTGAAGGCCGCGCGCGCGGTCGGCGCGCCCATCGTCACCCGCGCCGAGCTGCTGTCGGAGCTGTTCAACGCGGCCAGCGTGCGCGTCGGCGTCGGCGGCACCAGCGGCAAGTCCACCACCACGGCCATGATCGGCTGGATCCTGGTCAAGGCCGGCCTCGACCCCACCGTCGTCAACGGCGCGGAGATGAAGAACTTCGTCGATGACAAGACTCCTTTCGCCGCCTTCCGCGTCGGCGCCGGCGCGCCCTTTGTGGCCGAGCTGGACGAGAGCGACGGCTCCATCGCCCGCTTCACGCCGACGGTGGCGGTGGTGAACAACATATCCCTGGACCACAAGTCGATGGAAGAGCTGCGACAGCTGTTCGGCGACTTCGCGGCCAAGGCCCAGACGGTGGTGCTCAACCTCGACAACGAGGACACGGCCCTGCTGGCCATGAGCGTGCCGGCCGAGCGGCGCGTGACCTTCAGCCTGGCCGATCCGGAGGCCGACCTTATGGCACTTTCGCCGGTCCTTGCGCCGGATGGGGTTAAGTTCACCGTGGCCGCCAAGCAGGTCCGTGAAGCTGCCAACGTCAGCCTCGGCGTTCCGGGACTGCACAATGTTTCAAATGCGCTGGCCGCGCTTGCCGCAGCAATGGCGTGCGGGGTTCGTCTACATGTTGCGGCCGCAGCGCTGGGCAGCTTCACGGGCATCCGGCGGAGGCTTGAAGTCGCCGGCGTTGCCGGCGGTGTTACGGTCATCGACGACTTCGGGCACAACCCGGACAAGATCACCGCCACCCTCGCCGCCCTGCACCCCTTCCCCGGCCGGCTGCTGCTGATGTTCCAGCCGCACGGCTACCGGCCGCTGCAGCTGATGGGCGAGGCCTTCATTGACGCCTTCGCGGCGAACATGAAGCCGGACGATGTCCTGCTGATGCCCGAGCCGGTCTATTTCGGCGGCACGACGGATCGCAGCGTCGGCAGCGAGTTCATTGCGGCAGGGGTTCGAGCGCGGGGGCGGACTGCGGAGGCGCTGGTGGATCGAGCGGCCTGCGGCGACCGGCTGATCGCGTTGGCCAAGCCCGGCGACCGGATCGTGGTCATGGGCGCGCGGGACGACACGCTGTCGGTGTTCGCGGCGGAGCTGGTGGAGCGGCTGGGGGCCAAGTAGCGAACCCAGGCTTGCCCAGAGGCGCCCTTAAATCCTTGGAGGCGAGTCTGCTCTGGCTCTCGACCCTGTCAATGACGGGCCTTTGGCCCGCCGCTCGCGGCGACGCGAAGCGTCGTCATTGACTGGGCCGATAGCCAGAGCTCCAATCTCACCAAGGGTTTTTGGGGCATGCCAGCATCAGATGATGCTGCCTACAAATAAGCGCTCATCCCCGCGAAGGCGGGAACCCCGGGGATTAGCCCTGGCCGTGCGCCCAGTCTCCTGGGCCCCCGCCTGCGCGGGGGTGAGCGCTAAAACTAATGATCTGGAGAAGCTTCAATCCGCCGCCGTGTGGTTTGCCGCATCGTTGACCCCGTGGGCCAGCTTGTTCAGCCAGGGGCTGGCGAGCAGCAGCAACAGGCCTACCCCCAGCCCGAACAGGCCGATGCCGCGGAAGGTGTCGGCGTAGGTGGCCAGGGCCTTGCCGGGATCCAGCACCTGGCCGGCGACGGTCTCGGTTGCGGTGAGCTTGGCGACAAGCCCAGCCAGGAACTGTCCCGCCGACGCCGCCAGGAACCAGATCGCCATCAGGGTCGCGGCAAAGGCTCGCGGCGCCAGCTTGGTCATCTCCGACAGGCCCACCGGCTGCAGGCAGAGTTCGCCGGTGGTGTGGAACAGGTAGGCGAGCGCGAGGAACATCATCGGCTCGCGGAAGGCGGGATCGTGAAAGCTCGCGCCCCAGACCATGGCGAAGAAGCCCAGGCCCACCTGGATCAGGCCAAGACCGAACTTGGCCGCCGGATTGGGATCGCGCTTGCGCCGCCCGAGCCAGGCCCACAGAGCCGCGAATACCGGGGCGAAGATCAGGATGAAGGCGGAGTTGAACGACTGGGTCTGGGCGGGGGTCACCGTCCAGAAGCCATTGTGAGGCAGGCTGACGTTCCGTTCGGAGAACTGGTTCATTGACGAGCCCGCCTGTTCGAACATCACCGTAAAGGCGATGGCCGCGCAGATCAGGATCAGCGCCAGGATCAGCCGATGGCGCGCCACCCGGTCGCACTTGGCGATCATGAACCAGGCGAGGTAACTCAGCGCCGCGACCCAGCCCGCCAGCAGCAGCCAGCCGGTCCAGGCATAGACCTGGACGATCACCCAGATCACCGCGACGCCGACGAAGCCCGTCAGGTAGAGCGACGTCTCCAGGCTTATCGGACCGAGCGCTGGCGCCTTCAGGCGCACGGGATCCGGCGGCTCGCCGTGGCCCTCGAGCAAGGGCTTGCCCCAGATGAACACCAGAAGACCCGCCAGCATGCCGACGCCGGCGAGCCCGAACCCGTAGGACCAGCCGAAATTCTGTCCGAGCAGGCCACAGAGGATCGCCGACCAGAAGGCGCCGAGATTGATGCCGTAGTAGTAGAGGGTGAAGCCCGGATCGCGGCGCGGATCGCCCTGGGGATAGAGCTGGCCGACGATGGTGGAGATGTTGGGTTTCAGATAGCCCACGCCCATGATGATCAGCGCCAGCGCCAGATAGAAGACATCGACGAACACCGGATCGCGCTTTTCGACAGCCAGGGTGTAGGCGGCCTTCGGCATCACCGCCGGCAGCGGCGTCGCCGCAGGCATGCCCAGAACCTGCATGCCGCCATCCTTGGCGGACGTCACCGCATAGCAGCCGTCGGCGACCTTGAGGCAGACCTTGCGGTCACCCATCAGGCCTTCGGCTTTGAACTCATAGGTATGGCCGGCGTACGTCAGGGTCTGGATCGCCGGCTTGCCTTCGATGGCCATTGTGAAATGGCCGGCCACCAACAGCAGGGCGCCGAACGCGATCGCCTTGCGGGTGCCGAGGTAGCGGTCGGCCAGGAAGCCGCCCAGCAGGGGTGTCAGATAGACCAGGGTCGTATAGGCCGCATATTGGCCCTGGCTGAAGTCGTCGGAGAACAGGAAGTGCTCGGTCAGATAGAATATCAGCAGGGCCCGCATGCCGTAGTAGGAGAACCGCTCCCACATCTCGGCGAAGAACAGGACGATCAGCCCCCTCGGATGGCTGCGCAGCTGCAGAATGACCGGGATGCCGGTCAGGACAGTGATGAAGACGCCGATGACGACGACGACGTTGAACATGAGATCCCCACCACCCCGCGCCTAAAGGCGGCGCGAGGGCATGTGATCACGCGGGCGGGGCTTTCACAAGCGAGCCGGCATTCCTAGATCAAGGCTAAGCTGCCGGGAGCCTTGAGGCATTCCCGAACGTTCTTGGTCCAGCTCAGGAGAAACGCCATGAAGCTTCCCGGACCCGACCACCCCATCACCATCGCCGCCAACCCCAAGCGGGTGCGGGTGCTCTATGAGGGCCATCTGATCGCCGACACCCCGCGCGCGCTGGTTCTGCGCGAAGCCAGCTACCCGGCGGTGCAGTACATTCCGCGCGAGGACGTGGCGATGGACTTCCTGGCCCGCACCACCCACGCCAGCCACTGCCCCTACAAGGGCGACGCCTCCTACTTCAACATCATCCGCGACGGCCGCTTCGCCGAGAACGCGGTGTGGAGCTACGAGGACCCCTATCCGGCCATGGCCGCGATCAAGGACTGCCTGGCCTTCTATCCGAACCAGGTGGAGATCGAGGAGGTCGAGATGGCGGTGGGCGAAAACATCCGCGACATAGTCGAACACACGGACTCCGGCTCGGGCGCCAGCCAGCTTGAGCACTGGAAGACGAACGTCGAATAGACGGTCAAGGATACGGGGCGTTACACCGTTCGCGGCGCGTGGTACGACTTGGTCCTACTAGATTTCGGGGAGCGCCTTGTGGCCGCCGTCAAAAAGCTCAGCATAGCGCTCACCCCGGAGTTTGCGGCGGATATCGATGAAGCCGTGGCTACGGGCGAGTTTGCTTCGACGAGTGAAGTCATTCGTGACGCCTTACGAACATGGAAGCGCTCCCGCGAGGCCCAGAGCGTGGCTGTTGAGGAACTCCGCGCGCTGTGGCGAGAAGGCATAGCGAGCGGCGACGACGGTGAACTTGATGGCGAAGACATCAAACGGCGTGGGCGAGAGCGGTTGGCAGCCTTGCGCGGAACCTCTCGACACTAGTGGGACGGGTAAGGAAAACAGCCCGAGCGACGGCTGATCTGGACGAAATCTGGCTCTATATCGCCATGGACAACGTTCCAGCGGCAGACCGTCTAATCGATCGCATCACAGAGCGAACGGCCGCCCTCGCAGATCATCCCCGCCTCGGCGTGGCGCGCCCGAATATTGCCCCGGAGGCGAGGATGCTCACCATCGGCGACTATCTTGTTTTGTATCGCGTCCTCGACTCCGACGTCGCGATCAACCGTGTTGTCCACGGCGCGAGACGGCTCGAAGGCTTATTCGACGAAGAGGCCTAAGGCGTGCGGCTCGTTGGTGTCACCTTGCCGAATTTCGTCCCAGCGCCCCCGCCGGGAGCGCCGGCCTTGGCGCTCTGACCTCCGCCCCGGTCGCGGATTCGAATCCGACGCCGACACGTGCTGTAAAGGAGCATAAAACAGGCGTTGCGGGGTTGGCGCCGGGTGTTGGGTGGCCTTCGGGCCCAAGCGCGCCTTGATCAGCGCCAGGAGATCAATGTCGTTAGCGCCCTTTCGGACGACCCGAACGGGGGTTTCGACTAGAGCCAGCGTCGCCAAAACCAGTCTGTTGATGGCATTCCGGTCCGCCCCTGGGCGCGCAATGTGCTCGGCGGCGTTTCGGCGAGCCCCACATATTGGGTGTGCTGACACTTCCAGCCACTAGCGCTAGAGGCTAACATAAAGGTGATTCCACAGCTAGGCCCAGCGCGACTTTTTGAATTTTCGGCGTTTATAACTGAGGCCTGACGCTGAGTCGCGAACTCAAGGGGCGCAGTTATTGGCCCAACTCATTCGAACCGGACAGTGGCGCCCGCTTCCCCGGGGATATAGTCAAGCTAGGAAGGCGCAGGGTCGCCTCGGGGTAAACCTTTGGCGACGACAATCACCTGGAAGAAGCCGGTCTTGGTGGATCATCTCAATCCCCCAGGGACAACTCTTCCCGAACGGTTGCTCGACTAGGAAGGGCTGTATTTTTTCTCGAGGCGTTTCGGCCAGGGCCTCTCTCAACCGTTCTACATCGGGCAGTCGGTTCACCTGAAAACCCGCCTGACGCAGTACCTTTGCAATAAGGGCAAGCATGAAGCCCGAATTCGCAGCGTTATCGCCGGGGAAGAGGACGCCTACTCAGGTATTCAACTGCCCAATGGGCCTCGCTTTTTCCACTTCGGCTATTTGATGCCCCGTAGTGGCCAGCAGCGAGATTTAACCCTCGACCGGGCTGAGCGCGCGATGATCCAATACGCTCGGATCGTCGGTTGGGAGCTGATCAACAACCACCATGCCAGTGATCGGGCGTTTCATAGGTTTGAAATGGGAGGTAGCCGCTTCGGACGACTGTTACCGCAGTTTGTACTCGCTCACAAAAGCTGAGGGGCGCAACAATAAGATGCGTCGCTCTCCGGGCGCTGCTGTGAAGAACGCCGGCCATAGGGCATCCTCCTCCTGACGATTCAGGATCGATGAAGCGCCGTCAGGATCCAGGACTACGCATCTAGGTCGGCCGATAGCTGTCCGGCGCCGCGACGCCGCCGCGGCCGGCGATCACCACGGCCCGCGTGTGCGTCTCGGCGCGGTTGTCTATCTTGACGCCGTCTACCAGCGTTCGGTTGATCATCGGATGATCCTGGTGCGTCGGACCAAAGTCAGTGTCAGGGTGATAAGCGATCACGTCCATGCTCTGCGACCCAGACGTGACGAAGCCATGGATAGCGTCGCGGGGAATGTAGAACAGGCGTCCTGGGCGGAGATCGACGCTTGGGGTCGTCCCGCAACGGCATATCCCCTGCCCGCCACAAACGATCCCAAAGCGCGTCGAGGGGTGGGAGTGCGCGGTCTGAGTGACCCCAGGCGGAAAATGCAGGTGGTTGATGCAAGGGTCGCCCAGCGTCGGCGGCCCGACCAGCATCGTGTCGGAACAGGAGTCTATGTATCGGAGCCGGCCGTATTCCTCGATCGGCCCGCCCACCAAGTCCAGGCCGCGATAGCCCACGGCCTGCATCAGGACAATTTGGGTCCCCTCCTCCAGCTCGAGCACGGCGCCGTTCGACGTCGAGAAATACATCTGCGCGTCGATCCATCTCGCTCGCCCGCCGCCCGGTGTGGCGACTGTGGCGGCGCCGCGCGCGAGGAAGCCGAAGCATGCGCCGACCGGCGTGACCTCAACCCGCTTGGCGCGGCCGGCGTTCTGCGGCGAGACGGTCTCGTAACCGAACAAGATCGATGGGAACCGGGGGTCCTCATCGCGCACGAGTTCTCCCCAATAGGAGTCCCACCATCTGATTTCGCGATCGACTTCCATCTCCGGCATCGCCCCAGGTCCTTAGCGGCTTATAGCGCTGTCTTGTGGAGGCGATCGCTGGGCCGCACGCCGATCAGCAACGCCGCCAGCGGATAGTCGCCATCACAGATTCCGACAAACCACAAAACAGAAAGCCCTTAGACGACCGCCCCACAACTTTAGCACTACCGTTCAAATCGGGTCTAGCCGGGCCGCGTCCAGAAGCAGTTTGGTGTAGGGGTGCGCCGGTGCGCCCAAGACGGATTCTGTTTTGCCCTGCTCGACGAGTCGGCCGTTGCGCATGATGCCTATCTGATCGGCCACATTGGCGATGACCGCGAAGTCGTGGCTGATGAACAGGCAAGTCAGCTTCAACTCGGCCTGTAGTCGCCGGATCAGATTCAGCACCTGGGCCTGTACCGAGACATCGAGCGCCGAGGTCGGCTCGTCGCAGACCAGAAAGTCGGGGCGGCCGACCAAAGCGCGGGCGATGGCGATACGCTGCCGTTGTCCGCCCGAGAACTCGCGAGGCAGCTTCTCCGTGTCGGTGGCGCCTAAGCCTACCTGCTCCAGAACCTCCACAACTCGATCCCGGCGCTGTGTCCTGGTCATGGCGTGGCGCCGGATCGGCTCGCCGACGATATTCCCAATTCGCCAAGTGGGGTTCAGGCTAGCCTGCGGGTCCTGATAGACCATTTGCAGCCGCCCGACGGCGCGGGCGAACGTGGCGCGGTCTAGCCGTTGACCGTCGAACATCACTTCGCCGCTGGACGGTGTGGTCAAGCCGACCGCCATGCGGCCCAGCGTGGATTTGCCCGATCCCGATTCGCCAGCCAGGCCGAAGATGCGGCCCTTCGGTATCGCCAGATCGACCCCATCCACGGCGGCGAACCCCCGCGCTCTATAGAGCTTACGTACGCCCCGAAACTCGACCAGCGCGTCACTCATGTGCGCTCGGCCTGTGCGACCCAGCAGGCGTCGGCCCGGCCGATGCTCTCCGCCAGCGGCGGACGTTGCGCGGCACAGATCGCCACCCTGCGGTCGCAGCGGGGATAGAACGCGCAACCCGGCGGCATCTCGCTCAAGCGCGGAGCGGAGCCAGGGATCGAGGTTAGCATTGGCTGTCGCGACCCAAGCCGCGGCACAGATTGGACTAACCCCTGAGTATAGGGGTGCCGAGGCGCGCTTATCACCGGTAAGGCGGGTCCGATCTCCACGATGCGGCCGGCATAGATCACGGCGATCCGGCTGCAGATCTTGGCGACCAAGCTGATATTGTGGCTGATCAAAAGGACCGTGATCCCCCGTTCCCGCACCAGCCCTTGCAGCAGCTCGATGATCTGGAGCTGGGTGGACACGTCAAGAGCCGAAGTTGGTTCGTCGGCGATGATCAGGCGCGGATCGTGGGCGATCGCCATCGCGATCACCACCCGCTGCAACATGCCGCCGGAGAACTGGTGCGGATATTGCTCCAGCCGCAGCTCCGGGTCGGGAATTCCGACGGCCTCGAGTAGCTCCAGCGACCGGCGGCGCGCGTCGCCAGGGCTAATAGCCGAATGTGCTGTCAGCGTCGCCACGAGTGCGTCGCCTATCCGCTTGAGCGGGTTGAGCGCGGCCGCCGGGTTTTGCACCACCCACCCGATCCGCCGTCCCCGCAATTCGCGCATCGAGTTGGCTGGCAAGTTGTCGATCCGTCGCCCTTCAAACCAGACCTCGCCTGCGGCGATACGGGCCGGAGGATCAAGCAGGTTGAGAATGGACGCCGCAGTCAGTGATTTGCCGGCCCCAGACTCGCCCACGAGTCCGAATATCTCCCCGTCGCCGAGCGAGAAGGACACCCCATCGACTGGTCGAAGATCGCCGCCCGGCGTGCGCAGGGCCACCGTCAGGTTGCGCACCGACAACACGGGCTGCGCCTCGCCTGTCATTTCTCTCTCGCGTCCAGGAGGTTCCGCAGTTCGTCTCCCAGCACGTTCACCGCCAACGCCAGCAGAACGAGCACCGCGCACGGGAACATGGCGATCCACCATGCGCCGGAGAAAAGGTAGTCCGAGCCCATGCGGATCAGGGCTCCCAACGACGGTGTGGTCGGCGGCATCCCTACGCCCAGGAAGGAGAGTGTGGCCTCGGTGCTTACGGCAATTGGGAAACCCAGGGTGGCCATCACCATCGTCGGCCCCGCGATGTTGGGCAGGATGTGCCGCAGCATGATGCTAACGGGAGACGTGCCGCTCAGCCGCGCTGCCGACACATAGTCGGAACTCTTCTCCCTGAGCGTCCCGCTCCGCAGCAGGCGGGCGTACTGGGGCCAGGTCGCCGCGCCGATCGCAAACGCCAGCAGCCACAGGGCATCGGCATCCCGCACGCGGGGCGGCAGCGTCGCCCGGGCGACCCCATCGACCGTCATCGCGATCAGGATAGGCGGTATCGTGAGCTGAACATCCACCAAGCGCATGAGCAGAGCGTCGAGCTTGCCGCCGAAGTAACCGCTTGGCAGGCCAACCAGACCGCCAACGGTAACCGCGATGGCCAGCGACACCAACCCAACGGTCAGTGAAATCCGACTGCCGTACAGGATGGTCGAGAGCAGGTCGCGGCCCTGGGGATCGGCGCCAAGCAGGAACGCGCTGTCGCCGCCCGCCATCCAGCAGGGCGGCAGGGCGGCCCGCTCGAGCGAGAGAGAGCGCACATCGAACGGGTTCTGCGGCGCAATCCAGGGCGCCAGCAACGCGCCTAGCACGATGACGGCGACGACCGCGGCGGCAGCCACCACCCCCGGCGACCGCGCGAGCCTGCGCAGCGCCTCGCGCGTGGCGGCGTCTGGCCAAATCCGCTCGCGGTCGAGCCCGGAGTCGGCTGTCATGACCCGGACCGTTCCATCTGGGCGCGGAGGCGGGGATCCAGGGCGAAATGCAACACATCGACCAAGATGTTGATGGTCACGAAGCCCAGACTGGCTGTTACGAGATACGCCGACATCAGTGGTACGTCGGCCGTCTGGACCGCTTGGATGAACAACAATCCGACCCCTGGCCATTGGAACACTGTCTCGGTGACCACCGCGAAGGCGATCAGGTTCCCTAGCTGCAGCCCGATCACCGTGGCTACCGGCAGGATAGAATTTGGCAGCGCCTCGTGGAAGACGATTGCCGATTCCGTAAGGCCTCTGGCTCGGGCAAACTTCACGTAGTCCTGCCGTAGCGAGCGCTCCATCTCCGCACGCGTCAGCCGCGCCACGGAGGCGAATTGATAGGCGCCGAGCGTGAGCGCCGGCATAATGATCGAGCTCCATCCCGAGGCTGTGAAGAGCCCGCTGCTCCAGCCGCCGACATCGACGACCTCGCCGCGCCCGAACGCCGGCAGCATCCGCAGACTGACGGAGAAAATATATATTAGCACGATGCCGACGACGAACGTAGGCAGGGACACGCCCATCAGTGTCGCGACCGTTACGGCGGTTGTGCCGAGCCTCCCCAGCGAACCGGCGATGAAGCTTCGGCCCGAGATCGGGCCGCCCGCCAGCCGCCGCTGGGCGTAGGCTATGCACAACGCGACGACGCCGATGCACGCTGCGGCGCCGAGGCTGAGCCCCAAGCTGTGCCAAGCCATCGCACCGACCGCCAAGCCTGTCGCCAGCACCGCCGAAACGCCGGCCACGACCGCGGTTCGCCGCAGGGTCGGGTCGGGCTCCTCCGCTTGATCCCGCCGCGCGGCGGCATCCGCCTGGACGGCCGAGTACACGCCCAGCGGGCCGCCCATGCCGATGGCGAGAGTCAGGGCTACCGCGACGAGTTCCAGCGTCGCCGGCAGGCGTTCGGCGATCAATTCCGCCGCCGGCCGGTGAAAACGGTAGGAGACACCGAACCGACCCTGGACCGCGCCGGCGACAAACCGCCCGAACTGTATAGGCAGCGGATCGTCGAGCCCCAACTCGTGGCGTAGCAGTTGCCGGTCAGCGACGCTCGCCTCTGGCCCGGCCAGGCTGGCGACCGGATCGCCGAGGTAGCGGGAGAGTAGAAAGGCTATCAACGCCACGACGATCATTACCGCTGCGGCCTGCAACAGCGCGTTGGCGATCTTTGCGGCAACCTGGCGGATCATCTTTCTCACAGTGCTTTGGCCACCCCAAGAAAGACCGTGCGAACAGCATCGAGCGATTACACAACTTTGCGCTGATCGTCATCGCCAATCCGGCGCGGCTAGCGTTCATCCACAGGACGCCGAAGTGATAACGGACGAGTTCGCGATCGCTTGGTAGCCGACCCGACGGTACACGCCGCCGCAGGTCGGGTGACCGCGGCAGAAGCGGCTTGCAGGCCAGGAACGGCTGCGCCATCTTCAAGGCGACGGTCGGATCAGCGTAGGCGCTAACACCGGCTTTCGTTGGGGGAGTCTGTAAGCATCGTGAGCGCGCTGGAAGTATGATGGGATGAGAATTGACCGCGAGGTCGTGGGATCGACCCGCGGCCATGAAGCTCAGCCCTCAATGCCAGTAGATGCCTTCAGCCTACGAACCAAGCGCGGCGCAACGGCGACCGTTTGGACCTACGGTGCTACGCTGGTCGATATGACCACACCGGACCGGCACGGCGAGTTGAACAGCGTCGTGCTGCGGCTGCCGGACTTACCCAGCTATGAGGACCGCGCGACTAATCCCTCCTACATGGGCGCCATCCTCGGGCGCTATGGGCGCTGCATTGCGCATGGGCGGTTCATGCTGGATGACGTGACTCATCAACTCGACAGAAACATCGGCGGCCATCACTTCCACGGTGGGAGCGCTGGCTTCGATCGCTTTGTCTGGACCGCGGACGCGGAGGTGCGTGGCGATGCCGCTGTCCTCGACCTTAGTCTCACGCGGCCCGACGGCGACCAAGGCTATCCCGGGGCGATGGCCGCTGGGGTGCGGTACGAAATGGCGGAAACGGGCGACCTGACTCTCACGTTCACTGCGACGACGTCTCGGAGCACGATCGTCGGGCTGACTGGCCACGCTTTTTGGAACCTCGGCGGCGCCGGTGCGATTGACGGCCATCGGCTGGCGGTGAACGCGCGTCGCGTTGTCGCCACGGACGATGGGCTCATACCGACCGGCGATCTGACGAGCGTCCAGGACGCGGGCCTCGACTGGACCGCCGAACGGCCGATCGGCGCCGCCCGCCTCGACCACTGCTTCGTACTCGACGAGGGCCCGTGGGCGGCACGGCTCCGCGATCCGCGCAGTGGTCGCATGATGGAGATCCTGACGGATCAGCCGGGGCTAGCGGTCTATTCCGCCGACCTGCTGGCGTCGGCCCGGTCTGGCCTCTGCCTGCAGACTGGTCCGCTGGCGGACTCGCCCAACCAGCCGGGGTTTCCCTCATCGCGCCTGGATCCGGGCTGCGTCTACCGGCATCGGACGACCTTCAGGTTCCGAATCAAATGACGGCTCGGGGCGTCTGGATCTGGGAACTCGCCCGAGACGCAGCGGAGATCCATGCCCTGCTCTGCGCCTCCGACGCCTTCGTCGCGACGTCCGAAGCGCCGGCGCCGGTGCGGAATATGGTGTCCACTCAGGGACTCATCGAGGCGGGGGCCACTCAGGTCCTACGGCTTGATGGCAGGGCGGTGGCGAGCTTCAATCTGCTGTGGAAGCCGCCGTTCGATCTGCTCAACGCCGAGTTCCCGCCGTGCGTTAGACCGGCCTATCTGACCCGCCTGGCCGTCGATCCCGAGTGGCTAGCGGGTGGCGCGCTGGTCGGGGCCCAGTGCCTGCGGCGGGCGGTCGATCTCGCGATCGAGAGTGGCGCCGATGCGCTGCGGTCGGAAACCAACCCGGACCTGGCGCGCACGCGGGCGATGCTTGAGCTGTTTGGGTTTACCGAGCACGGCGCTGTTCGGGACCCTGACGGGCGCCGCCGCGTCTATCTGCACCTCGCGCTGAGCTAAGGAAGCTAGTCCGCGATCAGCGTCGTCAAGCCGGGGCGCAGGATTTTGCCGGTTGGCGTCCGTGGGAGCACCGGGAGGCGCTGGAACCGGGCCGGCAGCACGCCGCGAGCGAAGACCTTGGCCAGGCCAGCGCGCAGGATGGCGTCTTCCACCGGCTCAGACAGAACGACCGCGGCTATGATCTTCTCGCCCAGCAGGACGTCGGGTATGGCGATGCAGGCGGCGTCCACGACATGGGGCAAGGCGCGCAACACCCGGTCCATCTCCTCGAGGGACACGGCGCGGCCGGCGACCTTGGCGACGTTCTTGATGCGGCCCGTGATCACGAAGAAGCACCGGCCTTCGTCCTCGACCGCGAAGCCGAGGTCTTGTGAATGAAACCAGCCTCCGCGAAAGGCCTCCGCCGTGGCCGCCTCGTTGCCCGCGTAGCGCATCATCACATTGTGGCCGCGCATGCAGAGCTCGCCGATCTCGCCGGGCGCGGCCAGTTGCAGGTCGGGACCTAGGATCGCCATCTCGTTTCCGTAGAGAGCCACTCCGATCGACGGCGTCTCGGCGTCCAGCATAAGCCGGGCGTAGGTCGCGTCCGATAGGCCGCGGGGCATGGTGGCCGAGAAGTTGACGGTCTCGGTCAGCCCATATCCTTGCAGGACGCGCGTGTTCAGGCGCTCGCTGACCCCGCGGGCGGTATCGCGGGTAAGGGGGGCGGCGGCCGACACGAAGTAGCGGAACTCGGCGGGGAGGACAGCGTCTCGCCAAGTGGCCAGCAGCGCCTCCAGGATGGGCGGCGCGGCGCTTGCCACGCAGGGGCGATAGGTTTCGACCAGCCGGGGATAACGCAGTGCGTCGAAGCCATGCGCCAGGATCGCATGGGCGCCCGCAGCCAGGGCGCCGAGTACTGTGAAGTGTAGGCCGTTTACATGGTGAATGGGCAGGCACCCCAGGAATCGATCGCCCGGTCCCAGGCCGTGATGTCGCCGCACCGCCTCGGCGTTCGCGGCCGCGTTGTAGTGCGATTGCGCCACCAGCTTGGATACTGCCGTGGAGCCCGAGGTGCCGAAATAGAAGGCGTCGGCGAAGGGCATGACCTCGGGCCAGACCTCGTCCGACTCCGGAAGCCTGGCCGGGTCGGGGAGGACCGTCGCGCCATCGAGGGGCGCGGCGGTATGGGGCGAATGTAGCAGTCGCAGCGCGTCCAGCGCCGCACACTGCTGCCGGATGCGGTCTGGCGGATCGTCGGCGCTCTGAAGCAGAATCGCTGCACCCGTCCTCAGGATGGCGAAAATGGCCAGCACCGAGGGGAGGTCGTTGACGGCAAGCAGCGCCACGACTTTTCCTGGACCCGCACCGATCTTGCGGCGCATCCAGCACGCCAGACGACCGGCCAAGTGCTCCAGGGCGCCGTAGGTGAGCGTCTCCGCTTCGCCAGAGGCCGGGACGAAGGTCATATAGGGAGCGCTTCCCTGAGTGAGCGCGCGAATCGAGAGCCAGTGCAGGAGGGTCGGCTCGATCGGGAGGCGGTCGCGGAAAGCGACGCCCTTATAGGCGTGCGCGGCGTCAAAATCGACCGAAAGCGAGGTTACAGACGTCACGCAGGCCGTCCGAGCAGCTCTGAAACCGTCCGCGTGGCCGTCCGCAGGCTGGCGAACTTTTCTGGCATCATCAACTCTGGCGGCACCCGGATCCCAAAGCTGCGCTCAAGGTCGAGGATGAACGCCACCATTCCGAGTGAGTCCAGGCCAGCATCGGCCAAGCTGGCGTCGAGATCTATCGGCGCCAGGTTTCCTATCTCGATTATGTGGCGCCGGAGGACGGCTTGAACGGTGTTGATGGTCGGGTCCAAGACTAGTCCCCTCTGCCTGCATCGTATTTGACTGGCACAACGGCAGCGTGCGCGCTATCCAACAAATAAGCGGCCTGGTCCAGACTAGCGGATTTCGCGGAATATTCGGGCACTGGGTCGGGCGATATCGAGGCGGCCGAGGTGACTATGATGGTCTGGCCCGTTCGCGCCGAATCCACGAGGCTTGTTTGATCGACGGTGTCTACCAGGAGCAGGACAGCGACCCCCACGTGGCGTTGCGTGAGCGCCTGTTGGGGGAGGCAGCCCGCGCCTCAAGACCGTCCACAAGTGCGATCCGCTGTCGCGCCGCGTCCTTTCGGCGCGAATTTCCGCATGCGGCCGCCAGGGAGCTCCGCGAACAGGGACTGGTGCGGATAGCACTTGATGAGCCGCTGGCGACGGCGGAATTCGCGGCTTTCGGGCGGGGCCTTGGCGTCCTCTTGCCGGAAACCGATCCGGCGACGCTTCCATTCGCCGAGGATGAGGTCGTCCTCAACCTTGTCGCCAGCGCGGGGGAGACCGATGATGTCGCGTTGCAGCCCTTCGCCAGCGGGTGGCTGACGCTGCATTCCGAAAGCAGCGGCCGCGCGGCCGCCGACCAGCCCCGTTACATCGTGCTGACTTGCCAGGATCCGGGCGATGCGGTCGCCGAGGCGGGCACGGTGCTGATCCCGATGCGGGATGTCTCCGCGGCGCTGGATGACGACGCGCTGGCGGTCCTCTCGGCCACTCGCTATCGTCGCAATCTGCGGGCGCCCATGATAGCGCGGCGAGTGGGGGCGCATGAGGTGTTCTCGTTTCGCGATTTCTGGCGGGAGCCTCTCGAATGGACGCACCTGGGGCCGGAAAAGGACGCCGACGTCGTCAACGGCAAGATCGGACAACTCCTCGCCGCGATGTATGCGACGCCGCCACACATTGTCACTTGGTCGAGGGGCCTGTTGATCGTGATCGACAATCACGCCTATTTCCATGGACGATCGAAGGCGCGCGGCGCGTCGAGCCGTCCGCGGCGCCTGCAGCGCCTGCGCATTCTCTGACGGTGACGCAGCTGCAAGGGCCGGGAACATGTCGTCCGCTGCCGCGATGATCAAATCGAACGAAGCCGATCCTCGGTCACTCTTCGGTTCTCTGGGGATGTCCCGTCCGCTGGTCCTGCTGCCCGAGGCCCATGCGGCGGCCGATCGCGGGCGGGCCCTGACACAGAGCCTCGCCGGGTGCGACCCGGCGCCCGACGCGCGCTTCCTCGACGTGTTCAATCGCGTTAGCGACCCGCGGGACCCGTTCGAACTGCGCGACCTTTGGCTCTCGCGGGTCGAGAGCGAGTTGGGCGGAACGGGCCTCAAAGCCGGGCGCGCGGAGGCGTGGCGGAGGTCTCGCGTCCGTCGATCCGTTAGCGCCGAGGAAGTGCTGACCTCGCGCGCCACGGTCCGCTTCATCAAGGAAATGTTCAACAGCTACTTTCGCGACGACCTGTTCGGGGACCTGCGCCCCGAAGGCCTCATCGCGCTGTCCGGTGGGTCGGTGGACGAGACGGCCTGGGGCTTGCCCGAGGCCCTGAAGGCCTGTCTTCGCTATGCGCTAGACCGCGACTGGTACGGCTATTCCGACTCCCGCGGTCGCATCTCGGCGCGGGAGGCCATCGCTGGCTACGAGAGCGCGCGCATCGTCGGCGGGGGCTATTCCGTGGACAATGTCGCTATCAGCATGGGCGGCACCTTCACGATCAGCACGCTAGCCGATTTCCTGCTGTCCCAGCGCGCCCAGACCCAATCGCCAGCGCTCTGCGCGATCCCCAACTACCCGCCGTTGGTGGAATCCATCGCGCGGCGCGGGGACATCAAGCTGGTGCCGTTGGCGTGGCGCGGTGGGGAAACATCGCTGGCGCCGCTGATCGCGGCCCTGACGCCGACGACGCCGCTGGTGATGCTGCAGACTGTCGCCAATCCGACCGGTGTCGCGGTTGACGAGGCCGAACTCGCGGAGCTAATCCGGCGGGCAGCGCCCTCCACGATGATTGTGTTGGACGAGTGCCACCAGTGGCTGGGGCGCTGTGCGCCTTGTGCGGCTGCGCGGCGGGCGGCGAACGTCATTCGGGTATCCAGCATCTCCAAGACCTGGTCGGCGCCCGGGCTGAAGGTCGGCTGGTTCCTGGCCGATGCGGCGCTCATCGCCGACTATTACGAGTTCGCCTCAACCACCTTCGGCGGGCCGCCCTCATATTTCTATACCCTGGTCGAGGTCCTCGCCCGCATGGAGCGATGGCTGGAGAGTGGGATCGTCGTGCCGGGCAACGCCGAGTTGCAGGAGTTCGAAGGCGGCTATGGCGTGGGGCTGGCCGACCTCCAAGTCGCCTTTGAGAGCTATCGGGTGGAGCGGTTGAAGCGCGCCGAGATTCTGGAGGATCTGCGCGAGGCGACGCTCTCCGGTTTGGCGGATGCGGGCGCGACTTCGATCACGCCCCGTTATTCGATCAACGTGACGACACAGTTTCCCGGCTACGATGACTCCTATCTCTGCTTCCGCCGCCTGCTGGCTGACAGCAATGTCTCGGTGTTTCCCGGCCTCTTGACGTTTTGCCTTTCGGGCGGCCTGTGCCGGGTGACGGCGGCCCGTGGGTGGACAGACTTAAGCCAAGCCCTGAAGCGGTTGCAGTTGGCGCCATCACGGTTCGGTCCTGCCCTATGAGCGAGGCGTCGTTTCCGGTGCGCGGCGGGCCCAAGATGATCGTCGGCATGATCCACCTGGCGCCGTTGCCGGGCACACCTTTCCACCGGTCTGGCGACTTGCCCGCGCTGCTGGACACCGCGGTGGGATCGGCCATTGCCCTGCACGCGAACGGGGCGGACGGATGCTTGGTGCAGACAGTCGATCGCGTCTACGGCGTCGGGGAGGATTGCGACCCCGCGCGGTTGGCGGCCGTCAGTGTAATTGTGCGGGAGATCGCGCGCGCCACGTCGCCGGACTTTCAGATTGGCGTGCAGATCATGCGCAACGCCCTGCAGGCTTCGATGGCGGCGGCGAAGGTCGCGGGCGGCAGCTTCATCCGGGCTAGCACCCTGGTGGGCGAGACCTCCAGCCCACAGGGGCCGGTGACGGCGAACCCGCTCGGCCTCATGGAGTACCGGAACCGGATCGGGGCCTGGGACATCAAGGTAATCGCCGACATCCACTCGATGCATTTCCGATGGCGCGGGGAGTCCAGGCCGCTGGGCGAGATCGCCCGGCTCGCCCTGCAGTCGGGCGCCGACGGCCTCTGCGTGGGCGAACGTGACGAGACCGTCACCCTTCGCCTGATCGAGGAGATCCGCGCCGCGGCCCCCGACGCGCCTGTCATCCTGGCCGGCTACACCGATCATGCAAATGCGGCCCGACTGCTGGCGGCGGCCGACGGCGCCTTCGTCGGCTCAGCCTTGGAAACAGACGGGTGGGCTGGCGCGATCGATCCGGCGCGGGTCAGGGCCTATGTCGATGCCGTCCGGAACGCGCCCAGCCGATGACGCCCCAGGGTCTGGTCGATGAGTTGGAGCGGCTTGAGGACGATCTCCGCCTGCTCATTCCCGTTCTGCGGCGACAGTTGGCCGATCAGGCAGCCGAAGGCTTCGCCCGGCCGAGGGAGATCTTCGTGGTCGGGCAGGGTGACTCCTACATAGCCGGGGTGGCGGCCGAAATGGCATTCTTCGCCGAGGGGTTGTCTGTCCGCACCCAGCACGCCCAGCACTTCAGGGACTACGCCATCGACGGCATGCGATCGCCAGAGCACACGCTCGTGGTCGGGGTCAGCGCGTCGGGGGCGACCGAGCGGGTCGTGCAGGCACTGGTCGCGGCCCGTGACCGTGGCGCGGCTACCCTGGCCGTGACGGGCCGCGCTGGAAGCGCGGCGGCGGCGGCGGCGGATCGCGACCTACTCGTCGAGCTTTCGGAAAAAGAACGCTCTCCGGGCATCCGCAGCTATCAGGCGAGCCTTGCGGCGCTTCTGATGGCCGCGTCCACCCTCGGAGGTTCGGATGTGCCGGCGGCGAAGTTCGAGGCGCTGCCGTCAGCCGTCGGCGCCACGGTCCGGGCTGCGCTGGCGTGCTGTCCGGCCATAGCAGCGTCAGTCGCGGACGCGCCCACGATCATGTTCGCCGGCACGGGCCCCAGCTACGGGGCCGCGCTCTATGCCGCCGCCAAGCTGGTCGAGGCCGCGGGAGTGACGGCCTCCGGCCATGAGTTGGAGGATTGGTGGCATGTGGATCGGTTCAAGACGCCGTCCGACCTGCCACTGGTCGTGATCGCGCCGCCGGGTCGCTCCAATCTCCGGGCGCTGGAACTTGCGCGTAAGGCTCGGGAGATCGGGCGCCGGGTCATTGTGGTGGCCTCGCGGGCGGATACGGCCCTAGCCCGCTACGCCGACGCGGTCATTCCGGTCTGCGGCGAGGCTCCCGAGGAGTTGTCGCCGTTGCTCTATCATATCTGCGGCGGGGCCTTGGCGGCGGCGCTCGCGAGCAGGCTGGGCCGCAATCCATTCGGCTTCAGGCCCGCGTTCACCTGATCCTGGCGAAGAAGAACCGGGGCGCATTGTCCGGCATCACTGGCAAGTCGAGGGCGCGCGACATCGCCCAGTTAAGCTTCTGGTAGTGGAGCGGGACGAGCACGACGTCATCGCCCACCATGCGCCAACATTCCTGCATCATTGCGGTACGCTTGCTCACGTCAGGCTCGCGCACGATCGCGTCGATGAGCTTATCGACTGCCGGGTTTTTGTAGCCCGCGGCGTTCCAGGAGCCGTCCGAGCGGTAGATGTAGGTGAAGACGTTCTCGCTATCGAACGTGGGAATGCCCCAGCCGTGCATATAGAAGTCGGTGGCGTGGCTTTCGATCTTGGGGCCCCACACGGTCTTGGGCTGGGCGTCAACCGAGACCTTGATGTTGACCTGCGCCAGCATTCCGGCGACCGCCACGCAGATTTCCTCGTCCTTGACGAAGCGGTTGTTGGGACAGTCGAGCGTGACGTCGAACCCGTCCGGGTAGCCGGCGCTCGCGAGTAAGGACTTCGAGACGTCGGGGCTGAACGGGAGCCTGGCGTCCAGCGCTTTGGTATAGCCGTCAACACTGGGCGGCGCCAGCAGGCCGGCGGGCGTGGCCTGGCCCTTCATGATCACCCGATCGATGGCGGCGACATCGATGGCGCGATAGACCGCCTCGCGCACCCGTTTGTCGGCGAACGGATTGCGGCCCTTCACGCTGGAGGAGCGCAGTTCGCGCGCACCCTGGTTCATGCCCAAGAAGATCGCCCGGTTCTCGGTCGCTGACTCGACCTTCAGGCCAGGCGCGGCGCGGATACGGTCCAGGTCCTGCACCGGCGGATCCAAAACGAAATCGAGTTCGCCGGACAGCAGCGCCGCGACGCGCGTCGAGCCGCTGGCGATCGGGCGGTAGTCGATGCTCGTGACATCGGCGCCGTACTGCGCGGCGCCCCACCAAGCCTTGTTGCGCGCCATGGAGGTCCGTACGCCCGGTTCGCGCGCAATCAGCGCAAAGGGTCCGGTCCCATCGCCATGGCGGACAGCGTAGTTCTCCTTGCCCGAGGCATAGTCCTGCACCTCCACGGCGTCGTTCTTCTTCGCCCAGGACTGCGACATGATAAAGATGTTGGTGAGGTTCTGCGGGAGGATCGCCACCGGCCCGTCCGTGATCAGTCGGATCGTGTGATCATCGACCTTCTCAATGCGGATCACCCGCTCCAGGAAGGTCTTGAAGGCGGAGTTGCGAGACTTCGCGCGGTTCAGGCTGAAGACTGCGTCATCAGCGGTGAACGGCTCACCGCCCTCGAACCGCACGTTTGGCCGGAGTTTGAATTCCCAGGTGGTAGGCGTGACGGCTGACCACGACACCGCCAAGGCCGGAGCCAGCCGCATGTCGGGGCCGCGACGCACCAGCGGCTCGTACACCTGCTGCAGCATGGTGATGGAGGTGATCTCGTTTTGGGCATGGGGGTCGAATGTCAAGGCGTCCGCCTGGCTGGACCACCGCACAACCCGCTCGGCCACGACCTTGTTCGCGACGGAATGGGAGGCCCGGACGCCCTGGAATATGAACCAAGCCAACGCGACTGCTACGAGACCGAATGGGACTATCGCCAGCGGTTTCATCGCCCCACCCCCCAGTCTTCGCGCAAACCTATGGTGCGAGGATGTGGAAGTCAAAACAGGCGTGAATGAACGCAGGGCGACGATCAGCCCTCACCATCGACGACCGCCTCCAGGCGGCGCAACGAACGTGCCCCTCATCGCTCGCTCCGGACCCTGATGTCAAAATGAGCGCGTTACCCGGAGATCGCGGCCACCGTCAGGCGTAGGCCCGCCTCCAGGTCAAAGTGCTCAGAATAGTGAAGCTCGTCGCGGATACGCGAGGTATCCATGCGCAGATGCTGTGTGTAGTCAGCGCTGGGCAGATCTTTGAGCGGGGCGCCTGCGGCGTCTCCGTCGTCCACCGCGTCGATCTCGCCAGCCCAGCCGACGGCGGAGCCGACGCGCCGAATCCATTCCCGCTCAGTGAAGTCGAAGGGTTCCGCGAAATTGTAAACACCGCCAGCTCTGCCCTGAACCGTCACTAGAGCAATCGCTTCCGCGGCGTTGCCGACAAAGGCGCGGGCATTCCTCCAGTCCGTGGCCCTCCTCTGGAGGGGAATAGTGGTGGCGCCTCGTCGCATCGCCGTTACATAGCCGTTGATCCGGCTATCCGGGTCACCCGGTCCGTAGATCATTGGCATCCGGATAATGCTGGTTTCGATGTCTGGACTGTTGAGCAGCGCCTGCTCCGCGGGAATCTTGTCGTAGTCGTCCAGCCATTGAAGCGGATCGGCGCCATGGCGCGGCGTTGGACCGCGATAAGGCCATAGCGATGAGCGCAGAGGCGAATCCTCGCCGGAAGGGCTGTTGTCGATGGGCCCGATCTCCCGGCCGATAAAGCGGCCGAAGGCGCGATAGACGCTGACGCTACTGACGCCAACGATACGCTCCGCGATCCCGCCGATGGCCGCCAGCGTCTGGGCGGCGTCCGTCCCGGTCTGCGGCGCCATGTCCAGTACGATGTCCGGAGCAGCCTTTTTGAACGCGGCGCGGTGGCCCGGTAGAGTCCGCCGATCCCCATGAATGTGCCTCACGCGACCGCCCGGGACGCAGTCCCTTCCGCGATGGAAGACTGTCACCTCGTGCTCGCGGGCCAGCACGTCAACGACCACTCCGCCGACGAACCCAGTTCCCGCGATAACCAGTATCCGCATGTCCGTCACCCCTAGGGCGTATCGTCAGTTAGAGGATTCCCAAATCAACTCCGTGCCGTCGGTGTGCTCCGTGGTGAACGAAGACGGCGCTCGGTTCGGCAATGCTGGCCCAGAGCCGCCTCTAATACGCCGCCGCTTCGAACACCGGGCTCACATCCCCGCGCCACGGACCGTTGTACAGGTCGAGCAGGTGGTGGGCCTTGGTCATTCCGGTATCGACGATTTCGTCGAGTTCGGTGAGGTAGCCGGTTTCGTCGTTCATGGAGCCGGACAGGCGATTGCGGCGCTTCAGGCCCTCGCGGGCTATGGCCAGGACATCCTTGGCGATCTCGCGCACGGTGCGGCCGGCGACCTTGGCTTCCAGAGCCAGGCGAGGCACGTCGTCGCGCAGCTTGGAGCGTTCCTCGATCGTCCAGTCCTTGCACAGGTCCCAGGCGGCGGCTTGCGCGGCCGGGTCGTACAGCAGGCCGATCCACAGGGCCGCCAAGGCGCAGAGCATCTCCCGCGAGCCGGTGTCGGCGCCGCGCATCTCCAGATAGGTCTTCAACCGCACTTCCGGGAAGATGGTCGACAGGTGGTCGGCCCAGTCGTGCAGGTCGGGCTTTTCGCCCAGCAGCGCCGGCAGCTCCCCGGCCATGAAGGCGCGGAACGACTGGCCCGAGGCGTCGATGTAGCGGCCGTTCCGCTTGACGAAATACATCGGCACGTCGAGCGCGTAGCGGGCGTAGGTGTCGAACCCGAACCCGTCCTCGAACACAAACGGCAGCATGCCGGTGCGATTGTTGTCGGTGTCGGTCCAGACGTTGGCCCTGGAGGATAGCAGGCCGCTGGGCTTGCCTTCCACGAACGGCGAATTGGCGAACAGGGCGGTGGCGATGGGTTGCAGCGCCAGGCTGAGCCGGAACTTGGCCACCATGTCCGCCTCGGACGCGAAGTCCAGGTTGGCCTGAACGGTGCAGGTGCGGAACATCATGTCCAGGCCCATGGAGCCGACCTTGGGCATGTAGTTGCGCATGATGGCGTAGCGGCCCTTGGGCATGATCGGGACCTGATCTCGCGTCCATAGGGGGGTGTGGCCCAGGCCCAGGAATCCGATGCTCAGCCCGCCGCCGACCTCGGCGACCTCCGCCAGGTGCTGGCCGATCTCCTCGCAGACGTCGTGGACGGTCTCCAGCGGGGCGCCGGAAAGTTCGAATTGGCCGCCGGGCTCCAGGCTGACGCTGGCGCCGCCGCGCTCCAGGGCGATCAGGGTGTGGCCGTTGTCGTTGTCTTCGAACACGCCCTTCCAGCCGAACTTCATCAGCCCGTCCAGCATGGCGTGGATGCCGCCGCGGTCCTGCGCGTCAGCCTCGTAGGCGATCGGCTCGTGAGAGCCGAGGCGGAAGGGGAATTTCTCGTGTTCGGAGCCGATGCGGAAGTCCGCCTCCGGCTTTGAGCCGCTCGCCAGGTGGGCGGCCAGGTCTGCGAGCGTGAGCGGGCGCTCGTTGTTGCGGGCTTCGGCCATACAGTCTCCCCAAGCCCGCGGGGTGGTTCCCCCAATCCGGCGCGCCTTCCTAAGCCGCCTGCAAGTGGGCGCCAAGCCGGCCAACCTCAAGGGGGTGTGGCTGAGGTGCGAGACGAAGGAATGAAATTGGCTTCGGCGAGCGAAGAATTTTTCACCACCAAGCACACCAAGAGCACCAAGTTCATGGCTATGCGGCGCAGCCGCGAAACCTCCCAGAGCGTGCCGCGGCCGATTCCGGCGCTCCTCCCTTGGTGCTCTTGGTGTGCTTGGTGGTCCAAACAGCGGCTTCGCCGCGACCACAGGCCCCTAACGCCAATCCCCCACGGCCGCCTGCACGAGCGTCAGGGCGCTGATGGCGGCGGTGTCGGCGCGGAGGATGCGGGGGCCGAGCGAAATGGGGATGATGAAGGGCAGGGCGCGCAGGCGCTCGCGTTCCTCGGGCGAGAAGCCGCCTTCGGGGCCAATCAGCACGGCCGATTGAGCGAGCGGAGTCTTCAGCGCCTCCAGCGCTGGCCTGGCCTCGCCACCCTCGTCGCAGAAAATCAGGATCCGGTCCGCGTCCCAGCCGTCCAGCAGCTTGTCCAGCTTCACCGGTTCGGTCACCTCGGGGACGTCCAGGCGGCCGGTCTGTTCGGCGGCCTCGGTGGCGATGGCGCGCAGACGCTCGAGCTTGGCGTGGTCGGCGTTGGTGTGGCGGGTGATGGCCAGCCGCACGCGGCGGGCGCCCAGCTCGGCGGCCTTTTCGACGATGGTCTCCAGCCGGCCGCGCTTGACCAGGGCGACGACGAGATCGAGGTCGGGGCCGAACGCCTGCGCCCGCACCTGCTCACGCGGCGCCAGGATGCAGGCTCGCTTGCCCGCCTCCAGCATCTGCGAGCGCCACTCGCCGTCTCGGCCGTTGAACAGCAGCACCTCGTCGCCAACATCGCGCCGCATCACGCCGCGCAGATAGTGGGTCTGGTCGCTGGCCAGGGCCACGGCGAGGTCTTGTTTGAGCGGGTTTGGAACGAAAAGCCGGATCATCCGCCTTTAGTAGCGCCGCGGCCCCCGGTTTGTCAGGATGCGGTCGATTGGAGAGTCCAGATGCCCAAGACCGAACACTACAAGGCCCAGCTCGTCGAGCTTCAGGCCGCCCTGGTCCGCTACCAGCAATGGGCGATCAAGGAGGGGCAGAAGGTGGTCATCGTCTTCGAGGGCCGCGACGGCGCCGGCAAGGACGGCTCGATCAAGCGGATCACCGAACACCTGGCGCCCCGAAACACCCGCGTCGTCGCCCTGCCCAAGCCGTCCAGCCGCGACGAGACCGAATGGTGGTTCCAGCGCTACGTCCGCTACCTGCCGGCGGCCGGGGAGATCGTGATCTTCAACCGCTCCTGGTACAACCGCGCCGGGGTCGAGGTGGTGATGGGCTTCTCCACCGACAAGCAGCAGGAGGAATTCCTGCGCGATGCGCCCACCTTCGAGCGGATGCTGGCCGAATCCGGCATCCATATCGTCAAGATCTGGCTCGACATCTCCAAGCCCGAGCAGGAACGGCGGCTGGAGGCCAGGCGCGACGATCCGCTGAAAATTCTGAAGGTCAGCGACCTGGACGAGGTCGCCCAGAAAAAGTGGAAGGCCTATTCCAAGGCCCGCGACGTGATGCTCACCCGCACCCACACTGCCTTCGCCCCCTGGATCATCGTCCACACCGATAAGAAGAAGAAGGCGAGGCTGGCGGTGATCGCCTACCTGCTGCACGCGCTGGCGCCGGCGAAAATCCACGAGGGGATCGCCGCGCCCGATCCACAGGTGCTCTATGTGTTCGAGCCAGAAGCGCTGGAGGACGGGCGGCTGGAGGCGTGAACCATTCCAATGAAGGTCATCTTTAACCCGCTCATCCCGGCGAATGCCGGGACCCAGATGACAAATCGCAAGCCTGCACGAGTCGTTCTGAATACCATCCTGGCCACCGAGCCATATGATCTGGGTCCCGGCATTCGCCGGGATGAGCGGGGTTTTGTGAGCATGGGCCGGCGTGACCGAACTGCGCGGATCGGTATCACCGTTTTCGCACTTGCCCTCGCCACGCCCGCCTTCGCAGGCCCGCCCTATGTCACCGATGACGCCGAACCCACCGACCTGGGTCATTGGGAAAACTACACCTTCGTCTCCGGCGTCCACACGCCGGGCGACACCGGCGGCCAGGCCGGGTTCGACCTGAACTATGGGGGGTTCAAGGACACACAGCTGACGGCGGTGATCCCGCTGGACTACGACAACCGCTTCGCCGGTTCAGGCGATATCGAGCTGGCGATCAAGTACAAGTTCCTGCACCAGTCGGACGGAACCCTGAAGCCGGATGTGGCCGTCTTTCCCCGCGTCTTCGTGCCGCTGCAGAACAGCCGCTTCGGGCCGGACCGGGCCCAGCTCCTGCTGCCGCTCTGGGCCGAGAAGGACTGGGGCAAGTGGTCCCTGTTCGGCGGCGGCGGCTATGAGATCAACCCCGGCCCCGGGGCGCGGAACTTCTGGCAAACTGGCGTCGCCCTGTCCCGCCAGGTGACCGACAAGCTGTCCCTGGGCGGCGAGGTCTATCACCAGACGGCGGAGACCACCGACAGCCGCGACTTCACCGGCGCGAACCTGGGCGCGACCTATAAGCTCACCGACCACTGGACCCTGATGGGCGCCGGCGGTCCGGGCGTGCAGAACGCCCGGCAAGGCGGGCAGTACGACTTTTATGTGGCGCTGCTGGCGACCTACTAGGTCTGGAACAATAGCGGAACTTCCGCTAGCGTCCTGCCCATGACTCGCACCCTCTCCCTCGCCCAGGCGCGCCGGATCGCCCTCGCCGCCCAGGGGTTCGCCGACGACCGCATCGAGGCCGATCACACCCGGCGGCACTTCCGCAAGACCGCCGAGCGGCTGGGGGTGATCCAGATCGATTCGGTGAATGTGGTCAGCCGCACCCATTATCTGCCGGCCTTCTCGCGCCTGGGCGCCTATCCGCGCGAGCACCTGGAGGACGAGGCCTGGGGGCGGAAGAAGTCCCTGTTCGAATACTGGGGCCATGAGGCCTCGCTGATGCCGATGGCGATGCAGCCGCTGTTCCGCTGGCGGATGGAGGAGTCGCGCTCCGGCGAGTCCGGCTGGACTGGCCTGGTCAATTTCGCCCGCGAGCGGCGCGACTATGTCGACGGGGTGCTGGCCGAGATCGAGAAACGCGGCCCGGTCACCGGCGGGGATTTCGCCGAGGGGCCACGCGGCGCCCCCGGCTGGTGGGAGTGGTCCAACGGCAAGCGGGCGCTGGAATGGCTGTTCTGGTCCGGCTTCATCACCACCAAGACCCGGCGCGGGTTCGAGCGGGTCTATGATCTGACCGAGCGGGTGATCCCGGCCTCGGTCATGAATACACCAACCCCCGAGCCGGCCGACGCCCAGCGCCAACTGCTCATGATCGCCGCCCAGGCCATGGGCGTGGCCACCGAGGCTGATCTGCGCGACTATTTCCGTATGTCTGTGACCGCGACCCGCGCGCGGCTGGCCGAACTGGTCGAGGCGGGCGAGCTGGAACAGGTCGAGGTGAAGGGCTGGGGCAAGCCCGCCTATCTGCACCCTAAGGCCAGGCTGCCGCGCCGGATCGAGGCCCAGGCGCTGCTGTCGCCCTTCGACAACCTGATCTGGGCCCGCGACCGGACCGAGCGATTGTTCGGCTGCCGGGTGCGGCTGGAGATCTACACCCCCGCCCACAAGCGCGAGCACGGCTACTATGTGCTGCCCTTCCTGCAAGGCGACCGCATCACCGCCCGCATCGACCTGAAGGCCGACCGCAAGGCCGGGGTGCTGTTGGTGCAGTCGGCGCATGTCGAGGAGCACGCCGATCCAGCCGAGGTCGCGCCCGCCCTGGCCGCTGAGCTGCGGCTGATGTCCGGTTGGCTCGGGCTCGGCGAGGTGTCGGTGGCGGAGCGCGGTGACCTGGCGCCGGTGTTGAAGGCGGCGGTGGGCTGAGGACCCGAAATCCTCTCATGCTTCGACAAGCTCAGCATGAGGATTCTTACTGAGGTTTCAGGAGCCCCACGCTGGGCCTATCGAAGGGCAAGGCGACCCACGGCCGGTGGAGCGACCTCGTGCTTCGACAGGCTCAGCATGAGGACGAATGAGAGGTCTGATGACGCCCCCGACCGTCGCACAATAAATCCACCTCATGCTGAGCTTGTCGAAGCATGAGCGCACCGACCGGACCGCGCCCCCTAAACCGCCCCCTCCGCCACCGCGTTCAGCCGCGCATACACCCCGCCCTTGCCGACCAGTTCGGCGTGTTCGCCTTCCTCAACCACGCGGCCGTTCTGGAACACCAGGATGCGGTCGGCGTGGCGGATGGTGGACAGGCGGTGGGCGATGACAATGGTGGTGCGGCCGCGCATCAGCGCCTCGGTGGCGATCTGCACTTCCCGCTCGGTCTCCACGTCCAGCGACGAGGTGGCCTCGTCCAGCACCAGGATCGGCGCGTCGGCCAGGAAGGCCCTGGCGATGGCCACCCGCTGGCGCTCGCCGCCCGACAGCTTCACGCCGCGCTCGCCGACCAGGGTGTCGTAACCCTTGGGCAGGCGGGTGATGAAGTCGTGCGCCAACGCCCGCTTGGCGGCCAGTTCGATCTCGTCCTGGGTCGCGCCGGGCCGCGCATAGCCGATGTTCTCGGCGATGGAGCGGTGGAACAGGGCCGGGTCCTGCGGCACCACGGCGATGGAGCGGCGCAGGGAGCCCTGGTTCACCGCGGCCACGTCCTGGCCGTCGATCAGCACCCGCCCGCCCTCGATGTCGTAGAGCCGCTGCACCAGCTTGACGAAGGTGGACTTGCCCGAGCCCGTGGGTCCGACCAGGGCCACCCGCTCGCCCGGCGTGATGCGCAGGGAGAAGTGGTCGTAGATCGGGGTCTCGGCGGTCTTGTAGCGGAAGCTCACCTGGTCGAAGACGATCTCGCCCGACTGGCCAACGAAGGCCGGCGCATCGGCCACGTCCCGCACCTGCGGTTCCATGCCGGCGTAGCGGGCCACGTCCTCGACATCCGCCAGGGCCTTCTGGGTCATGCGGATATTGTCGCCGATGTTGCGCAGGTAGCCGCTCATCACCAGGAAGGAGGTGATGACGAAGGCCACGTCGCCGGCGCTGGCCTGGCCATGGCTCCAGCGCAGCACCATCAGCCCGGTCAGACCGGCCTGCAGGCAAGCCAGCATCATGTTGTGCAGGAACCAGACGTCGATGTAGCGGGTCCAGGTGACCATGGTCGCTTCGCGCCAGTCGCGCACCACCTTGGCGAACCGCGCCTCCTCCCGCGCCTCGGCGCCGAAGCCCTTGACGGTGGGGTTGGAGGATATGGCGTCGGCCAGGGCGCCGCCGATGCGCGAATCCAGCGCCACCGAGCGCATGTTGGCCTTGCGCACATAGACATTGGCCAGGACGATGTTGGAGGTGACGTAGAGGGCCACCATGCCCAGGGCGAAGGCGCCGACCAGGGGCCAGCGGAACATCATCTGCAGCGACAGGCCGGTCAGCACCAGGAGCGCCGGGCCGATCCAGACCACCACCGAATCGGCCACCATGTCGTAGCCCCACATGGCCCGGGTCACATGCCGCACGGTGGCGCCGGCGAAGTTGTCGCCGTGCCAGTCGGCGGAAAACGACTGCACCCGCTGGAAAGCCTCGTTGGTCATCTCCTCCATGGTCCGCGCGGCGAGGGGGTTCCAGAATCGCATGGCGCTGTTGCGGAAGATGTTGAAGCCGACATAGACGCCGACGAAGACGATCCAGGCCGCCCAGGCGACCTTGGCGTTCTTCGGCCCCAGGACGGCGGCGTCGATCAGGTGCTGCGAGGCGCGGGGCACGAACAGCTCGAAGCCGATGGCGACCAGGGTCATGCCCACCGTGGCGCCGAACAGTAGCCGGCGGCGCTTCCAGTATTGGGCGATGAAGGCCAGGACCTGGAAGTTGGACAGGGTTCGCTTGCGGAACTGCCCCGTATCTTCGTCAAAAACGTCGCTCATCTCTTCGGTTCCCTGACCCGCTGGGTCAGGCCGAAGCCGAGCGCGAGTCTATTGAGTCAATGTCGGATGTACGGGCGGCCGAAGTCGGCTTGACCCGCGAACGCGGCCAGCGCTGCAAGCAGCGCGACGCGGTTATGGAAGGAGCAATTCGGGGTCATGACCCTATCGTCGTCCTCGCCGCCGCCATGGTCAACCGCCAGATCGCGGTCCGCGGGATCGGCGCAGTCGGGTGTAGCCAATTGGACACGCCCGCCCTCGACCCTGGCGACGGCATAGGCATAGCCGCCGCTACCCTGTTGCTCGGCGATGGCGAAGGCGCCGCCGCCCGGGGTGGCGATCAGGTTGACCAGGGCCCGGTGGGTCTCGCCGATGGTCCCGTCGGCGAACACCGTCTCCACCTCGTACCAGCCGTCGGCGGTCTGGATCAGGCGGAAGCGGTCGCCGCCATCCTGGATGTAGGTTCCCTCCGCCAGCGGCTGGACCGCTTCGGTCGGGTCCAGCAGGAGGCCAGGCGAGGCATAACAGCCGGCCAGGCCCAGACCTGTCAGCAGCAGGGCGGCGATGGCGGCGAAGCGGCGGGGGCGAAGCGGGGCCATGATGGCGAGGGTAGGGCCGGGCAGCCGTCGCGGAAAGCGGTGCGTCGCCCTCTCCTTCGACAGGCTCAGGATGAGGGCGACTTTGACGCCGGCGTCTCAATAGAAATCCTCACCCTGAGCTTGTCGAAGGGCGAAGCGCGTAGCGTGAGGATTGCGGGCCCGCTCCCCGCTCACAGTCTCGTGAGGCGCATCATCGGCCGAAAGCCGGTTAATTGCGGGCGATGAAAATTCGCGTTCTGGCCAGCCTTCTGTTGGGAAGCCTCGTTCTGGGGGCGGCCGCCTTGCCCGCCGCCGCCAGGAGCCCGGTGGTGGTGGAGCTGTTCACCAGCCAGGGCTGCGCCTCCTGCCTGAAGTCCGACGCGCTGATGAGCGATCTGGCGGGCCGGCCGCGCGTGCTCGCCCTTACCTTCGGGGTCGACTACTGGGACTATCTCGGCTGGGAGGACACCTTCGCCAAGTCGGAATTCACCGACCGCCAGCGCGCCTACCTGAAGCCCCTGGCTCTGCGCGACGTCTATACGCCCCAGGTGGTGGTCGATGGCCGCTTCCAGGCGGCGGCCAACCATCCCGAGGCGGTGGACAAGCTGATCAAGCAGGCTGGCCATGACCATGGCGATCCGCCCCAGATCATGGCCGCGCGCGTCGCTCGCGTCGCCATCGGCTCCGGCCGCGCGCCCAAGGGCGGCGCCGACGTCTGGCTGGTGCGCTACGATCCCCATGACCAGAAGGTGGTTATCCGCACCGGCGACAATCGCGGCAAGACCCTGGTCGAGCATAATGTGGTTCGGGAACTGGTGCGTCTCGGCGGCTGGAAGGGCGCGCCGAAATCCTTCCGCGAACCCAAGGCCGGAAGCGATGGCCTTGAGACCGTCGTGATCGTCCAAGCCGCCCACGGCGGCCGCATCCTGGCGGCGAAGACGCTCTAGTCCTGCGCGGCTCGCCGGGCGATCAAACCGCCCGCAGCCCTATCAAGGCATGCCTGAACGCCGTGCCCTCCGTGTGCTCTGTGGTGGACCCTATCCGGCCGACCGACGGGGCGCGGAAGCAGAAGATTTAACCACGGAGCACACAGAGCGCACGGAGTTCAGGATGGCTCCGCGGTGGAGGGGAAATCTTGGCAAGGGATAGCGCCGCGCGCGGCTCGGAAACGACAAAGCCCGCGCGGAGGGGGGGATCCGCGCGGGCTCATCATGTCTGCCGATCGGGCCGGCCTTAATCCCAGGGGGGCTGGGGGGGCTGTTCAGGATCCGGGAACCAAGGTTGTCCGAACCGATCGACGTTGACTTTATCGGAGCCTAACCGGGCGGACCCAAGACGAAATTGAGGTCATTTCTTGTCCGGATCGACCGGCGTTATGCCGAATGCCGCTCGCCATCCCCGCCGATTTGGGTCTAGGCTCGACTTTGTGAGCCTGGATACGCCCAATTCCACGCCTTCGACACCGGTGGTCTTTTTCGACCGCCGCGAGCTCGATCAGCTTTTGCGCCTCTATGGACGAATGGTGGCCGCCGGTGAATGGCGCGACTACGCCATCAATGGCCTGCGCGACTTCGCCGCCTTTGCGGTCTTCCGCCGCTCGTCGGAGGCGCCGCTCTATCGGATCGAGAAACACCCCGACCTTGCTCGCCGCCAAGGCGCGTGGGCCGTGGTCGGCCAGGGCGGCGTGGTGCTGCGGCGCGGTCACGAACTCAGCCAGGTGCTGAAGATGTTCGATCGGGGCCGGCTGAAGCTGGTGGATTGAGGGGCTGGGCGGTCGGTCGTGCGTCCTTCGACACGCCGCTTTGCGGCGGCTCAGGATGACGTGGTTTTGTGGGCTCTATAATTCTACGTCATGCTGAGCCGGCCCGCAGGGCCGTGTCGAAGCACGCACGATCGAACAACCGCCTGCCAAACAAAAAACCCCGGAGATCGCTCTCCGGGGTTTTTCGATTTCGAGATGCGAGTCGCTTTAGCGGCGACCGCCCATCAGGCTCATCAGGAACTGGAACAGGTTGATGAAGTCCAGATAGAGGCTGAGCGCGCCATAGTTGGTGGCGACGCCGCGCGCGGCTTCGTTGCCGCCGAGGTGGTAGTAGGTCAGCTTCAGCCGCTGGGTGTCGTAGGCCGTCAGGCCCGCGAAGATCAGCACGCCCAGCACCGAAACGATGAACTGGATCATCGCCGAGTGCACGAAGGCATTGACCACCACCGCGATGAAGATGCCGACGACGCCCATGATCAGGAAGCTGCCAAAGCCGGTCAGGTCCCGCTTGGTGGTGTAGCCGATCAGGCTGAGCGCGCCGAAGGCGGCGGCGGTGATCAGGAAGACCTGGGCGACCGAGCCGAGCCGGTACAGCATGAACCAGACCGAAAGACCCGCGCCCATCAGGGACACGATGGTCCAATAGAGGATCGCCGCGCCCACCGGCGTCGGGTTCCGCATCAGGAAGGCCGAGGCGATGATGATGATCACTGGCGCCCAGCGGGCCAGGGTGCCGACCAAGGTAAAGCCGGTGATCTGGTCGCCGGCCATGGTGTAGAAGACCGAGGCGAGCTGGTGGGAGAACAGATAGGCCAGGGCCGCGGACAGGACCAGGCCGAGGCCCAGCTTGTTGTAAACGCCGAGCATGAACGCCCGCAGCCCGGCGTCCACCGACATGTCGGCGGAGGGTGCGTAGGCGCGATTGAAGTCGCTCATTGAGAGTTCGTTCCTTGTCTGACGCCCGCGAAAGGGCTCGCCTGGAAATATCGGCTAGCGCGAGGTTCCCCGCAAGGGGTCGCGCGCTTGTGGCTCGGTAAAGGTTATGCGGGCCGAATATGGCGTTTCAGCGCCCCGCCTTCAGTGGGCCGCGGGACCGTGCAGGATCAGCTGACGCCCTTTGAACTCATAGGAGTCCAGCCGGTGCAGAAAGCTCATGCCCAGCAGGGATTGGCCCATCGGGATCTGGTTCACTGAAACCGGCACGCCGGAAAAGCGGATCGATCCCACCGCCAGGCTGGAGACCTGCCAGTCGGCGGCCAATCCCCGGCCGCCGGGGCTCTCATAGTGACGATCGAACTTCAGCGCGCCGGCCGGAGCGCCGACGCGGGCGGCATCCGCCGGGCTGAGCACGATGTCGCTGGAGCCGGTATCGACGACAAACCGCACCGGCTGGCCATTTACGTCGCCCATCACATCGTATTCGCCGTTGGCGCTCTCGGTGAGAACGACGGTGTTTGGCGCGGTTTGCACCGCATGCGACGGGTCCAGCGCCGAGCGGATGCGCAGGCCGACGCCCGCGATATCGTCCCGGTAGACATAGCCTACCGCCAGCACCGCGATGACCACCGCCCAAAGGCCGATGTAGCGGGCGACCTGACCGAGACCGAGTCTTCGGGAGAAGAGCGAGGAAGCGACCAGGGCGATGAAGCCCAGGTTCATCGCCGGCGCGCCCCAAGCGGCTCCATCCGCCTGGGCGGGATAGAGCCGGGTCAGGGCGAAGATCAGGACGGCGCCAGCCGCGACGACGGCGACGAAGATCGCCAGGCGCCGATCGAAACCCGGCCCCGGCCGAGGCGGCGGGGACGGCGGGGGCGGCAGCGAACTCCAGGGCCCTTCATGCTCGGCCATAACAATATCCTGTTCTGCAAGGCGATCATGGCGCCGTTGGCGGCCAGCCGGAATAGGCCCGGCGTCCTATTCGCTGCGCAACACCGGCGCCGGGCGTTTGGCCAGGGCCTGCAGCGCCGCGATCAGGCCGCCGAAGCCGGTCAGCAGGGCCGCGCCAGCAATCAGGGCGATGAGGCCGGCCCAGTCGACGCTCCAGTGCGCCTCGAACACCTTGACCACCACAGGCCAGGCGGCCGCCGCGCCCAGCGCGCCGCCGACCAGGCCGGCGATCAGGCCTACCGCGCCGTATTCCACGATATAGGCGGTGAGGATCTGCGCCCGCGCGGCGCCCAGCACCTTCAGCGTCGCCGCCTCCTTGGCCCGCGCGCCGGCGCCGGCGGCGATGGAGCCGGCCAGGACCAGCACCCCCGCCAAGGCCGCAACGCCGGCCGCGCCGCGCACGGCCAAGGCCAGACGGTCGAACAGGGCGGTGGCGGTCTCCAGCACCTCGCGCACGCTGATCACATTCACCGCCGGGAAGTCGCGGCCGAGGTCGCGGGTGACCTTAGCCTCCTCGGCCTTGCTCATCTTGGCCATGGCGATTCCGCGCAGGCTTGCGCCTTGGAACGCCGCCGGATCGAGCACCAGGGCGAAGTCGGGACCGAAGCCGCCGAAATCGACCTTGCGCAACACGGCGATCGTAACGTCCAGGTCGGCGCCGAGGGCGTGGACGGTGATGTGGTCGCCGGGATGCAGGCCGGCGGCCTTGGCCACGTCCGAATCCAGGGCGCCCAGGGGCGGCCCGCTATAGTTCGCCGGCCACCAATGGCCCTCGGTGATGCCTGCGCCGGCCGGCTCTGGGCCGAGGGCCGAGAGGCTGATGTCGTTGTCATAGGCCCAGCGCTGGCTGTCGGCGATCCTGCTCCGCACCACCGGCTGGCCCTTCACGCTGGTGATCCGTCCGGTAGCGAGCGGCATGCGCAGATAGCGGTCGGCGGTCAGGGCGCCCGCGTCGCGAGCGATGACGGCGTCGAAGGCCTGGGCGCGGTCGCCGGGGATTTCGGTGAAGACCACCGCCGGCGCGGCCTTGGGCGCAACCGTCTTGATCTGGTCCAGCAGGCTGGACTGGATCAGCACGATGGCGCCCAGCAGGGCGACGCCGAGGCCGATGGCGGGGGTGGCGGTGCGCGCGGCCGAGCGCGGGCCGGCGAGATTGGCCAGGCCGAGCCTGACCGGGCCTTGCGTGAAGGCGCGCAGCCGACCGGACAGCCAGACCGCGCCCCGGCCCAGAGCCCAGAGCAGGCCAAGGGATACGGCGACGCCGGCGATCATGACGCAGGCCATCACCGGGGTGGGGGCGGTAACGATGGTCAGGCCCGCGAGCCCGAGTCCGGCAAGGACGGCGCCGGCGGTCTCCAGGCTGAACCCAGGCCCGCCGCTCGGACGGCTGCGGAACAGGGCCGCCGGCGAGGTGGCGCGGGCGCGCGCCAGCGGCTCCAGCGAAAAGGCCGCGGCGGCGAGCAGGCCGAACAGGCCGGCCTTGGCCAGCGGCGCGGGATAGACCGCGAACAGGGCCGGGACCGGCAGGTCATTGCCCGCGATCATCCCGATCAGGAACGGAGTCGCCGCGCCAATGGCCAGGCCGATAATCACGCCCAGCACGGCCAGCAGGCCGATCTGGATCATGTAGAGATTACGGATCAACGGCCCTTCGGCGCCCAGGGCCTTCAGGGTGGCGATGCTGTCGCGCCGCGTCTCCAGATAGGCCGAGACCGCGCCGAACACGCCAAGCCCGCCAGCGAGCAGGGCGGCCAGGCCGATGAAGCTGAGGAAATACTCCAGCCGGTCGATCAGCTTGCGCGCGCCGGGCGCCGCGTCGCCCCGGTCGCGGATGTCCAGGCCCGCGCCCGGCATGGCCTTGCGCAAGGTCTTGGCCGCGTCGGCGGGGGTTGTGGCCCCGCGCAGGACGATCCGCACCGTCTCCGAATAGAGGCCGCCGGGCTGCAGCAGGCCCGAGCCGCGCACGGCGGCCAATGTGGTGAGCACACGTGGTCCCAGCGACATGCGGCCGATCCGGTCGGGTTCGGAAACCAGGATGGCGCGGGCGATCAAGGGCGTCTGCCCGACCAGGAAGCGGTCGCCGAGCTTCAGTCCCAGCCGCTCGAGCAGGGCCGGTTCGACCGCCGCGCCGGCGGTTCCGTCCGGCGCGGGTTGCAAGGCGGCGCGCAGGTTGGGGGCGCCGGTCACCTCGACAACGCCCGCCAGGGGATAGATGTTATCGACGCCGCGCAACTGCACCAGCCGCCGCTCGCCCAGGGGGGATTGGGCCATGGCCTGGGCGCCGGCTGCGTAGGTGGCCGCGCCGAGCCGGCCGATAGAAGCCTGCTCGGCGGGGGTGAACTCCCGCTGGCCCAGGGTGACGGAAAGATCGCCGCCGAGAATTTCCCGCGCCTGGGAGGCCAGGCCCTGGCGGAAGGCCTCGGCCGTGGACGCCGCCGCCGCAATGGCCGCCACGCCCACGGCGAGGCAGGCCAGGAAGATGCGGAAGCCTTTCACCCCCGACCGCAGCTCCCGTGCGGCGAAACGGAACGACAGCGGCGTCATGCGTGAGCCGCCGCGAAGATCGAGGATGCGGCCTCTCCTTCGACAAACTCAGGATGAGGCCTACTGCAGCCGCGGTAGAAACCCCCATGCTGAGCCTGTCGAAGCATCGAGAGGATTTCGGACCCCCTCATTGCACGATCCGCCCGTCCGCCATCCGCACGGTCCGGCCGGCGCGGGCGGCCAGGGAGGGGTCGTGGGTGACCAGCACCAGGGCCGCGCCGGCTTCGGCCACCAGGGCGAACATCAGGTCGGCTACATGGGCGGCGTTCTCAGCGTCGAGGTTGCCGGTGGGCTCGTCGGCGAACAGCAGGGCCGGACGCACCGCCAGCGCACGGGCCAGGGCCACCCGTTGCTGCTCGCCACCTGACAGTTGGTGTGGGTAGTGATGCAGGCGGGCCGAAAGCCCAACTCGGTCCAGCCAGTCACGGGCGGTCTCTTCGGCGCCGGCGATGCGGGCGATCTCCAGCGGCGCGGCGACATTCTCCGCCGCGGTCATGTTGGGCAGGAGGTGGAAGGACTGGAACACCAGAGACACCCGGCCCCGGCGTAGGCGCGCGCGACCGTCCTCGTTGAGCCCCGCCAGATCCTCGCCGAACAGCCGCACCACGCCCGAGGTTGGACGCTCCAGCCCGGCGGCCAGGGAGATCAGCGAGGACTTGCCCGATCCGGACGGGCCGATCACCGCCACCCGCTCGGCGGCCTGAACCGTGAAACTCACCCCCTTGAGAATCTCCACCGGCCCGGCGGCGGACGGCAGGGTCAGGGCGGCCTCGGTCAGTTCCAGCGGCGGCGATGCGGTCATGAGTGCTTTCGGACTTGAGGCGGTTCAGCTAGGGCTTGTGGACCACGAGGGTTTCACACCCTTCGCACCCCATCCTGCCTAACTGTCCCTACATAGGGCGACATGATGAGCCGCGCACCCTTATCCCAACCATCCCGCCGAACCCTGATCGCCGGCCTTGGCCTGACGGCGGTTGCTGGCCTTCATCCCAGCCTGGCGCAGGCCGCCCCCGCTGCGAAGATCGTCACCCTGCTCGGCGATTCCATCACCGCGGGCTACGGTCTGGCGCAGAAGGACTCCCTGCCCGTCCAGCTTGAGTTGGCCCTGGGCAAGCTCGGCATCGACGCCAAGGTGCGTGGCGCCGGCGTGTCCGGCGACACCACCGCCGACGGCCTGGCCCGGGTCGACTTCAGCGTCCGGCCGGATACCGACCTCTGCCTGATCGAGCTAGGCGGCAACGACCTTTTGCAGGGCGACGATGCGGCCACGACGAGGGCCAACCTCACCGCCATCCTGGCTCGGCTGAAGGCGCGTCATATCAAGGGCGCGCTGATCGGCCTGCATGCACCCGACCAGATCGGCGTGGCCTTCGCCCATGACTTCAACTCAGCCTTCACCGGCGCAGCCGAGGCCGGCCATGCGCCGCTATATCCTTCCCTGCTGGCGGGCGTGGCCGGCAATCCGGCCCTGGTGCAGGGCGACCACATCCATCCCAATGCGGCGGGCGTCAAAGTCATCGTCGCCAAGCTCGCACCCTTTGTGGCCAAACATTTGAAATGATAAGACTGTTCGCCGCCCTGGCGATCCCCTACGACATCGCCGAACACCTGACGCCCCGCCAATCCAGCCTGCCCGGCGTCCGCTGGCGGCCGGCGGAAGCCATGCACATCACCCTGCGGTTTTTCGGCGACATGCCGGAAAACCAGGCCGATGACCTCGCCTCGGAGCTGCCCCGGGTCGTAAGCCCGCCGCTCACCCTGTCCCTCGCGGGCGTCGGGGCTTTCGGCGAGGGCGCGGAGATCGATGCGGTCTGGGCGGGGGTCGAGGAAAACCAGGCCCTGCGCACCCTGGCCGGACGTTGCGAGGCCGCGGCGCGCCGGGCAGGGCTGAAGCCGGATGGCCGCGTCTATACCCCCCACGTCACCCTGGCCTATCTGCGCCGGCCCGATCCCGGCGCGGTGGCGGCCTGGATTCAGGCCAATAACCTGCTCAAATCCCCCGCCTTCACCCTGACCAGCTTCGGCCTCTACTCCAGCCGGCAGACCTCCGAAGGATCGCGGTACGAGGTGGAGCAGATCTATCCACTGAGGTGATCGACCCGCCGTACCGGGGTCTTGAAACGCGACCAGCTATCGCCTGGCGCGCGAGTTGCGTCGGCTGTCGTCAAGCCGCTGGCATTGGGTCATTCCGGCACAGGGACGGTCCGATGCAGGCGCCAGCCAACCTGAAGACGCTGACGGGCTTAAGGTTCTTCGCCGCCCTCTGGGTGGTGCTGCACGGCTATTGGCCCAACCTCGGCCTGCCCACGCCGGCCATCGTCGCCAAGGGCTACCTGGGGGTCGAACTCTTCTTCACCCTGTCCGGCTTCATCCTCTGCCACGTCTATCTGGAGCAGGTGGAGGCGCGGACCTTCCGTTATGGCGGCTTCCTCTGGGCGCGGCTGGCGCGGATCTATCCCATGCATTTGGCTTCCATAGGCCTGATCGGCGTGATGGGGTTTGCCGCCCTCGCCGCCGGCAAGCCGGTGGACGCCAATGCCGTGTCCTTGAGCGTGCTGCCGGCCAACCTCCTGCTGGTTCAGGCCTGGGGCTTCGCGCCCGTGTCCGGCTGGAACCATTCCTCCTGGTCGATTTCGGCCGAATGGTTCGCCTACCTGGCCTTCCCCGCCTTCGCCGCCGCCGCCCTGGCCTTGAAGGACCGGCCGCGTCTGGCGGTTGCGCTCGCCATCGGCTTCGTCGCCGGCCTCTACGCCATCTTCCAGCGCCTGACCGGCCAATCGCTGACCCATGCGACCATCGCCTGGGGCGCGCTTCGGATCGTTCCCTGCTTCGCCTTCGGCTGCGCGGCCTACCTGGTCTGGCGCGCAAATCTTGTGCGCTCCGGGGCGTTAGCCTGGGCGGGCGCCGCAATTTCAGGCGCCCTGCTGATCACATTTGCTTGGGTTGACGCCCCCGACCTGGCCATTGTCGTGGCCTCCGGTGGTCTGATCCTCAGCCTCGCCTTCGCCTCGAAGACTTGGGTCGGCGGCAAGGTGTTGAACAAACTCGTCTATCTGGGTGAGATCAGTTACTCCATCTACATGTTGTTCGTGCCGTGGCAGCTGTTGTTCGTCAATCTGACCTCGAAGGTGTTCCACTACCAAAAGGACCATATGCCGGTTTATCTGTGGCTGATCTTCATCGCATCGTTGGTTCCATTGGCAGCGGCGGCTTATCAATTCATCGAGCGGCCAGCGCGAGGGCTGATGCGCGGTGGCCTGCCCGCCTTCGGGCGCTCGTTGGCCACCGTGTCCTAAACACCACGTGAGCGAATAATTAGCTTTTCATTTCGTATAGCGGCCGGTAAGCCACACCCAGTATCCGCGACGGGGGAACCTCGCACATGCGTCACCGCGTAAGAGCCTTTCTTGGCTCCCTAGCGATGGCCGGCCTGTTGGCCTTCTCAACAGCCGGATCGGCGAGAGCCGACGACTACCTGCAGTGCGTGCCCTTTGCGCGTGCGATGTCGGGCATCCAACTGTTCGGCGACGCCTGGACCTGGTGGGAAAAAGCCGCCGGCAAGTATGCTCAGGGCTTCACCCCCAAGGCGGGCGCGGTTTTGGTGTTCCGACCCAATGGCGTGATGAACAAGGGTCACGTGGCCGTGGTCAGCCATGTGCTGACCGACCGGGTGATCCAGGTCAGCCACGCCAACTGGTCGATCATCGAAGGCGCGCGCGGCCAGATCGAAAACGACGTCACCGTCGTCGATGTTTCGCCCGAGGGCGACTGGAGCCAGGTCAAGGTCTGGTACGACCCGATCCGCGACCTCGGCCACACCGTCTATCCGACCTACGGCTTCATCTATCAATCGACCCAGTCGGCGGCGCAGACCGCGGTTCGCACCGTGGCCCAGACGGCGATGAGCCAGTTGGCCGGCGCGGTCCCGAACACCAATGCCGGTCCGGGCCAGATGCTGAGCCAGGCCGCCAGCGCGCCCGACCGGATCGCCGCCATCCTGCAGGCGGTGACGGGCGGCGGCGAAGACCGTTCGTCCCACTAGGGCGCTAGCCTGACCGCAAACGCGGCCCCAAACGCGGTCGAACCGCCGTGACCGGGATCACGACGGTTCGATGTGACTATACTGAGCGATATCTAATGGTTCGCGGTCGCGTCGTTGGCGGCGGCATCCTGCTTGATCGCCTGGCCTTGCGACTGCAGCTTCTCTCCGGCGGTCTGGGCCACGGCGCCGGCCTTGGCGGCGGCGTTCTGGATCGCGGGAACGGCGTCCGAGCTGACCTGCGAAATCCTGGTGTCGATGGCCGCGCCGCCGTTCATGAACGAACCGCCGCGGAAGGCGTAGTAGAGCGTCACCGCGCCGACCAAGGCCACCAGCACCAGCAGCAAGGTCAGCATCGGCGACGAATGATGGCGTTTGCGTTCCTCGGCGCGACCGAGGTCATAGGCTTCGCGGACCTTCGCCTTCACGATGGGAGAATCCAGCGCCACGGCGTTGGCCGTGGCGGGCGTGTTGTGTTTGAAGATCTGCATCGGATTTCTCTGTTGCGCACGGCGAGAGCCAGCTACCAAATATGAACGCGGTCGCCGGTGGGGTGTTCCCTTGAAGGTTCGTGACGAGAAGGATGAGACCATGAGGGCCAAAGGATTCGCGGGCCAAGGACTTGCGAGCTTGGGCGCTGCCTGCGCCGTGCTGGCCCTGTCCGCCTGCGCTTCGCCGGAGGAGCCCGCCGCCACCTCGCCGGCCCTGCCGCCCGCTGTTGCGCCTCAGGTCGTCGCACCGCGCCCGCAGACGGTGACGCCCAGCGTCGTTCCCCCGGCCAGCAAGCCCTCCGCCGCCGTCGCGCCGAAGGACCCGCGCAAAGCCTATCTCGATCAGCGCACCGGCCGGCACTACTACTTCGACCAGACGACGCACCGCTATTACTGGGATGATGGGACTCCGCGCTACTAGCGTGGCGACGCAAAAAAGCGGCCCCGGGTGGGCCGCTTGGAGTTTTGTGCATCATCGAGAATTGGGGTGCGGAGGCAGCTGGACTGACTGTGGCCAGTCCTATGTCGGGGGGGCGTCGCCGCCTCCGCAGACTAATAACGAGAACCCCTCCAGAGTCGTTCCCGGGGGTTTGAAAAATTTTCGCCTTTTTCGCGAAACCACCGATCGGGACCCTTTTGGCTTGGGCCAGGGTTTAGCGGAGGTGGATTTCGCAAGGGAGGCCGTCATGGCCAACACCAATCTAGACGAACACGCCCCGCATCTTTCGGTGACGGAGGCTCGTCAGGCGCAGCGCGGTCGGCATGTCCTGATGATGCTCATCGCCTCGGTGGCCCTGGCGACCATCGTGCTCGCCCTGGCGTGGGCCTGGAGAGCGGGCGACCTGCGTCACGCCGACTCCAGCACGGCGTCCAGGATCGCCGCCGGCCAGCCTGTTGAGACGAAGCCGGTCCAGCCGGCGCCAAGCGTCAACGGTCCCAAGCCGAACGACCTGAGCAACTAGGCTGAGGCCGGGTGCGCCGCCGCATGTTTCGACAGGCTCAGCATGAGGCGATTGAGAGCGCGGGGACAATCTGTCCTGCGCGGCAAACAATCCACCTCATGCTGAGCCTGTCGAAGCATGAGAGCGCCGCAGGCCTGGGGATTGGTCCCTAAAGGACCGACTGGCCCCTTATCGCCCGGATCACGAAGCTGATCACCAGCAGGACCAGGAAGACCAGGAACAGGATTTTGGCGATGGAGGCCGCCAGGCCCGCCAGGCTCATGAAGCCGAGAAAGCCGGCGACGACCGCCAGGATGAAAAAGAGCAGGGCCCAACCGAGCATGTTCGCCTCCAGACGCAAGAATGCGGCCCTTCGCTAACGCGGGGCCGCATTCAGACGTTCCCTGGCGGGGCGGGCTTTGCGGTGTGCTAGGCTGGCTGCTTGGTGCGCGCCGGGTGGAAGAACAGCGCCTGGCCGATCGCCGCCTTCACCGTCTCCGGCTGGAAGGGCTTGGTGATCAGGAAGGTCGGCTCCGGCCGTTCGCCGGTGAGCAGCCGTTCGGGGAAGGCGGTGATGAAGATCACCGGCACGTCGTGGCGGCCAAGGATGTCCTTCACCGCATCGATGCCCGAGGAGCCGTCGGCGAGCTGGATGTCGGCCAGCACCAAGCCCGGCGTGCGCCGCGCCACGGACTCGGCGGCTTCGGTGCGGGTGGCGGCGATGTCGATGACCTTGTGGCCCAGCTCATGGACCAGGGCTTCGATGTCGGCGGCGATCACCGGCTCGTCCTCGATGATCAGCACCTCGGTGGCCAGCTCAGCGTCGATCTCCACCTGGGCCTCGGCGATCAGCGCCTCGACTTCCTCGAAGTCGGTTTCCAGGATGGCGGCGGCTTCCGATTGGGTGAAGCCTTCGAGGGCGGTCAGCAGGAAGGCCTGCCGCGAGCGTGGGGCGATGCGCAGGATGCGCCGCGAAGCGTCTTCGCTGGCCGATGGCGGCCGACGGTCTTCCCCCCGGGCTTCGAGCTGAGCGCCGGTGGTGGACCAGATGGTGTGGAACACATGGTAGAGCGCCACGCGCGGCGTCATGGAGGCGTCGAGATTGCGCTCGCCGGCCGCCACGGCCTCCAGCGCGGCGCGCACATAGGCGTCGCCCGTGGACTGGTCGCCCGTCAGCGCCCGCGCGTAACGGCGAACATAGGGCAGATGCGGCGCTAAACCTGACAGAAGACTCATTTATACCCCTTGCGACCGAGTTATGCCGCCGCCGACGCCGTGGCGCTCCGTACTGAAAACGAGCATGACCCCGGCGTTAGCCTCCGACTTGACTAGCAGAAACGCCCATACCCGGTATCGGTTCCAGAAAATTCGAGCAGGTTGTGGAACTCGATCCGGGTGGTTGCGTTATCCCGTCTCGCCGGTGGCGCATGATTACAGTCATTTCAAAGGGGGGCGTTGGTGGATAAGCGCAACGCCAAAGGTATGATCGAGCCGACATCGACTGAACAACGTCGCCGGCAGGCCAAGGCTTCGCTCGACGAGGCCAGGTTGCGCCAGCAGGCGATCGGCGTGAAGCTGCGCCAGCTGTTCGACGATGTGGTCGCAGAGCCGGTCCCCGACGAATTCCTCGATATCCTGCGTCGCGGGGACGAGAAGAAGGCGAGTGAAGGCTGATGGCCGCGGAGCAGACCGCGCAGGCCGGTCGCAAGCCCGCCAGCAGCGACGACGCCCGCTTCAAGGGTGAGTTGGTCGCGCTGATCCCCCATCTGCGCGCCTTCGCCCGCACCCTGGCCGGCGACCCGGCATCGGCCGACGACCTGGCTCAGGACGCCCTGGTCAAGGCCTGGGACGCCCGGGCCAGCTACCAGATGGGCACCAATATGAAGGCCTGGACCTTCATGATCCTGCGCAACCAGTTCTATTCCGAACGGCGGCGGTCCTGGCGCCAGACCCAACTCGACCAGGAAGCTGCTGAGCGGACCCTGGTGGCGATCGACGATCCGTCTTCGCCGCTGGCCCTGGACGAGATGCGACTTGGTCTCGCCATGCTGCCGGCCGAACAGCGCGAGGCGCTGATTCTGGTCGGCGCCGGCGGCTTCGCCTACGAGGAGGCGGCCGAGATCTGCGGCTGCGCCGTCGGCACGGTGAAGAGCCGGGTCAGCCGGGCGCGGCGCGCCTTGCAGACTATCCTCGAAGACGGCGCGTACGACCGCGACGGGCATTCCGCCCAGGAAGCCATGTCGCAGATCATGGCTGATGCGGAGCGGCTGAGCACGCCGCGCTAGGACAAGATGGCGCGGCCCCTCTTCCGGCTGAGTTTTGGGCCGATGACATCGATCAGGGCGCGCCTTGGCGCGGCCCTGGCCGTGGCCTTGCTGCCGGTTCTGCTGCTCGGCGCGGTGCAGGCGGGGCTCACTTTTTCCAAGGACGCTGAACAGCGGCGGCTCGACCTGGCGCTCGCGGCCCAGCGCAGCGCCGCCACCGCGCGCGCGCGCATGGATGGCGCGGCCGTGCTGCTCGAGACGGTGGCGCCGGAGGCGGTGGGGGTGCAGTGCCCGCAGCGGTTGTCGGAGATCGCCGCCCGGGTTCCCGGCTACATCAACCTGATCCGGTTCGACGCGCATGGCCGGGCGGCTTGCGCCGCCGCCAGCGTGCCGGCGGACCCAAATCGCCGGAACGCGCCCTGGTTTCAGCGCATCGCCGCCGGGGCCCCGCAAATGGTGATCAAGGCGCCCGCGGACCTGGCTCCCCGCCCGGCGCTGATGGCGGTGCAGCCGGTGACCGATCCCAAGGGCCGCTTCGACGGCGAGGTCGCCGCGGTGATAGACATGGCCGCCCTGCGCCCGACTCTAAATGACCTCAGCCTGCCACGGGACACCGAGGTCGCCCTGGCCAATGGCCGCGGCCACCTGCTGTTCAGCACCCGCGCCGACGCCTTCGCCGACAATGCGCCGACCGATTTCGCCTCCGCCGCCCAGGCGCGCGGATCGACGATCTACTACGGCGAGGACGGCGCGCATCATGAGCGGGTCTATTCCGCCGCACCGCTGTCGGGGGACCTCTATGTTGTGCTCTCGACCCCGCGCGAGGGGCTGTGGTCCTGGGCCAGGCTCAATCCTCTCTCCAGCCTGCTATTCCCGATCCTGGCCTTCACCATGGCGCTGATCGCGGTCTGGGTGGTCACCGACCGGATCGTGGTCTTCTGGTTGAGGTATCTGCAGCGGATCGCGAACATCTACGCCAAGGGCAGGCTCACCGTCCGCCCAGTGCAGGCCGACCATGCGCCGCCGGAAATCCGCGACCTGGCCCAGACCCTCGACGCCATGGCCGCCGCGATCACCGCACGGGACGATGAGCTGATCAGCTCGATCACCGAGAAGGACGCGCTGATGCGCGAAATCCATCACCGGGTGAAGAACAATCTGCAGGTCATCACCTCGCTGGTGAACATGCAGCAACGGGCGATGACCGACCCGGCCGCCCGCGCGGCGATGACCGATATGCGCCACCGCATCGGCGCCCTGGCCCTGATCTACCGCGCCCTCTACCAGGGGGCGGACTTAAAGCGGGTCGATCTGCGCCAGTTCCTCTCCGACCTGATCGGCCAGCTGATCACCGACCAGGGCGACAAGCAGGGCGCGGTGCGCACCGAGCTTCAGGTCGATGACCTGATCATCGACCCAGACAAGCTGGCGCCCATTGCCCTGTTCGCGGTTGAGGCGATCAGCAACGCCCGCAAGCACGCCCTGTCGATGAAGCAGGGAGCCCTGCATGTGCGCTTCACCGTCGAGGGCGAAGAAGCCGAGCTGGTGATCTCCGACCAGGGGTCCGGGGCGCCGCTGGTGCTGACCAACGAGGGCGTCGGCCGCACCCTGATGACCGCCTTCGCACGCCAGCTGCGCGGCCGTTTCGAGCTCGGCCCTAATGCGGATGGCGGCGTCACCGTGCGGCTGATCTTCCCGAACCCGGCCGTCGAGCCGATTGCGCCCACTCGTTCGCGTCCGAAGCGGAACCGTACCGTGGCCTGATACGTTTGGCTGGGGTCAGATCTCAAGGGAGAAACCCCAATGCGCAAACTCATCATGTTGGCCCTCGTGGCCGCCGGCCTCACCGTCGCCGCCTGTAACACCGTCGAAGGCGCCGGCAAGGACGTCTCCGCCGCCGGCTCGGCTGTGACCGACACCGCCCGCGACGCGAAATAGCCAAGTCCTGAAATAGATCGCAAGGCGCCGCTGCTCCGCGCCCCCCTGCGGAGCCGCGCAGCCGAACGACGCCGTCCCGCAAAATGCCGGGCGGACCAAGCGAGCCCTTTCCCACGCCCCCGGGAAAGGGCTTTTGCTTTTTGTGCAGAAGGCGGCGCGAGGTGGCGGGGCCGGCGACTAAGCCGCCTGCCGGTGTTCCGGATTAGGCGCGTAGACGCCGTGGCGGCCGGCGACCGGGCGCAGGGCGTCGGTATAGTCGGCCGCGGTCTCGTCGATGCCGAGCATCAGCACCCCATCCTCGGGCAGGGCGGCCGACAACTGTTCGAGCACCCGGCCCGCCGAGGCGCGGTCGAAGCTGGACACCACATTGCGGCAGAAGATCACGTCGAAGGCGCCCAGGCCCGACAGGTCGGCCAAGAGGTTGATCCGCCGCCAGCGCACCGACTGGCGGATGCGCGGGCTGAGTGACCAGGTCTCGTCGGCCTTCTCGAAATGGCGGACCAAGAGCCGGATCGGCAGGCCGCGCTGGACTTCGAACTGGGTGTAGAGGCCGCTCTGGGCCTTCTCCAGGCAGCGCTCGGACAGGTCCGAGCCGAACAGCTCGATCTTCAGCCCGGGATATTTCGAGGCCTCGTCATCGACGATCATCGCCAGGGAATAGGCTTCCTGGCCGGTGGAGCAGGCGGCGCTCCAGATGCGGATCGGCTGATCGCCTCGGTTCATCGCCAGCTCCGGCAGAATCTCCTCGCGGAACTGCTGGAAGGGCGCGCGGTCGCGGAAGAAGCTGGTCTCGGTATTGGCCAGGGCCTCGGTCACCGCCCACATCAGGGCGTTGTCACGCTTGGCCTGGATGTCGCGGATCATCTCGGAGATGTCCGCGAAGCCCTCCCGCCGCGCCACGGGGGCGAGACAGGTCTCGACCCGATAGGTCTTGTCCGGGTCGATCATCAGGCCCGAGCGCGCCTGGACGATCCGGCGGATGATTTCGATTTCGTCGGGCTTCAAGAGACCAGCCCCGCCTCGGCGAACTTGGCTTCCAGAATATCGCCGTCGAAGGGTTTCATAATGTACTCGTCGGCGCCGGCTTCCAGAGCCTGGGTGATGTGTTCCAGGTCGTTCTCGACCGTGCAGAAGACCACCACTGGCGAATGGCCCTCCGGCTCCTTGCGCAGGGCGCGCAGGAAGATCAGCCCGTCCATCACTGGCATGTTCCAGTCCAGCAGGATGGCCTCCGGCATGGACGTGCGGCACCAGGCCATGGCTTCCATACCGTCGGACGCCTCGGCGATCTCGAACCCGAGATCTTCGAGGATGCGGCGGGCGACCTTGCGGATCACCCGGCTGTCATCGACGACCAGACACGTCTTCACGAAAACCACACTCCAAGTCTTCGGCCGGTTTTGCGGCCCGGAGGGTTAAGGAGCGGTATGGGCGCGAGAAAATTGTTAAGACCTGAGGTCGCACCCCCTCTACGTCATCCTGAGCCGACGCGAAGCGGCGCGTCGAAGGACGCACGAAGCTGCAACATCCTTGCGTCCTTCGACACGCGCCCAAGAGGGCGCGGCTCAGGATGACGTGGAAAGAAGGCGTCTCAGGCTAAGCCGGCAGCTTCACCGTCACCAGCACCCGCTCCTCGAACACCGCGTGCTCGAGTGTCCCCTGGGCGCAATCGACCAGTTGGCGCAGGTAGTAGGCCTGGACCCAGAGGCCGGCGAGGCCTTCCTGCAGCCGGCGGCCGTCCAGACCGTCGATCACCGCCGGACGCAGGCGCGCGCGGGCGCCGGCGCAGTCGATGCTCAGGGTGTAGCCGCCGTCTTCCTCCACCACCGTCAGGGTCGCCACGCCGCCGGTGGGCAGGGCGCCGAGGCCGATCTGAACCAGGTTGAGCAGGGCGCGGGCGGCGGGCTTGGGCAAGGTCCTCGGCGCGACGCTCCAGACCAGCTGGGCGCGGGCGTGGCTGAAGACGCCATTGGCCAGGGTCTCCAGCTGATCGACGCCAAACGTCTCGGCCGCGGCCGAGGCGCCCAGGGCCACCCGGTCGAAAGACAAAAGGTCCACCAGCTTCCTGGCGCTGGAGGCGATCAGGGTCATGGCCTCCTCGCGCATGTCCTGCGCCGAGGGGTCTTCCAGCAGGTCCAGCCCGGACATGATGGCGCCGGCGGGGCTGATGTAGTCGTGGCACATGCGGGCGGCGAGGTGGGCGCCGAGCTCGATCGGCGTGACCGGACCCGGATCGGCCCAGGTATCGACCGGCGGCTCCCCGTCCAGGGCGCTATCCAGCGATGCGGGCGAAAGGGTTGAGGTGGAGGGCTCCATCGCGGGGTCTCGGCATCGGCTATGAAAGCGGCGAAGGTTGGCCTGATTTGCCGCTTTCGCAAACCACATGGCCATGCCAGTTAGGCGCCCATGACTGACAACCATGGCGCCGTGTTCGCCGACATCGTCGAGGCGGCGAGCGCCGTCATCCTGCCGCTCTGGCGCTCGGGCATCACCGTGGACACCAAGAGCGACGACAGCCCGGTCACCGAGGCCGATCGGCGCGGCGAGGCGCTGATCCTGGAGCGGCTCAGGGCCGCCTATCCCGATATCCCGGTGATCGCCGAGGAAGATTCAGCGGCCGGCGGCGTGCCGCTCTCCATCGCCAACCGGTTCATGCTGGTCGATCCCCTCGACGGCACCAAGGCCTTCGTGCGCGGCGACGCCCACTTCACCGTCAACATCGGCCTGATCGAGGACGGGCGCCCTATCGCCGGCGCCGTCGCGGCCCCGGCCACCGGCGAGGTCTGGTTCACCGATGGCGGCAAGGCCTGGAAACGAACCTTTGGCGAGAACGCCCGCCGCCCGGTGCGGGTGCGCAAGCCGGCGGGTGGGGTGATGCTGGCTCTGACCAGTCACACGCTCAAGGATGAGCACTACGCCAAGCTGCAGGCGGAATACGGCATCACCGACCGCCAGCCGATGGATTCCTCGCTCAAGCTCTGCATCATCGCCGAGGGCGCCGCCGACATCTATCCCCGCCACGGCCCCACCATGGAGTGGGACATCGCCGCGGGCCAGGCGGTGCTGGAGGCGGCCGGCGGCAGTCTGCTGACCATGGAGGGCGCGCCGTTCGCCTACGGCAAGTCGGCGGAGGGGTTCAAGAACGGTTGGTTCGTGGCGCGGGGCGGGTAGGGCGAGCCAGCATCGGTTCGATGCTCGGCAGGCAATGGTGAAGTGCGTGCTTCGACGCGGCCCGTTGGGCCGGCTCAGCATGACGTAGAAATTTGGAGCCCACAAAACCACGTCATCCTGAGCCGCCGCGAAGCGGCGTGTCGAAGGACGCACAACGCCAAGCCCCACCCGCGCTTTGACCCGCCCCTCGCCCATGCTCTAGGGTCCGGCGCAAATGATCCGGGGTCGGGGAGATGGCTGAGTTGACGAGTGAAGCGAGCGCGCCGGTGAAGGCGCCGTCGATGCTGACGGTGGTGGCCGCGTCCTCCGCCGGCACGGCCTTCGAATGGTATGACTTCTTCATCTTCGGCAGCCTGACCGGGATCATCTCCAAGACCTTCTTCTCTGGCCTCAACGACACCGCCGGCCTGCTTGCGGCCCTGGCCCTGTTCGGGGTCGGGTTCGCCTTCCGGCCCATCGGCGCCCTGGTGTTCGGGCGAATCGGCGATCGGGTGGGGCGCAAGGGCGCCTTCCTGGTCACCGTCACCCTGATGGGCGTCGCCACCTTCTGCATCGGCCTCCTGCCCACCTATCATCAGGCCGGGATGGTGGGGCCGATCCTGCTGATCATCCTGCGGGTGTTGCAGGGCTTCGCCCTCGGCGGCGAATACGGCGGGGCGGTGATCTATGTCGCCGAACACGCCAAGCCCAACGAGCGCGGCTGGATGACCAGCTGGGTGCAGACCTCCGCCGCCTTCGGCTTGACCGCGGCCCTTTCGGTGATCCTGCTCACCCGCACCGCTATCGGCGAGGCGGCCTTCGCCGACTGGGGCTGGCGCGTGCCCTTCATGGTCTCGGTGGGTCTCTTGGCCATCTCCATGTGGATGCGGCTCAAGCTGGCCGAAAGCCCGGCGTTCAGCCGGTTGCGGGAGGCCGGGACCCAGTCCCGGGCGCCCTATACCGAAGCCTTCGGCCAGTGGCCCAACCTCAAGCTGGTGATCCTGGCCTTCCTCGGCATGATGTCGGCGCAAGGGGCGGTCTGGTACTGCAGCTTCTTCTACGTCCAGACCTTCATGGAGAAGTTCCTCAAGGTCGATCTGGCGACCATCAACCTCTTGATGATGGCCGCGGTGGCGGCGAGCGCGCCGCTCTATGTCTTCTTCGGCTGGCTGTCGGACCGGGTGGGGCGCCGGCCGGTGATGCTGGCGGGCATGACGCTGGCCATGGTCGCCTTCTTCCCCGGCTTCCATGCCCTGGAGCAGGCCGCCAATCCGGCCTTGGCGGCTGCGTCCAAGGCGACGCCGGTGTTGGTCGTGGCCGATCCCCACGACTGCAAGCTGCAGTTCGACCCGATAGGCAAATCCAGTTTTGTCTCCTCCTGCGACATAGCCAAGAGTTTCCTGGCCAACGCCGGCGTCTCCTATGGCAACCAGGCCGCGCCGGCGGGAACACCCGCGGTGGTCAAGGTCGGCGCGGCGACGGTGACCTCGGCCAGCGCGGCGGGCCTGCCCAAGGACAAGGCCAAGACGGTTCGGGCCGGGGTGGAGGCCAAGCTCAAGGCTGCGCTCACCGCCGCCGGCTATCCGGCCAAGGCCGACCCCACCCATGTCCACGTCTGGACCCTGTTCGGCATATTGATGATCTTCGTGGTCGGCTCGACCGCCCTGTTCGGGCCGCTGGCGGCCTATCTGGTGGAGATCTTCCCCACCCGCATCCGCTTCACCGCCCTGTCCCTGCCCTACAATATCGGCACCGGCTGGATCGGTGGCTTCCTGCCCTTCACCGCCTTCGCCATCGTCGCGGCGACGGGGGACATCTACGCCGGCCTCTGGTACGCGGTCGCGTTCACCGCGATCAGCGTGGTGGTGATGCTGTTCTTCCTGAAGGAAACCAACGGCCGGCCGCTGGAGGATTAGGGGAGCGTTCTGTGCGTCCTTCGACACGGCCCTTTGGGCCGGCTCAGGATGACGTAATTTTGTGGGCTCTATAATTCTACGTCATGCTGAGCCGACGCGAAGCGGCGAGTCGAAGCACGCACGCCGTCTCCGCCAAGCATCAGCCATGATGCTGGCTCGCCCTAAAGGTCCTGGCGAGATTGAAGCTCTGGCGATCGGCGCACTCAAGGACGAGGCCCATCTTTACTTGCCCGCCGCAGGGCGGGACGCCTCGCTGCGGCGCGGCCGGCCAAGGGCCGGTCCTTGACTGCGTTGAGCGCCAGAGCAGACTCCGCATCCAGGCCTTAAGGACGCGTTTGGGCGGACCTGGGCGAAAAGCTAGGAACGGGAGGGCGTCGCCCCATGACTGACATCACCGGTGGATGCCTTTGCGGCGCGGTGCGTTATCGCTCCAGCGCGCCGCCGCGCGCCAACCGCGTCTGTTGGCGCCGCGACTGCCAGTATTTCGCCGCCGGCGGCGGGACGGTGAATGTCGCCTTCCAAGCCGGGACCTTCGAGGTCGTCGGCGAGACAACCGACTACGTCAGCACCGCCGACAGCGGCGCGCGCATGCACCGCCGCTTCTGTCCGATGTGCGGCACGCCGATGTTCAGCCAGGCCGAACCTAGGCCCCAGCTGATCATCGCCCGCGCCGGCACACTCGACGACCCTGAACTGATCGCCCCCTCGGGGACCATCTGGACCGCCTCGGCGCCCAGTTGGGCCTGCATCGCCGAAGACCTGCCCCGCACCGAAGGCCAGCCGCCGCCGCTTTAGAGGGCGGCCGCTTGTCCGCGCCTCAAGCCGGAATCAGCGGCGGAATTTGCAGAGTGGACCCGCCGGCGATGTTGCGGAATTTGGCCAGCCCATTGAAGGCGGTCGAGGATGGATAGAATGCGCTTGAGCCCCGGATCGGATAGCTGAGCGGCGGCAGACTCGAACCTGGCGGGCGGGTGGCCGAGAGCGACTGGCTGGTCTGCGAGGTGAAGCCGGGGCTGGAATACCGGGTGGGGGTGAGCGGCGCGACCGGCGTTCCGCCCGCGCCCTGTGGGGCGACCACCATCCGGACGCCGATCTCATTGATCTCCAAGGTCATTGACGTATTCGCTCTCCGCAGCCGGAAGGCGGACCTTGGCCCGAACCCGGGCTTTCGCCAACCCCGTGGGGACGAGGCGGCGCGAATCGCCGCATGCAACCAATTGGCCTGTTGAGGGTTGAGCGGCGGCGAATATTTTCGAAACGATTCCGCGCACAGGTTGGACGCGTCTGATTCTTATTTGCAGCGGAGGTCGGATCTTGGCGGACCAACACAGCACGGATAACTCTGACCGCGGCGACGCCGCGCCGCGCCGGCCCTGGGCGCCGCCACGGGTCATACAGGGAACCATCGAGCAGAAAACGGCGAAGACCTCCAATGGTTTGGGGTTTGAAACCCACTCGCCGGTCAGCCTGAACGGTTCCTAGCCGCCGGCCGGGAGCGCCGTGCATCGAAGGTCAGCCGCCGCTCTTGTGAGCGGCGGGCGCTGGCGGTACGCGTTTCAGCCATGACCCAATATGTCGTCCCCGCTCCCCTCGTCTCCGCCGTTCCCGTCGAAGGAACCGACGCCCTGTTCCCGGTCCGCCGCATCCTCTGCGTCGGGCGCAACTACGCCGCCCACCGGCGAGAGATGGGCGGGGACGACCGCGAGCCGCCCTTCTTCTTCGCCAAGCCGGCCGACGCCATCGTCCCGCCGCCGCATCATGTCGCGCCCTATCCGACCGTGACCCAGAACCTGCACCACGAGATCGAGCTGGTGGTGGCCATCGGCGCCGGTGGCGCGGACGTGTCGGTGGATGAGGCGCATGCGCTGATCTGGGGCTATGCCGTGGGCGTGGATCTGACCCGCCGCGACCTGCAGAACGCCGCCAAGGACAAGGGCCAGCCCTGGGACTCCGGCAAGGGCTTCGACGCCTCCGCGCCCATCGGTGTGATCCGCCCCGTCGCCCTGTCCGGTCACCCGCTAGGCCGCATCCAGCTGGCGGTGAACGGCGTGACCAGGCAGGACGCCAGCCTGTCGGACATGATCTGGAACGTCCCCGAAGTGATCGCCCAGGCCTCGAAGCTCTGGCGTCTGGAAGCCGGCGATCTGATCTACACCGGCACCCCCGAAGGCGTCGGCCCCCTGGTCCGCGGCGACCATTTGACCGGCTCGATCGAGGATGTGGGCGAGGTGGAGTTCCGGGTGGTGTGAGGGTCGGTCCGGCTTCCGCTTATTTCACCACGGGGCACACGGAGGGCGCAGAGAAGAAAAATTCGACGCTAAGGCGCTAAGGCGCTAAGGCCGCGAAGAGAAAGGTGCGCGAAGCGCGTTCTTCTCGTGCCTGGCCTTTCGTAACTGCCGCGCGGGCGTACGCCCGCCTTAGCGTCCTTCGCGCCTTTGCGTTTGACCCTTCTTCTCCGTGTGCTCCGTGGTGAAATTCTTCCTCACTCTCGGATCCGCACCCGCGCCCTGGCCTTGCGCCCCGCGCTGTCGATCACCTCCAGATGATAGAAGCCTGGCGCGGCCGGCCGCCACAGCACCTGGCCGCTGATCGGATCGGCGGGCAGCTCCTGCCCGTCCGCATACCAGGTCAGCCCGTCACCACCGGCCGCCAGCACCAGGCCGCGAGACTTCGGCCCTACCCCATCCACCTGCACGGTCGATCCGTCCGGAGGAAAGATCAGCCTGGGTCCGGTCCCATCCTCGGCCAGATGGGCCAGGGCGGCCGGCGCGGCCTTGGGCGCGATCGGCGAAGGCGCGGAGGTGGGGGCGTCGATGGCGTCCGCGGCGTCGAACAGCAGCGGCAGAGCGGCGTCGCGGCCCGTGAGCCCGCCGCGCGCGCCGCCGTCGGCGCGGCCGGTCCAGACCACCACCGCATAGCCGCCCACCACCCCGGCCGCCACCGCGTCGCGGAAACCGTAGGAGGTGCCGGTCTTGAACGCCATGCGCGGCCCCTGCATGGTCAGGGCCGAGGGCGCGCGGCCCTTGGGCGCGGGGGACTCCCGCAGGATGTCGAGGATCTGCCGCGCGGTCTCGGGCCGGATCATCCGCACCCCGGACTGGCCAGGCCGCTGAGCGGCTTCGGCCTCGGTATAGGCCAGCGGCTTGGCCACGCCGTCGTCGCCCAGCGCCGCATAGAGCAAGGCCATGTCGCGTAGGGTGATGCCTTCGCCGCCCAACGCCAGCGACAGGCCTGCGTCGGTCAGACCCGCCTTGGGCCGCACCAGTTTCGCCCCTGACGCCTCCATCCGGGTCTGAAAGGCGCCGGCGCCGATCCGGTCCAGGGTCGCCACCGCCGGCATGTTGAGGGAATAGTTCAGCGCCTCCCGCGCCGTGACCTGGCCGTGGAAGACCTTGTCGAAATTCTCCGGCTGGTAGTCGGAAAACCGCCGCGCCTCGTCCTGGATCACCGTGTCGGGGGTGGCGATGCCGTCATCGAAGGCAAAGGCGTAGATGAAGGGCTTCAGCGCCGAGCCGGGCGAGCGCAGGGCCCGGGTCATGTCGATCCAGCCGCCGGGAAGGCCCAGCCCCGCCGAGCCGACCGCGGCCCGCACCGCGCGGCTCTTGATCTCCACGACCAGAATCGACGCGTCCGCCGCCCCGCCCTGGGACGCGGCGGTCTGGGCGGCCAGAGTCTCCAGCTTGCGTTGCAGGGCCGCGTCCATGGTGGTGACCACCGAGGCCTGGTCCGGCGGCGCGTTACGGGCCAGCTCGCCGCCCAGGTGCCAGGCCAGGGCCGGGAAGTTCGACCGCGCCGGCAAGGTCTCCGCATTGGCGTCGGCGGCCTTTTCGAAGGTCAGCCGCCTCATCTTCACCAGTTTGTCCAGCACATGGCCCCGCGCGGCCATGGCGGCGTCGCGGCGGCGGTCGGGGCGGCGCGCTTCCGGCGACTGCGGCAGGGCGATCAGCAGCGCCTGCTCCCCGTCGGTCAGGGTCTCCGGCCCATGGCCGAAATAGGCCAGCGACGCCGCCCGCACCCCCTCCAGATTGCCGCCGTAAGGCGCGAGGGTGAGGTAGGTGGCCAGGATTTGCCGCTTGCTCAGGCGAGCCTCGATCTGCAAGGCCCGCAGCATCTCGATCAGCTTGGCGCCGAAGGTGCGCTTGCGCGGCTCCAGCAGCCGGGCGGTCTGCATGGTCAGGGTCGAGGCGCCCGAGCGGATATGGCCGGTGACCGCGCCCACCGCCGCCGCCCGCACCACCGAGATCGGGTCCACGCCCGGATGCAGCCAGAACCGCGCGTCCTCCACGGCCACGACCCGCTTTAGGAAGGTTGGGTCGGTGCGGGCCAGGTCCGCCCGGATGCGCCAGCGCCCGCCTTCGACGGGGAGGGCGCGCAGCCAGGCGCCGTTGTGGTCGAGCGCCACCGGGGATGAGCGGTGCGCGCGGGCGAGGTTCGGTGGGAAGGCGGCGTCGGCGGCGAGGAGGGTTGTTTCGACGGCGACGAGGGCGATGAGGGCGAGCACCAGCCGACGGATGTGCGTCGCCCCGTGCTTCGACAGGCTCAGCATGAGGCGATTGAGAGGCTGGCGAAATCCCAACCCCCTAGCCGCAAAAACCCACCTCATGCTGAGCTTGTCGAAGCAGGAGAGCGCCGGGTTCGTGCCGATGGTCCGTGCAACGCCTCGTGTTTCGACAAGCTCAACATGAGGCGAATTATAGGCCTGCGGCGGCCGCAACCTCGCAACGGCGCTTCAGCCGAAATTCTCATTCTGAGCCTGCCGAACCATCAGGGTCTTGGCTCTTCTTGAGCGCGTTCCGCGCCAAAGCCTTTAGCGCGGCGAAATCTCCCCGCATGAGCGCTTCTTTTTTGGCGCGGCCCCAACCCTTGATCTGGCGCTCGGTGGCGATCGCCGGCATGGCCTCCGGAAAGGCGAAGGCCCAAACAAGAACCACAGGTCTTCGTGAGTAGGTGAAGGCCTTCTTATCGACGCCGGCGTTGTGCTGGGACACGCGGAAGTCGACGTTTTCTCCCCGGTGCGTGCCTGTGTAGTAGAGGCCGTCCGAGCATCGGACGATGTAGATCCAGGTCGTCAGATCGTACATGCGCGCACCACCCGCCCGTGCGACGCCCCATGCTTCGACAGGCTCAGCATGAGGCGAATGATAGGTCGGTGAAAATCCAACCCTCCAACCGATAAATCCACCTCATGCTGAGCTTGTCGAAGCGTGAGAGCGCCGAACTCTCCTCACAGCAACGCCCCTCACTGCCCCGCGATCTTCACCTGCGTCCGCCCACCCGCCGACCGGGCGTACAAATTCGGTCGGTACATGTCCCTCAACTCCGTCCCGGGCAGGTAGAAGTCCCCCGGGGTCACGGCCCTGGCCACATAGGCTACCTGGAAGTGGCCATTGCTCGCCACCGGCAGCGCCGCGACATAGCGGTCGTCGCGGGATTCCTGGGCGCTGGGGGAGTCCAGCTTGCCGAGGAATTTGTATGGACCGGAGGCGCTCTTCGGATCGGCGTTTTCGGCGTCATCTGGGCCGAGGGCGTTCTCGATCTCGAATCCGGCCGGCAGGGCGTCGTCGATGGCCAGCTGTTCGGTGCGGCCCTGGTGGGAGACGCCGCTGATCAGCACCACGATCCGCTGCCCCTGCTCCACCTTGCCCAGGTCGGCGGAGCCGCCGCCCATGGTCCAGTAGCGCTTGGTCACCGAAACCCCCTGGCTCTCCTCGCCAGGCGAGGCGGTCGGCGTGCCCCGCACCGTCACCGTCCGCCATACCGCGCCACGGCCGGTGTTGGTGAAGTGGGCGGCGGCGAGCAGGCCCACCGACCAGCGGGGAGAGCCCGCCGCGGTCGGCAATCCATAGGCGCCGGCCGCGTTGATCGACACCGGCCCGGAGGCCTTCAGCATGTCGTGCGCCGCCTGTAGCAGACGGGCCTGTTCCTGGGTGTTCAGGCTATCGGGATCGCGCACCGCGCCATCCAGCCGATCCTGCAGCGAGCGGGCAATGCCCACCTCGCCCGCCTCATAGGCATAGGCGATCACGCCGGCCAGGTCGCGCAGCTTGCTCTGGTACCAGTCGGTGGGCTCCTCATAGTCCAGCGCCTTGACCGCCTGCAGCAGGCTGTCGTGCGCCCGGGCCCGGTCGCCCATCAGCGCCAGGCCCGCGCCGACCTGGGCTTTTGCCAGCGGCGAGGCCTCGTTCTTCATCTGCACATCGTGCCACCAGCGCAGCCGGGCCAGATCGCCGTAGCCGTGACCCGCCTTGGCCAGCACATAGAGGGCGTAGGCCGAAGCGCGGCTGCGCATCCGGGTGGTGGCCTCCTTGGACTTGTCCTCATCGGACGCCCACCATTTGGGGTATTCCATCTCGTAGGAGATGGAGGCGAAGCCGTCGGGGCGGGAGATCTGGCGCATGGCGCCCAGCGCCCGGGCCATCGCCTCGTCGGACACCGGCGCGCCCTGGGCCTTGGCCTCCACCAGGAAGTCGGTGGCATAGGCGCCCAGCCAGGCGTCGGCCTGCCCGTCACCCACTCGCCAGAGGCCGAAGGCCCCGTCCAGGGTCTGGCGATCCAGCAGCTTGCCCACCGCGTCGTTGAGGGCGGCGGACGACCGCTTCACCCTCGGATCGCTGGACAGCTCCGCCGCATAGAGCAGCGGATAGGCGGTGGAGACCAGCTGCTCGGTGCAGCCGTAAGGATAGCGGTCCAGCGACAGGGCCACCGCCGAGGGATCGAAGCCCTTGAACGGCGAGTAGCTGACCTGCAGCGTCACGCTGCCAGCCGCCAGTCCGCGCATCAGCTCCGGCGAGGGCGTGAAGGTCTCGCCCGGCTTCTGCAATTCGGTGGTGGTGCGGGTGATCGCGCCCCAGCCCAGCCGGGTCTCGATCGGATAGGACTTCACGGTGGAGAATCCGGGCCCGTCCACATGCAGCGAAATGTTGCTGATCCCGGCAACCCCCGGCGCGGTCAGCGGCGCATGGTCGGCGACACGCTGGCCCAGCGCGAGCTGGTAGAGCTTCTTGAACGGCGACAGGATGCCCCTGTCGGAGAAGACCTGCGCCAGATAGGCGCCGACCTTGCCTTCCAGATTGTGCAACTCCAGCGTCGCCCAGGCCTGGTCGCCGGGGGCCAGGAAGCGCGGCAGGTTCAGGTCGGCCACCACCGCCTGGTGCACGGTCAGCGGCTTGGAGCCGGAGCCCACCGCCTCGTCGGTCCAGGCCACGGCCATGAGCCTGAGTTCGCCATTGAAGTCGGCCGCCGGCAGCTTGATCGTGGTCTTGCCGTCAAAGCCGGTATCGACCACCCCGGACCACAGGGCCACGGTCTTGATCGGCGTCACCGTCAGCCCTTCGCCGCCGAGCTCGTCGCCGCCATAGTTCAGCGCGGCGGGCGCGCCCAGGTTGGGATCGAGCAGGCGGCCATAGTCATCGCGGTAATCCAGCGTCAGCGCCCGCTTGCCGAAATACCATTTGGCCGGATCGGGGCTCTCCCACTTGGTCAGGCGCAAAATGCCCTCGTCCACGGCGGCGATGGTCACATGCGCCTTCTGGCCGAACTTCAGCCCATGCACGGCGACGGGAATGTCCACGGTGGCCTTGGAGTCGATCTTGTCCGGCGTGCCCAGGTCCACCGTCAGCTTGCGGCCCTTGGGGTCGAGCGGGACATAGACCAGGCCCAGCGCCCGGCGCGGCTTGGGCGTCACCGACGGATCGCGCGGCTGGATCACCGTCACCATCACATAGGCGCCGCCGCCCCAGGCGGCCGAGGTCTTCAGGCGGACGGAAGTTCCGTCCTTGGGCACGTTGATGGTCTTGAAGTCGATCAGCCGGTCGGTGGCCACCGCCACCTGGGCTTGGCCGCCATAGGGCGCCTTGATGGCGATGTCGACCGTGTCGCCCTGGCTCCAGGTACGGGTCCCGGCGCTGACGCGGACGAAGTCGGGGGCCTCGGCCTCCTTGGCGGGCGCGCCCCAGCCGGCGGAGAAGCGAACCACGGACTTGGCCCCGGCGGCGTCCACCACCTCCAGCCGATAGTCGCCCCAGCCAAGGCGGCGGTTGATCTTCAGCGATCCCCCCGCGCCGATGGCGCTGGCCCCCTTGGCCACGGCCACGTCATGGCTGGATCGGCGCCACTGCCATTTGCCGTCCTGCTGGTACCAGTCGTAGTTCCAGTTCTCCGAGATCAGGGTCCAGCTGGCGTCAGCCGCGTTAGTCCGCTTGCCGGCCCCATCCACCGCGATCACGTCCAGGCTTACCGGCGCGACCTCGGACGAGCCGCCCACATCGCCCTGGTCGACCTTCACGCCGAAATAGAGCGGCTGGGTGCGGATCTTCAGGGTCGAGCTCTCGCGCACCGGCCGGCCGCCCGGCTCGAACACCGAAGCGGTCAGGGTCGCGGCCAGCGGAACCTTGGTGTCCCCGGCCTGGGCCGGATCCACCGCCAGGGTGGCGCCGCCCGATCCGTCGGTGACGGTCGAGCCCAGATCGACCACCTTCTCGTCGAAGGGGGTGACCGCGTCGCCCCACTGATAATCCTTGTACTGCGGGAAGGGGTTGGGGTCGGCGCGCAGCCGCACCTCGCCCTGCGTCTGCAGGCCCGCGCCGGGCGCCCCATAGAGGAAGCGCGCGTTCACCGGCACCCGGCGCACGACGCCCGCCGTCACCGGCTGCTGGTCGTTGGCGGTCAGCGTCACCGCCAGCCGCTGGGGCACGAAGTCCTCCACCGAGAAGCTCATGTCGCCCACGGCGTCGTCGATGCCGTCGATCATCACGTCGGCGGTCCAGCGCCCGCGCGGGGCGGTCTTGGGCAGCACGATGTCCTGGCTCACCACGCCCACGCCGGCATGGTCGAAGGCGATCTTCTGGAATTCGACGCCGGAGGGCCGCTTGATCACCAGCGTCCCCTTGCGGTTGGTCACCGCATGCGCCTCGCGGTCCCGCACCATGGCCACCAGGTGCACCGTCTCGCCAGGCCGATAGATGCCCCGGTCGGCATAGACATAGGCGTCCACGTCGGTCTTCACGGTGCGTCCGGCTGTGGCGCTGGGCGCATCGGCGCTGGTGGCGCCGCTGCGGCCTCCCGTGCCCTGGTTGGACAGGTCCACCGGCGAGCGGTCCAGGTCCAGCACCGCCAGGTCGCCCTGCGGCCCATAGGCCATCACCATCTTCGCCGCCTGCGAGCCCTCGCCCTTCAGCAGCGGGCGCAGGAACCGCACCCGGCCGTTGGCGTCCGAGTTGGCCGAGGCCAGGTCCTCGCCATTCTTGGCCACCAGGGCCACGCGCACGCCGCCCATGGTCTGGGCGGACTTCAGCGCCCGCACCACCACGTCCAGCGCCTCGGAGCCGTCATAGGCGGTCAGGCCCATGTCGGTGAACATGATCCAGCGCCGCGCCTGGGCGGGCGGGTTGGTGTCGGCGTTGGAGCCGTCCTCCTTCTTCAGGTCGCGGCCGCCCGAGGCGTCTCTGGCCTTGATCACATAGCCGCCCGGCTTCATCTCCTTCAGCACCGCGCCCAGGGGGAAGACGGTGGTGGTCTTCTGGCCGGCGATGCCCTTGACCTGCACGTCGCCCTTCCAGACCACCTTGCCCTCGTCGTCCGGGCTGTCGTCGCCATAGTCGCTGGCGTAGTCGCCCTCGGCCGTCGGATCTGGGGCGCTGATCGACTTGCGCACCAGGTTGCGGTCCGGCACCCGCCAGACCTCCACCGCCAGCTTGGAGACATTGATGGTGTCGATGCCGACCCCGTCGCTCTCCTCACGCGGCAGGATCACGCCCTCGCCCGCAAACCCAACGTACGGAGGCTTTTCCCCAAACGTGAAGTCGACGTCGGCGTTGGAGGCCAGGGTCTCGCCGCCCCGGGCCGGCAGGCCCTTAAGCAGGGTCACCCGGTGGTCCACCAGCCCCAGGCCGCCCACGCACAATGTGTCGCCCTTGACCGTCACCGCCGCCGGGTGGCCCAGGTCGGGGGAGACCAGCACGAAGTCGGAATAGGTCTTGGACGCGTCCAGTGGCCGGGTCATGCGGATACAGGCCGCCGCGTCCGGGTGCGAGGTGTCGGTGTTGGAGGTCCAGACCGCGAAACCCGCCGGCTTGGGCGGCGCCAGGCGCGGGGCGTTGGCCGAGCGCGGCTTGCCGAAGAAGGGCCAGCTCATGCCCTGGTCGGCCTGGGCCAGATTGCCGCTCGCGGAGGGGGCGAACCAGCCCTTCGCATCAGCCAGGCGCATGGTCGCGGCCCCGCCGGCAAAGCAAAGCACCCCGACCCCAACGGCCGCGGCGATCACCATCCTGCGGTCCATGACCGTCTCTCCCCACCCCGCCGCAACAGCGGTCAGGAGCGGGGATGGAAGCTTAAGGGCGGGGCGCGGTCAATTGGGCGAACGGGGGTCGCAGAAAGATGGTTTAGGTGTGCTTTTACGGTACGTTGCGGTGCGGAAGGCCACGCGCGAGGGTCTCTCAACCGTTAGGCGCGATTTGCTCAAACGCTCCAACCTCACACTGCCCCGAATAACTGGCGCTGAACGGCTTGGCCGCCCGGTCTCCGACGTAACCGGCCGTCGTCCGGCGATAGGCGCCCGTGTGGCGATCGATCGAGAGGTGGTCGTCATGAACGAACGGCCCGGCGGTGCCGAGCACGATCTCGCCGTCCTTCATCTCCCGCATATTGCAGGCCGGTTCCCCAGGCGAGCAGTCGAACGCCAACCTGTCGGGGTCGGCTCGCGTCAGGGGCATGCAATAGGCGCGGTCGCACAGGGTCCCTGTGGTCAGATCGACGGAGAATTCGGTGGTGAAGGCCGCCGTCCGGCCGGTGAGCCGGTCGTTGAACCCGCCGTGGCAGGACAGGTTGAACCTGGCGGGCGCCTCGGCATGGGCCGCAGCCGCGCCGCAAGCCAGGGCGGCGGTCACGGCGATGGTCTGGCAGGCCAGTCTGATCCGGCGTGTCGTCATCGTGTCCTCCTCGATCCGCCTGTCCTAACGTCTACAGTAATTCGCCTGAGCCGGCTTGGTTATTGACAATTCAACCTGAGCGGTAAGAGTCGCGGCTCCCGGGGGGGCGACAAGCGATGATATCCGACAACTCGGCGTTTGCCTTGCCGCATCGACGGCCGACCTTCCTGCTGAATACGCCTTGCCTGGTCAGCCACTACTGCCTCAGGCCCAAGCGGGACAACGATCCGGTCCACAGGAATGAGGACGCGCCCGAGAGGCTGGATGCGGACAGCCGGTTCGGCGCCAACATCGTCGATCCGATCAACAATTATCTGCAAGCCGTCGCCGCCAAGGTTCGCGGTGACGCGCCCCGCTTCACCACGGAGCCGGCGCAGAACACTCCACGCCGATCTCGCAAGAAGATCGTCCATGCCTCCTCGACCCTTGGCTGGCGGCTGCCGGTATTGGAACTGGGCGGCTTGGTGGATGTGGATATCACCGTCGATATTCACACCGAGTATTCCACCATCTGTATCCACGCTTTTCCGCGTGTGACGGCGAGCTGGAAGGGCGCGCCCTACTGTCCGGACGACAGGCCGCTGGCCGACATGCTGTGCTGGTTGACGGAGGCCCACGGCGCGGACGTCGCCAATGACGACGTGGGGGATCGCGTCATCAAGGAGTTTTACGAGGTCTTCTGGGAGCGGCTGTTCAAGATTTTCGATCCGCCGGACCACCCGAACGCCGGGCTTGGCGCCGACTGCTTTGCCATGTTCCGGGGCGTGGTTATCCGCAACACCTCCGTCGAGTCCCAACTTCAGCTCAGCGCGCCGGATGACCGGCATGACAAGGATTGGAGCCCCCTCTATGGGCCAAAGCTCGTCAAGGAGACCTATGAAGAGGGCGGGACGCCTCGGGACATGACCAAGCCGAATGAGGTCCAGAAGGACCTCATCGCGTTCGCCAATCGCAAGTCCAGGTTCTTCACGCGCCTGTTGCACTTTCGCCAAGGCGTCAGCTGGATCGACGACTATCTGGGCGGAAACGCCATTCTGTGCGCGCCGCTGGACGGGCTGGCGCTTTACGGTTCGACCATGGGCGCGGAGCGGCTGGACAGGGAGGGCGACGAGACCAATCTGGTCCGATACTTCATCATCTACGGCGGCCCCTCGCGTAACCAGCTGGGACGGCTTGTGCGGCGGCTGCACACGGCGGGCGAATGCCGCATCGCCGCCCTGTTCGACTTCGACATCATTCGCGACGCGGGCAGGCGCTTGCGGGATCTGGATATGGACAGCAGCGTCGAGGCCCACCCGGACGAGCAGACCCTGACCAATTGGAGCGCGACCCTCACCAGCGCCGCGAGGGCGGGCCGTGGCGGCCTGATGAACCGCCAGTCTCAAGCGGAACATTACGGCGCCGTTCTAAGCCAACGGGTCGCGGAGCTGAGGCTAACCCGTATCGTGGGATGGCAGACCTACGCGGAGTTTATCACCCGCCAGGTCGGTCCCAATCTGGCTACGATCGACCGTATCGGGCGGCGGTTTCGCGACCTCGACAGCCGGCTGCGGCGGCGGTCAAACGAGCAGCTGGCCGGGCAATTTCAGGAACTGGCCAAAAAAATTAGCACCACCAACGACGCCATCGCGGGCGGCAATAAGCGCATCGAACAGTTCAACCTCACGGCTCAGATCGTCGGCGCCGGGCTGTTGGCTTGCGCGCTCAACGAGTTGATGGGCCCATTCGTCGAGGCCCTGGCGCACCGGTACAACGTCGACCTGGGGAAGCTGTCGGAAGTCCAATACGCCTCGATCACCCTCTCCGCCGCCGGGCTGGTCGCCGGGTTGACAATATTTATTGCGTCGTTGGTGATCCAGCGTGGAACGGCCCTGTTGGCGCGACTGACGGGGCGCTGATTTCGAGACAGGGTCTCGCCGACGGGCGACCTCCAGGGTCGTTTTCGTTCGGCGAGCGCAAGATTTTGCTTGACATCGACCCCGAAAATGTTCTCTATTTGTTCACATGCCGCTCAACCTCAAACACCTCCTTCTCTTCGTCCTCTTGTTCGTGAGCGCCTGTGCGCCGCGCGCGTCCGTCGCCGTGGCGCCGGTCGTGGCCGGGCCGGTTGCGGCGGCGGCTGGCTTTGCGCGGTTTCATCTCGGCGGGCTTGAGGTCACGGTGCTGCGAGACGGCGGCTTTGTCACGCCCAATGACGGCGGCGATTTCGGCTCCCAGGTCGGGCCGGCGGCGGTGGGCAGGCTGCTGCGGGCTGCTGGCGCGCCGAGCGACCGGATCAGCCTCAGCGTCGACGCCCTGCTGGTCCGCATGCCGGGCCATCTGGTGCTGCTCGACACCGGCCTCGGCCCCGCCGACCATGGGGTGCTGCCGTGGAGCTTGGCGCTGGCCGGCGTCACGCCGGACCAGATCACCGACGTGCTGATCACCCACGACCACACCGACCATGTCGGCGGCCTGGTCACGGCGGACGGCAAGCCGGCCTTCCCGAGCGCCGTGATCCACATCTCCGCGCGCGAATGGCCGGGCATGCAAAAGGACGTCTCGACCAAGGCCATCGCGGCGGCGGTGGCCACGCAGGTCAAGCCCTTCGATCCCGGCCAGCCCCTGTTGCCGGGCGTGACCGCCATCCCCCTCTACGGTCACACCACCGGCCACGTCGGCTACGAGATCGCCGCCGCCGGCCAGACGCTGGAAGACATCGGCGATACGGCTCACAGCAGCATCGTCAATCTGGCCGAGCCGGCCTGGCGCGGCGGCATGGACGAGGACCCCGCCGCCGGCGCCGCGACCCGGACCCATGAACTCGCCCGCCTCGCCGCCGCTCACGAACTGATCTTCTCGCCCCACTTCCCCTGGCCCGGCGTTGGCCGGCTCGAGGCCAAGGGGGACGGCTATATGTGGAAGCCGGGGCCGAGCGGATAAGCCTTCGTTCCGGGCTAGATGGGCGCAATCCCCCTTAAATCCGCATGCTGAGCCTGTTTTCGAGGTCAGGCCTTGGTCAAGGACCGCTACGCGGCCGCGAAGCGGCGGCCCGTTCGGGCCGTCCTTGACGAAGTCCTGGCCTCGAAAGACCATTCCATCATGCGGTTTGCGGCCGGTCTGATCACAGGGGTTGGCGATCTGACGGGCATCGTGCCAGCTTCGCATTGAACGCGAGGAGCCCGGCCATGATCGCAGCCATTCTATTGAGCGCCGCGCTGGGCGCCACGGTTCCTCAAGCCATCCCGGACAACCGCGCCCGCTTCGACCTTGTCTGCTCGGGCCAGGCCCGCACTCTTGCCGGCCCGAAAATCCCCGACGACTGGTCGCGGACCTTCTCGGTGGACCTGGTCGCGGGCCGCTGGTGCGACCGGTCCGAAGGCTGCGACCACATCCGCGACGTCGCCGGCATCCAGGGTGATGTCATCGTCCTGGAGCGCATCTCCAGCAACAACCGCCTGACCGACCTGGAAGTCACCCGCTCCACCGGCGCGGTGGTCATGGCCTTCGACCTCGGTCGCGCCGCCTATCTGATGAAGGGCGACTGCCGCACTGGTCCCTTCGAACCCATTGATCCAGCCACGCCGGAGCCTGGGGATTAGGAACTCCGTGTTCAGGTCAACCTAAATTCCGCTCATCCCGGCGAATGCCGGGACCCAGATCATAAGGAGCGGGGCTCTCAGCACTGGCTTCGGGATGGCCAACTTAGACCGGCGCTATGTCATCTGGGTCCCGGCATTCGCCGGGATGAGCGGATATTTGCGGACAGAACGAATCTAATCTGAACTCAAGCCGCATCCGGCCGCGTCGCCCTCATCCCCTCGGTCCGAGCCCGCACCTCCGGCGAAGCCAGGCAGGTCGCCACGGCCTCGTAACCCGGGGCCCCTGGCCACGCCGCCACCCGCATCGGCGGGCTGTGGTTGGCGGGGCAGAGGATGATGGCCTCATCCTCGCCCACCGCGCTCAGGTCCAGAATGGCGCTGGAGCGGGTCATCAGGAACAGCGGCCGCGCGCCCTGCCCGCGCCGGCGCAGCCAAGCGATAACAGCCTCCTGCGTCGCCTGATCCAGTCCCTGCTCGACCATGTCGACCACCAGGGCCTTCGGCCCCTCGGCCTCGACGCCGGCCACCAAGGCGGTGAGGGCGTCCGACATCATCGCGCCCTCCTCGCCCAGCCAGGCCAGGGTCTCATCCACCCGCGCCGTCAGCGCCGCGTCGGCCGCCAGCCGCGCCCCCGCCGCCGCCCCGTCGTCCTCAAGCCGCTCCAGGCCTAGGAAGACCGCGCCGGGCAGGGTCTCGGCGATCTTCCGCGCCAGCCGCGTCTTGCCCGAGCCGAGCGGCCCGATGATGTAGGTCAGGGCCCGCAGGTCCCGCAGTTCGAACCGCTCCCCGCCCCAGGGCCAGGGCAGGTCGAAGGCGGCGCGGACCTCCATCGCCGGCGCCGCCAGCCGGGTCAACTCGGCGAGCGCCGGTGTCTGGCCCTGCGCCAATCCGGTCCGCAGCCGCCGCACCTTCTCCACCGTCTCGGCCAGGCCGCGGGCGCGATCCTCCAGGCTGGCCTGATGCGCCGCCAACGCCGGCGCCAGGCCCTGCGCGTCGCCGGCCAGCACCCGGGCGGTCTGGGCCAGGCTGAGCCCCAGAGCGCGCAGGGCGGCGACCTCGGCCGCGCGGGCCATCTCCGCCTGCCCATAGGCCCGCCACCCGGCCTCCGTACGCACCGGCGCCACCAGTCCGCGCTGTTCGTAAAGCCGCAGGGCCTTGGCCGAAACGCCGAGCCGGCGGGCGGCTTCGGCGGGGTTCAGATATGCGATGGATGGGCTCACGACTCACCTCCTCAAGGGCTGATCGCACCCCTATCGGACCCACCCCTGGGGCCGGGTCAATAGGCATTTTCGGGCGAGAGTCGCCGAGGTTCTCAGCGCTTCGGCAGCCCATGCTCCACCAGCGCGCCGCCGGTATAGGCGCTGTCCTCGGTCACCTCCCGCCCCACGAAAGCCGGCGGTGTGAAGGCGGCCAGGGCCTCGGCGGTGTCGAACTCGGCCTCGGCCATGATCAGGCCTGCCAGCGGGTCCTCAAACACATCGATGGCCATGATGACGCCGCCCGCCGTTTCGAAGTGGTGGCGGGTCTTTTTGATGATCCGCCCCGGCAGGCCGGACAGCAGGGCGAACTCCTCCGGCGCCAGGTAGATGGAGGTCAGCAGCCGCGTAAAGGCGTCCACGTCCGCCTTCCGGCCCAGCCGCCGCTGTGTCGGGCCGCTGTCCAGCGGGACCGCCTCGCGCAGCCGCAGCCGCGTGCCGGTGACATAGAGGTCGGTGATCGCCTCCGCCGTGCCGTTAAGCCCCTCGGGCAGCGCATCGCAGAGCCAGCGCCGCTCGCGCTCCACCCAGGCGTACTTCAGCTTCGGCCACCCCAGGGCGGCGGCGGTGGCGGCGTCGATGCCGATATCAGAATCCATGCGGCGTCTCCGAAGGTCGCCATTTGGAGCGGCGTGACAGCAGAGCTAGTCTGCACCCCACAGCGCACGCGGCAAGCGCCGGTACAGGAGAAGTCCGATGAGCTTTGACGCCGCGGCGGTGTTTCGCGCGGGCCTGGCGCTGGTCGTCGGTATTCTCACGGGAACTGTACTCGCTGTCCTCTGCGTGGATGGTCCAGCGGACGCCGTGACTCACACCGCGCAACTGCTCTCCGCGATCGTCGGTGGCCTTTCAGCCAAGGCCCCCGGCGCGGTCGTGCCGATGGCGCGCGTGCTCATCGAAGCTGAGTGGCGGGTCGGTTTGATCTATTCCGCCATCGTTGGAGTCGTGGCCGCGCCAATCTGGTACGGCATGGCACGCGGAGGCCTGAACCGGCTTCGCCACGGCGTCGTACTCGGCCTCATACTCGGCGCCTTGGCCGGGGGACAGGTGTTCTACAAGGCCGCTGACGGCCTGTCCGTGGCTCTTCTCGAGGAGGCCGCGATCTTCAGCCTGGTCGGCGCGGCGTCCGGCGCCGTGACCTGGGCCGTAGGGCGCCCTCGGCGGGTGAGGCTCGCCTAGCCTGGCGATCGGATAGAGACCGGGCTGCTCGCCAAGTCTTCTGTTACTAAATTACAATTCGACTCTGGCGGCGGCGCCCGCCCGTGCTATCCCTCCCGCCGCATGAATTCGATCCTGCTCAACCCGGCCAGCCTCTGGGCGCTCGTGGCCATAGCCTCCGGCGCTGGCGCCGCCACCCTGGTGGGCGGTTCGCTGGCGCTCCGGTTCCGATCGGTAATCAATCTGTCGCTGGGCTTCAGCGCCGGCGCGGTCATAGGCGTGGCCCTGTTCGACCTCTTTCCGGAAGCCGTTCGCCTGGGCCAACCGGGGCGTCCATTGAGCGATCTTACGCTCGCCATCGCGGCGAGCCTGGGGGGCATGCTGCTCTACCTGCTCCTCGACCGCACCGTGCTTAAGGCCCCCACCGATGCGAGCGCCGACGCTGGCGGAAGACGCGGCCACCTCGGCGCCGCCAGCCTCACCCTGCACAGTCTGATGGACGGCCTGGGCATCGGCCTGGCCTTCCAGGTCTCCAACGCCATCGGCCTGACCGTCGCTTTCGCGGTGCTGGCCCACGATCTTGTCGATGGGGTCAACACCGTGATCTTCAGCCTGGCCGGCGGGGCCAGCCGGCCCGCGGCCCGGCGCTGGCTGGCTGCGGACGCCCTCGCGCCCTTGGCCGGGATCGCCATCTCCCGCCTGGTGAGCGTCCCGCAAAGCAGCCTCGCCGTGCTGCTCGCCCTGTTCTCCGGCTTCTTCCTCTATATCGGCGTGCGCGAACTGTTCGGCCGGGGCCGCGTCCTGACCCCGCGTATCGCGGCGGCCAGCGGGGCGGGCCTCGCGGCGATCTGGCTGGTGGTGCGGCTGGCCGCCGGCTAACGCCCGACGGGTTACGCTTGGGTCGGCACGACCGCGATCAGTTCGATCTCCACCAGCATCTCGGGGTCGAGGAACGGTTTGACGTGCACCAGGCTCATGGCCGGGCGGATGTCGCCGAACACCTCGCCGTGGGCGCGGCCCGCCTCCTGCCAATGGCCGATGTCGGTGAGGTAGAGCCGGGTCTGCACCACGTCCGCATAGCTCGCGCCGGCCTGCTCGAGCACCCCGCCCAGCTTTTCCAGAATAGCCCGAGCCTGCCGGTAGGGATCGCCGACCCCGACCACCTTGCCCTGCGCATCCGTCGCCGCGGTGGCGGAGATGAACACCAGGCCGTTCGCGACCACGGCCCTGGAATAGCCCAGGGTCTGTTCCCAGGATGAGCCGGATGAAATCCGTTGCATGGCCATGTCCTCCGCGCCTTGCCCGCGACGAGCGTTCGAGGCTGAATTGGCGTAGCGTCCGCGTCATGTCGAGCCCTTAAACTCGGACGACGATGGCCAATCCCGGAGACCAGATCATGAGCGACCCCCAACAGTTCGAAAGCCAGGCCCTGCGCGGGGCGGTGTTCAAGGACTGCGCCCTGACCGGCGCCCGCTTCGACGACGTCGATCTCTCCGGCGCGACCTTCTCCGACGTCAGCTTCAAGGGCGCCGGCCTGTCGAACGTCAGCCTGGTCGGCGTCACCATCGAAAAGGCCGACATCGAGGGATTGACCATCTTCGGCCACGACATCCGCGCCCTGATCCAGGCGGAGATCGCGCGGCGCAAGGAGGGGTGAGGGCCAGATTGCCGACCAAGCGCGCGACGGAGCCTTGCCGAGCCAGCGTTTCATTGACCACACAGCCGCGCTCAGCCGGGGCCATCAGGAGTTTCATCATGCGTCTTGTCCTCGCCGCCGCCCTTGTCCTGCTCGCCCTTCCCGCCGCCGTCCTGGCTCAGGATGCGCCGCCGGCGCAGAGCCCCGCCCCGCCGCCCGCCGCACCACGGGCTGGCGGCGGTCACGCCACCCCCGCGGTCCGGGCCGCCCGCCGCGCCGCCCGCGAAGCCTGCGCCGCGGACATCGTCAAACTCTGTCCCGACGCCGCCGGCGACCGGGCGAAGGTGTTCCAATGCATGCGTGGGCGCCGGAACGAGGTGTCCGCCGCCTGCCGCGACGCGCTCGGCAGCCTGATGGCCGCCCGCGCCGACCAATAGGGCGCGCACCCCGGCGGAATCGGCTAGACTCCGCGGGGTCATGCCGATCCATCGCCTTCCGCCCGAGACCGTCAACCGCATCGCCGCCGGCGAGGTGGTCGAGCGGCCGGCCAGCGCCATCAAGGAGCTGGTGGAGAATGCCCTCGACGCCGGCGCCCTGCAGGTGGACATCCAGGCGGAGGAGGGCGGCCTGGTCCGCATCCTGGTGGCAGACGACGGTCACGGCATGGGCCGTGATGAGCTGGCCTTGGCGCTGGAGCGGCACGCCACCTCCAAGCTGGTCCCCAACGCCAACGGCGATTACGACCTGCTGCACATCGGCACGCTGGGGTTCCGGGGCGAGGCCCTGCCGTCGATCGGATCGGTGGCGCGGCTGACGCTCACCTCGCGGGCCAAGGGCTTGGCCGACGCCTATTCGCTCACCGTGGAAGGCGGCGCCATGGGCGAGCCCGCGCCGGCCGCCTTCGCCGGCGCGCACGGGGCGCGGGTCGAGGTGCGCGACCTCTTCTTCGCCACCCCCGCCCGGCTCAAGTTCATGAAAAGCGCCCGCGCCGAGGCCATGGCCATCGCCGAGGAGGTCAAGCGCCAGGCCATGGCGCATGAGGCCACCGGCTTCAGCCTCGACCTCGACGGCCGCCGCGTGCTGCGCCTGCCGCCCGAACGGCCGGGGCCGGAGGGGCGGCTGAAGCGGCTGGCGGCCATCCTCGGCGCCGAGTTCGAGGATAACGCCCTGCTGATCGATCAGCAGCGAGAGAGCGTCGCCCTCACCGGCTATGCGGGCCTTCCAACCTATTCGCGGGGCAACGCCGGCCATCAGTATCTGTTCGTCAACGGCCGCCCCGTGCGCGACCGGCTGCTGCAAGGCGCCCTGCGCGCCGCCTATGCCGACTTCCTGGCCCGGGACCGGCACCCGACCGCGGCCCTGTTCGTCACCCTGCCGCCCGACATGGTCGACGTGAACGTCCACCCGGCCAAGGCGGAGGTGCGGTTCCGCGATCCGGCCCTGGTGCGCGGCCTGATCGTCGGCGCCCTGCGCCATGCCCTGGCCGGCGCCGGCCACCGCGCCTCCACCACGGTCGCGGCAGCCGCGCTGGATGGCTTCCGGGCGCAAGGGATGCCGCCGCAATCTTACGCCGCCGCCAATGCGCGCGGCTTCTCCGCCTGGGGTGCGGGCGGCTGGTCGCCGCAGCAGGCGCAACAGCTGCCGGGGGTGCAGGACATCTCAGCCCGGTTCGAGCGGGACGACTATGCGCTGTCCGATCTGGCCACGGCGGTCGGCGCGGCTGCGACGGCCGAAGTCATCGACCTCACCGACTACCCTCTGGGCGCCGCGCGGGCCCAGGTGCACGAGACCTATATCGTCGCCCAGACCCGCGACGGCGTGGTCATCGTCGATCAGCACGCCGCGCACGAGCGGTTGGTCTATGAGCGGATGAAGGCGGAGATGGATCGGGGCGGCGTCGCCCGTCAGGTCCTGCTGCTGCCCGAGGTGGTCGACCTGGACCCGGCGGAGGCCGAACGGGTCGTGGAACGGGCCGATGAGTTGGCCGCCCTGGGCCTGATCATCGAGCCCTTCGGCCCTGGCGCCATTCTCGTGCGCGAAACCCCCGCCCTGCTCGGCGAGACCGACGCCGCCGGCCTGATCCGCGACATCGCCGACGACCTGGCCGAGAACGGCGCGCCGCTGGCCCTGGGCGAGCGGCTGCAGGCGGTCTGCTCCACCATGGCCTGCCACGGCTCGGTGCGCGCGGGGCGCAGGCTGACGGCGGCGGAGATGAACGCCCTGCTCCGCGAAATGGAAGTCACCCCCCACTCCGGCCAATGCAACCACGGCCGCCCGACCTATGTGGAGCTGAAGCTGGCGGACATCGAGAAGCTGTTCGGGCGGCGGTAGGGGCCCGTGCGTGCTTCGACGCAGCCGCGGTCGCGGCTGGCTCAGCATGACGTCTATATTGGACCCAACATAGAACGTCATCCTGAGCCGCGCCCATTAGGCGCGTGTCGAAGGACGCACCAACGCGATCCCAGGTTCGTCCCTAAAACAGCCCGTAGACCGCCTCGACCACTTCGCCGGTATAGGTATCGACCAAAAGGGCGTCGGGACCCGAGCGGACCCATTCGTAGCCATAGGGCGGCACGGGCAGGTCGTAGTCCTCGTAGTCGTCGATCCAGTAGTCCTGGGTGAACCAGCCGGTCGGCAGGAACATCCCATAGGCCCAGCGCTGGTAATAGAAGCCGGGCTGGTCATGCCAGCCGCGCGAGCCGCGCCAGTCGTAGCGCTGGTGGGCGCGAACCGAGCGCGGGAAGTGTTGCGGATCGTAGCGCGGCCGGTCGCTGCCGGGAGCGGAGCCCGGCGCGCCGAAGCCGGGCCGGCCCTGGTGAATCACCGCCTGCACCGCCGCTGCAACGCCGCCTTCCGGATGGGGCGTGTCGTTACGGCCTGAAGGCACATAGGCGTGAGGTCCGGCCGACCCGCCGCCCGCGCCGGCTCCGGCCGGAGGGCCGCTCGGGGCGCCGTGGCCGCCCGAACCGCCCGCGCCTGCTCCATGACCGCCAGCGCCGCCGCCGTGGCTGCCGCCGGATCCGCCCGCGTGCGAGCCGCCGGCAGAACCACCGCCATGCGAGCCACCAGATGGCGGTGTGCCGGTATGCGGCGGATCGGCCAGAGCGGCCGTTCCGGTCATCAGGGAAAGCGCCGCCGCGGCGGCCATCAGACGTTTCATCGAAGTCCACTCCTCTGGAGCGGGCGTGACGCGCCGTGAGCTGTATCGAAGGCTAGGCGCGCAATGTCCGCACGGTATGGCTCAGCTCAAGCTCAGCCATACCACGCCGCCAGAGGTGCGCCTATCAGCCCCTGGCTCCTCAGTTTCGGGCGAAGGCCGCCATGTCCCGGGCCGTATCTCGGCTGATGTCGGGGCAGCAGATGGCGAAGATCTCGGTGCCGTGGATGGAGCCCATCACCTGCCGGCCACGGGCTTGAACGCCATTGGCGATCAGCAGCCGATAGAACTCCAGCCCCTCGTCGCGCAGCGGATCGCACTCGTTGACGCTGATCACCGTGGGCGGGAAGCCCTTGACGTCGGCGGGGCCGGCGAAGCTCGGCCAGGCGATCGGGTTCTTGGCGTTGAACGCCTCCATCCCATAGGCCATGGCGCCGCGATTGGAGTGCAGGTCGAGCAGGATGCCGTTGTTCTCGGTGCTGGAGGGGTAACGCGCGTCCGGCCAGGCGCCGGCGATATAGGGGCAGAGGGCGTAGAGGCCCTTGATGATCCCCTGCTCGCCGTTCTTGGTCAGCTGCAAGCCCAGGCCCAGCACCAGGTTGCCGCCGCCGCTCTCGCCCGCGACCACGATCCGGTCCGGATCGATGTTCAGCTTGGCCGCATTGGCCTTCACCCACTTCAGGCCGGAGACGCAGTCGTTCAGGCCGGCTGGGAAGGGCGCGACTTCCGGCGCGGACGAAGCGATCAAACAGTTGCGAAAGTCCACCATGGCCACCGCCACGCCCTGGGCGGCGATGATGCGGCCCCAGGAGCGGTACATGCCGTCGAAGGCCGACGAGGTCATCATGCCGCCGCCGTGGATGTAATAGACGCAAGGCAAGATCTCGGTCGTATCCGGGCGGATGTACTGGATCTTGATGGTGTTGCCGTCTGGGGAGGAGACAAAGGTCTCGGTGGTGGTCTTCAGGCCGGTCGATGGCGCCACCTGTTCGTTGTCCACCATGTCCATGAACACCTTGCCGGCCGCCGCGCGCTCCAGCGCTTCGGGGGTCTGGGTCTCGGCGATCTGAGTCTCGCGATCCTTGACGTCGCTGGCCGGCGGCATCTCCGGGAAGGCGCCGAAGATCGCCTTGATGCGAGGGTCGATGCGGCGGTCGTCGGCGAGCTTCGAGGCCATGTGCGTTTCCCGTGTCCCTATAAGGATTTTCATCCTCCTTATCGGCGATCCGTGCGGGTGGGAATAGGGGCGGGGATTGGGCTAGACTGACGGCCATGCAGACCGGACAGCCCAGCCGCACCGCCCTCTCCGCCGCCGCCCACCGGGCCGCCCATCAGGTGGCGGAGGGTGGGCGCATCTTCTCCGACCCGCTGGCTCTGCGGATTCTGGGGTCACGGGCCGACGCCATCGTCGCCCAGATGACCGCCGACCCGTCGCGGCGCGGCATGCGGCTGTTCATCGCCGCCCGCACCCGCTTCGCCGAGGACGCCCTGGCCGCTGCCGTGGTGCGGGGCGTGCGCCAGTTGGTGGTGCTGGGCGCGGGCCTCGACACCTTCGCCTACCGCAATCCGCACGAGGACACGGGCCTGGCGGTGTTCGAGATCGACCACCCGGCGACGCAAGCCTGGAAGCGGGCGCGGTTGGCGGAAGCGGGCGTCACGCCCCCCGCCAGCCTGACCTACACCCCGGTGGATTTCGAACGCTCGACCTTGGCCGAGGGCCTGACCGCAGCCGGCTTCGATCCCGGTCGGCCCAGCTTCTTTACCTGGGCCGGCGTGGTGCCTTACCTGACCCGCGAGGCGGTGCTGGCCACCCTGGCCTTCATCGGCGCCCTGCCCGGCGGGGCGGAGGTCACCTTCGACTACAGCGATCCGCCCGCGACCCTGCCCCCGGACCTGCGCGCCGCTCAGGCGGAACGGGCCGCGGCCGTGGCGGCGGCGGGCGAGCCCTGGCTCACCACCTTTGCACCGGAAGATCTTGCGGCCGAACTCGCCACGCGCGGCTTCACCGAGATCGAGGACCTGGGCCCACGCGAAATCTCGGAGCGCTATTTCGAGGGCCCGTCGTTGGACCGAACCAAGGGCGGCCATCTGATGCGGGCAAGAGCGGGGTGATCCCCAGTCTGTCGACGTCGCCAATCCAGCCATCCATCACACCCTTCCCCAGGCCTTGTGCCTGGGGCCCATTGGACTCGAACGCGCCGGGACCTCGCGCTGTCGCCGCCGCTTGTGCAGACCTCCAACCCATCGCGCTCAATGGATCCCAGGCACAAGGCCTGGGGAACGGCGCTTTTGCGGTGAGGCGTTCGGAGGACAACGGCCGCGGGATTGGATCGCAATGATACCTCGCGACCGACCAAGCCAATGAAGACCTGATCCTCACCCCCGCCGCAGAAACCACACCCGCGCCGCGCCATACTTGCGTTCGTCCAGCAGCTCGAACCCCGGCGTGACCGGGGCCGGCTCGTCGGCGCCGCGCTCGAGCACCGCCACCGCATCCTCGGCCAGCCAGCCGCCCTCCAGCAGGCCGGCCAGAGCCCTCTCACCCAGGCCCTTGGCATAGGGCGGATCGAGGAAGGCGATGGCGAACGCCGCCCCGTCGCCTGCCGGCTTGGATCCCAGCGCCGTGGCGTCGCGGCGGTGGATGCGGGTCTTGCCGAACAGTTCCCCGCCCAGGGCCTCGACATTCTGCCGGATGACGCCGCGCGCGCCGTCGTCCGTCTCGACGAACAGGGCATAGGCCGCCCCGCGCGACAGGGCTTCGAGCCCCAGCGCGCCGGAGCCGGCGAACAGGTCGATCACCCGCGCCTCCCGCACGCCAGGCGACCAGGCGGCGTGCTCCAGCACGTTGAACACGGCTTCCCGTGTCCGATCAGCCGTCGGCCGCGTGCCCTGCCCCCCAGGCGCGACCAGCGAGCGCCCGCGATATGTGCCGGAAACGATGCGCAAGCCGGCGCTAGCTCCGCCAGCGCAGGACGCCGCCCTCGACCGGGTTCACGAAGGGCCGGCCCTCGCGGCGGCTGGCGATCCATTCGCGCTTGAGCTGCTGGTACCATTTGGCCTGGCGGTCGGCGTCATCGACCCAGAGCAGGGCGGGGTCGTAGACCAGGCCCTGGTTCTGCAGGTTCACCATGCCGGCGTCCTGGCGCAGGAACTTGCGGGCGCCGGAGGCGACGAAGGGTTTCAGCAGGCTGGCGATGGGGTGGTCCCACCACATCATCTGGGTGATGGCGGTAGACTTGTCCGTCGCTGGCGTCAGACAGGTCAGGGACAGCACCTGCCGCTTGCCGATCACGATATGCTCCCAGCGCAGCCCCGGCAGATGGAAGACGATCTCCGTGGACGGCGCGCCGCCCAGGATGCGGTAGGCGTAGCTGTTCTTCGACGGCGGGTGGCGCACCATGGCGAAGCCGGCGTCGCGCGGCTCAAACGTCTTGGCCTTGTCGTGCTGCGAGGCGGCCGAACGCCACCACCAGTTCTGGTGCACATAGGGCCCGTGGGCCGGGTCCATCAGACCGACCACGGTGTGGTCGATATGGGCGTCGAACACCATCCGGTCGATCAGCTTGGGCCCGCCGCCGACCACGCCCGGGAAGATGGGCGGCGCCTCGTCCGGCTGGCCTTCGCCGCGCGAGTCGGACGCCATCCAGATGAAGACCAGGCCCTGGCTCTCGGCCAGGGGATAGCGGCGCACCTTGATGCGGCTGACGTCGATGGCCTGGTCATCGACCATGGACGGAATGGCGGAGCAGGCGCCGTCGGTGCGGAAACGCCAGCCATGGTAGGGGCATTCCACCACCTCGGCCCCGTCCTTCTCCCTCACCAGCCGGCCCGCCGACAGGGGCGCGGCGCGGTGGGGACAGATGTCGCGCAGGGCATAGGCCTCGCCGGCCCTGGTGCGGCCAAGCAGGACCGGCTCGCCGAGGATCTCGTGCCGCTTCTGCTTGCCGGGCTTCAGGTCGCTGGAGAGGGCGGCGAAATACCAGATGTCGCGCAGGAAGCCCTGGCCGAACGCGGTCCGCGGCTGGTCTTTGGTCTCGCTTCTGGGTTTGCTGTCGCCATCGGCCATAGGTGGTTTGTAGCTCAGTCGCCGGGGGCACGGCCAGTGCGTCCTTCGACGCGGCCGCTTCGCGTCCGGCTCAGGATGACGTGGAATTATTCAGCCCACCCAACACGTCATCCTGAGCCGCGCCGCACTATGATCGCGATGGGGTCCGCTCGCGAAAGTGGCGCGCGTCGAAGGACGCACCGCACCTTGCGACCGACTCCGCGCTTCAAGCGTTACCGTATCATGGCCTTCCGCAAGAAACTCCACCCCAAGGTCGATCGCTGGGAGAAGCGGCAGACCAGGGCCGCCCGATTCACCGGCTTCGGCCTGATCCTGATCATGGTCGGCGGCGCGATCGCCCTGGCCAATTGGGCCGTGCCGCCGCAGCATCTGCCGTGGAAGCCGCTGACCCTGGCCCAGCCGGTGGGCGTCGCCACAGCGGTCAAGATCGCGATCACCCCTGCCGGTCCCGACTGCCGCGCCATCCTGACCAAGGGCGGGGTCAGCTATCAGGATGTCCCCGACAAGACCGACGGCTTCTGCGTGGTCCACGACGCGCTGACTCTCACCGGCGGGATGTCGGCCCTGCATCCGATTGGGGCGGTGATGACCTGCCGCGAAGCCTTGGCCTTCTCGGTCTGGGAGAAGCAGGTGGTGCAGCCGGCGGCCACGACGTTGTTGGGCTCTCCAGTGGCTTCCATCACCCACTTCGGCGCCTATTCCTGCCGCCGCCGCTACGGCCGAGCCGACCAGCCGGTGAGCGAGCACGCCCTGGCCAACGCCATCGACGTCGGCGCCTTCACCCTGGCCAACGGCCAGACCGTGACGGTGGAGAAGGACTGGGCCGACCCCGGCCCCAAGGGCCAGTTCCTGCATCAGGTCCGCCAGGGCGCCTGCGGGGTGTTCGAAACCGTGCTCAGCCCCGACTACAACGCCGAGCATCACAACCACCTGCATCTGGACATGGGTGACGGGCCGGTCTGCCATTGAGGGGCCGAAATCCTCTTATGCCCTTCGACGCCGCCTGCGGCGTCGCTCAGGACAGGCCCCGACGAGCTCAGCATGGAGACCTTTGCACGGTTACCGGATCATGATTCCCTGAGTGTCGTTCAGGGAGGGTGTGAAGATGGCGGTTCGCACGACGGGTGAGCTTGGATTTGCGGATGCGGCGTTGGCGGCTCGCCGGTCGAAGGGGTCCGACGACTTGGCGCAGATCGATGGCCTGGTGAACTGGGCTCCGATCGAGGCGCTTTTGAGCGGTCTGGTGAAACCGAAGGCCAAGGGCGAGGCGGCCTATCCTCCGCTGGTGTTGTTCAAGGCGCTGCTTCTGCAGCGGTGGCATGGCTTGTCGGACCCGCAGCTGGAGGCTGCGCTATCGGATCGGCTGTCCTTCCTGCGCTTCTGCGGCCTGTCGCTGGAGGA
>FTKM01000022.1_pt2 | contig 104676 bp, 96 predicted proteins | sample 1658051 | NCBI WGS metagenome assembly FTKM01 (sample SAMEA3914794, study PRJEB12502) | metagenome | biome: forest; material: soil | place: Canada | collected 2011-07-05 | depth 0.1 m | reverse complement strand
CCTTGTGGCGGGGGTCCATTGGGCTGAAGCGGGCGGGATTGGGCTACTAGGTGGCGACGTCCATATTGATCGGCAAACCTTGGCGCTCAATGGGCCCCCGCCACAAGGGCGGGGGGACGGGGTATTTTGGTTGGGACACTGGGGCGGCGCCCCTCAATACGTTCCCATCCGATCTTCCACCGCGTGGCCCAGTTCGGGGATCAGCATGCTGCGCTTGAAGGTGCAGACAACCGTGCCGTCGGCCTTCTTGCCGGTGGTGCGCACGGTGACGATGCCCTGGCCGGGGCGGGAGGCGGAGGCGCGCTTTTCCAGCACCTCGCTCTCGGCATAGAGGGTGTCGCCGGCGAAGACGGGGCTTGTGAACTTGACCTCATCCATCCCCAGGTTGGCGATGGTCTTCTGCGACAGGTCCGACACGCTCATGCCGATCAGTAGCGACAGGGTGTAGGTCGAGACCACTAGGTTCTGGCCGAACTCGGTGGCCCGGCCGTATTCGGCGTCGAAGTGCAGCGGGTGGGTGTTGAGGGTGAGCAGGGTGAAGAGGTGGTTGTCCGCCTCCGTCACCGTCTTGCCGGGGCGGTGCTCATAGACATCGCCGACCTCGAAGTCCTCGAAATGGCGGCCGAAGGTCTCGCGGAAACGCCTGGGGCCAACCTCTTTCCAGCCGTGGACCATGCACTGTTCTCCGAAGCCGTCGGTGGGCAAGTTGCGGCTGTTCTAGCCCCCTGCCCCGGCGTCATCAAATACCGGCTGAAGATTGCCGGCGCGGCCATCCGCGGGCGGGACTGGCGCGTATACCAGCCTCTCGAGGCTGGTTGAGGATGACGGCGTGACGACCTTGCTGTGGTTCAGCCGCGACCTGCGGCTGGCGGACAATCCCGCCCTGGCCGCCGCGATCGTGCGTGGGCGGCCGATCCTGCCGGTCTTCATCCTGGACGACGAGGAGGCCGGTGAGCGTGCGCCCGGCGGGGCGTCGCGGTGGTGGCTGCACGGGTCTCTGGAGGCCCTGCGGGCCGACCTGAAGGCGCGAGGGTCGAACCTGATCCTGCGGCGCGGATCGGCGCAGGCGGTGCTCGCCGAGTTGATCGCCGAGACCGGCGCCGACGCCGTCTACTGGAACCGCCGCTACGAGCCCTGGGCCATCGCCCGGACGGAGCCGCTGAAGGCCGCCCTGACCGCGCGGGGGATAGAGGCGCGAAGCTTCAACGCCGCCCTGCTGCGGGAGCCCTGGACGATCAAGACCCAGACCGGCGGACCCTATCGGGTGTTTACGCCCTTCTGGCGGGCGCTGAGGGCGATAGGGGCCGAGGCGCCGGGCCTGCACGCGCCGGAGCGAATCATCGCGCCGGAGGCGTGGCCGCAGAGCGATCGGCTGGAGGACTGGGCCTTGCAGCCGTCGTCGCCCGACTGGGCCAGCGGGTTTCGTGAGCAATGGACGCCGGGCGAGGCCGGCGCGCAGGCGCGGCTGGCGGCCTTCGCGGCGGAGCAGGTGTTCGACTATACGGGCAAGCGCAACCTGCCCGGCATCGACGGAACCTCGCGCCTGTCGCCGCACCTGCATTTCGGCGAGATCGGCCCGCGCCAGGTCTGGGCCGCCGTGACCGCCGAAGCGATGGTGCAAACCGGCGATCCGTCGCCGGAGGGCGTGGATGTCTTCCTGTCGGAGATCGCCTGGCGGGAATTCTCCTACCATTTGCTGTTCCACAACCCGACCTTGCCGAGCCAGGCGTTGCATCCCGAGTTCGAAGCCATGCCGTGGTCGCATGGCCGCAAGGCGCTACGGGCCTGGCAGCAAGGACGGACCGGCTATCCCATCGTCGATGCGGGTATGCGTGAGCTGTGGACCACGGGCTGGATGCACAACCGAGTGCGGATGATCACAGCCTCCTTCCTGATCAAGCATCTGATGATCGACTGGCGGGTGGGCGAGGCCTGGTTCTGGGACACGCTGGTGGACGCCGACCTGGCCAGCAACTCAGCCAGTTGGCAGTGGGTGGCCGGCTGCGGAGCCGACGCGGCGCCCTACTTCCGCATCTTCAACCCGGTGCTGCAGGGCGAGAAATTCGATTCGGACGGCGCCTATGTGCGCCGGTGGGTTCCGGAGATCGCGGGCTTGCCGAACAAGCTGCTGCACGCGCCCTGGACGGCAAAGCCGCACGAGCTGAGGGCCGCGGGGGTCGAGCTGGGACGGACCTATCCCAGGCCAATGGTCGACCACGCCGCCGCGCGGCAGCGGGCTCTGGCGGCTTATGACGAGATCAAGAAGGGGCGTGATTAGGCGGCCGGATCGACATCGTCGCCGGCCGCCAAATCGATACCCCGATGGTACCACCTCTCGGGCTCGAACCGAGGACCTCTAGATCCACAATCTAGCGCTCTAACCAACTGAGCTAAGGCGGCGCATCGGGAGGGCTCTCTTTAGTCGGCAAGGTCGCGCCAATCAAGGCGGGGCTTGCGGGGGATGCATAAGCGGTCATCCTGATGCGCATGAGCGACATCCGCACCCGCCAGATCAAGGCCAACGGCCTGACCTTTACCCTCGATGAGGCCGGCGAAGGCGATGACGTCGCGCTGCTGCTGCACGGGTTTCCGGAAAGCCGCCGGTCGTGGCGGCGGCAGCTGCCGGCGCTGGCCGCCTTGGGATGGCGGGCGGTGGCGGTGGACATGCGCGGCTATGGGCAGAGCGAGCGCCCCGAGGGCCGCGCCGCCTATGGGCTGGAGCATCTGACCGCCGATGTGGGCGCCCTGTTCGATGGGCTGGGCGCGCGACGCAGGCTGCTGATCGGCCACGACTGGGGCGCGCTGGTGGCCTGGGTCGCGGCGATCGAGCGGGTGCGGCCGCTGGACGGACTGATCGTGATGAATGTCCCCCACCCGGCCGTCTACGCCCGCCACATCCGCCGCTCGCCGGCCCAGTTGCTGAAGTCCTGGTACGTCTTCTTCTTCCAGCTTCCCGGGCTGCCCGAGGCCCTGACCACGGCGCGGGGCGCGGGGCTGGTGGAGCAGGCCTTCACGCGCGGGGTGGCCGACCCGTCGATCTTTTCGGCCGAGGACCTGAAGGTCTATCGTGAGAACGCGCTGGCGCCTGGCGCCATGACGGCGATGATCAACTACTATCGCGCCAATGCGACGACGCTGGGCGGCGCCGACCGGACCCTGACCCGGATGATCGACACGCCGACGCTGATGATCTGGGGCGAGCAGGACGCCTTCCTCGGCGTCGAACTGACCGAGGGCTATGGCCCCTATGTGTCCGACTTCACCTTGAACCGGCTGCCCGGCGTATCCCACTGGGTCCAGCAGGAGGCGGCGGAGGCGGTCAACAGCCGCATGACCGCCTGGATGAAGACCAAGGGCCTGGCCTGACCCCAGCTACGCGGGCAAAGAAAAACCCCGAGGCGTGAACCCCGGGGCTGATCTTCAGACTTGAGGCCTGAGCCTATTCTTCTTGCGGCAGCTGGAACCGGATCGTGAAGATCACGGTAGCCCCGCCGACGGCTTGGCCGTCCACGGTCTTCGGCCGCATCCTGAACTCCTTGGACAACGACACCGAGCTTTCACCGAAGCCGAGGTCCGCGGGGTCTTCCGACACGACGGAACATCCCGTCAGCGACCCGGACACGGTGACCGCGCACTGGATCTTCGCGCTGCCGGCCTTGTTCAGACGCAAGGCCCGCTCTGGATAGAACCGGGTCATATCGTCCGCATCGGGCCTACGCACCCAGTCCGGGTTCGTAATCACCGCGGAGTGAGGCGGTGGCGGCGGCGCCGGAGGCGGCGGCGGAACCGGCCTCGGCACCGGCGTAATCGCCACCGGCGGCGGCGGAATGATGTTCGGCGGCGGCGCGATAGGCGGACGCGGCTGAACCGGCGGCGGCGGCGGCATATTCTTCGGCGGCGGCGGTGGCGGCGGAGGCGGAGGCGGCGGGGGCGGCGGCTTCAAGAGGTTAACCTTGACCGCCTTGTCCGAAAACTCCTCGACCTTGTTGTCGAACTTCGCCTTCCACAGATAGACGCCAATCACCGCATGGAACGCCACGACGATAGTCAAGGCGATCGCACGGCCGCTGCCCGAGCCCTTGAGAGGGCGGTCGGACGTTAGCGGGTCGTAGGTTCGCTCAACGGGTTGCTCTAAGTCAGCCATGCTTCCGGGAACCCTACTTAGACGCTTTGGTGCCGAGCACATCGGTGCCGATGAGCGCGACGCTGTAGAAGCCGTTGTCCTGAAGCTTGTTCATCACACCCATGAAGTCACCGTAGATCGCGTCCTTGTCGCAGCGGATATAAACCCGCTCCTTGGTGGGATCGCGCGTTCCGATCTGGGTCTTGATGTCCGCACCTAAGGTCGCCAGCTCCGTCGGGTTGTCTCCGATGAAGATGGCTCCGCTCTTCTGGATCGAGATCCAGATCGGCTTCGGCGGGTTCGGAGTGGCCGCCGCCACGGCAGGCGGTAGATCGATCTTCACGTTGGAGGCGGTGAGTGGAGCAGCCACCATGAAGATGATGAGCAGAACCAGCATGACGTCCACAAAGGGCGTGACGTTGATTTCCGCGTTCTGCTCGATACCGAACTTACCGCCGTCAGAACCAGAGAGTTTGGCGGCCATAGGGCTTACGCTCCTTTGTCGAGCTGACGCGACAGAGCGTTGATCAGTTCAGCGACAAAGCCTTCCGAACGGTTGCCGTAGTGGGACACCCGGGTCTGGAAGTAGTTGTAGAAGATAACCGCCGGGATGGCGGCGAACAGACCAATGCCGGTGGCGATAAGCGCTTCGGCGATACCCGGAGCGACGACCGCGAGGCTGGTGGTGTGGGTGTTCGTGATGCTGATGAACGAGTTCATGATCCCGTACACCGTACCGAACAGGCCGATGAAGGGGCCGTTCGAACCGACCGACGCGAGGAAGGTCATGCCGCTCGACAGGCGCCGCGAGAGCGAGGCCTGCACCGCCTGAACCGCGGAACCGGCCCGGGCCATGGTGGAGTCCTTGTTCGCGCCGGTGACCGAGAGGCCGGCCTGGCGGGAGATTTCGATTTCGGAGGAAGCCGCGGCGGCCATGTCGGCCATCGGGTTGCCTTCGAATTCCTCGGAGGTGGCGATCCGGTTGATATCCGCGATCGACTTGGCGCCGCGGAAGGCTTCCAGGAACCGGTCAGAGGCGCGGTTGAGAGCGCCAAATTCCAGCGACTTGGTGATCAGCGTGATCCAGGAAAGCACGGAGGCCAGGATCAGGCCGACGATGACGAATTTCACCACCAGCGTCGCGTTGAAGAACAGCGAAACGACGTTCGCGCTGTTCACGTTGCTGGCGGCGGCTGGGGCCGCAGGCGCGCTGGCGTCTGAAGCTGCTGCGGCGGCGGGCGCGGCGTCGGAAGCCGGAGCGGCGTCGGACGCGGCGGGCGCCGCGGCGGAGTTTGCCGCCGTCTGAGCGAGGGCCGGCGTGCTCGTAACCAGCGCCAGGGCGCCGATCAAAGCAATGATGGGGGTCAGTCGTTTGTTGTCGAGCATCTGTCGCCAGTTCCTGCTTGGTCTAGCACGGTTGGACCGAAAGGGTCGTCGCGCGAAAGCGTCTCCCCCACTAATGTGTATTAACGGCCGTGTCACCCGAACCTGCGGGTTTCAAAACCGCCGCCGCTACGCCTGTTCGATACAAATCCCCAAATCTCTTGGAGATGCAACCAGACGCCGCGCCGTCGACCGCCCTGTCCGCGGACGAGGAAGTCTTACCGCAATGTTAGACTTGCGACGGGGGTCCTTTGGCAACCCCTTTTCGCATCGTCAAGGGCGATAGACGCATTTCTATGCGATCAAACCAGGGTGTCGGGCGGCGGATATTGCAATGCACAACCAATGCCCGCTTACAGATCGGCGGCTTTTTCTTGTGTAAGGTGAAAATGCATGCTGCGATGCAATATAGCCCGTTATGCGAAATGGTGCCTGGGGGCGGATTCGAACCACCGACACGCGGATTTTCAATCCGCTGCTCTACCAACTGAGCTACCCAGGCCCGCGCCGAAAAGCTTCAAGTCGAACGCTTTTCTCGGGAGGGGGCGTCTATAGAAGAGCCGCCACGGGCTGTCCAGCGCCGGATCAGGCCTCATCCGGCAAAAAAGCCTCGGGATCGTCCTCGTCCGGCTCCGCGACCGCGATGGCGTAGCGGCCGGTGAACCATCGCTGCAGATCGACGTCCGCGCACCGCTTGGAGCAAAACGGCCGGAAGGCCTCGTCGGTGGGGCGCTGGCAGATGGGGCAGGTTGGCGTTTTCATCGGGCTGTGACTTCGAAACGATCAGGGTCTGACCTTTCGTTGATCAGAATCTCGATCCGGGCGCCGAGGCGACCGGTCAGTTCGGTCATATAGGGGCTCAAGGCGATCGCCACATCGGGCGCGCAGGTCGCCAGGAGCCGCGCGCCGCCGTCCGCCCTGCCCTCGCGCTCGAGCGCGCGCAGCAGCCTCAGGGCGACCGTCAGGGGCTTCAGGGCGCCGCCGGGCTCGCATAGCACTTCGCCGATCGGCCGGGATCGGCGGGGCGTCGCCAACTGCAGCAGGCCGAACCGGCTTATGGGACCGATCGAGACGCCGGGATCGTCAGGCGTGAAGGCCGCCTTGGCCGCCGCCGCCATGGCCGCGCCGTCATGGCCGGCGCCGATCAGGTCGATGACGATCAGCCCCGACAGGGCCTTCAGCCGCAACAGGCGGGCGGCGTGGTCGATGGCCGCCGCGTTCACCGCCCGCACGCGCCGCTTGGCGTCACCGCCCGCCGCGCCCAGGTCCACATCGACCGCGACCAGAGCCCGCGTGGTCTCGATGGCGATCGACCCGCCGCCGGGCAGGGCGTGTTCGATGGCCAGCGCCTGGGCTTCGGCTATGTCCGCGGCCTCCCGCGCCCGGCCGCCGGTGATAAGGACGACGCCGGCCGCAAAGTCCGCCAGGCGGGCCTCCAGCGCCGGCGCGGCGCGCAACAGCCGTGGCGGGCCTTCGGACGGCCCGATCAACCGAACCGACGGTCCCTTCTCGGCATGCGCCTCGGCGGTGATCTCGATCTCGATCGCCGCGCCCTCAGCGACGCCCGCGGCGGCGTTCAGCGGCAGGACCGCGTCTGGCCCCTCGCCCAGGTCCAGGAACAGGCTGGACAGGCCGCGGTCGATCCGCCGCACCCGCGCCACGACCACCGCGCCGAGCCGCTGCACGGCAAGATCATCCGCTCGTTCGATCAGCAGCCGCTCGGGCCGGCCGTCCAGGGTGACGACGCCACGCGTCTCGCCTACGCCGACGTCGAGATAGAGGGCTCGCTTCACGGGGCGACGCAGCCGAGGCCGGCGAGCAGGTTCCAGGTCTCATAGAGCGGCAGGCCGACCACGCCGCTATAGGAGCCCTGCAGGTTCAGCACGAAGGCGCCCGCCGCGCCCTGCACGCCGTAGCCGCCGGCCTTGCCGGCCCATTCGCCGCCGGCGACGTAGCGGTCGATGTCCAGCTTGCTCAATTGCTTGAAATGCAGCCGGCTCTCGCTGAGCCGCGAGGCGATACGGCCGTCCGGCGCGATGACGGCGACGGCGGTCATGACCCGGTGGGCGCGGCCTGACAGCAGCTCCAAACAGCGGCGCGCCTGGGCCTCATCCTCGGCCTTCGGCAAAACGCGCAACCCGACACAGACCACGGTGTCGGCGGCCAGGACCGCGCAGCCCGCCGCGCGCGCCGCGACCACCTGGGCCTTCTCACGCGCCAGACGCAGCGCCAGGCGCCGCGGCGTTTCCTTAGGGAGCTGAGTTTCGTCGATGTCGGCGGGATCGATCCGGTCGGGTTCCAGACCGATCTGACGCAGCAGGTCCAGCCGGCGCGGGCTGGCGCTGGCCAGCACAAGCGGCGCCTTGGTCAGGACAGCCAGTTATTTGAACCGGTAGGTGATGCGGCCCTTCGTGAGGTCGTAGGGGGTCATCTCGACCAGGACCTTGTCGCCGGCCAGCACGCGGATGCGGTTCTTGCGCATCTTGCCGGCGGTGTGGGCGATGATCTCGTGCTTACTTTCTTCGAGCATTACGCGGAACGTCGCGTTGGGCAGCAGTTCACTGACCGTGCCCGGAAACTCCAACAGTTCTTCTTTCGCCATACGGCCTTCCCAAAAACGGTGCGCCTGAAAACAGGGCCCAAAGCAAAGGCGGCCCTGAGTCGGGCCGCTTTCCAGAACCCATCATATCGCATTCAACCCCCGAACGTCGATGGCTTGCCGAATCGGGCTTCGATGCGCCGGCGAAGCTCGTTTCGCACCTGGCGATAGGCGTCGAGGACCGCCTCGCGGGAGCCGGTGGCCAGGGTCGGATCGTGGATGGGCCAGTATTCGATATCCACCGCCCTGCCCCGCGCCAGCTCCACCGCCCGGTGCTGGGCTTCCGGCGTCAGGGAGATGACCAGGTCGAAGCTGCCGTCCTCCAGCTCGTCGAACGACTTGGCGACGTGGGCCGACAGATCGACGCCCAGTTCGTCCATCACCGCGGCGGCGAAGGGGTCGATCCCCTCCCCCGCCTTCAGGCCGCAACTATCGACAAAGATGCGGTCGCCGTAGATCAGCCGCATCAGCCCCTCGGCGATCGGCGAGCGCACGCGATTATAGTTGCAGGCGATCAGGACGGCGCCCGGCAAGGATGGGGGCGAAACCTCCGACACCTAGCCTCGCCAGTGCAACGCGCAGATCAGGGTGAACAGGCGCCGCGCCGTGTCGGTGTCGGTGGCTATCTTGCCTTCCAGGCGGGTCCTGAGCAGTTCGGAGCCCTCGTTGTGCAGGCCCCGCCGGCCCATGTCCAAGGCCTCGATCTGGGCCGGGGTCGAGTTGCGGATGGCGTCGTAGTAGCTCTCGCAGACGATGAAGTAGTCCTTGATCACTCGCCGGAACGGCGACAGCGAGAGCAGGTGGCGGAACTGGTATTCCGGCCCCGAGATGTCCAGCGCCAGCCGGTTGTCGATCAGGGCGATCCGGAGATCGTAGGGTCCGCCGGGCGCGCCTTCGGGGGCGAAACTGTTGTCCTCGAGCAGGTCGAAGATGGCGACCTGGCGCTCGTGCTCCTGGTCGCGGGAGGCGGACGCCAGCGAGGCCTCGTCCAGGACGACGCTTTGCAGCCGGTCTTTGGAGCGATCTTCAGTCATGGGCTGGGCGAGCGGCGTCCTTGTCTGCCGTGCTTAATGCACCAGGGGGCGCTTCGTCATCCTTAAGTCGCGCTCACGACCGGCGATTAAGTCGGATAGACGCCGACCTGGCATGGGCGGGCAGGCCTTCGGCTTCCGCCAGGGTCACCGTGGCGGGGGCCAGCCGGCCGAACGAGGCCGCATCGCATTTGACGATCGAAGTGCGTTTAATGAAGTCGTAGAGCGACAGGCCGGACGAGAATCGCGCCGCCCGGCTGGTGGGCAGGACGTGGTTGGAGCCGGCCACATAGTCGCCGATGGCCTCCGGCGTGTGGCGGCCGAGGAAGATGGCGCCGGCGTGGCGGACGCGGTCGGACAGGCGCTCGGGGTTCTCGACGGCGAATTCTACGTGCTCGGGGGCGATCTGGTTGACCAGGCCGGGCGAGGCCTCGAGGGGCGCGATGACGATGGCGCCGTGGTCGCGCCAGGAGGTGGAGGCGTCCTCGGCGGTGGCCAGGGTGGTCAGGTGGCGCTCGATGGCTTCGGCCACCTGGTCCGCAAACGCGGCATCGTCGGTGATCAGGATCGATTGGGCGTCCGGGTCGTGCTCGGCCTGGGACAGCAGGTCGGCGGCGATCCAGTCCGGATTGTTCTGGCCGTCGGCCACCACGACGATCTCGGACGGGCCAGCCAGGGCGTCGATGCCGACGACGCCATAGACCCGGCGCTTGGCGGCGGTGACGAAGGCATTGCCGGGGCCGACGATCTTGTCCACCGGCCGGATCGGGCCGGCGCCATAGGCCAGGGCCGCCACCGCCTGCGCCCCGCCGACGCGCCAGATCTCGGTGACGCCGGCTTCCTTGGCGGCTGCCAGCACGGCCGGCTGCAGCCTGCCTGGCGGTGTGACCATGGCGATGCGGTCGACGCCGGCCACCTTGGCCGGCACGGCGTTCATCAGCACGGTGGAGGGATAGGCCGCCCGCCCGCCGGGAACATAGACGCCCACGGCCTCCAGCGGCGTCCAGCGCCAGCCGAGCTCGACGCCGGCGTCATCGGTGAAATGGGCGTCCGCCGGCCGCTGGCGCTCGTGATAGGCGCGGATGCGGGCGGCGGCGAAGGCGATGGCCTCGCGCACCTCGGGATCGCAAGCGGCGGCGCCCTCCTCGATCTCGGCGGCGGTGACGGCGAGGGTCTGTTCGGTCAGCGCGACCTTGTCGAAGCGGAGCGCGAAATCCAGCAGCGCCGGCAGGCCTTCGGTGCGAACACGCTCGATGATCTCGGCTGCCGCCGCGTCCACATCGGCGGGCGATCCGCGCCGCTCATCAAGGAAGGCGGTGAAGGCGTCGGTGAAGTTGGGGTCGGTGAAGCTGAAGCAGCGCATGGGGCGAGCAGATAGTTGGGATTGGGTGTGGCGGCTAGAGCCGCGGTCCTGAGTTCCTGCAAACAGCCTATCGGATAAGCCAGCGCGACCCCTCATCCGTCAGGCTTCGCCTGCCACCTTCTCCCGCAAGAGGGAGGAGGAGATTAGCTCTCGTGTGTCGGCCGGCTCTTGGCCCCCCAAGGCGCGGAGACGTCGCTCAGCACGGCGTCGATGCATTCGACCTGGCAGCGCAGGTCGGCGTCGCCGGAAAAGCGCAGCAGCACGACGCCGCCGGGGGCTTCGCCGGGTTCGAATTCGACGGCCAGTAAGGACACCACCGCCCTGGGCGCGTCGCGGCGCAGCTTGCGGGCCTGGACGGACAGGACGCCGCCCAACTGCAGCGCCGCCCTCACGCGTTCACCAGCATTGGCGCCCGCGCCCGCCTTGCCGCCCGCTTCCCAGCGGAAGCGGTTCACGGCGATGGTCAGCTTGCGGGCCGCCGGCTCCCATTGGATGTCGCCCAGCTTGGCGACGGCGTCCTGCAGGGCGGCCGAGATCACCTTCAGGTCCTCGGCGTCCTCGGCCAGCAGGGCCACCGGCTCGATAGCGGGCTCACTCATCGTCGGGCTGATCGTCCTTGAGCCGGCGGATGTTCGCGCCGCACGCGCCCAGCTTCTCCTCCAGCCGTTCGAAGCCGCGGTCCAGGTGATAGACGCGGTTCACCGTCGTATCGCCCTGCGCCGCCAGCCCGGCGATGACCAGGCTGACCGAAGCGCGCAAATCCGTCGCCATCACCTGGGCGCCGTTCAGGCCTTCGACGCCGGTGACCCGCGCCTCATCGCCCTGGATAGTGATCTCCGCGCCCAGCCGGCCCAGTTCCGGCACATGCATGAAGCGGTTCTCGAAGATGGTCTCCTTGATCACGCTCTCGCCGTCGGCCAGGGTCATCAGGGCCATGAAGGGCGCCTGCAGGTCGGTGGCGAGGCCGGGATAGGGGCCGGTCTCGATATCGACAGCCTTCAGCCGCGCGCCATTGCGCTTGATGATCATGCCATCGTTGGTGGGGGTGATATCGACGCCCGCCTCTTCCATCTTGTCCAGCAGGGCCTGGATGAAGTCTGTGCGGGTGCGGGTCAGCCTCACCTCCCCGCCGGCCATGGCGGCGGCGACAGCGAAGACGCCGGTCTCAATCCGGTCGGGGATCACCGAATGGGTCGCGCCATGCAGCTTGGCGACGCCGGTGATGGTGATGGTCGAGGTTCCCGAGCCCTCGATCCGCGCGCCCATGGCGATCAGGCATTCGGCCAGGTCTTCGATCTCCGGCTCGCGGGCGGCGTTCTTCAGCACGGTGACGCCCTCGGCCAGCACGGCGGCCAGCATGGCGTGTTCGGTGGCGCCGACGGAGACGAAGGGAAAGTCGATCTCCGCCCCCTTCAGGCCGCGCGGGGCCTGGGCGTAGACGTAGCCCTCGTGCAGGTCGGTGTGAGCGCCCAGGGCTTCCAGCGCCTTCAGGTGCAGATCCACCGGCCGCGCGCCGATGGAGCAGCCGCCCGGCAGGCTGACCTTGGCGTGGCCGGTGCGGGCCAGCAGCGGGCCCAGTACGTTGAAGGAGGCGCGCATCTGGCGGACCAGGTCATAGGGCGCAAACGCGCTGGTCACCTCGGCGGCGTGCAGCAGGGTCTCCTGCCCGTCCAGCCCATTCGATTCGGTGACCTCGACCCCCAGCCGGCGCAGCAGCATGCCCAGGAAGCGGGTGTCGGCCAGGCGCGGCATGTTGGTCAGCCGCAGCGGCTCGTCGGTCAACAGGCTGGCGACCATCAGCTTGATCGCGGAATTCTTGGCGCCGCTGATCGGGATCTCACCATGCAGCCGGGCCCCGCCGGTAATCGCGATCCGATCCATGGAGCCCCTTCGCCTTAAGGCCCGGCGCGAGCGCACGGGAAAACGCCATCTGAGGCTTCGGCCGGCAAGAAGCAAGAGGCCCGAAATCAATCAGCTTTCGGTGCGTCAACGTCGCCTGAACGTTCGCTTGGGGACGGCGCTGGCGGCGGAGCCTTGCGGCGGCGCAAATTGTCGCGCAGGGCCTTGGCCAGCCGCGCCTCGCGCTCGGCTTTCGATCCCGGCGGCTCATTGGATTTGCGGCCAGGGCCGGCCATGATCAGGGCCGAACCGCTTCGACGTAGACCGTCTCGATATCCCGCTCGCGTAGGTCCAGGCCGCCAGGGTCCGGTATGCCGGTCTCGCCCGGCGGATGCTCCACCGCGCTCGCAAAGCCGGCGGCCTCGAGCAGTCGGCAGAGGGAGCGGCCGTCGTACATCCACAGATGATGGCGCGAGCCGATCAGGGCGTTCTTGATCCAGCCGGCGAGCGTGTGGGGCCGATCGGTCCCCATCAGGGTGCTTTCCACAAACGCGTCGGCGTCATCGTCGGCCAGATAGGCTTCCGCCTTCCGGCGCAGGTCCGGCAGCGCCAGCCGGATCAAGCCGCCGGGGCGCAGCACGCGGCGGGCCTCAGACAGGAATTTGGCCGCCTCGGCCCGGTCCAGGTGCTCCATCATGTGGGAGCTGTAGACGACCGCCGCCGCGCCATCGGCGACCGGCAGGCGGGTGGCGTCGGCCCAGTGGATGTTGTTCCGCTTCACGCTATCGACGAAAGCCCTCCGCGACGGCGGCGTCGGGAACCAGGGAATCCGCGCCATTCGCACGGTCGGCGAATTGTCCAGGTTGAGCCAGCCGGGCGTCGGCGTCGCGCCGCAGCCGACATTTATTCTGAGGTCGCCGGTCATCGCCTATCCATGACTTTGGCCGCACCGGCCCGCAAGCCCGCCATTGTTGAAGCCGCGCCTTTTCGCTCCTTGCGCCGCACATGGTCGATTTGCGCTTCACGCGGCCCACGACCTTCGTTATAGGCGGCGCCTTCCGGTTTGCCGCCGTAGCTCAGTGGTAGAGCGCATCCTTGGTAAGGCTGAGGTCGTGGGTTCGATTCCCCCCGGCGGCACCATTCGGCCCCAAGCCCAGTCAAGGGTTTGGGGCCGACCATACCCCTCCTCCCCGTTCAAGCCTGTTTAAGGCCGCTTGGGAATCTCCAAACCCCGCTGCACCGCCGGCCGATCCAGGCAGCGCTCCAGCCAGGCCGGCACATTCACCAGTTCGTCGTAGTCTACCAGATCGCCCGCGCCATAGAAGCCGATCAGGTTGCGCACCCAGCCGAGGGTGGCGATATCGGCGATGGTGAAGTCGTCGTCCATGATCCAGCGGCGGTCTTCCAGCCGGTCCTCCAGCACCTGCAGCAGGCGCTTGGACTCGTCGCGGTAGCGCTCCAGCGGCCGCTTGTCGGCGAACTCCTTGCCGGCGAACTTGTAGAAGAAGCCCACCTGGCCGAACATCGGCCCGATGGCGGCCATCTGGAAGAAGACCCAGGCTATGGTCTCGTAGCGCCGGATCGGATCGGCGGGCAGCAGCTTGCCGGTCTTCTCGGCCAGATAAAGCAGGATGGCGCCGGACTCGAACAGGCCGACGGTCTCACCGCCAGGGCCGTTAGGGTCGATGATCGCCGGAATCTTGCCATTGGGGTTCAGCGACAGGAATTCGGGCGCCTTGCTCTCGTTCTTGCCGATGTCGATCAGGTGCGGCTCATAGGCCAGGCCCAACTCCTCCAGCATGATCGAGACCTTCACCCCGTTGGGGGTCGGCGCCGAGTAGAGCTGGATCCGGTCGGGATGCGCGGCCGGCCAGTGCTTGGCGATCGGAAAGGCGGCGAGGTTGGACATGGCGGGCTCCCTGGGCTGCGCGCTGCTTAGCTGGGGTGGCGAGGCCGGATCGGTAAGGGGCGCCCTAAAAGGATATCAATGCGAGGCGGGCGCGCCGGGCTGCCTCATCGGCTGGGCCCGGGCGAAGGCGTCGATGGCCAGGCAGGCGTCGGTGATGCGGTGCACGGCAGGCCAGGCCGCCGTGTCGATGCCGAAGCCCCGCGCCACCACCGCCTGTCCCACCAGGCAGATGTCGGCCAGGGTGGGCGTATCGCCGTGGCAGAAGACGCCGGTGGCCGGATCGTGCGCCAGCCGCGCCTCGGCCAGCACCAGGCCCTCGCGGAACCAGTGGAGGATCCAGGTGGTGACCTGATCGTCCGACAGGGCCATCGACTCGCTCATGAACTTGCGGATGCGGGGTGTGATCAGCGGATGGTGGTCGGCGGCGAGCAGCAGGGCGATGGAGCGCACCCGCGCCCGGCCCAGGGCATCGGCCGGCAGCAGCGCCGGCGCGGGATGGAGATCTTCGAGATATTCGATGATCGCCAGGGACTGGGTCAGCACCGGGCCGCCATCGATGATCACCGCCGGCAGGGCCGCCTGCGGATTGATGGCGCGGAAGGCCGGCGCGTACTGCTCGCCTTTCAGCAGATCGATCATCTCCTCCTCGAATGGGAGGCCCTTCAGGTTCATGGCCACGCGGACGCGGAAGGTGGCGATGGAGCGCCAGAAGCCGTACATCTTGATCATTACCGGAAGACCTTTCGCACTCGCAGGGCGGCCCTTATGCCCGCCATTGGCGGGCCCACGCGCATCACACTAGACTTCGCATCGTTTCATCGTTCGGGGGAGCAGAGACCATGCAGGCGTGGAGCGCCTTTTTTCAGGTGCAGGCTGGGGCGTCGGCGGCGCTGCTGGGACTGGTGTTCGTCAGCCTGTCGATCAATTCGGGCGCCATCATCGCCTCCAAACACCTGCCCAACCGGGCGCTGGAAGCCCTGGTGATCCTGTTCCTGAACCTGGCCTTCTCCAGCCTCTGCCTGGTCCCGGGCCAAGCGCAGCGCCTGCCGGCCATCGAGACCCTGGCCCTGGTGGGCCTGGTGTGGGTGATCCTGAGCCTGCTGCACCACCACACCATCCGCCACGTGGAGCCGGACTTCCGCCACCACGCCTGGGTCAACATGTTCACCGGCCAGTTCGTGGCCCTGTCCTGGTTCCTGGGCGGCGTGGCCCTATGGTTCGACGGCGTGGCGGGGGTCGGCTGGCTCGTACCCAGCATCTTCCTCAGCTACGCCCTGGCCCTGCTCAACGCCTGGGTCCTGCTGGTGGAGATCAACCGGTGAGGTCGGCGTAGCGGCCAGGCCGGCACATCCGGGATGCCAAGCGCACCATGTTGGCGTAGACACGCCCCCACCCCGCGCCCATGTGAGAGCGGCCTTCAGTAAACCACCACGAGCCAAGCCCATGCCCGCCTATCGCTCCCGCACCTCCACCCACGGCCGCAACATGGCGGGCGCCCGCGGCCTCTGGCGCGCCACCGGCATGAAGGACGGCGACTTCGGCAAGCCGATCATCGCCGTGGTCAACTCCTTCACCCAGTTCGTCCCCGGCCACGTGCACCTGAAGGACCTGGGCCAGCTGGTCGCCCGCGAGATCGAGCGCGCCGGCGGCGTGGCCAAGGAGTTCAACACCATCGCCGTGGACGACGGCATCGCCATGGGCCACGACGGCATGCTCTACAGCCTGCCGTCGCGCGAGCTGATCGCCGACAGCGTCGAATACATGGTCAACGCCCACTGCGCCGACGCCATGGTTTGCATCTCCAACTGCGACAAGATCACCCCCGGGATGCTGATGGCCTCCCTGCGGGTCAACATCCCCTCGGTCTTCGTCTCCGGCGGGCCGATGGAGGCCGGCAAGGTGACGATCAAGGGCAAGGAAGTCGCCCTGGACCTGGTGGACGCCATGGTCGCCGCCGCCGACGAGAGCATCTCCGACGCCGACGTGGACGCCATCGAGAAGGCCGCCTGCCCCACCTGCGGCTCCTGCTCGGGCATGTTCACCGCCAACTCCATGAACTGCCTGACCGAGGCCCTGGGCCTGTCGCTGCCCGGCAACGGCTCGGTGCTGGCCACCCACGCCGACCGCGAGCGCCTGTTCAAGGAAGCCGGCCACCTGATCGTCGACATCTGCCGCCGCTGGTACGAACAGGACGACGCGTCGGTCCTGCCGCGCAACGTCGCCAACTTCTCGGCCTTCGAGAACGCCATGAGCCTGGACATCGCCATGGGCGGGTCCACCAACACCGTCCTGCACCTGCTGGCCGCCGCCCACGAGGCGGAGATCCCCTTCACCATGGCCGACATCGACCGGCTGTCCCGCCGCGTGCCCTGCCTCAGCAAGGTCGCCCCGGCCAAGGCCGACGTGCATATGGAAGACGTGCACCGCGCCGGCGGCGTCATGGCCATATTGGGCGAGCTCGACCGCGGCGGCCTGCTCAACACCGCCTCCCCCACCGTGCACGAGCCGACCCTGGCCCACGCCCTGGACCGCTGGGACATCGCCCGCACCAACAGCGAGATGGTGCAGACCTTCTATCGCGCGGCGCCCGGCGGCGTGCCCACCCAGACCGCCTTCAGCCAGGACCGCCGCTGGAAGGCGCTGGACCTGGACCGCAGCGGCGGGGTGATCCGCGACGTGGAGCACGCCTTCTCCAAGGACGGCGGCCTGGCGGTGCTGAGCGGCAACCTGGCCGTGGACGGCTGCATCGTGAAGACCGCCGGCGTGGACGAGAGCATCCTGAAATTCACCGGCCCGGCACGGGTGTTCGAAAGCCAGGACGCCGCCGTCAGCGCCATCCTCACCGGCAAGATCGCCGCCGGCGATGTGCTGGTGATCCGCTACGAGGGCCCCCGCGGCGGCCCCGGCATGCAGGAGATGCTCTACCCGACGAGCTACCTGAAATCGAAGGGCCTGGGCAAGGCGTGCGCGTTGGTGACCGATGGGCGGTTTTCCGGAGGAACGTCAGGGCTATCGATTGGGCACGTGTCGCCGGAAGCGGCGGAGGGCGGGCTAATCGGCCTGGTGGAAGACGGGGATTTGATCGAGATCGACATCCCCGGCCGGACGATTGCGCTGGCCGTGCCCGAAGCGGTGCTGGCCGAGCGGCGGGAGGCGATGGTCGCCAAGGGCGCCGAGGCGTGGAAGCCGGGCAAGCGCGAGCGGAAGGTGTCGCAGGCGCTGCGGGCCTATGCGGCGTTTACGACCAGCGCGGCTCGGGGGGCGGTAAGGGATGTGGATCAGGTGAGGTAGGGGACGGCCTATCAACACATAGTTCTCTTTTTGTTCTTGACAAGCACATAACAAGAACGTACAAGCCTCCATTCCCTAAATTGATGGAGGTGCGCCCTTGGACCTACCGGTTCGGCTGTCGGAAGATACGGGAAGTCTCGGATTAAATTGCGACGCATTAGGCGTCTCGCTCGCTGGCGCGCCGCTGCTGCGGAAGACGGCGCTCGGTTTCGCCTCCAGGCCGAGGGACGAAATCGAAGCGCTGGTAAAGGCTGCTTACGGTGGCTCACTCGGTGGCGGCGACTTGTCGCTTCGGCTGAAGGCCGTCGCGGAGGCCCTCAACAAAGGCGATCTCGGACGCGCCCAGATCACCGCTCTACAGATGCGTTTGCCCGAGCTGAGTTGGGTCCAGGCGATCCGCGTCGCTCGCGCCGAGCAAGTCTTGACAAAATACGACCCCGACGAACCGCGTGATTGGCGCGGAAAATGGACGAGCGCCAACGACGGCACAGCCCCCCGAGTGCGACAGCTCGTGAAGCCCCAATCTGGGCCGGGAGTAGCGGCGCCGTTCATTCCATCAGATCCGACCTCCCTAGGTTCGGGGCCCGTGGGTTCTGGGCCCGTGCATCTATATGGTGGCCGTCTGATCCACACTGGCGGACCCGGCGACAATGAACCGCCGCCAGAACCCGTACCCATTCCAGAGGCGGAGCCAGACCTCCCCGGCGTCCGTCTTCCCGAAGGCTGGGACACGCCAGGTCATACGGCTGGCGGCCTCTATTATCCCACGCTCCGTATTCCCACGCTGCGGGACGGCAGAATTTGGCCGGAGGCAACCCCCGACGCCATCAAACAAGCTCTAGCACCGATCCGCGGTCCCAGGCCGCCGGAGGTAGTGATTTATGTTCCCATCGACAAAATCGGTCCCACCTTGATGGGCCAGACGCGCGACGAGGAATTTGAAGAGCCGAAAGGATACAGCAGCGTCAAGCTCATCGGAACGCCCCAGAGGACGTACTCTCGGGGCGAAGAGACCGGCCACGCCGCCGACAGCATTCAAGAAGCGATCAGGTTGGCCGGGACCAACCAGTTTTCCAAAATCTACTTCAATCGCTCGCTGATGACATCGACACGTGGCGCGCCACCAGACCTCGTTCTACAGGACCTCATCCGACCCGACGTTTTTGCAATCGTGCGGCCTGAAATCAAAATCGGATATATTTATCACCCCTACGAAACACTTTCGCCTGGGCAGAGTCTTGAAGAACGTGAACCAGACTACCCTTCTCATCCCGGCATGAACGCCTTAGAGGGTAGGCGTTATAAGGTCGCCGGCTTGGTCATATCGCGGTATTTTAGAGTCTTGGACTGACGTTCAATGTTCGTGACCTCGGATAATTTCGACCTAACACGCCATCGAGACCGTTACACGCGTGGAACCAGATGGCCGGAAAACCTGATCGGCGGCGTCGCCGTCCATGGCGTGGAATGGCCAGGCTACCAAGCCTTAGCGGCTTTCCTCTACGAGTGCGCCGGGGAATGCGGCCTATTGGACCAGATGTACTACGCCAGCTACCACGTGGAGGGCGAAACTTGGTCGCGTGAGATCAAGCCGAGCTCTTACGCCCGCCTGATGGCAGGCAAACTTGTCAAAGCGCGAGAAGCGGTAGGGGTGATCTATCGTGGCGATCAGGACGTTCCGGGCGCACGCAACAACTGCATATTCTTCGGAGGAGACGGCTTCCGGGAACTGAATCCCGCACACAAGCGCAAACATCTAAAGCAGTATCACGCGAATTTCGTATTTATCCTGAAAGGCGACCAATCCGCTCTCGCGTCCCGGCTACTTACGACGGCCGTGCACATGATTGGCGCCGGATACGGCTATTATTTCGTTCGTGACGAGTTGTGTTCTCCGATGGACTATGCCAGCGGGGGAACCTCATCGCTCGACTGCGATCGGTTCGAATATGAAGAGTCTCAAGAAGGCGTCGCGTGGAAAACCTTCAAGAAATCCGAAAAATTCTGGTCGAAGGGGCCGCCTACTCTTCGCGATCTCTATCAGATCAACCTGCTTTCGGAACGCCACACGCGTGAGCCCATCGGCGAACTGGGCTATCTGACGGAATGGATCGCCGCCAAGCCAGGGCGCGGACAGCTGGAAGACATTGGCCAGGGTCGCCTGCTCTGGAACCTGACCGACGCGGAGATGTACGACATCCGACCGTTGCTCAACGAAGCCGGGTTACTGCTGAGCTGTCGCGATCGCGTCTACCGCGACCTGCCCTACGCGCGCAATCGGATCACCTCGCCAGCCAACTCGCCGCCTGACGCCACCCCTTGATCGGTGCAGTGATTGCACCAGCGGCGTGCAGCCATTTCGGCGACATGATATTGGAGTGGACCCCATAAGTGAGACGGGGAAAATAGGGGACAGTTCTCTATAAGGAGAACTGATGACGACAGAAGCGGTCCGGACCTTCAGCCGGGATTTCAAACTGGAGGCGCTTGAGCAGCTTGAGCGTGGAGAGACGATATCGGCCCTGAGCGCGGAATTCGGGGTGCATCGTCAGCTGCTGTACAAGTGGCGGGACGCGCACCGGGCTGGCCGGCTTGGGGCTCGACGAGGGCGGCCGACGAAGGCTGAGGCGCTGGCGCGGGCGGGCGCGGTTGCGGAGCGCGGCGCGCTTGAGGCGGCTCAGCGGCGGATTGCGGAGGTGGAGCGCAAGGTCGGTCAGCAAGCGGTCGAACTGGATTTTTTTCAAGGAGCCTTGCGGCGCATCAAGGCGTCACGCCTGGTCAGCGAATGACCTGGCGTGACGGGGTCTTCGCCCAGATCCAGGCGATGACGCGTCGGCAAGGCGAAGGATCGATCGACGGGCTGTGCGCGGCGGCGAAGGTCAGCCGGGCAAGCTTCTAGCGTCATTGGAGCGTGGCTGAACCGGCGCGTGAGGAGACGGCGTTGCGCGACGCCATCCAGCGCCTGGCGCTCAAGCATCGCCACTATGGCTACCGCCGCCTAGGGGCGCTGCTGCGGCGGCAAGGCTGGTGCGTCAACGCCAAGCGGGTGTTAAAAATCACCAGGCAAGACAATCTGTTATGCCTGCGCAAGCGGGCCTATGTCCCGGCTACGACGGACTCCAACCACGGTTGGCGGGTCTATCCCAACCTGGCGCGGCGGATGGTCCCGATGGCGCCGGACCGGCTGTGGGTGGCGGACATCACCTATGTCCGGCTGGCCGGCGGCTTTGTCTATCTGGCGGTGGTGCTCGACGCCTTCAGTCGCAAGGTGGTGGGCTGGGCGCTGGAGGATCACCTGGCCGCCAGCCTGGCGCTGGCGGCGCTCGACATGGCGCTGGCCGACCGCAAGCCGGCCCCGGGCGAACTGGTCCATCACTCCGACCGCGGCGTGCAGTACGCCTGCAGCGACTACGCCCGGCGGCTGGAGGAGGCCGGGGTTCTGCCCAGCATGAGCCGGGGCGGATGCCCCTATGACAACGCCAAGGCCGAGAGCTTCATGAAGACCCTCAAGACCGAGGAGGTTGAAGGGTCAGCCTACCGCGACCTGAACCACGCCAGGGCCTGCGTGGGCGACTTCATCGAAGAGGTCTACAATCGAACCCGACTGCACTCAGCGCTCGATTACCGATCACCCATGGAGTTCGAAGACCAACAGCCTTGGGCTGCTGCGCAGCAGCCCAAGGCTTCAACCCAAGCCCACTGTCCCTGAATTACGCCGTCTCAACGAAGGGGGGCAGTCCAAGCAATTGTCCCCAGGTATCAATCCCACCAGAAGAACCACCAGTCGTTCGCCATCAGGCTGGCGGCGAGCGCGCTGTAGGTTTGCGCGCCCTGGTCAATGATGTCCGTGCAGTAGACGTAGAACTCGCGCGCCAGGGCGAGGGCTTCGTCTCGCGTCTTTGGCCGCTCCGCCACCCGCAGGTCGATGGTGTCGGCGTTCATGCCGACGAGTTCGGCGCCGTAGCGATCGCGCCAGGCTCTCAGCGCCGCGACGTGGTGTTCGGCGGCCGGGCAATCGTTCCAGTTGCCCCATCGCAGGTAGGCCGGAATGGTGGTCCAGTCATCGGTCGGCGCGAGGCCGATGTAGACCTTCTCGAACGGCTGACCGGTCAGAATATTGAACGCCACCGAGGGATGCGCCGTTGGGCGTGCAGGCTCCGGCCAGTCTCCCAGCGGCGGATCTTCCGGTTCGCGCATCATAACCGCAATGGTTTCCTCCCTCGAGTAGGTTTTCAGCGCACCGCCAACCGTCTCGATGATGTGCGGCAGCGGCATGTCGGGATTTGCGGCGAGGCGGGCGCTGAAGTCGGTGATCGCCGCGTCCCGGTCGGCCGCTTTGCGCCCGGCTAGATGTTCCGGAAACCGAAGGGCCGCGGCGGCCTTGAGAATCTCATCGACCGGTTGCAGCGGCGGGATATTGGGGCCGCCGCGATAGAAGGGCGTCAACAGATTGTCGAACGAGGTCGATAGCTCATCGGCGCCCAGAATGACCGGCGAGCCTTGGCCCGCCGACTTCAGCGCCTGCCATGTCTCTAGCGCCTTATCGCCGGTTGTCTCGATCAGCTTGAGTGGGAAATGCTCCAGCGCCTCCCGTCGGTGGGCCTGCATCTGTCGCTCGATCTCGTCCGGCGCCATGGGGTTAGATCTCCCTGGTGTTCTCGCGCCCATTCCTCACGGCTTGGGGACGCGACGCGTTGACTGAGGACATCCGCTGACCGGCCGAGTTAATTGGGCGCTTGGGGCGCCTTCGCCAGCCGTCTCGGATCGTAGTCGATCAGATAGACATCAGGCTTTGCCTCATCTTGCTCGGCCGCCGCGCAGGCGGTGTTAATCACCCTCGCCCAATCATCGTCTGTCGCTACGCTCCGCGCGGCCATGGCGGCGAGTTGTCCGTGCTCGATCGCCGCGTATCGGGAATTCGGCCCGAAGGTGGGATATCCATCATCACCGATCCACACGATGAGGCACGTCTCATCGAGAATTCTGAATGCAGACGATATTCCCAGCACCCGGGGCATCAGGCGGCTCCGCCAAACGAGCGATAATCGAACAAATAGAGAACTTATCGGTTTTCAACCCTTGGTCAAGATGCTTGATGCCGAGGCGGCCTATCAATTGCCACCGGCCAACGGAGCCACCGATGCCCACCCACATCACCCACCTCACCCTCCCCATCGCCCCGGACCGCCAGGCCGAGTTCGAGGCGATGATGCAGGTGGAAGCGCCTCTGACACGAGCCTTTGAGGGCTGCGAGCTGTTCGAGGTCTATGCGAGGCCGGAGGCCGGCGAGATCGTGTTTCTGGGGCATTGGCGGTCGCAGGCCGCTTCGGAGGCCTATCCGCGGTGGCGGGCCGAGCGGGGGGATATGGATCGGCTGGGGGCGTTCTTTGTGGCGCCGTCCAGGCGGGCGGTTTTGCGGCTGGTGGTGGATTAGGGCGGGGTTTGTGCGTCCTTCGACGCGGCCCTTCGGGCCGGCTCAGGATGACGTGATTTGGGTGGGCTCTATAATTCTACGTCATGCTGAGCCGACGCGAAGCGGCGCGTCGAAGCACGCACGCTTGTTCGGGAAGCCCGGTTTGAAACTCTGATGGGCGCCGGCGCCCGATCGCGATCTTCGCCCCATCCGCAATGGTACACCTCCACCCAACCCTCCTCCATCGAGGAGGAGGGCTTTTCCTTTTCGGCGCCGTCGATTTTTGCTTGACCCCGTCCCTGCCGAGGAAGCGTCCCTCCGGCTCGACCTGACCAACGCGGTGCACAGCCGGCCGCTCGGCAAGAGCGTCCGCACACATCTATCGCTCTGGGGCTCCACCGCTCAAAAAAAGGTGTCAGAGTCATTTATTGACCTTATCGACCGTGCCAATCTGTCCACCGATGCTCGGTCAATAAATGACTCTGACACCTTTTTTGAGCGCAACCGCGACGCCGGTTTCGACCGTCGGGCGAGCCCGTCGCACGGGTTGGTTGCGGATTGTGGATTGGTCTGTAGTCTCCCCTCCAATCAGGGGGGATACCGATGAACGTGACCGTGATCGTTCGCGTGGCCAAGATTTGCGCCTTGCTGGGATTCTTCCTCCCCTGGGCGCTGGTCTCGTGTTCGGGGCAGACGATTGCGTCGGTCTCGGGGATGTCGCTCGCGATGGGCGACATGGCGGTGCACAACCCGGTCAACGGGACGATCGTGCACCAGCATTCGTCGCCGAACCTGTTCCTGCTGCTGGCCCTGGTCGCCCTGGTCGCCGGGCTGGCCTTCAGTTTCGGGGCCAACGACCGGCAGGACCCCAGGCGGACGCCGCGCATCCAGCTCATCAGCGCGGGCGCCGCGCTGGCGCTGTGCCTCTTGGGAATCATGACCCTGTACAGCGGCCGCGATCAGGCGATCGCCAAGATCGAGTCCGACAATCAGCTGGCGGCGGGGGTGGCGTCCATGGTGGACGTGAAGACCCAGTTCGGCTTCTGGCTGACCATCCTGGCGCTGGCGACGGCCGCCGGCGCGTCTGGGCTGGTGGTCACCGGCCGGGAGGCGCTGCTGGAAAATCTTGGGGCCCAGGCCAGGCGGGTCGGGGGCGGCGCGCCTGGCGACGATGACGAGCGGTTCTGGGACCACATCCCCGACAAGAACGACACCAATGCGCTTGAGGAGTATCTGCTCCGCTTTCCGCAGGGCCGCTTCGTCTCCCTGGCGCGGGTGCGGCTCGAACGCGCGGGCCTGGCGCCGGTCGAGCCTGATCCAGCCGCGACGGCGGCCAACGATCCCGTGGTGGAGCAGGCTGAGCCGGCCGAAACGCCACCGGCCGTCAAAGCGCCCCTCACAGCCTGTCCGACCTGCGCCGCGCCCCTCACCCAAGGCGCCCGCTTCTGCAGCGCCTGCGGCGCCTCGGTGGCGGCATGACCGTGGCCGTGGACTCCGCAGCCGGCGCCAACAGCCGGGCGAGCGGCGCGAAGCCGGCCATCGTCATCGGCCTGCTGGCCGGGGCGCTGGTGGGCGTTATCGCCGTCTTCAATTCGCTGTCGCTTGGCCTGGCCAAGGTCGCGTTCAGTTATGACCGCGCCAACTATTCGTTAGACAGCGCGCTGGTCGCGTTCGCCTGCGCCGCCCTGGTGGTCTATGGCGCGTCGCGACTTTCGCTGCGTCTGCGGCTGATCAGCGTGGCGGCCAGCCTTCTCGCCGCCGCCGCCCTCCTGGCGCTGGAGCCCTCTATCGTCGGCGACTGGCAGACGAGCCACCAGTGGCCGGGCGGGCTACTCCTGCTCGTCGTGGCGCAGCTGGCTCAGGCCGTCGGGATAGGCTTCGGGGTCGGCATCGTCCTGGAGAGCGCAAAGGGCGGCGCAGGATCGGGCGCGCTGATCTCGGCGACGAAATACCTGGCCTTCGCCGTCAATGGGTTGAGCATCACCCTAGCGCGCAACATCAACCCGGATTTCTTTAGCCCGACCTCCTTCGTCACCTTGGTCGGCGCCGTGGCCGCCCTGGCGGCGGCCGGCGCTCTGGCGATGTTGCTGATTTCGCCCTCCAGCGCTCCAGCGCCGGCTCCCGCAGCCGGCGCCGCCAACCTGCGGCGCGCCGCGACACAGGGGCTGCAGGCCCGGCGTCCGGGGCTGATGGTGGGCGGGTATGCGCTGCAGCTCTGTCTGATCGCCGCGCTTGTCGGCCTGGGAAGCGAGTTCGCCAGCGCCAAGGGGGCCGACCTGGCCAAGGTCTACGGCTATACCGGCCTGTCCGATTCCGCCGAGGTGCTTGGATTGTTCATCGGCGCCTTGCTGACCAGCCGGTGGCGACGCAGCCCGGAGGGGCCAGGGGCGGTGGCGGTCTGGGCCATATCCGGCGCCGCCCTCGTCTATATGTTTGCGGTGAATATCACCGATGCCCAGCAGTCGATGGCTTTTTTTGCGCTGGCGACGGGCATGGCCGCGGCCGCTTGGGCGCCAACCTTCGTCGCCGTCTTCGACAATGCCCTGGCGGCGGATCGGCCAGCCGTCGTTGCGGCCCTGATCCTGCTGTTCGGGCAACTCCCACTGCTCGGCCTGTCTGAACTCTTCGGCGCCGCCGCGCTCAAGCTCGCTGGGGCCACGAATTGGACCTTCACGGTCGGATTCTGGGGGAATGAAGTGCTCGGCTGGAGAATCCCAACCGGCAGCACGTCGTTCAGCAACCACTTCATGCTGCCGATCAGACTATCGGCCGATCTGGGTGACCAGGAGACGGCGACCTATGTCTTCCGGACCGCCTGCATCCTGCTGGTGATCGCGTTGGCCGCGCCCATCACCCTGTATCGGCTTGCGGGCCGCGTCGATCCTTCCGCCAAACCCGTGAGCCCCACCGGTGGCCAGGCCGGCGGCATGGCGACGGCGACCTGCGCCAAATGCGGCGCGGCGAACGACCCGGCCGACCAGTTCTGCGGCCAGTGCGGCGCGCGGATGCGGACCGGCGGCGCTCATAGCGCCTGGAAACCTCTCGTCCCCATCCTGATCGGCGCCGCCGCATCCTGCCTGGTCATCGTGGCGGGCATGGCTGGCGACGCCCAGGGCCTGCTGCACAAGCAATGGACCAACGCCATCGTCTGGAAGTCGCCGGACGCGACCGCCGACACGTCGATCAAGGCCTGCCAGGCCTGGCCCTGCCTGATCGACGCGATGAAGACCGGCCACGCCCCCGACGAGGCGATCAAGTTCATGCAGACGGTGGGGCTCCAGGCGCCCACCGACACGGTCGGCTACCCGATCGCCTTCGACGGCAAGGGCCGCGTGAAGGTGGTGACCATCTTTGAGCCCGGCCTGGGCATGGATGGGATGAACGACTTCGTCTTCGTCAATGGAACCAAGGAGATCGTGCGACCGACCGACAATGTCGATCAGATCGCGGAGACCAACCCGGCCTATCAGGGCTTCAAGATGCAATACCCGCAGGTGACGCCCTGGGATGGGCCGGCGTTCCAAAAGGAGGTGATCCTGCCGGACGGCTCGCAGCAGTTTCAGTTTCAACAGACCCTGCTGAACGGCTGCCATGCCTGCGCGGTGCTGGGGTCGCTGGACTTCAGCTACAATTTCGACCGCCGTGGCCACTATACCGGCGTGACGATCCAGAGCGTCGAGGCTGACCAGAAGGCGCCCTATGCGGCCCTGACCGACCGCCTCGCCCAGGAGAGCGCGTTTTATCAGAACGAGAATATGACCGACGCGAATGGCATAGTCGTCATGGCGTCGGTCCAGACCGGCCTTCAGGCGAAGGAGCGCTGCCAGCTGTCGATCATGACGAACCCCAACATGCCGGCTGGCTGGTTCATACTCGAGAACGCCTTCAACGCCAGGAACGTGGCCATCCGGACCTCCGCGGCGTTCAACGCCGCCGCGCCGCTCCAGGCCGCCACGGACGCCGCATCGGCGCCGCCTCCCCCGCCGACGCCCCCGACCAACCAGCTCACCATCTGGTGCACCAACGGCCAGGCGTGCATTTCCCAGGACTATTCGGACAAGCGCGGTCACGCGCCGCCCATGACCTCGGTGAACTTCATCGTGCCGGCCGAAAAGCTGGGCGCGGTGATCCAGGATTTCCAGATGCTGCAGACCATGTGCGGCGCCCCGCCACCGGGGTAGCGTTCGCGGCGGCGGGAGCCCCTGTCACTTCAGCGTCGGCGAAGGAACAAGACGGCGGGCCGCCTATCCCGCCAGATAGCCGTCCAGGTCCCTGTTCGGCCACAAGCGGCGACTTACTGGTCGCCGCGTCTGGCGCCGGCGCTATGGGCTCGCCACCTGAGGCCCACGCCCGCCCTCGGAGACACCGCCCATGCCCGCCACCGACAAGACCATCCTGCTGATCGGCGCCTCGCGCGGGCTCGGGCTCGCCATTGCGGCGGAATATCTAACCCGGGGCTGGCGCGTGATCGGCACCGTTCGCGGGGCGGGCAGGACCGGACTGCACGGGCTGGCGGACGCGCATCCGGGCCGGGTGGAGATTGAGGGCCTCGACATCCTGGAGCCGGATCAGGTCGCGGGCCTCCGCGATCGTTTGGCGGGACGGCGGCTGGACGCCCTGTTCGTGAACGCTGGCGTAACCAACAACCCCGCTGAGACGGTGGCCGAGGTCACGACCGACGAGTTTGTGCGCGTCATGGTGACCAATGCGCTGGCGCCGATGCGGGTGATCGAGGCGTTGCAGAACCTGGTCGGGCCAGAGGGCCTGATCGGGGCGATGTCGTCCGGCCAGGGCAGCGTCACCAACAACACCCGCGGCCTTCGCGAGGTCTATCGCTCCAGCAAGGCGGCCCTGAACCAGTTCATGCGCAGCTTCGCGGCGCGGCACGAAGGCGATCCCCGCGCCATGGTGGTGATGGCGCCCGGCTGGGTGCGGACCGACATGGGCGGCGAGCAGGCGCCCCTGACCATCGAGGACAGCATTCCCAGCCTGGTGAAGGTGCTGCTGGCACAGCACGGCGTGCCAGGGTTGCGGTATCTGGATTATCGCGGGGAAACGGTGCCATGGTGAGGGGTAACTTGCTCGGCCGTCCCGCCGACCATCCGATGTCTACCCCGCCAGATAGCCGTCCAGGTTCCGCTTGATCCGCTCCAGGATGGGCTCGTCGGTGATCCGCCGCTCGAACCGCTGGCCGGTGATCATGTGGAAGGCTTCCACATAGGCGTCCGAGGTCTTCAGGATCACGTCAGAGGGGATTGTAGGAATATCGTCCTTGTACGGATCGCACCGTTCGGCGACCCAGGCGCGGACATTATCCTTGTCGAAGCTCTCCGGGGTCTGGCCGGCCTCGAAGCGGGCGTCATAGGTGGCGGCGCGCCAGAAGCGGCTGCTATCGGGGGTATGGATCTCGTCGGCCAGGACGATGTCGCCGGTCACGTCCACGCCGAACTCGTACTTGGTATCGGCCAGGATCAGGCCGCGTTCCGCCGCCCTCGCCTGGCCAAAGGCGAACAGGGCCAGGGCATGGTCGCTCAGCTGTGTCCACTGGGATGGGGTCACCAGCCCCTGCTCCAGCACCTCGGCGGCGGACAGGGGTGCGTCGTGGGCGCCGTCCATGGCCTTGCTGGTGGGGGTGATCACCGGCTGCGGCAGGCGCTGGTTCGGCCGCATCCCGTCCGGCAGGGTCATGCCGTACATGGTCCGCTGGCCGGCCTTGTAGAGGGTCAGCACCGAGGTCGAGGTCGTCCCGGCCAGATAGCCCCGCACCACCAACTCCACCGGCAGCATGTCCAGCCGTCGGCAGACCAGCACATTGGGGTCCGGATAGGCGATGACATGGTTAGGGACGATATCGCCGGTGTGGTCGAACCAGTAGCGGGCGGTCTGGGTTAAGAGCTCGCCCTTGAACGGCACGGCGCAGAGGTTGCGGTCGAAGGCGCTCAGCCGGTCGGAAGCGATGATCACCCGCCGCCCATCGGCCAGGTCGTAGTTGTCGCGCACCTTGCCGCGATAGTGGTTGGGCAGGCCGTCGATGGCGGCGTCGGACAGGGTCTGGAGTTCGGGCAAGATCGTCTCGCTGGGCTTAGGCATCGGGGGGCGTCGGGGGGGGGGGCGCCGGCCTCGCCGACGCAGTCTAAGACTGTTCTCGCCGATTGGACGAGCGACTGCAAACCGCCGCCAGCGGCCCAGCTATAACAGGGCGACCCCGGCCACATCGGTCGGGTCTCCAGCCGGCATCGGTTTGCGCTCTGACGGATATGTCGTTCATGGCAATACTAAAGAACGACGCGGGCAACATCGCTATGACAACGATCCGCGGACGCAAACACGCCATTTATGCTTCATAGATGCGTCAGTTGATCAAATTCCGGCTCCATGCTGGGGCTTGATTTCTAGCCAGGACAGGGCAGGCAAATGCTTGAAGGTAAGGTCGCGCTGGTCACCGGATCCACCAGCGGCATCGGTTTGGCCATCGCCAAGGCCTACGCCAAGGAAGGCGCCAACGTCGTCATCAACGGCTTTGGCGACGCCGCCGCGATCGAGGCGCAGCGAGCCGGCATAGAGAGCGAGTTCGGCGTCAAGGCGATCTACTCCGGCGCCGACATGAGCAAGGCCGACGAGATCGCCGCCATGGTCGCCTCGGCCGAGGCTGAACTCGGCGCCGTCGATATCCTGGTCAACAACGCCGGCATCCAGTTCGTCTCGCCGATCGAAGAGTTTCCGCCGGAGAAGTGGAACCAGATCATCAGCATCAACCTGTCGGCGGCCTTCTTCGCCATCCGCGCCGCGGCGCCGAGTATGAAGTCGCGCAGGTGGGGCCGGATTATCAACACCGCCTCCGCCCACGCCCTGGTCGCCTCGCCGTTCAAGGGCGCCTATGTTTCGGCCAAGCATGGCATCGCCGGCCTGACCAAGACGGTGGCGCTGGAGACCGCCACCTTCGGCGTCACCGTCAACGCCATCTGCCCGGGCTATGTCTGGACGCCGCTGGTCGAAAAGCAGATCCCCGAGACCATGGCGGCGCGCCACCTGACCCGCGATCAGGTGATCAACGACGTGTTGCTGACGGCCCAGCCGACCAAGCAGTTCGTCACCGTCGAGGAGATCGCGGCCTTGGCAGTCTACCTGGCCTCGGATAACGCCCGGTCGATCACCGGCGCGATCATCGCCATAGACGGCGGTTGGACGGCGGCATAGCCACCCCGGACATCGAAGGCGTCCTGGCCCCGCCTTACGGACGGGTGCTGTACGACGATCTGAAATAGGCTCCCCGCGATCGCGCCTCGTTCGGACGCCCGCCTTGGCGCCCGGCGATCCTCGACGTCTACTGCCGAATCGACCGGGTCCACGATGATGGGCCCGCTGAGACGGAACCGAGGTCAGGGACAAGCCATGAGCAGCACACACATCGCCCACGAACGTCTGACGGAGCGATCCAAGCACGGCCCGCACCTGCGCAAGGATGAGCATATCGGCTTCAACGGCCGCGTCGCCATGCTCATCACCAACGCGGTGGGCACCATGTGGTGCGCCTATGTGTTCGCCCTCCTCGCCCTGATCAGCCTGCCCGACGCTATGAAGACCACCGCCACCCTGATCGCCTGGGTGGCCCAGACCTTCCTGCAGCTGGTTTTGCTGTCGGTGATCATGGTCGGCCAGAAGGTCTCGGCCGCCGCGTCGGACAAGCAGGCGCTGCAGACCTACAAGGACGCCGAGGCGCTGCTGAAGATCCAGGACGAGTTGCACGGGCTGATCAAGGTCAACAACGACCTGACCCAGCAGATCCACGACTGCGTGACGGCCAAGGAAGCCAAGCAGGGATAGGCCCGCCCCGGAACCCTCGCCCCAGCGAAGCTGGAGAGAGGGTTCTTGCGCCTACCGGCTACCGGCGGTCAGCGGGCCGCCGGCTTCATCGGCTGGATGCCACCGACGTGGCCGGTGGTCGGCACAGGCTGAGCCAGCAGCTTCTGATCCACCGGCTTGGTCGAGTTGGCGGCCACCAGGGTCGCCCGCCGCTGCGCCTGCACGTTCGGATCCAGCCTGGCCGGGAAGTGGCTGAGGTCGTCGGTGCGTCCCTGGGTCAATCCCGTGCTCGGCGGATTGTGGCAGAGGAAGCAGCCGGCGGTGGTGGCGTTGGTGCCGTAGCTGCCCGCCGACGCGAACGGATCATAGCCGGTGGAGCCGTTCTGCAGCCAGGTCTCCATGGTGGTGTTGGCCAGGTGCGGGAAGCCGACCGGCTGGCCATAGGGCGTCGGCGGTCCTGAGGCGGGCGCCGGCTGGAAGATCTGGATGCGGAAGTCCTGCGTCGGCGGGGTCTGTCCGCGCACCCACAGCGAGCCGATCATCTTGTAGTTGCTCCAGACGCTGGAGAGCTTGGGCTGCAGCGAGGCGTTGAGGCAGGCGACATTGCCGCGGCTGTTGGAGTTCTGCTGCGGCGGCCCGTCCTGCACCACGGCGCAGTTGGCCGCGTTGGCGCCGCCGCCGGCGATGGAGTCGGTGCGGCAGACGTTGACCTGATGGTAGAGGGTGATCTTCTGGCTGAAGTGGTAGGCCGGATTGGCGTTGCACTGCGGCGTTGAGCCCGTCACCCCGCAGGTCTGGCTGGAGAAGACGCTGGCCGGCGCCGTGGCGGGATTGAAGAACGACCAGGGTTTGCCGGACGGCTGGGTGGTGGGAATGGGGCTGTCGCCGCCGGTGAAGCAGTCCGGCGCATTGGCGACGTGTTCGAACGAAGCCCAGATCCATTCGCCATGGGTCTGCGTCTTCTGCACGATGTGCATGCCGACCAGGCCGAAGCGGCCGTTACAGTAGAAGTTGGAGGGACAGGCGCCAGCCGCGGGGCCGAAGTCACGCCAGGCGGTCTTGACCTCCAGCGAGCCCGCCGAGGCGGGATTGCCGGAATTGCCGCTCGCCACCGCCGGCAGATAGAGCGGGTTGGCGCAGACGCCCGACGAATTCTGTGCACAGGCCGCATCGAACAGGGGCGCGGTGTAGAGCTTCTGATTGAAAACGACGCTGTTGTAGAAGGTGTCGTTGTAGCGGATGTCGTACAGCACCGTGGCGCCGTTCACATCCACCAGCAGGTCCTGGTCACCCGCCTGCTGGTTGTCGATCGGCCCCGTCATCAGCGCGGTGCTGCCGCCGGGCCAGACGCCCGGCTGGGCCGAGCCGGTCTGGGGCAGCATGTTGTACCAGGGCGCCAGGTGCAGGAAGAGCGGCGTGACCTGGCCGCCGCTGTTCGGGTCGGCCTGCATCTGGGTCAGGTAGACGAACTGGTTCCAGGCAAAGGTGTGGAAGTCGCAGAACAGCTGATTGCCCGGCACGTCGGCCAGGAAGGTCGGGTTGGCGATATTGATCGATGAGCCGTCGCTGAAGGTCCCGTTACACTGGGCCGCGCCGGTCGCGACGGCGCTCGGCTTTCCGCCGTGAGGCCCACAGGCCGTCAGGCCGGTGAGCATGGCCAGAACAACGACGACCCTTGCCGCCGATACCCAATTCTTACCGCGCAGCGATTCCATGCGATCCTCCCCAGATTGGCGAGTTACGCTATCACGAATACCGCTATTGGGGAGTCTTTCTTGTATGCCCCTATACGGGGATCAAGAAGACTAAGCTCCCCCGTCCACCCGCACGATCGCCCCGGTGGTGAAGCTCGACGCCGGGCTGGCCAGATAGAGGGCGGTGGTCACCACCTCCTCCGGCCTTCCCGGGCGGCCAAGCGCGTTGTTGGAGCGCTCCCGGGCCGCCGGGGTCCAGGCGTTGGCGATGTCGGTGAGGAAGGGGCCGGCGGAGATGGTGTTGACCCGCACCTTCGGCCCGTATTCCCGCGCGAAGGAGACGGTCATGGCGTTGAGCGCCGCCTTGGCGCCGCTATAGGCCACCACCGCCGGCAGCGGCATGAGCGCGCCGGAAGAGGATACGTTGATGATCACCCCGCCCTCGCCTTCGCTCATCCGCTTGGCGACCTGGGAGGCCAGCCGGAACGGTCCCTTGAAGTTCAGGTTCATGACGCTGTCGAACAGGGCCTCGCTGACCTCGTGCGAGGGCTGGGCGGGCGACATGCCGGCGTTGTTGACCAGGATGTCGATGCGCCCGAACTGGGCGTAGACGGTCTCGATCAGCCGGTCGATCTCATCCCACTTGCCGACGTGGGCCGACAGGGCCAGGGCCCGCACGCCCTTGGCCCTCGCCTCCGCCGCCGCCGCCTCGCAGGCCTCCAGCTTGCGACTGACGATGACCAGGTCCGCGCCGTGGTCGGCGAAGGCCCGCACCATCTGCAGGCCAAGGCCCCGGCTGCCGCCGGTGATCAGGGCGATCTTGCCGGTGAGGTCGAACAGGTCGGCGGTCATGAGGAAGCTCGCTTTGGCGGGTGCGCCTTTTGTAGGCCAAGGCCGCGCTCACGCAATCGGCGGCAGAATGGGATTCACCGAAGGCCGATCCCGCTCTAGTGTGGCGGTGGACCAACGAAGCGAGGAGCAGTGCAGATGGCGGAGTCCAAGGTCGGACGCCGGAATTTCACCCTGGGCGCCGGGGCTTTCGCGGGGCTGGCGCTAGCCGGACCGCGGGCGACGGCCGCCGCGGTCAAGCCCAAGGTGCTGATCAAGACCAACCACGGGAACATATTGGTGGAGATCGAGGCCCAGCGGGCGCCCATCACCGCCACCAACTTCCTGCACTATGTGGATACCCAAGGCTACGACGGCGGGGTCTTCTACCGGGCCGCGCGCGACGGCGACAACCCGCTGCATGGCGACATCGTCGGCCGGCCCAACCTGAAGACTCACCCCTTCCCGCCCATCGACCACGAACCCACCACCAAGACGGGCTTAAGACATGTGCGAGGCACGATCTCGCTCGGCCGGTTCGCGCCGGGCACGGCGACGAACAACTTCTTCATCTGCGCCAGCACCGAGAGCTTCCTGGACGCCCACCCCGGTCAGAAGGGCGACAACCTGGGCTACGCCGCCTTCGGCCAGGTGCTGGAGGGCCTGCCGGTGGTGGACAAGATCCTGTCCCTGCCCACCAACGGCGCCACCAAATTCGCCGAGCAGAAGGGCCAGTGGCTGAAGCCCACGGTGCCGATCTTCAGCATGCACAGGGTCTGACGCGGCGCGGCGGCTAGCCTAGTTGTGCCGCATAAAGCTCCGGTTTGAACCCGACGATGAGCTGGCCATCCATGTCCAGCACCGGCCGCTTGATCATCGACGGCTGGGCGGTCATCAACGCAATGGCCTTGGCTTCATTCAGGTCTTGCTTGTCGGCGTCCTGCAGTTTGCGGAAGGTCGTGCCGGCGCTGTTGAGCAGCACCTCCCAGCCGACCTTCGCCGCCCACCCGCGCAACAACTCGGGCGGCGCGCCGGAAACCTTGTAGTCGTAAAAGGCGTAGGCGATCCCACGCCCCTCCAGCCAGGCCCGCGCCTTCTGCATGGTATCGCAGGCCTTGATGCCGTGAAGGGTGGCGGTCACGATCAGTTCCTCCGGTCGGTTTGGCGCAAAGGGCGGCGGCATGATCCTGGTCCCGTTCGATTGCGCCGAGGGACGTGTGGTCACCTCTGATCGGAAAATCGAATTCAGGACAAGACAGCATCGCTGGGAAGCGCCTGGGCCGCCTTGCGCCGTGGCCGAACCATCAGCCAGAAGGCAGCCATGTGGGTGACCATCAGCAGCGGCACATAGAGGATCGGGATCATATAGGCCGCGCCCAGCGACCCTGGGTGTGCGGGAAGGCCGGCCTGGATGGCGTGATAGTAGTCGGCGATCAGGTCGATCGCGCCCACGAGATTGAAAGCGACCACGAACAGCCAGAAGAGCGGGCCGATCCTGAAGCTGAGCAGCGCCAGCATGGCCAGCATCCCAGTGGCGAAGTCGGCATAGGCCGCGAACGTGGCGAAACTCGCTGGCAGGCCGGGGCCGACGAAACCGGGAAGAATGAAGACCAGGCCAAAGAAGCGGAAGCTGTGCAGGGTCGCGATCGCCCGCTGCGCCGCGCGGGCGTCCATCGCCCGGAGGCTGGGCCAGATATAGGCGGCGAAGCAGAGCGGCCAGGCGATATAGCCCGATGCGAGATGGATCAGAAAAATGATGGGCGGCGGCATTCCGGTCTCTCACGGGCGACAGGGGCGTGATTGCCGACCGGATGTAGGGCCGCTTCCTGCCCGCGACTATTCGCGATAATGCGGATGGGCCATGAAGCAGAACTACACAGTCCGCCAAGGGGCGCTCGACGGTGTCGAGGCCTTCCTGAGCGTCGCCCGGCATAGCAGCTTCCGCAAGGCCGCCGCTGACCTGGGGGTTACGCCATCGGCGATCAGCCAGGCGGTGCGCACCTTGGAAGCTCGTGTCGGCGCCGCGCTCTTCATCCGCACCACGCGCAGCGTCGGCCTCACCGAGGCCGGCGAGCGGTTCCTGTCGCGAGCGAAGCCCGCCTTCGAGGAACTGGTCGCCGCAGGCGAGGTCGCGCGCGATCTCGGGCGCCGGCCGGCCGGACTGCTACGGCTCACCGTGCCGAGGTCGGTGGTGCCCATTCTGCTGGAGCCGCTGATCGCCTCCTTCTGCCAGGCCTATCCCGAGATCGAGCTGGAGGTCGCCGCGAGCGAGGAACTGGTGGACCTTGCGGCCGGAGGCTTCGACGCCGGCGTTCGGATGGGCCAGTTCATCGAGGCCGACATGGTCGCGGTCCGGCTCGCGCCGCCATTCCCCTTCGTGGTGGTGGGAAGCCCCGCCTATCTGCGCTTAAGGAACCGACCGGAGGCGATCGAGGACCTGCGCCAACATGCCTGCCTGCGCATGCGCCGCTCCAACGGATCGATCGCGCCCTGGTCCTTCGTCGATGGCGATAAGCCCATCGAGGCGATCGTATCAGGCCCCCTGATCGCCTACGATTTCCCCACCATGCTTGGCGCGGCGATGGAAGACATGGGCCTGGCGCAACTGCCCCAGCCCATCGCCGCCGCCGCCCTGAGAGCCGGCAAGCTCGTCCGGGTCCTGGAACCGTTCGCAACGATGGCGCCGGGGGTGTTCCTCTACTACCCCGGCCGCCATCAGATGACGCCGAAGCTGCGCGCCTTCATCGATCACGTGAAGAACCGGCCTGGCGTCTCGACGCCGATGGCCGGGGAGATTTGACAATGGACGACCGGGACATCCGAGCCGCGCTGGATCATCACTGGGCCGCCTCCGACGCCGGCGACTTCGATGGGGAGCACCTGATCTACCGGGACGATGCGATGCTCGACTATCCGCAGTCCGGCGAGCGCATACGCGGGCGGCGAAACATCCAACTATCCAGAGCAGCACAGCCGAACCGCAAGCGCTTCGCCGTGCGACGCATCACCGGCTCGGGCGGCCTCTGGATCACCGAATATGTCCTGACCTACGACGAGCGGCCCTCCTACACGGTGAGCATCATGGAGTTCATCGATGGAAAGGTAGCCCACGAGACCCAGTATTTCGCCGAACCCTTCGAGCCTGGACCATCGCGCGCGCAATGGGTCGAACCGATATCCTGAGGCCCGAGCCCGAATGACCCTCCCCCGCCCGCTCGATCGTTCGGCGTTGCCAGCCGATACGGCCGCCCTCGCCCGCTATCTGATCGGCAAGATCGTGGTCCGGGCGCTGCCCGAAGGCGTCGCCAGCGGCCGCATTGTCGAGACCGAGGCCTATGTCGTCGGCGACGCCGCCGGCCATGGCTATCGCGGCATCACCCCGCGCAATCGCTCGCTGTTCCTCGAGCGCGGCCACGCCTACGTCTATGTCGCCTATGGCGTAGCCAACATGCTGAACGTCTCCAGTGAGGGCCCAGGGGTCGGCGTCGGGGTCCTGGTCCGCGCGTTGGAGCCGCTGGAAGGCCTTGCGGTTATGCGGTCGAACCGAGGCCTCGAACGCCTGCGCGACCTGACGACAGGCCCAGGTAAACTCTGCACCGCTCTGCGCATCGACCGCTCGCTCGACGGCCTCGACCTGTGCTCCGAAGGGCCGCTGTGGCTCGGCGACGACGGCCGGGTGGTTGGCGAAATCGGCGACAGCGTCCGCATCGGCATCACCAAGGACGCCGACCTGCGGCTGCGGTTCTATCTGCGAGGCAGCGCCTTCGTCAGCGGCCCCAAATCGCTCAACCCATAAGCCCACGCCCCGACCGGCATGGGATTTTCCGATGTCCTCACCGCTTTGCGTCCGCGGGGCCTGCCGTTAAAGGAAGGCCTTCGACGTTCGCCGCTGGAGGCCTTGTTGGCCGATCTCGCCGTCTTCTATGAACACCCGCAGTGGTTCGAGCCCCTGTTCCGCGAGCTCGACCGGCGCGGGGTCGATTGGGCGCCGCTGTCCATCCAGGACCATACCTTCGACCCGGCCGACGATCGGCCGCCAGCGCCGGTAATCCTCAACCGCCTGGCGATGTCGTCCTTCCTGCGCCAGAGCGAGCATGCCCTGTTCTACAGCATCGCCGCCCTCGGCCATTGGGAGAGCCTGGGCGCCCGGGTGATCAATGGCCCTGGCGCGCTCGCCTACGACACCAACAAGGCCCGCCAACTCAGCCTGTTTCATCAATGCGGCCTGGCGATTCCCCGCACCCGCGTGGCCCACCGCAGGGCCGACGTGCCGCGCCTGGCCGCCGAGATCGGCTACCCGGTGATGGTCAAGGTCAACGTCGGCGGCTCCGGCGCGGGCATGATCCGCTATGACAGCGCCGAGGAACTGGAGGCGGCGGTCGCCGACGGCTTGACCCCCGTGAGCGTCGATGGGGTCGCCCTGGTGCAGGAATATGTCCCCGCCCGCGACGCCCAGGTGATCCGCTGCGAGGTGCTGGCCGGCAAGCTGTTCTACGCCATCGCCTTGAATGGCGCCGGCTCGACCTTCGACCTCTGCCCGGCGGACGTCTGCATGGTCGACAAGCCCACCATCACCATCGAGGCCTTCCAGCCACCGCCGGAACTGGCCGCCGCCGTGGAGCGCGTCGCCAAGGCCTCCGGCCTCGACGTTGGCGGGATCGAATACATGATCGACGATCGCGACGGGACGCCCCGGTTCTACGACCTCAACGCCCTCTCCAACTTCGTCGCCAAGCCCCTCGACGTCTTGGGCTGGGACCCGCACGAGCCCTTCGTCACCTGGCTGCTCGGCCAGATCGCCGCCCAGGATAAGGTCGCCGCATGAGATACGGTTTCTGGACCCCGGTGTTCGGCGGTTGGCTGCGCAACGTGGCCGACGAGAACATGACCGCCACCTGGGACTATACCCGCCGGCTATGCCAGCGCGCCGAGCAGATCGGCTATGACCTGACCCTGGTGGCCGAGCTGAACCTCAACGACATCAAGGGCACGGACCAGCCGGCCCTGGACGCCTGGTCCACCGCCGCGGCGCTGGCCGCCGTCACCGAGCGGCTGGAGCTGATGGTCGCCGTGCGGCCAAACTTCCACCAGCCGGCCCTGTTCGCCAAACAGGCGGCCAACATCGACCAGATCGCCGGCGGCCGCCTGGCGCTCAACGTCGTCTCCTCCTGGTGGGCGGAGGAAGCCGAGAGCTACGGCCTGCAGTTTGACCAGCACGACGACCGCTATGGCCGCACCAGCGAGTGGCTGACCGTCGTCGATGGCCTATGGACCGAAGACCGGTTCAACTTCGAGGGCGAGCGCTACCAGCTGAAGAACGCCATCTGCGAGCCCAAGCCGGTGAAGAAGCCGGTGATCTATGCCGGCGGCGAATCCGAAGCGGCCAAGACCATGATCGCCAATCAGTGCGACGCCTATGTCATGCACGGCGATACGGTGGAGGTGATCGCCGAGAAGATCGCCGACATGACGGCCCGCAGAACCAAGACCGGCAAGCCGCCGATGGTCTTCGGCATGGCCGCCTACGCCATCGTCCGCGACACGGAGGCCGAAGCGCGCGCCGAAGTCGACCGCATCACCACCCTGGACGAGACCGCCCCCGGCTTCTCCAACTTCGACCAGTGGCTCTCCGGCACGCAGCTGGAGCGGGAGATGAAGCTGCAGGAATATTCCGTCTCCAACCGAGGCCTGCGCCCCAACCTGGTCGGAACCGCCGCGCAGATTCGCGAGCGGATCGAAGCCTACGAAGCCGCTGGCCTGGACCTGCTCCTGCTGCAGATGAGCCCGCAGTACGAGGAGATGGAGCGCTTCGCGGCAGCGGTGATCGCGCCACAGGCGGCGGGGGCGATGTGAGCTCGGGCCTTCTCAGCGCGCAGGAGCACAAGCGTCCGCGCGGGCGAGCAGGAAGGCCCTCTCCCGTGCATTGCGGGTGAGCTTGGCGGCGGCCTCGAATTCGGCGCGGGCCTCGGCCAGACGGCCGGCGCGGAACAGGAAATCGCCTCGCGCCGCCGGCAAGGGCGCGTAGCCACGCAGGGCTTGGTTGTCGGCGATCTCGTCCAACAGCCTCAGGCCTGCCTCTGGCCCGAAAGCCATGCTGTGGGCGATCGCGCGATTGAGATCGACCACCGGCGATGGCGCGGCCACGCGCAGCCGCTCGTAGAGCGCGGCGATGTGGCGCCAGTCGGTATCGGCGGCCTTCCGCGCTCGTGCATGGCAGGCGGCAAGCGCGGCTTGCAAGACATAGGGACCATCCCCGCCGAGGGCTTCGGCGCGGGACAGCGCGTCGAAGCCGCGGCGGATCAGCAGCTGGTCCCAGCGCCCGCGATCCTGCTCGGGTAATGGCACGAAGGCGCCATCCGGCCCGGTGCGGGCCGCAAGACGCGAGGCCTGGATTTCCATCAGGGCCAGCAGGCCGAACACCTCGGCCTCCCCGGGCATCAACCCCGCCAGCATGCGGCCCAGCCGCTGCGCCTCCAGACACAGGCCCGGCCGGACAAGGTCGTCGCCGGCCGTGGCGGCATAGCCTTCGTTGAAGATCAGGTAGATGACCTCCAGCACCGAGCTGAGCCGCGCGGCGCGTTCGGCCCCGCGCGGAACCTCGAAGCTCAACCCAGCCTTTGCGATGGTCTTCTTGGACCGGACGATACGCTGGGCGATGGTCGTTTCGCTCGACAGGAAGGCGCGGGCGATCTCGTCCGTGGTCAGCCCGCCGACCACCCGCAGGGTGAGCGCAGCGCGGGCGTCCGCCGAAAGGATCGGGTGGCAGGCCGCGAAGATGAGGCCCAGCAGCTCGTCGCCCAGATCGCCGCCAGACTCGTCTGCTGGCGTGGCCTCGATTACCTCGGCCTCGCCGTCCAGTTCCCGCGCGATCTCTTCATGCTTACGCTCGCGCATCTTGCGGCGGCGGATCGCATCGATGGCGCGGCGTTTGGCGACGGTCATCAGCCAGGCGCCGGGATTGGCCGGAACGCCGGCCCTGGGCCATTCGGCGAGGGCGATGACCAGGGCGTCCTGCGCCAGCTCCTCCGCCAAATCGATGTTGCGCACGACGCGGGCCAGACCCGCGATGAGCCTGGCCCGTTCGATACGAAAGGTCGCTTCGATCGCCCGATGCGTTTCGCTTAGGGTGTGCGTCTCGCCTGCACTCATGCCGCCTTGTCGGCCAAAGCCACAAAGGCGGCAAGCCGGCGGCCGACGGCTTCAGTCGCCGCCGAGCTTCCGGCGCGTCCGGTCGTGAAGCGCTTCGACCTCCGGCGTCAAAGTCTCCGCAAAGTCGGACATCTCGAAGATCGGCCGGATTTCGATCTCGCTCGGCCCTGGCATGGGATTGGGACAGCGCCGCACCCAGGCGACGGCCTCGTCCAGGTCCTTGACCTCCCATAGCCAGTAACCGGCCACCAGCTCGCGGGTCTCGGCGAACGGCCCATCGATGACCTTGCGGCCAGGACCGTCGAAGGCGACCCGCTTGGCCTGAGACGAGGGCTTGAGGCCGCCGCCGTCCAGCATGACGCCGGCATTGACCAGCTCCTCGTTGAACCGGCCCATCGCATCGAGCATCTCGGTCGAGGGCGGCGCGCCCTGCTCACTGTCCTCGGTCGCTTTCACGAACACCATCACACGCATCGTCTGCCTCCTTGTCTGAGCCGCATTATCGGCCTGGCATCGACACGACGAACAGAGCCTTCGCAAATCGACATGGTCTTGTGAATTTTTTCAGCGGCAAGTGCGCGAAGGACCGCCTACTCCCACTCGATCGTCCCCGGCGGCTTGCTCGTCACGTCGTAAACCACCCGGTTGACCCCCTTCACCTCGTTGATGATCCGGGTCGCGGTCTTGGCCAGAACGGCCCAGGGGAATTCGAAGAAGTCGGCGGTCATGCCGTCGGTGGAGGTGACCGCGCGCAGGGCGCAGACATCCTCGTAGGTGCGGGCGTCGCCCATGACCCCGACCGTCTTTACCGGCAAGAGCACGGCGAAGGCCTGCCAGATGGCGTCGTAGAGGCCGGCGGCGCGAATCTCCTCCAGATAGATGGCGTCGGCCTTCTGCAGGGTCGCCACCTTCTCCGGCGTGATCTCGCCGGGGATGCGGATGGCCAGGCCTGGCCCCGGGAAGGGATGGCGGCCGACGAAGGCCGGCGGCAGGCCGAGCTCGACGCCCAGCGCCCGCACTTCGTCCTTGAACAGCTCCCGCAGCGGCTCGACCAGCTTCAGCTTCATGTAGTCAGGCAGGCCGCCGACATTGTGATGGCTCTTGATCACCGCCGAGGGGCCGCCGCGCGCCGAGACGCTCTCGATCACGTCGGGATAGAGGGTGCCCTGGGCGAGGAAGGCCGCGCCCTCGATCTTGTTCGCCTCGCGGTCGAAGATGTCGATGAACACCCGGCCGATGATCTTGCGCTTGGTCTCCGGGTCGGAGACGCCGGCCAGCTGGCCGAGGAATTCCTCACCCGCATCAACGTGGATCAGCGGGATGTTGTAGTGATCGTTGAACAGGGTCACCACCTGCTCGGCCTCGTTCATGCGCAAGAGGCCGGTGTCGACGAAGACGCAGGTCAGCTGCTCGCCGATCGCCTCGTGGATCAGCACCGCCGCCACCGAGGAGTCGACCCCGCCGGACAGGCCGCAGATCACCTTGCCGTCGCCGACCTGGGCGCGGATCTTGGCCACCATCTCCTCGCGGAAGCTGGCCATGGTCCAGTCGCCTTTGAAGCCGGCGATCTTGTGGGTGAAGTTGCGCAGCATCAGCGCGCCGCGCGGGGTGTGAGCCACCTCGGGGTGGAACTGGATGCCGTAGAGACGGCGAGCCTCGTCGGCGATCACCGCGAACGGCGAGCCCTTGGAGGTGGCCACCACCTCAAAGCCCGGCGGGATGGCGGTGATAACGTCGCCATGACTCATCCACACCGGCTCGTCCGCGCCGGGGCCACCGATGCCGTCGATCAGCGGCGAGGCCTTTTCGATATGGATGTCGGCGCGGCCGAATTCGCGATTGTGGCCGCCCTCGACGGCCCCGCCCAGCGCCGCGCACATGGCCATCTCGCCATAGCAGATGCCCAGCAGCGGCACGCCCAGGGTGAAGACGGTGGGGTTAGGCTCAGGGCTGCCCTCCTCGCCCGCGCTGGCCGGACCGCCGGAGAGGACGATGGCCTTGGGATCGTAGGCCTTGAGGAAGGCGTCATCGACCTTGTCGAAGGGATGGATCTCGCAATAGACCCCGCTCTCGCGCACCCGGCGGGCGATGAGCTGGGTCACCTGGCTGCCGAAATCGACGATCAGGAGGCGTTCGTGGCGGGCTTGGTCGGTCATGGCGCTCCCATAGGGTGGAATCAGGCGGCGGTCACGCGCGGCGCTCCAGAACGGCGACGAAGAAGCCGTCCGTCCCGGCGGTGAGCGGCGACAGGCGCAGGGCGCCTTCGGGCGTGGCGTGGTCGGTAAGAGCGGCGATGCCTTCCGGCGTCGCCTGGCCAGAGTTGGTGATGGCATCGACGGTGCTGAGCTGAACGAAGTCCGTGTGGCTGGCGAGGAAGGCGGCGACGCGGTCCTCGTTCTCCTCCATCAGCAGCGAGCAGGTCACATAGACGATGCGGCCGCCCGGCTTGGCGAAGGTCGCGGCGCCGGCCAGAACCGCGTCCTGCTCGGCCATCCGCTTCTCGAGCTGGGCCGGGGTCAGCCGCCATTTGGCGTCGGGATGCCGCCGCCAGGTGCCCGAGCCGGTGCAGGGCGCATCGACGAACACCAGGTCCATCTTTTCGTCCAACCCATCCAGGGCGCCTGGCCGGATTGGGGAGCGGATTTGCAGGTTGCGCACGCCGGCCCGCTGGGACCGCGTCACGGTGTCGGTCAGCCGCCGGGCGTCAGAGTCATAGGCGTAGAGCTGGCCCTTGTTGGCCATGGCCGCCGCCAGGGCCAGGGTCTTGCCGCCGCCGCCGGCGCAGAAGTCCAGCACCTGCTTGCCCTTGATGTCGCCCGCCGCGGAGGCCGCGATCTGGGAGCCCAGGTCCTGCACCTCGAACCAGCCCTTGGCGAACTCCGGGGCGACCTCGATGGCTACGGCGCGGTCGGCGGCGGCGGGCGCGGCGATCCGCAGCCCGCAGGCCAACTCATCCACCGGCTCAGCGCCTAGCGGCTGCAAGGCCCTCAGCGCCCGCGGCATGTCGGTCTTCAGCGTATTGACCCGCAGGTCCACCGGCGCCCGCTCCGCCAGCGACGCGCCGACCTCCGAGCGCGTGTCGCCATAGGCGCGTGCAAGCGCCTCATCCAGCCAGTCGGGATAGTCGCCAGCGACAGCCGCGGACACGCCCTCGTCCGAGAATGAGTCTGGTTCCAGCGCCGTTCGTTCGACGTCCGTCAACTCACCGGGTCCATGCGGGTCTGCGGCGGCCTCGGCGATCCGCTCCAGGCTCCAGCCCCAGGAAAAGCGCAGCGCGCCCAGCACCCTCGCTCGGTCGGTCTCGGCGCCCATGGCCCAGGCCAGCGAGCGGTGCATGCGCAGGCTGTCCAGCACCAGGCCCGACACGAAGGCGCGGTCCTTCGACCCAGCATAGCGCGCATCGTCGCCCCAGGCCTTCAGGGCCCGGCGCACGGTCAGATGCCGCTCTTCGATCGCGGTCAGAACACCGATCGCCGCGGCTATCCTGCCCCCATCACGCATGGCCGCAATTCCCCCGCAGGTCGCCGACAGGGCCGAAGGAGATGCAAGCTCTAGCTGGGTGCGGAATAGTTCGGCGCCTCTCGGGTCATGTGGACGTCGTGGACGTGGCTTTCGCGCAGGCCCGCGCCGGTGATGCGAATGAAGCGGGCCTTTTCCTGGAAATCCGGAATGGTGCCGGCGCCGACATAGCCCATGGCCGCGCGCAGGCCTCCGACCAACTGGTGGATGATGGAGGCGATCTGGCCCTTATAGGCCACCTGGCCCTCGATGCCTTCCGGCACCAGCTTCAGGGTGTCGGTGACCTCTTTCTGGAAGTAGCGGTCGGCCGAGCCTCGCGCCATCGCCCCAACCGAGCCCATGCCGCGATAGGCCTTGTAGGAGCGGCCCTGATACAGGAACACCTCGCCCGGCGCTTCTTCCACGCCGGCGAACATCGAGCCCATCATCGCCGAGGAGGCGCCGGCCGCGATGGCCTTGGCCATGTCGCCGGAATATTTGATGCCGCCATCGGCGATCACTGGCACGCCCTGGCTGCGCGCCGCCCGCACCGCATCGGTGATGGCGGTCAGCTGCGGCACGCCGATGCCGGCGACGATGCGGGTGGTGCAGATGGAGCCCGGGCCGATCCCGACCTTCACCGCATCCGCGCCCGCGTCGATCAGCGCCTTGGCGCCTTCATAGGTCGCCACATTGCCGGCGACGATCTGCACCCGGTTGGTCTCACGCTTGATACGCTCCACCGCCCGCGCCACGTGGACTGAATGGCCATGGGCGGTGTCGATCACCACCACGTCCACGCCGGCGTCCACCAGCGCCAGGGAGCGCTCGTAGCCGACATCGCCAACCGTGGAGGCCGCGCCGACCAGCAGCCGGCCCTGGCTGTCCTTGGCCGCCAGCGGATAGGCCTCGGCCTTGTCCATGTCCTTGACGGTGATCAGGCCGACGGCGCGATAGGCGTCGTCAACCACCACCAGCCGCTCGATCTTGTGCTTCTGCAAAAGGGCCCGGGCATCGGCAGCGGATGCGCCCTCGCGGATGGTGGCGAGATTGTCGCGGGTCATCAGCGCCGAGGCCGGCATGTTCGGATCGATCTCGAACCGCATGTCGCGGTGCGTCAGGATGCCCACCAGCTTGCCGGTGGCGGGATCGATGACCGGGAAGCCGGAAATCTTTCGCCGGGCGGTGATCTCCTTGATCTCGCGCAGGGTGGTGTCCGGGTTGATGGTCAGCGGATTGATGACCATGCCGCTTTCGTAGCGCTTCACCTCCCGCACCTGATCGGCCTGTTCCTCCACCGTCAGATTGCGGTGCAGGATGCCCATGCCGCCGGCCTGGGCCATGGCGATAGCCAGCCGGCTTTCGGTAACCGTATCCATGGCGGCGGACACGATCGGGATGTTCAGACTGATTTCGCGCGTGAACCTGGTGGACGTATCCACCTCACCCGGCATGAACTCTGACGCGCCCGGTTCGAGCAAAACGTCGTCGAAGGTAAGACCTTCGCGAATCTCCATGAGACTCTCCATTTTGCGGGCCGCGTATAGCCGCACGAATCGGGCTTGTCACCCCATGGCGGATGCCGCGCGGTGGTTAGGGAGGCCGCTAGATGGAGATGGGCGAAGCGAGTCGCTAGGCCTGATCACGCATCGGCCGCCCGCGCCCGAACTATCGGCCGCGCTTGAAACCTGTCGCGACCAGATAGAGCTCCGAACTCCCGGCCCGGCTGGCCTTGGGTTTGACGTGCTTGACCACGGCGAAATCGGCGTTCAGCAGCTTCAGCATCGCGGCCATCTCACCGCCCTGAAACGCCTTGCAGACAAAAGCGCCGCCGGGCTTCAGCACCTGGACCGCAAAGTCGGCGGCGGCTTCGATCAGGCCGACGATGCGCAGGTGATCGGTCTGCCGGTGACCGATGGTGTTGGGGGCGATGTCGCACAGCACCACGTCCGGCGCGGCGCCGAGCCGCTCGATCAGTAGCGGGCCACAGGCCGGGTCGGTGAAGTCCATCTCGATCAAGTGCGCCGGCGGGATCGGCTCGACCGGCAGCAGGTCCACCCCGACCACCGCAGCGGCGCCCCGCTCCAGCGCCACCTGCACCCAGCCGCCAGGCGCGCAGCCCAGGTCGATCACCCGGGCGCCCTTGCTGAGCAGATGAAAGCGGTCGTCGATCTCGGTCAGCTTGAACGCCGCCCGCGAGCGATAGCCCTTGGCCTTGGCCTCCGTGACGAAGGGGTCGTTGAGCTGCCGCTCCAGCCAGGCCTGCGACGAGGGCGTGCGAAACTTGGCTGTCTTCAGCCGCACGGCCGAGACCCGTTCGACCTCGCCTCCGCGCGTCGGCGGCCGGACCATGCGTTTCTTCGGCGGTGCTGGGGGCGGTTCAGGCGGCTTGGACGGCGGCTCGCTCATGCGGCGGCGACCGCTTGCCGCGGCCCTCCCTTGCGGCGGCGGCGCGAGCGGCGACGGGCGCGCCCCTCGGCCATCAGGGACAACAACAGGCCTTCGCGCAGTCCCCGGTCAGCCACCCTCACCCGTTCGCAATTCCAGGTCTCTTGCACCGCCTGCAGGATGGCGGCGCCGGCGAGGACGAGGTCGGCGCGGTCCGGCCCAATGCAGGGCTGGCCGGCGCGTTCGCCGGGGCTCAGGCTCAAGAGCCGGTCGGCGGTTGCGGTGCAATCGCCCTGGGTGAGCCAGAGGCCATCCACCTGTGTGCGGTCATAGCGGGCGAGGCCCAGATGCAGCCCGGCCAGGCTGGTGATCGCGCCCGAAGTGCCGATCAGATGGACCCGGCCCGCCTCGAAGGTCGCGCGGAGCGGCTCGGCATGCCGGAAGGCCTGGATCGGCGCCTTCACGGCCTCGACCATTGCGCGATACCAGGCTTCGTGACCCGGCCTCTGCTCCGGAAAGGTCTCGGCCAGGCTGACCACGCCTATGGGAATGGAGAGCCAGGCGCGGATCGGCGGCATGGACATAGGCCCGGCATTGGCCTGACCGCTCAGGTCGACCCAGGACAACTCCGTCGATCCGCCCCCGACGTCCAGCACCAGGGCCGCGTCCATCTCCCGGTCGAGCAGGTTGAGGCAGCCGGCGACGGACAGCCGCGCCTCTTCGCGCGGCGGGATGATCTCCAGCTTGAGGCCGGTCTCTTCGGCCACGCGGTCCAGGAACTCCGCCCCATTGTCCGCCGATCGGCAGGCCTGTGTGGCGATGGCCCGCAGCTTGGGCGACCCACGCCGGCGAAGCCGGTCCGCGCAGACCTTCAAGGCCTCGACCGCCCGATCCATCGCCGCCGGCTGCAGCCGGCCGGTCTGGGTCAGCCCTTCGCCCAGGCGAACGATGCGGGAATAGGCGTCGACCACGCGAAAGCCGCCCCGCGTGCGGGCCGCCACCAGCAGGCGGCAGTTGTTGGTGCCCAGATCAAGCGCCGCGAATAACTCGTCCGGCGCGCGCCCGGAGCCCTGCGCCGGGCCCTGCGGGCGGTCCGTCCGGCGACGCCCATCCGGCGCTGACGCGTCAGACATGGTCGACTCGAAAAATCCAGAGCGCTCCAGACGAGCGCTATCGTCCAGGCGACAGTAGATCGGAATGGAGCAAACTGAAATCCGTAATCCTGCACGGCATTCGGATCGTCTGTAGAAGCACCACCGGGCGTGGGCGTGCTCTTGTGAATGGCCACCGGTTGATTACGTTCAGATTCCAGTCAGAGGGCGTGTGCAATAGTGCCGGTTATGGATGCTCGATTAGCCAAATTCATGATCGGCCAGGTGGTTCGCCACCGCGTCCTGCCGTTTCGGGGCGTGATCTTCGACGTCGATCCCACCTTCGCCAACACCGAGGAATGGTGGCTGTCGATCCCCGAGGAAATCCGCCCGCGCAAGGATCAGCCCTTCTATCACCTGCTGGCCGAGAACGAGGGCGGCACCTATACCGCCTATGTCTCGGAGCAGAACCTGCTGCCCGACGGCGCCGGCGGCCCGGTGGGCCATCCGCACACCGGCCTACTGTTCGACGGCTTCCAGAACGGCCAATACCACCTGAGGCCCCGGGTCACGCATTAGCGGCGCGAGCGTCCTCAATGCCGAATTCCGGGCCGGCAAAACGCGTCACGCCATTTCGCGCGCCGTCGGCATCCACTGCGACGGTTGTTTCAGGTCGGAAATTCAGTATAGGCCCGAATTAATTTGTAGATTCCCCGAACAAACGCTCCTGTCGGCATATCGGTCAGATAACAGGACGGCTTCTTTTATATTTGCTCAAGAATCGGCGATATTTGGGATTCGCGATTGCGTAAGCGGCCGCCGCATTTGCTTCTGGCCGAGCCCGGTCGTCATCAATCTTTCATGACATTGTCGCCACCAGACGGTTGACCACCGACTCGGCGTCCCGCAAACATCCTCATCAAAGACTGCGGCGGTCGCTCTGAAGCGTCTGACGGCTCAACCTCGAGAGCGCCCGTGGCGGATCAGATTGAGAATATTGCTTCGCGCACCGCGCCAGGCAGATGGGGGACTTTATGACGAAACAACTTCTGCTGCTCACCTGCGCTTTGGGCGCACTCGCAAATATCGCCGGCGCAGGCGCCGCGTCGGCGGCTGACGCCACGCCGCCCGGGTCTTCGGCCACCGAAGTCGGCGCGGTGATCGTCACCGCCGAAAAGCGCGAACAGAACATCCAGAAGGTCCCGGTGGCGGTGACCGCCTTCACCCGAACCCAGCGTGACCGCGCCGGCATCGAGTCGCTGCAGGATCTGACCAACTTCACGCCGGGCATGGACTACGACGCCACCAACGACCACGTCTTCATCCGTGGCGTCGGCCGCGAATCCACCGACCTCGGTGCATCGGCCGGCGTCGCGACCTACGTCGATGGATTCTACCAACCCGAGCCGATCAACGCGATCGACCCGCCAATGTTCTCGCAGAGCATCGATGTGCTACGCGGCCCGCAAGGCACCCTGTCCGGACGCAACGGCATCGGCGGCGCCCTGTTCATCACCTCGGCCCGCCCGACCTCGGTCCCCTACGGGGAAGCGCGCTTCACTGTCGGCAACTACGGCCTGTTCGACTACGAGGCCGCGGTGTCCGGGCCGCTGTCGGATGGCGTGAATTTCCGCCTGTCCGCCTATGGCAGAACCCAGAACGACGGCTTCTACAAGAATCTCGCGCTCGGCAACACGACCGGCGGCATCGCCAACGAATACCACTTCGAAGGCTCGTTCACCGCCAAGTTCACCCCCAACGACGACCTGTTCGTCCGCGCCTTCTCCACCGACGCGGACAATTTCGCCGGCCCCGGCATGCGGGCCTCCTATTCGACGGCCACCCTCGGGACCCTGCCCGAGACCGCGCTTCTGGACAACAGTTCCGGCAGCTACTTCAACCCGCTGTATGCGTTCAACCCACTGTCGCCCGCCGCCGGCGGGCCGGTGAATCCGACGCTCATCAATCCCGCAATTCGCGGCAACCCCAGCCTCAACAACCCGTTCGACTACGTCGCCAACCGGGACTACCACAATCACGTCGATAACGACGCCAACGTCAACTACATCTACACCCATCACTTCGCTGGCGTGGACCTGAAGTATACCGGCGGATACGCACAATATACTTATACGCTGGGGCTTCCTGGCCAGGGCAACTCGGACGTCGAATCCTATCAGGTGCCGATCACCATGAGCCCGCTGGGCGCGGGGTTCGACAACATCACCTGCACGCCCAAGACCAACGCCAACATTGTTGTGCAGGCGGTCGAGAACTGTCTGACCGTCAACCCTGGCGCCCTTGCCGAAACCTTCCAGCAGAAGGACGGCTGGTGGAGCCAAGAAGCGGTTCTGACATCGACTTCGTCCGGCCCGCTGCAATGGGTGGTCGGCGCCTATTACTACAACGAACATTTCAGCAATCCGCAGACCGAGGCCGACCCCAACCAGCCGCAGATGGTCGCGCCTTGCGACATCCTGGCGACGGGCGGCAACCCGCAGGTTCCCGGATCGGGGACCGGCGGAGCGACCGCCAACGCGCTCTGCTCGGCTCTGGGGCTGCTTCCCTTGACCTCGGCGCCAGCCAATCCGCAGGGCTACCTGGACTACTCCAACTACAGCCTGTTCGATCAGAGCGAGGCGGTGTTCGGACAGGTGGACTACAAGCTCACGTCCGACTTCAAGCTGACCGGCGGCCTGCGCTATACCTGGGATCAGAAATCCGGCGAGGAATACCTCCGCGCCCTCAAGTTCGACGGCGTCAACGGCCTGAACCCGCTCCTCCTCGGCGCCCTGACGCCGGCAGTGGATGTGACCTCGGTGGCCTGCGCGGACGCGAACCTGCCGGCCAACCAGAACCAAATCGGCGTGAAATCCCAATGCGTCGTCGGCACGGACGGCGTCGCCTCCCGCAAACTGGGCGGCAATTCGTCGGCCCTCACCGGCACCGCCGGCGTGGAGTGGACGCCGGACAATTCCACCCTGGGCTACCTCCGCTACAGCCGCGGCTACAAGGACCTGGCCCTGAATCTCGGCACCCTCGCGACCGTGGCCGAGGTCGCCCCCGAGACCATGAACGACTACGAACTCGGGCTGAAGAAGTCCTTCGGCCACAATCTCGTGGTCGATCTTGCGCTCTTCTACGAGGACTACTTCAACTTCCAGGACGATCTATCGACCTTCCAGCCGGCCACGAGCACCTATGCCGGCGAGTTCACCAATGTCGCGCACGCCAGGTCGGCCGGGGTCGAACTGGAGACGATCTGGACGCCGATCGACAACCTGTTGATCCACTTCTCCTATTCGTTTGACGACTCGGCCTACCTATCGAAGTGCAATCCCGCCTCACCGGCGCCGGGCACCTGCTTCGAGGATTCGGTGAAGGCCGTCCCGACCCCCGAGGGCGCCTCCGGCGAATTGCCGAATACGCCGAAAAACCGGGTGTCGCTGACGCCGCAGTACACCTGGGTGTTCGACCAGGGCAAACTGATCATGTCGGGCACCTACATCTGGCGCGACCAGACCTATGGTTCAATCTTCAACGAACCCTACTATATCGCGCCGGCCTGGTCGCAGGTGAACCTGCGCCTCAGCTGGGTCGCCCCCGGCGACCGGTATGAGGTCATCGCCTACGGCAACAACATCTTCAACACTATCGGCTATGCGACCGGCGGCGGCGGCGGCATCGCCTACAACAACGCGTCCGCCGCCCTTGGCGGTGGCGTCGGCACCGGCACGACGCTGACCAGGTCCTTCCAGATCAACAACCCGACCACCTTTGGCCTGGAGCTGCACTACAAGTTCTTCTAGGCCGACCACGGTCCGGACAGAGCCTCGCGGGCGCGCCGACACCACGGCGCGCCCGTTTCTGTTGAAGCAGCCTTACTTCGCCTACTTCGCCTTCGCCGGCTTGGCCTTGCCGTAGTCCAGCCGCCAGCGCACGGCGAGCTTGGCGCCCTCTTGGCCGCCCAGCTGGGAGATGACCGAGAAGGCGCGGGTGGCCTTGACCTCGACCTGCGCCGACGGCCCAAGACGGCCGCCGCCGGTCAGTTCCAGATAGACCCGGTTGCCGATGTACTTGCCGCCGGAGACGGTCACCCCGGTCTCGACGTAGCGGTTACCGGCCGAATTCACACTGTTGGCCGCGTCGCCGCCGCCCAGGGCCAACCGGTCGAGCTTGGCGAAGTTGCGCAGGCCGCCCATGACGTCGAAGCCGCCGCCGGTGGCCAGCGCCGTCACCGCCGCGGCCAGCTGCGCTGCCTGCACCGGCGACAGCTGGCTTGCGGAACGGCCGAACAGCACCTGTGACAGCACTTCGTCGCTGGGCAAGGCGGGGGTCGAGGTCAGGGTCACCTTGGGCTTGGACGCCGTTCCCTGGATCTGGATGATGGCGGTGATGGTCGGGTCGTCCAGTTTGGCGCTCAGGTCGAGCCTGATGCGGTCCAGGTCGCTGGCCAGATAGACTATCCCCTGATCGTCGATCTCGAACCGCTTGCCGGCCAGGTCGTAGTCGCCGCGCACCACATGCGCCGTGCCCGACAGCACTGGCGCCGCCGTGGTCCCACCCACATGGGCCGCCAGTGACATCTCGGCGTTCAGCCCGAAGCCCTTGACGAAGATATGCCCCGGAGCGCGCAGGTCGATGTCCAGCCCCACGGCGGGCGCCTGGGTCAGCGACGTGGTCTGACGCGAAGCGTCGCCGCCAGGTCGATTGACCTCCACCACGTCCATCGTCACCACGCCAGGCGGCGCCCGGGCCGACTCCGCCTTGATATCGGCCCGGTCGATGTTCAAGGCGCCGGCCAGTTCGGCCTTGCCGTCGGCGCCTCGGGTCACCGTCACGGCCCCAGTCGCGGTGGCCTTGGCCGCGTCGTTGTCGAGCAGTTGGAAGCCCTTGGCGTTCAGCGTCAGGCTGCTGGCGCCATTGCTGGCCAGGTCGACCCGTCCGCTGCCGGAGAGAGTTCCTGCCTTGGCGTCCGCCGCGCTGAACTTGGAGACATCCAGCACATTGTTGGCGAGTTCGACGTCGGCGACCAGGTTGCGCAGCTTCAGGCCGGTCGCCGCGTCCTCGAACCGGCCGCCGGTCAAGGTCGCGTGGCCGTTGAACCTGGGCGCGTTGATGCTGCCGCCCACCGTGCCCTGCGCCACCAGCTTGCCGCCCAGGGTCCGGTCGCCGCCGAAGAACAGGTCCCAGATCGGTTGCAACTCGGCGTCAATGTCGAACCGGCCGTCGATCGGCTCGGTGCGATTGATGGCGATGCGGAAAGGCGCGGCGCTGGCCACGGCCGGCAGAGACAGGCTGACGCTGGCCTTGTCGCTGGAGCCGGACTGGCCGGCCCTCGCGTCCAGGGTGATCCGCTGCCCCACGAGCTGCGCTTTGATGGTCCCGTCCACCGCCAGCTTGGCCGGCGCATCGCGGGTGCGCACCCCGGTCAGCCGCGCGTCGAGCGTGCCGGCCAGATGAGAGCCCTCGCCTTCCATCGAAAAGTCGCCGCTGGCCTGGCCCGCGACGTCCTCGCCGAGGGCGCTCAAGTCCACTCCGGCCAGCTTGGCCGCGCCCTTCACCCCCCCAGCGCTCTGACGCAGGTCCACATCCGCTCGCCCGCCGCCGTAGGCCAGGCTGGCCAGGATGCGGGTGTTCACACCGTCCGTGGCCACCGTCGCGGGCGAAAGGGTTCTGAAGGCGGCTTGCCGGAGCTTGCCCGAGCCGTCGAAGCTCACCGTGTGCTGGGCGTCCCGGGCGTTGGCCAGGCCGCCGCCAGTCAGCCTGAAGGGAAAGCCCGAGCTGGAGCCATCCGTGGAGACCGTATAGGCCATCCTCTCCAGCGGTCCGCTCGCCTTCAGCTGCAGGCTGTTCAAGATCGTGTCCGTCCCGCGCGGAACCGCGTCGCGCGCGCTGATGATGAAGTCGCCCACGGCCACGCCGCCGCCGTCGGTGATCTTCAGTCGCGCATTCGCTTGGCCAGAGGCAAGCACCGCGCCCGCCTGGGCCGCGACCGTCAGGTCGGCGCCCGAGGTGTTGGGTCCGCGCAAGGCGGCTGAGCCCGTCGCTGTCACGCCGCCGGCCGCGGCGTCGATGTTCGCCAACTCCAGACCATCTGGCAGCCAGCGGAAATCGGCCTTGGCGTGCGCGGGCCCATAGTCGCCCCCGGCGGTGATGGCGATCTGGCCGCTGGTATCCGCCGGCCCCTTGGCGAAGGACAGCACCACATGGGCCGGCTTCAGCACCATGTTGGGCAGGGCGATCTGCTCGAAGTCGGCGGTCAGATCGGCGCGCGGCGCGGACCAGACCCCCGCGAGGTCGCCCCCGCCGGCCGCCTTGCCGCTGATCTCTAGCGGGCCGATGTCGAACGGCCCTTGCGCCGTCCATTTCAGCGCAAACTTCAGCGCGCCGTCCTTGCCCACGCCGCCGACCGCGCCGAGCCGAGCAGCGGCGCCGTTCAAATCCGCGCGGGAGACCGCGATCAGGCCGTGGTCGTAACTTGCCTCGGCGCTTAATTTAGGTTTCGGCCCGAGCAGCCGGTCGAGCTCCGGATAGCCGCTGGCCACCTTGTCGCCGGTGGCGTCCAGGGTGAAGCGCCAGGGCTGACCGCCCTTGGCCTGGGCCGCCGACCAGCGGGCGCTCAAGGTTCCCTTGGCGCTTGTCTCGACGCTGGCCAGCCGGTCCATCTTCAGGTCGCCGCTGAAGCTGAGCGCGCCCAGCAGGGTCCGCTGGCCGGAGGCCTGCAATTCCAGGCCGTCGCCCTTGGCCTTCAGCGAGCGGATCAGCATCCGCCCATCCGCCAACCGCACCGCCTCCAGCACTGCGTGAGGACTGGCGCCAGCGGCCGTCGCCAGCAGGCCGCCGCCCTTGCCCGACGCGCCCTGCAGATCGGCCTTCACATCGATCTCGCCCTTGAGGTCCGAGACCTGCACCGGGCCGGCCACGCGGGCCAGGTCGTAGTCGAGCGCTGACAGCTTCTCGAGACTGGCGTGGCCGTTCCACGTCCAGCCCTTGGGCGCGGCAGCCAGCACGCCGTCGGCGACGAAGGGTCCCATCCGAGGCGCGCCGAGGATGCGGTTCGGATCCTTGACCTCAAGGTGGGTCAGCAGTCCCTTCGGCGCCGTGGACTTGGCTGGATCAATCAGGCCCGACAGCCGCACCAGCACATTGTCCGCACTGGCCTGGGCGCCGATTTGTTCCAGTCCCCCGTCCCCGTGCGCGCCCCGGGCGGCGAACCGCACTTCGGGTCCCAGCTCACGCGCATAACGGTCGGTGAGGCTGGAGGCGGTCAGGGAGATGCGCCCATCGATAGCGCCGCCGCCCGGGTTCCAGTCGCCGTCCGCCTGGGCGATCGACTTGGCGCCGGACTGGGCCCGCACACGCAGCTTCCCGTCACTCACCGCGCCGTCCGCGTGGGCCGTGACCTTGAAGGGCTGGTTCGCCGGCAGGCCCGCCGCGCCGGCCAGGGCGCCGCCCTTGCCCTCGCCTGCCTCCAGGTCCAGCTTGACCCGCTTGTGCAGGCCGAAGTCGAAGCGGGCGTCCAGGCCATCGCCCTGCCTTAGCAGGCTCTGCGCCCGCACGGCGCCCTCGAACCCCAGGCTCCGCGCCAGGGTCAACCGCGCGCCAATGTCGAACAGGCCGCGCTGGACGCTGAAGGCCGGGTCGGTGGCCAGCCGCATCTGCAGCCGGTCGATCTTCAGATGCACCGGCAGCTTTCCCGAGCCGCCGGACTCGCCGCCACCTTGCAGGAGCGGCCGGCGCAGCACCTCGACGCTGGCCGCCGACAGGCTCTCGATATGCACCCGCCGCTGCAGCAGCTCCACCGAGCGCCAGCGGACGCCCACGTCGCGCGCGTCGAGCCAGACCCCCTGAGCATCGATGATGGCCAGCCGCCGCACGCGGAAGTCCCGCCACACGTCCCCGGTCAGCCCCTCGACATGCAGCTTGCCGAGCGGGCCAAGTTGCAGACCTTCCAGCGGACCGGTGATCAGGTTGCGCCCCGTCTCGGTGAGCACCCCGTAGCGGGCCGCCAGGCCCAGGGCGAGGATCAGCACCAGCACCACCGCGAACCCGCCGCCCAGCCAGCGCATGAGCCGCTCGCGGGGACTGAGCCGCCACGGCGTGTGGCCCTCCTCCGCTTCCTCGGACGCGTTCGGGCCAGGGTGTGATCCAGGCTCGCCGGTCAAAAGCTCTGACCTATGCTGAGGTAGACCTGGATGGCGGAGTCTCCGTCACGACGGACCAGCGGGGTGGCGATGTCGAACCGGATGGGCCCGAAGCCCAGGTCGTAACGGACGCCGACGCCGGCGCCGATCTCGGGGTGACTGAAATCCGGACTGGTCTGGCTGCCCACATAGCCGGTATCGACGAAGGCCGCGACGCCCCAGGCGCCGGTCAGTTGATGGCGCACCTCCACCGAGCTTTCCACCAGCGACAGGCCGCCCTCCGGCGTATTGTCGGGGTAGCGCGGACCGACCTCCTGATAGCCATATCCGCGCACCGAGCCGCCGCCGCCAGCGTAGAACCGGTCTTGCGCTGGCACGCCGGGGATATCGCCGCCGGCGATCACGCCCACCTTGATCCGCGCCGCGAACACCGTCCTGGCGTCCGACTGCAGCGGCAGGTAGATCGACGCCTGGGCCGAACCCTTGAGGTAGGTGATCGAGCCGTCGCCGACGCTCAAGGTCGGCTCCAGCCGGGCGCCGAATCGGAACCCCTTGGTGGGATTCAGAGGATCGTTGGAGTTGTCGGCGGTGAAGGCGACCAGCCCGCCCAGGCTGGTCAGATGCCGGTCCTTGGCCCCGCCGATGAAGTTGGCCGGCTCGTTCTGGATGGTGTTGGTCTCGTCCAGCGAGACACCATAGGTGAGGAAGGAAATTTGCCCGAACTTGTGTGTCAGGTCGGCGGACAGGCCGGCGCCACGCAGGTCATAGGCGGGGGTGTTGTCGCGATAGAGGGCCGCCGTGAGTTTGAGCGTCTCGTTGATTTTGCGCCAGTCCGGCAGCGCCAATTCCGTCTGCAGCCGGCTGTCGATCTGGGCCAACTGAGCCAGGGTGGTGATGGTGTCGCCGCGGCCCAGCCGATTGTAGATCAGCCAGCGGCTATCGACGCCGGCGCCTTCCGTGGTGGAGTAGCTGGCGCCCAGCTCGACCGTGCCCTTCGGTCGCTCGACCAGGGTCACGATCACCGGCCGCTGGCCGTTCACGATCTGGCTTTCGGGCGCCAGGGCGACGTTGACCTGGTCGTAGGCCCCCGACTCCAGCAACTGCTTCTCGAGCCCGGCCACGGACTCCGGCTTGTAGACGTCCCCCGCGCGCCAGGGCGCCAGGCTTCTGATCCAGGTAATGCGGGTGCGCCCCTTGCCGGCGACCTCGACGTGACCCAGCCGCACCAAGGCGCCGGCGCGGATGCGGAACTCTGGCCGCATGACGTGGTCCGCGTGATCGACCACCACATTGCGCGGCTCGGCGCTGGCGTCGGCATAGCCATGCTTCTGCAGCGCCGCCAGAATCCGGCCCTCGGCGGCGATCACATCGGACGCGCGGCCGGGAGCGCCGGGCTTCAGCCCCATGGCGTCTTCGGCTCCCTTGTCCGCCGCCGCATCGGGCGCGCCGCCCTGCCAGACGATCGCCGGGCCGGAGATCAGAGCTCGAGGTCCCAGGGTGATCGTAACGATAGCCGGCGGCGAATCGCCGTCGCCGATATCGGGCGCGACCTCGGCGTCGTAGAAGCCTTCGGACCGAAGCACCGCGGTGGCCTGGTCGGCGGCGTCGCCCGCGCGGCGGCGCGCCTCCAGCCGGCTGGTCGGCGCAGCGGCCGTCCCGATAACCTGTTGGATTTCAGTCCTTAAGGCCTTGTCCTCGACGCCGCGCACCTCCGCCTTGGCGGGCACGGCCGCGAGCGCGGGCGCGCACGGCGTCAGGAAGGCGGCGGCGCCCACAAGCGAAACGGCGACCAGGAACCCCTGTCGGTGCAAGCGTCCGTCCTCATTGCGCCCCAAGCGCGGGTGTAGCGGCGCCCGCCGGCCCTGTCACGACCAAGACAGGTCCTAACGCAACGGAGGCGCGGAAGCCTCATTCGGGCAGACGGCGCCCATTTCGCAGGCGCCCGGCGCGAGCATGGGGTTTGACCGGCGCGGCGGGATGAAAACCTGCTCCAGGGCCTTAAGGCTTGCGCGGGGGCGACATCCGTCCCAAGAAAAAGCCTAGTGCTGTCAATGCGGAGCGGAGGCCGGGTGGCGCCTGACGACAAAGTGTCCGTGAAGACCGAGGGCGCGGAAGCGGCGCCCTTCTACCTACCCGGCCACCTGTACGATGAGATGTTCGCCGCCAACGGCGATGTCCGGCCCCACTACGCGGCCATGCACACGCGGATGACCACCCTGGAGCCGGCCGAACTGGCCAATCGCCAGCGGACGCTTGAACAGTCCTTCCTGCTCCAGGGCATCACCTTCACCGTCTACGGCCAGGAAACCACCACCGAGCGGATCATCCCCACCGACCTCTTTCCGCGCATCATCCCGGCCAGCGAATGGGCCAAGATCGAGGCTGGCCTGATCCAGCGGGTCAAGGCGCTCAACCTCTTCCTCGCCGACATCTATGGCGACCGGAAGATCCTCGCAGACGGCATCGTGCCACGCGATCTGGTGCTGGGCGCTCCTTCCTACCGCCGCGAGATGATCGGCCTCTATGTGCCGCACAACTCCTATGTGAATGTCTGCGGCTCGGACCTCATCCGCGGCGAGGACGGCGTCTTCTCGGTGCTGGAGGATAACCTCCGGGTCCCCTCCGGCGTCTCCTACATGCTGGCCAACCGTGATGCCGCCAAGCGGACCTTCCCCGGCACCTACCGCACCGCAGGCGTCCGGTCGGTGGAACGCTATCCCGACCTTCTGCTCTCGACCCTGAAAAGCATGGCGGCCGACTGGCGGGCCGACCCGCAGGTCGTGGTGATGACGCCGGGGGTCTACAACTCGGCCTATTACGAGCACGCCTATCTGGCCCGGCTGATGGGCGCGCCGCTGGTCGAGGGCCGCGACCTCGTGGTGCATGACAACATGGTCTACATGCGCACCACCGTGGGCCTGCGGCGGGTGGACGTGATCTACCGCCGCGTCGATGACGACTTCATCGATCCCTTGAGTTTCCGCCGCGACTCCGGCCTGGGCGTCGCCGGCCTGTTCAACGCCTATCGCGCCGGTAATGTGGTGATCGCCAACGCGCCGGGCACCGGGGTCGCCGACGACAAGGCGGTCTACGCCTATGTGCCGGAGATCATCCGCTACTACCTGGGCGAAGACGCCATCCTGCCCAACATCGAGACCTTCCTTTGCCGCGAGCCGGCGCAGCTCAGCTATGTGCTGGCCAATCTGGACAAGCTGGTGGTCAAGGCGGTGGGCGCGTCCGGCGGCTACGGCATGCTGATCGGCCCCCACGCCACCCAGGCCGAGCGGGACGAGTTCGCCACCCAGCTCAAGGCCGACCCCGCCAACTACATCGCCCAGCCGACCATCCAGCTCTCCACCGCCCCCTGCCTGATCGACGGCGCCATCGAGCCCCGCCACGTGGACCTGCGCCCCTTCATCCTGGCCGGCCAGAAGGTGGTGGTCACCCCTGGCGCCCTGACCCGCGTGGCGCTGAAGCGTGGTTCGCTGGTGGTGAATTCAAGCCAGGGCGGCGGATCCAAGGACACCTGGGTCCTGACCGGCGACGGGAACTGACGCCATGATGCTCGCCCGGGTCGCCGACAGCCTCTACTGGATCGGACGCTATATCGAACGCGCCGAGCATATGAGCCGGCTGTCGGACGTGATGCTCAACGCCACCCTGGATCAGAACGACGCCGCCGTGCAGGTCGCCCGCGTGGCCCTGGCGGCGGTGGGCGATCCGGAAAACCAGCTGGCCGACAAGGCCCATCTGGAAGCGGTGCAGGCGATGATCTTCGACCGCGACGACGGCGGTTCGGTGGTCACCTCACTCGCCAGGGCTCGCGAAAACGCCCGCCAGGTCCGTGACCAGATCACCACCGAGACCTGGGAGCGGCTCAACATGCTCTACCTGCGGGTCACCGATCGCTACGCCGAAGGCCAGTTCGCCCGGGCCTCGTCCACCTTCCTGCACAACATCATCTCCGACCTGCACCTGTTCAAAGGCGCCGCCGACGCGACCATGAGCCATGGCGAAGGCTGGGGCTTTCTGATGCTCGGCTGCTATCTGGAGCGGGCCCAACTGATCGCCCGCCTGCTGGACGCCTGCTTCGGCGACAAGGTTGATGAGGCCCGCCTGAGCGACCATCTGGCCCAGATGGCGGTCTTGCGCATGGCCTGCGCCCTGGAGCCTTATCTGCGCGCCTACACCGCCGACATCCAGCCGCGATATCTGTTGGAGTTCCTGCTGTTCGATCAGGAGTTCCCTCGCTCGATCCGCTTCACCACCGCGCGGATCGAGGAGCACCTGACCAAGTTAGCCCGTCACGCCGAAGCCACCGGCAAGTCGGGGCCGGAGCGGCTGGCCGGGCGGTTGAGCGCGCGGCTGGAGTTCGCCGACATGGACGAGGGCCAGGCCCCCGGCGCCATCCTGGGCGCCGTCGCCGCCGAGTGTTCACGCATCCACCTGGCCATCTACGAGACCTTCGTCGCTTATCCCCTCGAACATAGGCTGCCGGCCTGATGCTGCTCGAAATCCGCCACCTGACCCAGTACGTCTACTCCGAGCCGGTGCACGAGAGCGTCATGGAGCTGTGGGCTCAGCCGCAGAAAAGCGGCCGCCAGCGGCTGATCAGCTTTTCCCTGGAGGTCGAGCCGGCGACGCAGCTTTTTTCCTACGTCGACGCCTATGGCAACGCCGTCTACCACTGCGACATCCCCCAGCCGCACGAACGGCTGATCATCGAGGCCAAGGCCAGCGTCGAGACCAGCGAGCCGCCTGTGCTGCCGCCCGCGCTAGACATGTATGAGTGGGATCGGCTGAATGGCGAGTTCGTGCGCGGCGACTGTTTCGACTTCCTGCATCCGCACGGCTTCGTCACGCCGACCCCGGCGCTCAAGGCCTTCATGAAAACCTATGCGCTGGACGATCTGACCCGGGTCGATCCGCTCAGCGCGCTCCGGACGCTGAACCAGACCCTCTATGACGCCTTCGCCTACGAGCCTGGAATCACCGACGCCAACAGCCCGATCGACCACGCCCTGGAGGAAGGTCGCGGGGTCTGCCAGGACTTTGCCCACATCATGATCGCCATCTGCCGCTCCTGGGGCGTGCCGGCGCGTTATGTCTCCGGCTATGTCTTGTCCGACCGAACGGCCGGCGGCGACCGTTCCAACCCCGGCGCCACCCACGCTTGGGTCGAGGTCTTCCTGCCGACCCTGCGCTGGGTCGGGTTCGATCCCACCAACAACGTGCTCACCGGCGAGCGTCATGTCGTGGTCGCCACTGGCCGCGACTACAACGACGTTCCGCCCTCGCGCGGGGTGTTCAAGGGGGACGCCGACAGCGAGCTTTCCGTCGCGGTTCAGGTCCGCAAGGCCAAGGCCGCGCATGTGGAGCCGGAGTTCATGCGCGCCCTGAAACCCACCCCGGCCAACACCGGCCGGCGCCCTTCCATCGCGACCGCCTTCGACCACCAGCTGCAGCAGCAACAGCAGCAGCAGCAGCAGCAGCAACAATAGTCCTATCTTTCCGGATTCAGCCGGAACCTTAGCCGTGCGGGGTTGTTCCCGACATGGCTAACGTGCGTTCATGCGCCGTTCAGCGGCCAGGTGAGGGTATAACGTCTGTCCGGACCTCCACTGGCGCGGACATCAGCTAGGGAGAAACGTCCATGAGTAGACTTCATGTTCTGGCCGCCGGAACCGCGGCCTTGGCGCTGACCGCGGTCGCGGGCGGCGCATCGGCGCAAGCCGCGCCGAACCTCTTTGCCCAGACCTCCACCTCGGCGGTCTATTACCCGGCCAACCCGCCGGCGCTTGAAGCCACCCAGTACTTCTGGGGCGGCCACCACTACTGCTGGTACGAAGGCTGGCACGGTCCCGGCTGGTACTGGTGCGGCTATGGCTGGCGGTCCGGCTTCGGCTGGGGCGGCGGCGGTGGATTCCACGGCTGGGGTCACGGCGGTGGCTTCCATGGCGGCGGCGGCGGGTTCCACGGCGGTGGCGGTGGCTTCCACGGCGGTGGCGGCGGCTTCCATGGCGGCGGTGGCGGTGGTCACGGCGGCGGTGGCGGTGGTCACGGCGGCGGTGGCGGCCATGGCGGCGGCGGTGGCCATGGCGGTGGCGGCGGTCACCACCACTAAGACGAAAGAAAGGAGCCCTTCCCCAACCGGGGAAGGGTTTCTGCCTTTCTAGACGACAGTTTCGCCGATCAGCAGGTCTTCATAAAAGGCGCCGAACGGGCGTGTCTTGTGCGCTAGCTGGATCTCCAGAATCCACAGGCCGGTCTGCGGACAGGTCTCCAGATCGCCCAGGTCGCCGGCCTTGTAGATGGCGTGCGGGAAGTCGCTGACCCGGTGGCCCTTCACATCCCAGTTCAGCGTCCAGCCCATGGCCTCGGCTCGCGCCTTGGCGAATTCGTAGAGCCCGTCGCCCGTCAGCCCATCATCGCGCCAGCGGCCGGCCACCTCCCGCCAAAGGTCCCGCGCCGCCTGGGCGCAAGCCTTCATCTCCGCATCCTCGCCGACCACGAAGGTGTCGCCGGCGTCGCCCTCATGGCCGTCCCACACCACGCCCAGATCGAGAAAATAGATATCGTTCTCGCCCAGCACCCGCTCCGGCTCCATCAGGGCCGAGAAGATCTCCATCGTCCCCTCGCCGAACCGGACGATGTTCTTGTGCCACAGCCGGTCCATGCCCATCGCCTCGAGCACGCCCTGAGCGTGATCGTGGGCTTCGGCCTCCGTCATCCCCGGCTGGATCGCCGGCGCGATCTTCCCGATGGCCTCGAAGGTCAGGTCGCGGGCGCGCACCATCTTGGCGAGGGAGAATTCCTCGCCAACCCCTTCACGGGGCGGGCGGACAGTGTCGGTCATGCGGGCCTCCTTCGCTCAGCGGCGCCACAAACCGCCAGACGCCGGAAATGTCCACCGGCTTGTGCGGATCATGCCGCACGCCCTCATTCAGATGTAACCCGACCGGCACTCAGGACTTATTGCAGAACACCAATCGGACGCGCATATCAATCACAGGAACAACCCTGACGGTCGTCATTGGTTGATACGATTTTGTTGAGCAAGATGAAAATGACAGATAACGATCGATTTCAACAGGCAGTCATACGCGCGAAGAACGCATGCCTAGACAGTAGTGACTATAGCTGGCCTGACGGCATGGAAATTGATGAGCACGCAATATCTTCGGCTATTTCTACTAACTTCACGACAGTACGCCTTCCGCTCCCTGAACCGCCAGACACGGTAATGCACCTTATGGTCGGTAGAATTGGGCGGGGGGGTCCGTCCGTTTCCGTAAAGTTCGCGAATATTTCTAGAGAAATAAGCCGAACAGCCCAAGTTGTGGCTCTGTTTGGAATCGCCGAAGCCACCGCTGCAAGCACGCCTGACCCAGTCAAGATTTTGGCCGCTCTTGTTGGATTAGGCTTCGCGGCATACGCGGCAACTAAGGCGACAGTAGGTTATAGCGATGCGGCAATACTACATAAGGCCTGGCGGATAGCCGGCAGCCGCTCGAACAAAAGTTTTACGATCAACGAAATTTTGTCAGTTCGCGAGCAGGTTGCCCAGGAATACAAGGCCCCAAAATGCATAAGCGAATCCGAAATCAAAGATGCTATTGAAAATCTGCTTGGGCTGAAAGCCATAGAGCAGAATGGTGACCATTTTGTACTGAAAGAACATATAGTTTTTTTTGAAAATGGACGAATAATGAATTAACCCTTCGACATTCCCATCAACACGTCGCGCCAATCGGCCAACGAAAACGCAGGGGTGTTGACACTAAAACAAGGTCGACGATGCGCGCGTTCAAGGACATCTATGCCGAGGCGGCCGAGCGCAAGGGCGGCGAGGCCGCGCTTGAGGTGCTGCTCGCGCCCCACGGGGCCAAGCTGCCCGCCGAGTTGGCCGCCACCCCCGACAACCGCTGGCTATCAACGATGAGCAAGTGCGTCTTCCAGGCCGGCTTCAACTGGCAGGTGATCGACAACAAGTGGGCTGGTTTCGAAACAGCTTTCCATGGGTTCGATCCGCAGCTGAACGCCGCCATGTCGGACGAGGGTTTCGACCGCCATCTGAAGAACGCGGCCATCGTCCGCAACGCCCAGAAGATCCTCTCGGTGCGCGACAACGCCATCTTCCTGGTCGACCTTGCCCGCGAGCACGGCAGCGCCGCCGCCTTCTTCGCCGCCTGGCCGGACGATGACTTGGTCGGCCTGCTGGAGGTGATGAAGAAGCGCGCCGCGCGTCTGTCCGGTGAGACCGCCGCCCGCTGCTTCCGCTGGATGGGCAAGCCCGCCTTCATCACCACAAAAGACGTGACCGCTGCCTTGATCGCGGCGGGGGTGGTCACCGGCCCGCCCAAGGGCAAGAAGGACCTCGCCGCCGTCCAGGACGCCTTCAACGCCTGGGCCGCGGAGAGCGGCCGCGACATCAGCATCATCAGCCGCACGCTGGCCTTGAGCGTCGGGCCGGAGGGGTATGGGCGGTAAGGCGCGCTCCTACTCCCGATACCGCTCCACCGCATCCCCCAGCGCCGCCTTGAGCGGCTCCAGCCAGAGCTCGTATTTCTTCCACTGATCCAGGCTGTCGCGGAAGATCGGCTGGCGGACTTGTTCGGAGCTGGGGGTGCGGACGCTGCGTTCGGTCTTGTGAAACTCGACGCAGGCCGGCTCGAACGGCAGGCCGCAATAGTCCAGCATCCGCCGCACGCCGCCTTCGAGATCGTCGACGATGTCCTCGTGCTGCACGCGCAGCACCCGTCCCGGCAGGACCTCGTCCCAATGCCGCATCAGGTCCAGATAGGTGCGATAGTAGCGGGCGATATCCTCGGCCCCGTAGGTGAACTCCTGTCCCTGGGCGAACAGCTGCTTGAGATTTGAGAAGCAGCAGGCCATGGGCTCGCGGCGAGCGTCGATGATCTTCGCGTTCGGCAGCATCAGGTGAATCAGGCCGATATGCCTGAAATTGTTCGGCATCTTGTCGATGAAGAACGGCTTGCCGGAGCGGTAAACCTGGGTGTCGGCGAGGTAGGTCGCGCCGAACCGCGCGAAGGTCTCCGCCGTCAGGTCCGCCAGCGCGGCGGGGTAACGTGGGGTGTGCGATTCCGAAGGGCCACGCCCCTGCAACTCCAACACCACCCGCTGAATATCGCCAAGCTCCAGCGTGCCCTCCACCTGGGAATGTGAGGCCAGTATCTGCTCCAGCAAGGTCGAGCCGGCGCGGGGCAGTCCGAGAATGAAGATCGGGTCCGGGCGCGGATCACCCCACCCTGACCGCTTCTCGAAGAAAGCCGGCGTACAGACCCTGATCTGTTCGCGCGTATTGGTCTCGAATATCTCGGGCGCGTACCGGCTCGCGGCGCGTTTCAGCGCGTTGCCCCGCTCATAGTGGCGCCAGGCCTCCGCCGGCGCGTCGTGGTCCTCGAAGGCCTTGCCCAGCGCGAAGCACAGGTGCCAGCGATCCTCGGCGTTGGTTGTGCCGGCGGCCTCGTGCTCGATCATCCGCGTCATCTCGTCGTCGGCGAACCGATAGTTCTTCAGGTTGGCGAGACTCCAGTAGGCGTCGCCGAAGTTCGGGCGCGCCGCCGCCGCAGCTCGATAGGCCTCGATGGCCTCGCCCGTCCGGCCAACCGTCTTCAGGGCGTGACCGAGCCACAGATGGGGATCCCAGGCCGCCGGATTCTCCGTCAGCATCTCGCGGTAGATGCCGATCGCCTTGTCATGCTGGGCCAGCGCCACGGCCGCGGTCGCCGCCAAGGTCCGGTAGTCGAGATTGATTGGGTCGAGCGCCAGGAGCTGCTCGATGTGCGGCTCGGCCTGCTGAGGCTTCTGCCGCTTGAGCAGGGTGTGGGCGTAGTCCGACCTGGCGGCGCGGAAGTCCGGCGCCATGGCCAGGACCCCTTCAAGCAGCAGTTCGGCGTCGTCCAGGGCGTCGTGGGCTATGCCGATCCGAGCCAGCAGCCGCATCGCGTCCACATGGTCGCCATGCTTTTGCAGGAAGGCGCGGACGATCTGCTCTGCCGGTTCGAGATCCCCGTCTGAAAACAATGAGGTGGCCCGCACCACCTCCGGCGGCATGTCCGCCAGCAACGCCACATGGGCCGCCGCGGTCCGGGCCTGCTCCATGTCGCCGGTAAGGCGATAGAGGCCCTCCAGCATCCGCCAGCTCACCGGCAGACCCGGGTTGATGTTGACCGCGATCAGCAGGTTCTCGATCGCCTTGGGCGCGTCCTTCATGCCCACATAGCACATGGCCCGCTCTTCATAGAGCCGGCTGAACCAGGGTTTGACGGCCTCCAGCCGCTCAAGGGTTTCCAGCGCCTCCTGGATGCGCCCCAGATATCGCGCGGCGATGGCGGCGATGAGCAAGAGGTCGCGATGGTCCGGCGCCGCGGCCAGCAGCGCCTGCGCTTCGGCCAGAGCATCGTCATGCCTGCCGGCGGCTTGCAGCCGCCTCAGGTCGGCGACCTCCTGTTCCAGCGATGGCGACGAAGTTGCGGCCGATGCGAGCGCCATGACGGTCCAGAACAGAGTGGCGGACAAAAAAGCGTGGGGCGGACGTTGCCGTCCGCCCCTTGTATAGGCTCGTCTGGGAAAATGGACGATGACTTAGAAGTTGTCGGTCAGCTTGACGCCGATGACCCGCGGCCGCAGCGGCACTTCCGATTGGATGAACTGAGCCGAGCTGGTGAAGGTCGAGGCCTCGTTGTCGAACAGGTTCGACCCGTAGATCTGCGCCGTCCAGTTGTTGCGGCTCACGCCGATCGCCGCGTCCGCGGTGGCGTAGGCCGGCAGCACGTAGCGCAGATAGGTGGTGTTCGGCACCGGGATCTGGCTGGGGGTCGTGCCAGGCACATAGTTGGCCGGCTGGGTGTACTGCAGGCCGGTGTAGCTGACGCCGGCGGTGGCGAACATCTTGTAGGTCGCCACTTCCCACTCGTAACGGCCGCGGATGTTGAACTGGATCTTCGGCGAGAAGGCCGAGACGCCGCCCTTGACGCCGAAGGGATTGACGAAGGGCTGGCCCTTGATCTGGGTGATGCACTGGCCAGGCAGGGCCCGGTCGGCGGGCGGGTTGGCTTCGGCCGGAAGGTTGGCTTCCAGGCAGGGGGAGTTGGTCTGTTCGCTGTCGTTGTAGCTGAGCGAGCCTTGCAGCGTGAACGCATCGGTCACGCGGCCGATGAACTGCAGCTCCGCGCCCTTGATCTCATAGTTGGGGCCATTGAGCAGGAAGGTCGTGTTGCCCAGGCAGCAGGGTTGGTAGAGGGCGATCTGCACGTTGTCCCAATCCATCAGATAGGCCGACGCGTTGATCTGCAGCCGGTTGTCGAACAGGTGGGTCTTCAGGCCGATCTCGTTGTTGGTCAGGGTGTCAGGCGCATAGCTGACCGGCGAAGCGAACTGCGCCACGCCGTCGGAGTCGGCGCCCTTGACGTTGGAGTAGCGGCTGAAGCCGCCCGGGCGGAAGCCTTGCGAGAACAGGTAGTAGACCATGGTCGCGCTGGTCGGCTTCCACTGGACGCCGAAGCGGCTCTTGAAGCCGGTGTAGGTCTTCTGCAGGTGCTCGGCGTCGATGTTGGCCTTCAGGCCGCATCCCGACTGCGGGGTGAGGACCGTGTTTTCGTCCAGGCACTTGGAGTTGGTGTTGTAGACCGACCCCTTCTCGTTTTCGTCGTAGTCGTAGTACCGGGTGCCGGCGGTGACGGTCAGGACGTTGGGGATGATGTCGAAGTCCACGGACCCGAAGGCGGCGAACTGGTTGTAGCCACGCTGGGTGTCTTCACCGAAGCCCACCGCATCGCCCTTGACGCCGGGGTCGTTGGCCGTCGAACCGGGAGAGGTCTGGCCGTTGCCGAGGCAGGGCAGACCGCCGCCGAGGGCCGCTTGCAGGTTCGTGCCGTCGTCGCAGGAGGGGATGGTCTTGTAGTTGAAGTCCATCACGTCCTGGATCTTGAACTCCTCGTAGAACAGGCCGCCGACCGCGCGGATGCGCCAGTCGTCGGGCGTGCTCAGGCGGATTTCGTTGCTCAGGTGGGTGCTGCGCACCTTGTCGTGCCAGCTGGTCACCGGCGAGTAGCAGGTCAGCGGCGTGTTCTTGCCCAGCAGGCCGGCCGTGCCGCCGGTGCACTCGTAGTACTGGCCGTACAGGGTGCGGGAGTAGTTGGTGTAATCCATCTGCTGGGAGATGCGGCGATCCGAATAGGCGCCGGTGTAGACCAGCTTCAGCGGACCGGCCTTGCCGTTCACGGTCCAGGCGGTGTTCTCAAGATTGTCCTTGTCATAGGTGGGCGAGAAGGACGTGACCTGCAGCGGTCCAAGCTTCTGGAAATCCGAGCCCGTGGGGTATTCGACCGACAGGCCTTCCGCGTCCAGATCGGTCAGGCTTTCGCTGATCAGCACGTTCCAGTCGGGGTTGATCTCATAGGCCACCGAGAACCGGCCGCCGCTGTGGGTGACGGGGTTCTGATCCTTGCCGGCGATGGCGAAGTTGTTCGCGGCGGGGCCGGTGGCCGGCAGGGTGCAGAAGCCGGTCTGACCCGCCGGCTTGCCATTGGGGCAGAGGCCGCCGGTCGGCGTGATGCCGAAGTAGGTGTTGTTGTCCTGGTTCGAGCGGGTGAAGGTGCTCGGAACATTGTCGATATAGCCGCCTTCCCGGTCGTTGTAGATCACCGCGCGAACGGCGAGCTTGTCCTGGATGATCGGAACATTGAGCATCGCCTGAAAGCTCGAGTTGTCGGCGCCGTGGTCGGTCAGGCCGTAGCCGGCCTCGACACTGCCTTGCTCGACATTGAGCTTGGGCTTGTTGGTGATGTAGCGCAGGGCGCCGGCTTCGGCGCCGCCGCCGAACAGGGTGCCTTGCGGACCCTCCAGCACTTCGACCCGCTCCATGTCAGCCATGTAGATATCGACGTTACGGCCCGGGAACTGCATCGACTGGTCGTCGAGGTAGATGGCGACGTTGGGGAAGTTGCCGACCGTGGCGCTGGACTGGTTGCCCACCTGGCCGGCGCTGAGGCCGCGCATGAACACCGAGCCCTGACCCGGGCCGTTGGCGCCGTAGGTGACATTGGGGGTGAAGCGCAGCAGGTCGGTGAGGGTCACCACGTTCAGCTTGGTCAAGGTCGTTCCGGTGAAGGCCTGAACCGTCATCGGCACCTTGTCGATCCGCTCGCTGCGGCGCTGGGCCGTGACGACCACTTCTTCAACGTTGCTCGCACCGGAGGCCGCAATGGCGGGCGCGCCGCCCGCATCCGCGGCGGCGGCCACGCTGCCCCAACCGCTCAGAACCGCGACGACCGCGCAGGAAACCATGTATTTGGATTTCATAGATTTTACCCCGAAGAATCCCCAATGGCGCTGCAAGGCGCGCGCGTCAGGGTTCGTCGAGCGCCCCCGCGCACGTACTCAAGGCAGCCAACACTGATAGATTTGTTCTAACTATGCAGTGATGGGGCAGGTATGCGGGGATTACTTAGCAGTTCTGTGACGGTTAAATATCAGCTTGTTGAAAAGATGCTGAACCCGGCTATTCGATATCTATCACAACACTGAATAATATATCTTCCGTCAGCGGAGGTTTGGCGAAATCGCGAAACTCTGCTTAGCACTTGGATTTATCTGATCTATCGGCGATTCAGGGGCGCTTGCGCGGCCCAATCAAACGACCAATTGCGCCGTCTGCTGCAGCGCGATCAGCCAGAAATCGAGACCCAGGGTCGGCTTGTCGGGCGTCTTGGCCAGATCGTCGGCTTCACGCAGGCGAAGCGCGTCACCCCGGTGTGGACTGGCCTCGAACGCGGCCATCTCCTCCGGCGACATGTCGCCGCCCTGCAGCTCCAGCGTCGCGATGCTGACCGGCGACAGCCGCGCGCGATAGGCGGGATCGACGGTGACCAGATAGCGTTTGGCCTCCACGTGCAGGCGCACCAATTCGGCGATTCGCTCGCCCATCAGCGCCCGCACGGCGACCGCGCCGAACCGGCCATGGTCGCGGTCCAGGCAGCGGCCGGAGGCGACGTCGTGCAACAAGCCAGCGACCTGCAGGGCGAGGTCATCAGGCGCCATGGTCCGAAGCACCTCGGCGCACTGCATGCCGTGGTCCAGCTCGCTGAAGCTTTCGCCTTCGCACGGGATCGCGCCCATCTCGGCCAGGCGGGCGCCCAGCTCGGCGAGGCTGCCGTAGGCGACCGGTTCGATGGCCTGGCTCATGCCGCGGTCTCAATGACGACCGGGCTGCGCGCGCCAGCGGTCTTGCGGCTGAAATAGAGGGCCGCGAACGCCGTCAGCACCGCGCCGATCACCGCGGTGGCGTAGGCCGAGAGGGTGAAGAACTGCAGCCAGTTCAGCTTGAACGCCCCGAAGTTGCGCCAAAGCAGCAGACCGACGCTGCCGATATAGCCGGAGGCGTCGGCCACGTAGATCAGGAAGCCCGCCGTCGCGATCCGGCCGCTGAAGGCGATCAGCCGGTCGAACAGCATGGCGTTGTAGGGGACGTAGGCCATGTAGAGCCCCGCCCCGGCCAGGATCATCCACACCACCGGCGACAGCATGTGCGCCTGGAAGGCCAGGGTCGAGACGCCCAGCAGCACGAAGCCGGCGAAGACGATGGCGTGGATCAGCATCAGCGCTTTGAGATTGTCCCGCACCACCATCAGCGCGGCCAGGGCGCCGAGGGCGATCACCGAAACCGGCAGCTCGCTGGCGGTGAAGATACCCGCCTCCTTGCCGTAGCCCAGCGCGGTCCAGATCTCGGCGGCGAAATTGTCGCGGAAGTCGCGGAAGGCCGTCAGCAGCACATAGGCGATCACCAGCAGCACCACCCCCGGCGCATAGGCGGCCAAGAAGGCCGCGCGGTCGGCGCCGGTCATGGGCGCGCGCTTGACCCGCTGGGCCTCGTCCTCGGCGTTCGGCGGCGGCAGCTGACCAAGCACCCAGACCGAAACGAACAGCAGCGGAAGGAAGACCGCGCCGGTGGCCGCCGGCATCCAGAAGGCGCTGATATGGCCGGCCAGCATCAGCCAGGCCCCCACCGACTTCACCACGCCGGACGAGAGGATGAAGCTGGCGCACAGGATGGCGCCCAGCACCTCCGACACCCGCCGGCCCTCCATGTAGCCGAACACCAGACCCCAGATCATGCCAAGCGGCAGGCCGTTGAGGAACATCATGCCGACATTCCAGGGGGCCGGGATCACCGCAAAGCCGATCAGCGCCAGCCAGGCCGCGCCGATCAGGGCCAGGAAGACCGCGCCCCGCCGCGCAGGGCTGATCTCGGAGACAACCTTGACCCCAATCAGCTTGGAGGCCGCGTAGCCCACCGCCTGGGCGATCACCAGGGCGATCTTGTAGTCGATGGCGAAATGCCAGCCCGGGACCGCGTCGAAGGTCGCGGCCGTAAACGGCTTGCGGAAGGCGTACATGGAGAAGTAGGCGCAAAAGCCCGCCAGGCCCGCGACGACGACGAAGGCGATCGGGTTGGCCTGCGCCAGCCACCGCCGCAATCTGCTCTCCACCGCCCGCCCTTTCGCACCGCCGGCGTTCTCGCCCCGGATCGTCATGTCTAAAGACGCTGTGTGGCGGTTGGGTGACAAGCCCTTGTCACCCCAGCATGCGCAATGCGGCCGCCGTGATCGAATTGTCATCTGCGCCGTGCTAGCCCGTTCCACCAATCCACGGGATCGCGATGACCGACGACACCTACGATCTCGCCGTTGTCGGCGCCGGCATCGTCGGGCTGGCCTGTGCCCTGGCCGCGGCCAGGGGCGGCAAGCGGGTGGTGGTGATCGACCGCGACGCCCAGGCCAATGGCGCCTCGATCCGCAACTTCGGCTTCATCACCGTCACCGGCCAGGAACGCGGCGCCATGTGGCGGCGAGCCACGCGCACCCGCGACATCTGGGCCGAGGTCGTCGCCGACGCCGGCGTCCCCGTTCCGCACCAGGGCTTGCTGATGGCCGCCCGGCGGCCCGAATCGGTCGCGGTGCTGGACGCCTTTCTGAAGACCGAGATGGGCGAGGCCTGCCGGCTGCTCACGTCCGCCGAGGTCAAGGCCGCCCACCCGGAGATTTCGACACCCGACCTGTTGGCCGCACTGTGGAGCCCGCACGAGCTGCGGGTCGAGTCCCGCGAGGCCATACCGCGCCTCGCTGCCTGGTTGGCCGAGAAGCATGGCGTCGCCTTCCACTGGGGCTCGGCAGTTCTGGCGGTGGAGACCTCGCAGGTCCACACCACCGACGGGGTGATCGAGGCGGACGCCATCGCCGTCTGCCCGGGCGACGACCTCTATACCCTCTTCCCCGAACAGATCGCCGCCGCCGGCGTCACCCGCTGCAAGCTGCAGATGCTGCGCCTCGCCGACCCGGGCTTCCGCCTGTCGGCGGGCGTCATGTCCGACCTCGGCCTGGTGCGCTACGCTGGCTATGCCGCCCTGCCTGAAGCCGCGCCCCTGCGCGCCCGGCTGGAGCGGGAACAGGCAGCCCAGCTCGACAATGGCGTCCACCTGATCGTGGTTCAGAGCGACGACGGCAGCCTGGTGGTCGGCGACAGCCACCACTATGCCGCCACCCCCGACCCCTTCAGTCACCAGGCGGTGGACCAGCTGATCCTGGAGGAGTTCACCGCCGTGTTCGGGCGCGATCCGCCCGCGACGCTGGAACGCTGGACCGGCACCTATGCCTCAGCCTCCGACCGCACCGTCCTGGTCGATGAGCCCATGGATAGCGTGCGGCTAGTGATGGTGACGACCGGCGCGGGCGCTTCGACAGGCTTCGGCCTTGGCGAGGAAGTGGTTGCCGAGCTTTTCGGGGAGCAGACTTCATGACGGACACCGGTCTCAAACGCTTCGACCTGGTCATCTTCGACTGGGCCGGCACCATGGTCGATTTCGGCTGCCGCGCGCCGATCCAGGCGCTGACGGAGGCGTTCGGCCGGCGAGGCGTCACGCTCGACGAGGCGGTCGCCCGCGCCGACATGGGCAAGGCCAAGGCCGATCACGTCCGGGCGCTGCTGGCGCGAGCGGATGTGGCCAAGGCCTGGAGCACGGCTGTCGGCACAGAACCGGGCGAGGCTGACGTGGCGTCCCTGATGGATGACCTCGGCCCGCTGATGCGCGATGCCGCCGCCGCGGCCTCCGAGCTGATTCCCGGCGCGGCGGACACGGCCAGGGCGCTGCGGGCGGCAGGGCTGAAGGTCGCCTCCTCCACCGGCTACACCCGCGAGATGATGGCGCCGGTGCTCGTTCGCGCCGCCGACCAGGGCTATGCCCCCGACCACCTGGTCTGCGCCAACGAAACGCCACAGGGCCGCCCCTCGCCGCTGATGATCTACAAGACCTGCGCCGAACTGGGCGTGTGGCCGCTCTCTCGCGTGGTCAAGGTGGATGACTCCGAGACCGGCATCGAGGAAGGCCGCAACGCCGGCTGCTTCACCATCGGCCTGTCCGCCTCGGGCAATGGGGTCGGCCTGTCGCGGGAAGCGCTGGCGGCGCTGGATCCCGCCGACCGGGCCGAGCGGATCGCCCGTGTAACCGAACAGCTGAAGGCCGCCGGCGCCGACCTGGTCATCGAGACCGTCGCCGACCTCATCCCCGCGCTGTCCTAGCGCCGGGGCTATACGGGGCGAAAGCAGTCATCGAAACTATGGCGGCGTGGTCGGCTTCCACCCCTGCGGAGGCCCGAACACGGCCGGTTCGGGGCGCTTGAAGGGATGACCCTTCACCGGCTCATTCAGGACGGCCTTGCAGGAGATGCCTTGGCAGTAGACGACGTTGTTCACGCCGAATTTTTTCATTTCGGCGACCGAATAAATCCAACCGTTCATCCACCAATACTCCGGCGACTTATCCCAGTATTTTTCAGGCGGCATGAAGGTCAACTCAGGATCGATCCCGCGTCTTGCAAAAAAGCGAAATCCCCGATGGGAGATTCTGAGCCATTCGGGTTGGTAGGCCGACGGTATGACCTTCATGATCGCCTGGTCCGAGGCTGGCCCTCTATGGAAGCTGAGAACGCCATCATGAATGAGCGCCAGCCGCTTCGCGCCGAGCGCAAGGTGGTTTGCACAGGCGCTGAAGCAGACGCCATCCACGACCACCAGGTTGTCGTGCTCGTAGATGAAGTCGCCCATGTCCATGGCCATGTCCAGGTCGCCGCCACCGACATCCGCAACAATGATGTCGCCGGCTTTCGGGCTCAAATCGAAGAAGCCCTTCCGCAGCGCGTCATTGAGTTCGTTGTTCTTTAGACAGATCACATCACCAACGCGCATCGGCGGGGCTTCATAGCTCTGATCAGCGCATGCTTTCGAAGCGGCTTCAGCGATCACGGCATAGTCTGGCTGCGCCGGTGGTGGAGCAGAGGCGGCGAGGCTTACGAGTATGCTCAACAGAAGCATGAAGGCCCCAAAAGCCAGCGACCTGCTTGGAGAGATTGGTAGGCCGGGAGGGAATCGAACCCTCGACCATTCGATTAAAAGTCGAATGCTCTACCGCTGAGCTACCGGCCCACTCTGGACGGCCGCGTATGGCTCGCCGAAGCGGCGCGGACCATAGTCGGACGGCCGGCCAGCGGCAAGTCGTCGCTCGGCAGTTGTCGCGCGGGCGAACGCCAAGCTAGATTGGCGCCATGCGCAACGCCCTTGTCCTGATCTGTTCGGCCTCCGCCCTCGCCGGCTGCACCACCGAGATGGCGCCGCCCAAGCCGGTCCCCGGCGCGCCGGTTCAGACCCGCACCCAGGTTGCGGAAAACCGGCTGGGCGGGGCCCTGTCCGCGCCGCTGCACGATGTGAACCTGGTGCGCACCAAGATCCCCGACGTGCTGCTCGACGCCATCGACGCCCCCTATGCCCGGCCCCGGCCGGACACCTGCATCGAGATCGCCGCCGAGATCGCGCCGCTGGACGAGGCCCTGGGCGCGGACCTCGACCGTCCGCCGAGCAAGACCAACCCCGGCCTGATCCAGCGCGGCGGCAGCTTTGCGGGCAATACGGCGGTGGATGCGGTGCGCGCGACGGCGGAAGGCCTGATCCCCTATCGCAGTTGGGTGCGGAAGCTGACCGGCGCAGAGGCGCAGGACCGGCTGGTGCGGGCGGCGATCGAGGCCGGCGCCGTGCGGCGCGCCTATCTGAAGGGCGTCGGCCTGGACCACCGCTGCTCCCTGCCCGCCTCGCCCACCGACGCCTCGCAAAGCGCCGTCGCCGGGGCACAGCGGCTGCAGCGCGCGGCGGATGCGGCCGCGGCGAGCCGGTAGGAGCCGAAATCCTCTTATGCTTCGACGAGCGCAGCATGAGGATTTCTACTGACGTTTCGGTAGCCTCACCCTGAGCTTGTCGAAGCGCGAGGCGGTCCCACGACGCTTCAGGGTCACCCCAACCGCCGTTCCTTGAACGCAGCCCGCCAGGCGCCAAACCTGCCCTCGGCGATGGCGGCGCGGATCTGCCCCATCATGGCCTGGTAGAAGGCGATGTTGTGCCAGGACAGCAGCACCTGACTGAGGATCTCCTCCGCCTTCACCAGGTGATGCAGATAGGCCTTGGAATAGTCGCGGCTGGCCGGGCAGTCGCTGCCTGCGTCGAGCGGCGTCTCGTCCTCGGCGAAGCGGGCCGACTTCAGGGTGATCGGCCCGTCCCAGGTCCAGGCCTGGCCGTGGCGGCCGGATCGGGTGGGCAGGACGCAGTCGAACATGTCGACGCCCCGCGCGACGGCCTCGACGATGTCGATGGGCTTGCCGACGCCCATGAGGTAGCGCGGACGATCGGCCGGCAGCATGCCGGTGGCATAGTCGAGCACCGCGCACATGGCCTCGTGCCCCTCGCCGACTGCCAGGCCGCCGAGGGCGTAGCCGTCGAAGCCGATCTCGGTCAGTCGGTCCGAGGATTCTTTGCGCAGAGCCTCGAAAGTCGAGCCCTGCTGGATGCCGAACAGGGCCTGGGCGTCCCGCGTCCCGAAGGCCGCCTTGCTGCGCGCGCCCCAGCGGGCCGAAAGCCGCATGCCGTCTGCCGCGCGCGGTTCCTCGGCCGGCCAGGCCACGCACTCGTCCAGCTGCATGACGATGTCGGAGCCGATCTGGTCGGCCTGGATCTGGATCGACCGTTCCGGGGTCAGGATGTGGCGCGAGCCGTCGATATGGCTCTGGAAGGTCACCGCCTCCTCGTTGATCTTCCTGATCTTCGACAGCGACATGACCTGGAAACCGCCGGAGTCGGTGAGGATCGGCCCGTCCCAGCCCATGAATTTGTGCAGCCCGCCCAGGCGCTGCAGCCGCTCCGGCGTCGGCCGCAGCATCAGGTGGTAGGTGTTGCCCAGGATGATGTCGGCGCCCGCGGCCTTCACCTGGCCGGTGGTCAGAGTCTTGACCGTGCCGGCGGTGCCGACCGGCATGAAGGCGGGGGTGCGGATATCACCGCGCGGGGTCTTCAGCACCCCGGTCCGCGCCGCCCCGTCCGTGGCGCTGATGAGGTAGGGAAACGCGGCCATCAGGCGGCTCGGAACAGCAGGCTGGAGTCGCCGTAGGAATAGAAGCGGTAACCGGTGTCCACCGCGTGGGCATAGGCGGCCCGCATCGCGGCCTGGCCCGCGAAGGCGGAGACCAGCATGAACAGGGTCGATTTCGGCAGGTGGAAGTTGGTCATCAGCACATCGGCCGCGCGGAACCGGTAGCCTGGCGTGATGAAGATGGAGGTTTCGTCGGCGAAGGGCTGGACCGTCCCATCCTCCGCCGCCGCGCTTTCGATCAGCCGCAGCGAGGTGGTGCCGACACAGACGATCCGGCCGCCGGCGGCGCGGGCGGCGTTCAGCGCTTCGGCGGTCTCGGCGGTCACTTCGCCGTATTCGGCATGCATGCGGTGGTCGGCAAGGCTCTCGGTCTTCACCGGCAGGAAGGTGCCGGCGCCCACATGCAGGGTGACGAACCGCAGGCCTACGCCGGCCGCCTTCAGACGCTCAAGCAGTTCGGGCGTGAAATGTAGCCCGGCCGTCGGCGCGGCGACCGAGCCGTCCTCGCGGGCATAGACGGTCTGATAGTCGGCGCGATCCCGCTCGTCCTCGCCCCGCTTGGCGGCGATGTAGGGCGGCAGGGGCATCAGCCCGCGCTCGGCGATGGCCAGGTCTAGGTCAGGTCCCGACAGGTCGAAGGACAGCGTCACCTCGCCGCCCTCGCCCTTTTCCTTGATGGTCGCATCCAGGGCGCCGAGCAGGCAGGCTCGATCATTCCGTTCCCCGAACCTAATCCGGTCTCCCACCTTCAGCCGCTTGCCCGGCCGCATGAAAGCGGTCCAGGCGTGCGGCGAAAGGCGCTTATGCAGCGTGGCCTCGCAGGCGACCGTCGTGTCTTCGCGGACGCGAGTCCCGAACAGGCGCGCGGGGATGACGCGGGTGTCATTGAACACCATGACGTCGCCGGCGCGCAGGAAGCTCGGCAGATCGGCGACGACATGATCGGCCAGAGGGACACCGGGCCTTACGACCAGCATCCGCGCGCTGTCACGCGGGGTCGCTGGCCGCAGGGCGATGCGGTCGTCCGGCAGGTCGAAGTCGAAGTCGGAAAGCGTAAGGCTCAAACGTCCGCCGCGACCTTCATCGAGACGATCTTGCCGGGCGCGCGCGGCGGCTCGCCCTTGGGCAGGGCGTCGATGTGTTCCATGCCTTCGCTGACCACGCCCCACACCGTGTACTGGCTGTCCAGGAAGGTGGCGTCATCGAAGCAGACGAAGAACTGGCTGTTGGCCGAGTTCGGAGCGCTGGTCCGCGCCATGGAGCAGACACCGCGAACATGCGGCTCCTTGGAGAATTCCGCCTTCAGGTTCGGCTTGGTGGAGCCGCCACCGCCGGTGCCCGTCGGATCGCCGCCCTGGGCCATGAAGCCTGGGATCACGCGGTGGAACACCACGCCATCATAGAAGCCTTCCCGCGCCAGTTCCTTGATCCGCTCGACGTGGCCGGGGGCCAGGTCGGGACGCAGGTCGATGACCACCGGTCCGGATTCGAGGGTCATGATCAGGGTGTTTTCGGGATCGGCGGCCATGAGTGGTTTTCCATCGCAGAAGGGATTTGGCGGGCCTTCTAGCGTCAAGTGAAGCCTTTGTCGCGGGCAAGGTCACAACTGTGTCTTTCCAGCGCTTTCGCCGGAGCCGATCCGGGACTACCTTATGAGTCCCTGTCAAACAGCTGAAAGGAGGTGGTCCAGTGTCTCATTGTCTCCAACCGTGGTCGCAGAGCGTGACCTGGAGCCTCGATACTGAGGTTCGCGCCTGACAGCGCTGAGTGCTTAAGGCGTAAAGGTTTCGCGTTCGACTTGGGGAAACCCGGGGAAGATCGCGGTACGACGATGGAGGGCCGTCCGGGAGACCGGGCGGCCCTTTTCATTGGGATCGGATATCCGACAACAGTCGAACCAGGCCCGCGCGGGCTGGCGAGCGCTCCACTGCGTCATGAAAACGCCGGTCGGCGGTGACTACTATCGCGCCTTCCCGGATCGCCATGGCCAGATACAAGCAGTCATAGATCGGACGGCCGAGTTCCAGCGCCAGTTCGGCCGCCGAGAGCAGGTCTTCATCGACCGCCGTCGATGTCACGGGCGCATTCAGTAACTCGACAAGTCTCTCGGTAACTTCGGTCGCCGTGAGCTGACTTTGCTGGGCGCGGCGCCAAAGGGCGTTGGCGGCCTCGATCAGCCAGAGCGACGGGGCTATCAAATCTTGACTCAGCAGGTCTGCGGCCAAGTCACTCTGAGGCTCATCGAGCACCCACTTGAGCGCCACCGAGGCGTCGATGACGAGAGTCACCGACTATCCCTGTCCTGACGGATCAGGTCCGCCGACTCGCCAGTGATCCTGCCCGCAGTCTCTTTACGTAATTGCGCCGCCCTATCTCGGAAACCATCACGGCCGGCCTTGAGCGCTTTTTCAAGGATCAGGCGATGCTCTGCTTCAGCGCTGCGGCCATGAATCGCCGCCTGTCGTTTCAAGGCATCGACCACGTCGCGGGGCACATCTCTTACCAACAACTGAGCCATGCCAAATGCTATCAGATGATAGCACCATCGACAACCGATGTCAGTTCGCCAAAGTCCAGTTCATCGACACCCCGGTCGCGGGCTTGCCGGCCGTGTCCTTAGAGAAGGTGTAGAGCGGCTTGTTTTTGTAGGCCCACTGGTGCGAGCCGTCGCCGCGCTCGATGATCGTCCAATCGCCCATGGGCTTGGCGTCCGCTGGCGCGACGAAGGGCGGCCAGGCCTTGGCGCAAGGCCCGACGCAGTGGCTCATCCCCACCATGGTGTCCCAGCCGAACTCGTAGAGCGGCCTGTCCTGGCCATCGACGAAGCCGCCGCCGCCGGTGTGCACCCCGGCGGGCATGGACTGCGCCCACGCTCCGCCAGCCAGGGAGGCGGCGGCCAAAACCGCCGCCGCGAACAAAGCCTTACGCATAAATCCTCCGTGACCTATTTGGCCGCGACCACCTGGCCGCGCACCTCACCGCCGGGGTGAGCGGCGGTGTGGACATTGAAATACCACTTGCCGGCTTCCAGATCGGCGATCTGGGCGTCGGTCAGCATCGCCTCGCCCTTGATCGGGCTGGCCGGGTCCTTCACCGGGACGACTGCGGGGGCTTTGGCGCCGACCGCGGCGGGACCATGGAAGTGGGCCATGGTGGCCGGACCGCTCAGGCCCGAATAGACCACCTGATAGTCAAAGGCTTTGGTCGCCGTGTTGAGTGTGGCCGTCAGGGTTCCCGCGCCGGCCGAGTCCGTCGGCGGAGTCTCCGAGGCGCCTGCGAGCGTGGCGGTGAAGTTCAGCGTGGCGGCCTGCGCGGCCCCGGCGATGAGCAGCGAAAACGCGGCGGCGGCGCCGATCAGATATTTGATGGACATAGGCGGATGCTCCCTGAGCCCCGCGCCGTCCAGGCGGCGCGGTTTGGCGGTGACTCTACGACCTTGCCGCCGATTGTCCACCGGCGCGGGCCGGTTCGGCCTTCCGCGCGGTCGGATGGCCACCGACAAAGCAGCCGATCTCGACAAAGCCGAAGGCCACGGGATATCCGGTCACCCTCACCCCCGCCGCGTCCAGCCAGGCATGGGTGTCGATCGGCTTTTCGCTTCCCTTGGCGGCGCCGAAATGCATGACGCTGGGAATTTGCCGCCGCTCCAGCATTCGGCGCGCCGCCATCGCCTGGGGCAGGCAGACCGCGCCAAAGGGCACGTTGCGCGCCGCGCGCTGGACGGCGTCGCTGACCTTCTTGGCCACGGCGGTCCGCTCCTCCGAGGTCGCCGCCAGCCCTTCGCCGGACCGCTCATCGGCCGGTGGCACAAAGGGACCCCAAACCCGCGCAAGCGTCGGAAACGGCACGGTCTTCAGCTGCACCCGGGCGATGAGCAGTTGCCAGGAGGCCTCGGCCAGCAGCGACAGCCGCTCCGGCGATGTCAGCCTCAGCTGGACGATGCGGCGGAAAAACGGAAGCCTGGCCGCCACGGTCAAATCGCTCGCGCCAAGGTCAGGGAACGCTCGTATCCGAGCCGTTCCATCATCGGCGCATGCGCCTCCTCGACGCGCCGGACCTGGTCTTCGGTCAGCTCGTCGCGCCAGCCGCCCATCTGCCCCTTACGGAAGAAGGCGGTCACCCGGGGCGGCCGCTCACCGAAGCCCTGTTCCTGCTCCTTCGCCTGAAGCTGCGAAAAATCGGCTAGGCGCACCGCTCGCTCGGCCTCCGCGACCGTGACAACCCGCCCGCCGAAGGCCATCGCTTGCATGAAGGTGTTCACAGTGTCCTGCTTGAGCATCTCATAGCGCACCAGATGGACCGGAATGTCCTGCTGGTCGAGCCAGCTGGCGGTGTGACCGCTCCAGCCCAGCATGATCTGGCGCAGCTGATTGTGCTGGCGGCCCGGCCTGGCGCAGAGCGCGTCATTTGGCCTGTTCATGCTCTCAATCGCCTCATCGAGGGTCGATTGGTTGTGATTGGCGAGTGAGGCGACCACGTCACGCGGGTCGCGCACCACCAGAATGGCGCCCCGCGCCCCGAGCGCGCCGGCTAGCACCGGCTCGCCAAGGCTGTTGAGCGTATAGGCGTCGTGAGCCTTCACGAAGGTGGTCGCTGGCTCGTCTTCCTCGTCCGTCAGGTGTTCGCGCAGGTTCTGCTCCTGCGCCTCGTAAACCCGCGGGCGCAGGCGGTCGATCTCGTCGAAAGTCAGCAGGCCGGACTCGAGCAGGGTGACATAGTCGAACGGCGCGCGAGCACTGGCGATCCCGCCGGACTCGGCAGTCTGGTTGATGTCGATGGTGTCCACGTCTTTCAACGAAAGACAGCCGATCAGCATCCGCATCCAGGTGTTGCCGGATTTCGGGTAGGACGCCAGCCAGACCCTCTCGCTCACGGCGCAACGCCCTCAAGGCCCAGCTGCGTCCAGTGCGATTCCAACCGCTCGATCACGTCAGGCAGGGCGGTGAAGGTAAGCGGCCGTGTGAGAATGAAAACCCCGGGACCGGCGGCAATGGAGGCGGCGGAGCGAAAATAGCTGTCCTTCTGCTGCATCGCCGCTACCAGACGCGGACGATAAGCGTTGCGGCGGATGAACAGGGCGGCATCGACGACGTTGGGCCGCTCTATCCCATCCGCATGGGGCGGGCGGGTTTCCCGCAGCACATAGACCGCGCCGAGCTGCAGGGTCTCGTCGCCCGGCTCATGCGGCTCGACGTAGTACTTCTCCAGCTTGGCCCGCACCGCGTCGGCCTTGCGGTCCGCCAGGTCGAGCCCCTTGATCGCCTGCGCCCACAACTTCAGCTTTCGCCCGTCGGAATGGGCGACCAGCTTGCCGGCGCCATCGACGCCGATCGCACAGACATCGTCGGTCAGCAGCCCATAGCCCTTCTGCCCCAAGGCCGCCGCCATGGTGGATTTGCCAGCGCCCGAAGCGCCACAGAACAGCACCGCCTTGCCGCCGACCCGCACCGCGCTGGCGTGCAGCACCACCTGCCCGCGCTGGTGCAGCAGTATGCCGAAGACCGTGCCGATGATGAAGATCGCCGCTTCTTCCGGCGGGGTATCGTCCTCCAACTCGAAGGTGATCTCCCGCCCGCCCTTGAGCATGAAGCGCGCCACGCCCGGCACCCGGATCAGGAAGGTGTCGCCCGCGATCAGCCAGGTCGGACCTGCCTCGACAGCGCCGGGAAGTTCGGTGGGCGTCTCGCACTGGCGGATCGTGACATCCGGCGCGCCCTCGGGGTCCGGCGCGGGCCGCCACGGCAGATCGATCTCGCTGGCCACCACAAGGCCGGAAACGCTGAACAGACGCAAAATAGAGATTCCCCGGATAGAGCCCGAACCTGATAGCGCAATTCAAATGCCAGGGCGATGTACGCGAAAGGGAGATGTGCGCGAAAGGGCGATGCGTGTGGAAGCCGCTCAGATGACTTCCAGATAATCCTTGTCCGGCAGGGCTGGGAACGGCGCGGTTGGCAGGGTCTGGTACCAGTAGGCCACCGAGGCGATGTCGTCCTGCCGCGGCAGGTAGCGACGATCCTTTTCGGTGCGCCAGCCCAGGTCTTGCATCGTCACCTTAAGGTCCTGCTCGAACCGGATCGGATCCATGATGTGCCAGCGATAGAGGCCGAACCGCTGCTGCGACTTGTAGACCCCGTCAGGGCGGATCACCTGGGGCATGCCCGCATAGGGGCTGTTGAACTCGACATAGGCGGATGGCCGCTTGGGATCGCGCTCCATGATGCCGGGGTCGAAGTTGTACGCGCCGCAGAAGTAGTCCTCGGTCCCGGTGCCACAGATAGTCGGGAAGGCGTCGTCACCGTCCATGAAGAACTTGATCTCCCCCTCGCCCCACCAGCCGGAATTGTTGACGCCCCAGGCCATGTAGGTCCCAACATAATGGCCGGCGCCCTTCACGCCTTCGAGCAGGACGTAGTCGGTTCCGAACGGCAGCGGATTGGAGCGGCGGAACTGGGCGTGGAAATAGGCCGCGTCGGCCTCCACCTCGGTCAGGCAGTAGTTGATCTGATAGTAGACATAGATGGTCTCGGCGCTGAGGTTGGTCAGCGTCATCCGCGCCCGTTTGCGGAATGGCATTTCCCAGTAGCAGTTGAACGCCCGCCCCGGGTTCACGCACACCGCCAGCGATGAGACCTGGGCGTAGCTCTCCCACCCATTGGCGAAGAAATCGCCGGCGGGGCATTCGATCGAAGGCTGTTCCTGATCGTCCCAATAGGCGCGCAGGATGGTGTGGCGCCATTTGCCGGCGGCCAGGGTCATCCAGATCTGCTGGATAGCGCCGGGGCCTTCGATGTCGGCCAGGTCCACGGTGTCGCCCGGCTGGATCAGAATGTAGGGCGACACCTTCCAGCCCTGGCCCAGCCCCCGCGCCGCATTGGCCGCTGGTCCGTCCGTGGACATGCCGCCCCTGCCCTTTTCGCCGGTGAAGTTCTCCGGGCTGATCGAGCGGGTCTTGGCCTTGGACAGGCGCGGCAAAACGCCCAGGCTGAGGCCCAGGCCTGAAAATGGGGTCACACTCATCCTCCCGAACCGTCGTCTTGGCGCCCAGTCTGAGCCGACTTCGGCCGCCGCTTCAACTGGTCGCGACAGGGACCCTATCGCCTGACCGAAATCCCCACGCTGACGATGCGCGGCTCGCCGTAGCTGACCGTGCCGTCGGTGCCGACCGCCGTCGCCACGCGGACGCCCGACAGGTTCTCGGCGGCGAGGAAGACATCGGCGTGCCGGTTCAGCGCCCAGGTCAGCCGCGCGTCCTCGGTAACCGCCCCGGACAAGGGGTTCTGGTTGAGGTCGTCGTCGAACCGCTGGTCCTCGTAGCGGATCACGCCGGACAGGGTCAGTTGGCTGGTGATCTTCCAGTCCGCGCCGGCGGTGACCGTCCAGATCGGCGCCTGGGCCGGGCGGTTGCCGGTGAGCTGCGGCTCGATCGAGCCGCCATCCACCCGCGCGTCGGTGCCCGAGACGGCCTGGTGCAGGATGACCTTGCCCCCCAGCACATGTTCCTGCGCCTGAAGTTCAAAGCCGAGTGCATTGATTTCAGGGACATTTTCCCGCATCAACGTCGTCGGGCCTGTCGTCACATTGATGATCGGATCGACCATCCGGTTGGCGAAGACATCGGCGTCGATGGAGCCGAAGCCGAAGTCACGGCCCACCCCCGCCTCGCCGCCATAGAGCTTTTCCGGCTGGAGCGCCGCATTGGCGCTGATCGACTGATTGCCGACCCGGAAAGGCCGATAGAGCTCGTTCAGGCTCGGCGCCCGGAAACCCGCATAGGCGTCCACCCGCGCATAGTAGCCAGCGCCCAGATCCCGCTTCACCCCAGCCCGCGCGGTCGGCACTTCGCCACCCTTGGCCGTGGGCCGATTGTTGGTGGTCGCGGCGCCGGTGGAGAGCAGGGTCTCCAGCAGATGGCCGTTCCAGTCGCGCCACGCGTCCACCCGCACCCCGCCGGTGAAGGTCCAGGGACCGGCCAGCGCCGAGCCCTCGGCGTAGAGGCCGGCCACCAGATTGCGGCCGCCGGCGACCCGCCGCTGGGTGAAGGCGCCGGAAACGTATTTGAACAGCTCGTGCGTCTCGCCCTCGTCGCCGCGCGCATCGAAGCCGGCCTCCCAACTGTAGTTGGCGGTGGCGCGCCGGATCGCGCCGTTGATCCCCATGCCGTCGGCGGGGGTCGCATATTGCAGATCGGCCGGCGTGGCGGTGGCATGGCCCACTGCCTCCGACAGGGATAGCTGCGAGAACTGGCTCTGCCGCGCCCAGACCTGAAGCTCGGTTCCCAATGCGTTCGTGGTTGGCTGCGACGCCCAGCTCAGGCTTTCGGACACGCCCTGGGACCGCGCAAAGCCGGTCGAGACCCCTGTCGCCTGGTCCTGGCCATAGGCCGCCACCCGCGCCGACAGCACACCCGGCCCGACGCTGGCGCTGTATCGGCCGGCGACCGACCGGTCGTCCAACTCCAGCGGCTTGTCCGCCGCGCCACGACCGGCGATCACCGGGATCCAGCCGTTGGAATGCTCGCCCGAGGCGCTGACGAACAGATCGCCTGGACCGGCCGCGACATCGCCCACCGCCGAGCCGCGCAGGTAGCCGAGGCCGCCCGCCTCGCCGTCCGCCGCAACATCGCCGGGCTGCAGCTGCCGCTCCTTGAGCGCGATCGTGCCGGTCAGAGCGCCCGCGCCATAGGGACCGGCGCCCGCGCCACGGATTACATTGGCCGTCTCAATGGAATCGGACGGCAGGCCGCTCCAGATCACCCAGCCGCCGAACGGGTCGCCCTGCGGCACCCCATCCAGGGTCACCAGGGCGCGTCCGGCGCCGCTGGGGCCGATCTCGCGCAGCGAAATTCCCTCGACCGTCGGGTTGGCGGACAGGCTGGTGGAGCGGCGGAACAGGGACAGGCCCGGCACCTCCTCCAGCGCCTCGTCCAGGCGCGGCATGGTCTCCAGAGCGACGCGGTTCACCTGGACGACCGAGAAGACCTTCTCGGCCTGTGCGGGTGCGAGCCGGGCGGCGCGCACGACGACGGTCTGCACGACCTCCGGCTGTTCCGGCGGCGGGACGGCTGGCGTCATGATGTTTCATCCCCTGCGCCTATCGACGCGCGTCGCGGGAGGTTACCGCGAACAGGCTGAGCGTTACACGTCTAAGCGTCTCCCAAATTGCCGCAGTGAAACGCAGGACTTCGCGAGCTTAAGTCTTCGCGAGGCTTGCTCGCCGCGCCGCAAGGTCTAGCCTAGGACAAGGCCTCAAGGACCAACCTGGGCCACGGGAGGATCGTCATGCTGGTCGAGCGCCTTAAGCCGATCGTGTCTTCGCTGCAGCCCAGCAACCACCCTTACCTCAATGGCGCCTGGACGCCGTTGTTTGAGGAGGTCAATGCGACCGACCTTGAGGTCATCGCCGGCGCCATTCCCGCCGACATCGACGGCGTCTATCTGCGCAACACCGAAAACCAGGTCCACCAGCCGCTCGGCCGCCATCACCCCTTCGACGGCGACGGGATGATCCACCAGATCGAATTCAAGAACGGCAAGGCCGACTATCGCAACCGCTTCGTCCGCACCCGCGGATTCGAGGCCGAGCAGGAAGCCAACGGCTCGCTCTGGGGCGGCCTGGCAGACCCGACCAAGCTGGCCAAGCGGCCGGGTTGGGGCGCACACGGCTTTTTGAAGGACTCCTCCTCCACCGACATCGTCGTCCACGCCGGACGGGCGCTATCGACCTTCTACCAGTGCGGTGAAGGTTATCGGCTCAACCCTTTGACTCTGGAGCAGGAAGGCATCGAAGGCTGGACGCCCATCGACGGCATCTCGGCCCATCCCAAGGTGGACGAGGCGACCGGGGAGTTGATGTTCTTCAACTACTCCAAGCACGCCCCCTACATGCACTATGGGCTGGTAGGACCGGACAACAAGCTGAAGACCTACATCCCCGTCCCCACGCCCGGTCCCCGCCTGCCGCACGACATGGCCTTCACCCAGAACTACGCCATCCTCAACGACCTGCCGGTGTTCTGGGACGCGGGCCTGCTGGAGCGCGGCATCCACGCCGTGCGGCTGCACGAGGGCGTCCCCTCCCGCTTCGCCATCGTTCCGCGCCATGCAACCTCGCCAGATCAGATTCGCTGGTTCGAGGCCGCGCCGACCTATGTGCTGCACTGGCTGAACGCCTATGAGGAGGGCGACGAGATCGTCCTCGACGGCTACTTCCAGGAAGACCCCACGCCCCAGCCCAAGCCCGGCGGCCTGCCCGGCTATGAGCACATGATGGCCTATCTGGACGAGCACAGCTTCCGCTCGAAGATGCACCGCTGGCGCTTCAATCTGAAGGACGGGACGACGACGGAAGAGCGGCTGGACGAGCGCATCCTCGAGTTCGGCATGATCAACGCCAAATACGCGGGCCGGAAGTACCGCTACGCCTATTCGACCACCACCGAGCCCGGCTGGTTCCTGTTCAACGGCTTCGTCAAGACCGACCTGGAAGCCCGCACCACCACCGAGTTCATGCTGCCCCACGGCGTCTACGCCAGCGAGGCGCCCTTCGCGCCCAAGGTCGGAGCCAAGGACGAGGACGACGGCTATCTGGTCAGCTTCCTCACCGACGAGAACACCGGCCGCTCGGAGTGCGTTCTGCTCGACGCCAAGCACATCGAGGATGGCCCGGTCTGTCGCATAGCCCTGCCGCACAAGATCTGCAGCGGCACCCACGCGGTCTGGGCCGGGCGGGATATGTTGGTGGGGTGACGGAGCCGCTTACGCGGTCTCCGCAACCACCTTCTTCGGCAGCATCGGCACAAATCCCGAGGTCCGCTGCACATAGGCCTCGTACTCCGGCCGCTTCCTGCGCATCCGGCCCTCGACGGTCGGCACGCCGCTCCAGCGGGTCAGCAGGAAGGTGATCAGGATCGGGCCCGGCAGGGCCCAGGCGCCGAGGCCGGTCTCCGCCGCAATCAGATAAAGGCCCCACCAGACGCAGGCGTCGCCGAAGTAGTTGGGGTGGCGGGTGTAGCGCCAGAGGCCGGTGTCCAGAACCTTGCCGGCGTTGGCGGGATTGGCCTTGAATTGCACGAGTTGCCAGTCGCCCAGGCTCTCGAACAGGATGCCGATCGCTGCCAGGGCGACGCCGGCAAAGGCCAGCGGTCCAAGGTCGCCGGCTGGGTTGATCTGGCCTAGCTGCACAGGCAGGCAGACCACGAACTGCAGCGGCATCTGCAGGGCGAACACCAGCAGCAGCGAGGCCTTGGCATAGCCCCAGCCGCGCTCCTTCTGGGCGAGCCCCATCATGGTCGAGTAGCGCCGGTCCGGCCCCTGCTTGCGCCAGCGCCAGATCAGATAGAGGCCGAGCCGCAGCCCCCAAATCGTGCACAGCACGGTCAGAGCAAGCCGGTGCGGATCACCGCCGCCCTCGATCAAGAAGGTGGAGACAGCCATCACAACCATGCCCAGCGCCCACCAGCTGTCGATGAAGCTCGGGTCCTTGGTGCGCAGATTGTAGAGCCACAGGACGATGAAGAGGACCACCGACACGGCCGCATTGAGCGCCAGCAAGTTCACGATCTGCATCGGATGAATCCCCTATCTGCCCGTGGTGATTTCGGTCGCGCCCAGCATCTTGGCCATGCTGCGCTCCAACGCCTTCGGGTCGCGCGCCAGCGAGGCGCGGACCTCGATGGCCATGCGATCGGTGTCCAGTTCGTCGATGTTGCGCTTGATCGCCATCAGCCCGGCCTTGGCGATATCGGCGGGCGCTTCCTTCTGGCCGGCCACGTGCGCGGCCATGCGGGTATCCACCGAGCCGACGATCAGCGCGCTGACCTGGGTCCCCTGCCCGGCCAGCTCGGCGCGGATGCAGGTCGTCGCCGCGCGACCGGCGAACTTGGAGGGGCTGTAGCCGCCCATGGCCGGCACGGCGACCAGGCCGCCCGAGGATAGTACATTGACGATGGCGCTGCCGCCCCCGTTGGCGCCATTCCGCGCCAGGATCGGGGCGAAGGCCCGCGCCATGCCGAGGGGTCCGAAGTAGTTGACCTCCATCTCGTCCCGCGCGGCGGCAAGGTCGGGAGCGGTCAACAGGGTGCGGTTGTGGAAGGCGCCGGCGTTGTTGATGACAACGGAGACGTCGCCGCATGACGCGGCCGCCTCGGCGATCTGTTCGGGCTTGGTCACATCGAGCCGGATCGGAACCGCCCTGCCCGGCGCCTCGGCGGCCAGGTGAGCCGCGGAAGCCGGATCGCGGGCGCCGACATAGACCTTGGCCGCGCCGGCCGCGAGCAGAGCCCGCACGAAAGCTTCGCCGATACCGCGATTGGCGCCTGTGACGATGGCGATGCTGTCTTCGAGTTTCACAGAGCTGGCCGATCGATCATGTCCGCCACCCATTTACTGCGCGCCTCGCCACGCCGCTGGGCGTCCATCACCCCCACATCTACGTAGTCGCGCCAGTCGCAGATCAGATCGCCGCGAAACCGCAACACGCCGGCGTAGGGCGCCGCGACCCAATGGCCGTCGGAGGAGAGGAACTCGTCGACCCCCTCGACGAACAGCACATCGCCGTTTTCGGCATGATCGAACAGCCGCCAGCGCACCTCGCTGAGCTGGCTCTTGAAGTTGTCGAGAAACTTGCGCGCCTTCTCCTTGCCCTTCAGCGGCGGAGCGACAGCGGCGGCATAGTGCCAGACGATGTCGTCGCTCATGTGCGAAAGCGCGCCGTCGATGTCGCCGGCCGTCCAGGCGGCGATCAGCGCCTTCATCACCTCAAGCTTGCGGCTCATACGCCGACCACCAGGCTGACCGTCGTGGTGGTCGAGCCGCCGATGTTCAGCGTCTGCACGGTCTTGGCGCCCTCGACCTGATAATCGCCGGCCTTGCCTGTCACCTGCTTGAAGGCGTCCAGCGCCATCCGGACGCCGGTGGCGCCGACGGGATGGCCGCCGCCAATCAGGCCGCCGGAGGGGTTGATCGGCAGCCGCCCGCCGATCTCGATTGAGCCATCCTCGATAGCCTTCCAGGCCTCGCCCGGCGCGGTCAGGCCCAGGTGCTCGATAGCCATGTATTCGGTGGTGGTGAAGCAGTCGTGGGTCTCCACCGCGTCCAGCTCGACGACATCGGCTATGCCGGCCCGAGCCCGGGCGTCGTCGACGGCCCGCTTCACCTGCGGGAAGACGTACGGCCCGCCCTCGCTGGCGCGCACCTTGCGCTCATAACTGATCGGCGCCGAGCGATGCCCCCAACCCTTGATCTGTGGCAGGCTCTCCAGCGGAATGTCCCGCGCGGCGGCGTATTCGGCGGCGCGCTTGTCGGATGCCAGGAAGACCACCGCCGAGCCGTCGGTGACCTGGCCGCAGTCGTTCTTGCGGATCATGCCCTCCACCACCGGATTGGCCTCGTCGTCGGCGGTGAAGCTCTTCTCGCCAAAGGCCCACTGCCGCGTCTGGGCGTTGGGGTTCTTCTTGCCGTTGGCGAAGTTGATCTCCGCGATCCGCATCAGGTGCTCGTAGTTCAGCCCCCAGCGGCGATCGTATTCCTCGCCCAGGTCGGAGAAGGCCCTCGGCCAGAGGAAGGTGGCGTCCTGGAACTCGTGCCCGGCCCAGGCCGCGGCGCCCAGGTTCTGCGCCGCCTGCTGGCCGGAGACATTGCGCATCATCTCCACCCCGACAACGCAGCTCAGATCATAGCGGCCGGCGTCGATCTCGGCCGTCGCGGCCAGGATGGCCACGCTGCCGGAGGCGCAGGCGGCCTCGTGGCGGGCGGTGGGCATGCCGTCGAAATCCGGATGCACCAGGCCGAAGAAGCCCCCCAGCAGCCCCTGGCCGGCGAACAGGTCGCCGACGAAGTTGCCGACGTGGCCGCTCTCGATGTCCTTGGGCTCCAGGTCGACCGCGGCGAGGCCCTCGCCAATCACCTGCGAGAAGGCGCCGGCGAAATCAGTCTGCTCCCGCGCCCAGTTCTTGGAGAAATCGCTCTGCCAGCCGCCGAGGATGTAGACCATCGCCAGACCTCCCATGATTGACCGCGCCGTACATGCGACGCGGCCTTAAGGCGCGACTGTCCTACATATTCGGCGGCCTGTCAGGTTCTCCCAACGGAAGGCGCGGCAGGCGCTAGCGGCCGATGGCTTTGACTGAACGCTCCTCCGATGGAGGAGCTGTCAGCCTGCAAGGCTGACTGAGGAGGCCTTGCCGCTAAGCTGGCGGTTCAATCACACCTTCTCAACCGTCGGAGCGGCTCTAACTTGCGAGGTCCGCGTAGCGGCTAGGCCTCCTCAGTCCCTTCGGGACCCTCGGCGTATACGCCTCGACCTCCATCGGAGGAGCGATTCAGCAGCGTCTACCGACCCTTGAATTCCGCGGGACGCTTTTGCAGGAAGGCGCCGACCCCTTCGGCGAAGTCGGCGGTGCGGCCGGCTTCGTTCTGCAGCTTGGCTTCGTGGCCCAGTTGGGTCTCGAAGTCGTTGTCCAGCGCGGCCCACATGGCCTTGCGGATCAGGCCCAGCGAGGCCGGGCCCTTGGCCAGTTCGTGGGCGATGGACAGGGCCGTCGGCATCAGTTCGGCATCAGGGACGCAGCGGTTGATCATGCCCCAGTCCAGCGCCTTGGCGGCCAGCACGCGCTCGCCGAACAGGGTCATTTCCATGGCCCGCGCGCGGCCGATCATGCGCGGCAAAAGCCAGGTCGAGCCGCCGTCGGGGATAAGCCCGATGCGGCGGAAGGCTTGTAGGAAGTAGGCGCTCTCGCCGGCGACGATGTAGTCGCCCAGCAGGGCCAGGGAGCAGCCGACGCCGGCCGCCGCGCCGTTGACGGCGGTCACGAAGGGGATCGGCAGGTCGGCGATCAGCTTCACCAGCGGATTATAGTGGGTGATCAGCGCATCGCCCGCGCCGCGCGGCGCTTCGCCGGAGCCGCCACCGCGACCCGACAGGTTGGCGCCGGAGCAGAAGCCCCGCCCCTCGCCGGTCAGCACGATGGCCCGCGCGGCCTTGTCGCCGGTCGAAACCGCCTGGAAGGCATGGGTAAGCTGCTCTGCGGTGTCGACGCCCGCCGCGTTCAGGGTCGCCGGATCGTTGAAGGCGATGATGGCCACGTCGCCGTCTGACGACAGCTTGATCTTGGTGTAGTCCATGGCGCGTCTCTCCCGGATTTATCGGCCGCGCCGCGGGGCGACAGCAGGTTTAGCGCTGAGCGTAGCCTAGGCTGACGTTAAGTTCGTCAAGCAGCTTGATCGCGGCGTCGGACACCACCGTGCCCGGCTGGAACACGGCCGCGACCCCCTCATCGTAGAGGGCCTTCAGGTCCTCATCCGGGATCACACCGCCAACAACCACCATGATGTCCGGCCGGCCCAGCCTGGCCAATTCCTTCTTCAGCTGCGGCACCAGGGTCAGGTGACCGGCGGCCAGGGAGCTGGCGCCCACCACATGCACATCATTGGTCACCGCATCTTGCGCGGTCTCGGCCGGGGTCTGGAACAGCACGCCGACATCGACATTGAAGCCGAGATCCGCAAAGCCGGTGGCGATCACCTTCTGGCCCCGGTCATGGCCGTCCTGGCCCATCTTGGCGATCAGGATGCGCGGCGCGCGGCCATCGACCGCCTTGAAGTCGGCCACCAGGGCCTGGGCGCGGGCGACCTTGGCGTCGCCCTTGGTCTCCTTGGCATAGACGTCATGCAGCAGGCTGGTCTTGGCCTGGTGTCGGCCGAACACCTTTTCCAGCGCCAGGCTGATCTCGCCCACGGTCGCCTTGGCCCGCGCGGCGTCCACCGCCAGGGCCAGCAAGTTGCCGCCGCCCCGCGCGCCAGATTCCAAGGCCGCGAGCTTAGTATCGACTTCAGCCTGGTCGCGCTCGGCCTTGAGCTGCTTCAGTTTTTCCAGCTGCTGGGTGCGCACGAAGGCGTTGTCCACCTTCATGGTGGCGATCTGGTCGGTCCCTTCCGGGCGGTAGCGGTTCACGCCAACCAGAACCTGGGCGCCGCTATCGATCCGCGCCTGGGTCTTGGCCGCCGCCTCCTCGATGCGCAGCTTGGGCAGGCCCTGTTCGATCGCCTTGGCCATGCCGCCCAGGGCCTCGACTTCCTCGATGTGGGCCATGGCCCGCGCCGCCAGATCCGCCGTCAGCCGCTCGACATAGTAGGAGCCGCCCCAGGGATCGATGGTCCGCGTCTGACCGCACTCGTTCATCAGCACAAGCTGGGTGTTGCGGGCGATGCGGGCGGAGAAATTCGTCGGCAAGGCAATGGCTTCGTCCAGGGAGTTGGTGTGCAGGCTCTGGGTCTGGCCGTTCACCGCCGCCATGGCCTCGACGCAGGTGCGGGCGACGTTGTTGAACACGTCCGTCGCCGCCAGCGACCAGCCACTGGTCTGGGTGTGGGCGCGCAAGGAGAGGGAGCGCGAGTCCTTCGGATCGAAGTTCCGCTTCATCAGCGTCGCCCAGATCAGTCGTCCGGCCCGCTGCTTGGCCACCTCCATGAAGAAGTTCATGCCGGCGTTCCAGAAGAAGGACAGCCGTGGGGCGAAGGCATCGACATCCATCCCGGCCGCCATGCCCGCGCGAACGTAATCGATGCCATCGGCCAGCGTGTAGGCCAGCTCCAGGTCCAGCGACGCGCCGGCCTCCTGCAGGTGGTAGCCCGAGATCGAGATGGAGTTGAACTTCGGCATCTCCTTGGCCGTGTAGGCGAAGATGTCCGAGATGATCCGCATCGAGGGCGCCGGCGGGTAAATGTAGGTGTTGCGGACCATGAACTCCTTCAGGATGTCGTTCTGGATCGTTCCTGAAAGCTTGGCCGGCGCGACGCCCTGCTCTTCCGCCGCGACGATGTAGAGGGCCAGGATCGGCAGCACCGCGCCGTTCATGGTCATCGACACGCTCATCTCGTCGAGCGGGATGCCCGAAAAGAGCGTGCGCATGTCGAGGATGGAGTCGATGGCCACGCCGGCCATGCCGACGTCGCCCGTCACCCGTTCGTGGTCGGAGTCATAGCCCCGGTGGGTGGCGAGATCGAAGGCCACCGACAGACCTTTCTGACCCGCCGCGAGGTTGCGGCGGTAGAAGGCGTTGGACTCCTCGGCCGTGGAGAAGCCCGCGTACTGGCGGATGGTCCACGGGTTGGTGGTGTACATGGTCGGATAGGGGCCGCGCAGGAAGGGCGCGAGGCCGGGATAGCCGGACGGATCGCCGAGACCGGCAACATCCGCCGGGCCATAGGCCGGCTTAATGGGGATGCCTTCGGGGGTTTCAGTCAAACCTTCCCCCTGAGGGGGAAGGAGGGCCCCGCTCGCGGAGCGGGTGGGAGGATGAGGGTTTAGGGACCTATCCGGAGAGGTTCTTACCCCCTCATCCTCCCACGCCTTCGGCGCGGGCCCCTCCTTCTCCCCACGGGAGAAGGTCAAGTTTGCGAAGTTCGGGAAGCTGGTCATGCGGCCACCTCGAACGGCTCGGCGAGGCGGACCGGTTTCAGCGGCGTGCACTGGCTATCCGGCCCCGGCAGGCGCGGCGACGGGCATTCCACCGCGAAGGCGGCGGCGTCCACGGTCTCGACCGGCGTCGGCGTCTTGTCGGTGCTCGGGAAGACGGTGACGCCGATGATCTTGTCGGTCTTGTCCGCGATCGCGGCGCGACGAGCTTCGAGCGAGTTGGCCACTTCAGCGGCGATCCGGCCGGAGCTCAGCGCCGCCAGAGGCCCACCGTCGGCCTCGATGGCCTGGAAGGCCGACCAGCCGGCGTGGGCCAGCTCGTCGGTCATGGCTTCGATGGCCCAGGCGCCGCCGGCCGGATCGACGACGCGGCCGAGGCCGGCTTCGTCCATCAGCACCAGCTGAGCGTTGCGGGACTGGCGGCGCGCCAGTTCACCCGCCTGGCCCAGGGCGTCGGTGAAGGTTCCGAGCAGGATGGCGTCCGCTCCACCGGCCGCGGCGCCGACGCCGGCGACGGTCAGGCGCAGCATGTTGGTCCAGGCGTCCATCTTCGCCAGCATCCGGCCCGACGATCTGGCCTCGATCACGGCGGGCGTGGTCACGCCGCAGGCCTCGGTGATCCGCGCCCAGATGGCCCGCGCGGCGCGCAGCTTGGCCATGGTCAGGAAGTAGTCGTGGTCGGCGGCGAACCCCAGCGTGATGCGGGCGAAGGCCTGCTCCATCGTGAGACCCGCGCGCACCAGCGCCTTGGCGTAGGCCACGGCGGCGGCGGCGGCGAAGCCCAGCTCGAGGGCCGCCTCACCGCCCGCTTCGTGGATCACCTTGCCGCTGGCGAGAAACAGGCTGGCGTTCGGATAGGTTTCGGCCAGTCGCGACGCCACAGTCGCTGACGAGATGATATGCGCTTCGAGCGGGCCCGGGCTGGCGCCGACCTCGGCCAGGGCGCTCAGCGGATCGAGGTGAAAAGCCAGCTTGGCGCCCGGGGAGGCCTTGGCCGCCGTGCTCAGCCAGTCGGCGGCCTTAGGACCCAGGAAGCCGGCGTCGAGCGCGATGGTCGCCAGTTCAGGCTCCACACCGTCCAACACCCGCGCCAAGCCATCAGCCGAGCCTAAGGCGACGCCGCGCTGGCCAGTGGGATCGATGCGCACGACGATGGACGCCGCGCCGCCCTCCAGGTCGCGCAGAGCCTCTGCATTGGCCGTGGCGGGGTCTGGATGGTTGATCAGCGTCCGCACGTCCCAGGGGCGGTCCGCATCGCGCGGGTTCATGGCCGGCGCCACCGCCGGCTCGATGTCGGCGGCGGTGTAAAGGAGCTTCACGTCCAGGCCATCGACACGGGACCGCGGCGTCGGCGCGCCCTTCAGGGTCTTCTCGACCAGGGCGGCCCAGGCGTCTCGCGTTGCGGCGGGAAAGTCGCTCATGCGAACTCGACCAGCACCTCGTCGGCGGCGACGCTGTCGCCGGCCTTGGCGGAGACGGTCTTGACCACCCCGTCATGCTCGGCGCGCAGGATGTTCTGCATCTTCATCGCCTCGATGATGCAGATCACCTCGCCCTCGCGGACCGTTTGACCTTCGATCACCTCGATCTGCACCACCAGCCCCGGCATGGGCGACAGGACGGACTTGGAGGTGTCGGCCTTCTTCTTCTCGGGCAGCCGCGCATGCATGTCGGCGGACAGGGGCGTCAGCACCAGCACGCGAGCCTTGGCCGCACGGTGGCGGATGACAAAGCCCTCGGCCGCCGGCTCCAGGGTGACCGTGAAGGGCTTGCCGTTCAACTCGGCGCGGAACAGCGCCTGGCCGGGCCGCCAGACCACCGACGAGAGTCGAAGGACCCGGGCGTCTTCGGACAAGACGACCTCAAGACCGCCATCGATATCGACCAGCGTCACCGGGCGGGTCTGCTTGCCGACCGCCACGACCCAGTCCGAGCGGGTCAGCGGGCCGGCCAGGCCGTCGCCGATCGTCCGCGCACGGGCGGCCAGGGTGCGGTGCATGTAGGCGCCGGTCGCCGTCAGTACGTCGAGCTGGAAATCGGTCGGCGTCGTGCCGCCAAACCCGTCCGGAAACTCTTCCGGGATGTAGGCCGTCGAGATCGCCCCCGACTGGAAGCGGGCCTGATCCATCACCGCCGCCAGGAACGGCAGGTTGGTGGCGACGCCCTCGATGTGGAAGTCCTCCAGCACCCGGCCCATGCCCGCGATGGCCCCCGCGCGCGTCGGGGCCCAGGTGCAGAGCTTGGAGATCATCGGGTCATAGAACATCGAGATCTCGTCGCCCTCGCGGACCCCGGCGTCGTTGCGGACGGTGTAGTCGCCCTGCACGCCTTCCGCTGGCGCCTCATAGCGAACCAGGCGGCCAATCGAGGGCAGGAATTTGCGGTAGGGGTCCTCGGCATAGATGCGGCTCTCCACAGCCCAGCCGTTGATCTTCAGATCGCCCTGCCCGAACGCCAGCTTCTCGCCGGCGGCGACCAGCATCATCTGTTCGACCAGATCGAGGCCCGTGATCAGTTCGGTGACCGGGTGTTCCACCTGCAGGCGGGTGTTCATTTCCAGGAAATAGAAGCTCTTGTCCTGGCCGGCGACGAACTCCACCGTGCCGGCGCTGTCGTAGCCAACCGCCTTGGCCAGGGCGACGGCCTGGGCGCCCATGGCGGCGCGGGTAGCTTCGTCCAGCAGGGGCGACGGCGCTTCCTCGATGACCTTCTGATTGCGGCGCTGGATCGAGCATTCCCGCTCGAACAGATAGACCAGGCCGCCGTGCTTATCGCCCAGCACCTGGATCTCGATATGGCGTGGGCTGACGATGAATTTCTCGATGAAGATGCGGTCGTCGCCGAACGCGCCCTTGGCCTCGGCGCGCACCGCCGGAAAGCCCTCCTCGACCTCCTTGCGGTCCCAGGCGACGCGGATGCCCTTGCCGCCGCCGCCGGCGGAGGCCTTGATCATCACCGGATAGCCGATCTCCTCGGAGATGCGGATGGCGTGGGCGGTATCGTCGATCTCGCCGATATGGCCGGGCACGCAGGAGACGCCGGCCTTCTCGGCGAACTTCTTGGACTGGATCTTGTCGCCCATGGCCCGGATCGCTTCCGGGTTCGGACCGATGAAGACGATGCCCCGCGCCGCGCAGGCGGCCGCGAACTCGGCGTTCTCGGACAGGAAGCCGAAGCCGGGGTGGATAGCCTGGGCGCCAGTCTGGTCGCAAGCGTCGAAGATCTTGTCGGCCAGCAGATAGGACTGGGCAGCCGGCGGCGGGCCGATGAACACCGCCTCGTCGGCCATTTCCACAGCCAGGCTGTCGGCGTCGGCCTCGGAATAGACCACCACCGTCTTCACCCCCAGACGGCGGCAGGTCTTGATGATGCGAACCGCGATTTCGCCCCGGTTTGCGATCAGAATCTTGGAGAACATGGAGCCCAAGGCCGCCTCAACGCTGCAAAACAACCCGTCTTTTCAGGTTCGCAGACGTTGTAAAGACCTCACGCCACGTCAGCCAGCCGCTTGTGACGGCTACTCGGCCGCGGCCCGCGCGCTGGAAGCGTCAGCAAGACGGCTCACCAGGGCCGCGTGCTGGTCCCAAAGGGCCTTGGGCAGATGCTCGGCGAACCGCTCGTAGAAGGGCGGGATCAGCGCGGCCTCTTCGGTCCAGACCTCGGTGTCCACTGACAGCAGGGTGTGCAGAGCCTCGTCCGAGATATCGAGGCCGCTGACGTCCAGCGAGCCCGGCGCCGGCAGATTGCCGATGGCGGTGGGCTTGGCCTCGGCCGTGCCTTCCAGCCGCTCGAAGATCCACTTCAGCACCCGGCTGTTGTCGCCATAGCCCGGCCACATGAACTTGCCCCGCGCGTCCTTGCGAAACCAGTTGACGAAATAGATGGCCGGCAGCTTGGCGCCCGCCCGCTGGCCCATCTCGAGCCAGTGGTTGAAATAGTCGCCCATGTTGTAGCCGCAGAAGGGCAGCATGGCGAAGGGGTCGCGGCGCAGCTCGCCCACCTTGCTCTCGGCCGCCGCCGTGCCCTCGGAGGCGACGTTGGAGGCCAGGAAGACGCCGTGGTTCCAGTCGAACGCTTCGGTGACCAGCGGGGTCGCGGTGGCTCTTCGGCCGCCGAACAGGATGGCGGAGATCGGCACGCCGGCCGGATCTTCCCACTCGTCGGCGATGATCGGGCACTGGTCGGCCGGCGCGGTGAAGCGCGCATTGGGGTGGGCGGCGGGTTCTGCAGACTCAGGCGTCCAGTCCCTGCCCTTCCAGTCGATCAGATGCGCCGGCGGCTCATCGGTCAGGCCTTCCCACCAGATATCGCCGTCGTCGGTCACGGCGACGTTGGTGAAGATGCAGTTGGAATGCAGGGCGTTGATCGCGTGGATGTTGGTGCCGTGGCCGGTGCCCGGCGCGACGCCGAAGAAGCCAGCTTCCGGGTTGATGGCGTAGAGGCGGCCGTCCTCGCCGAACCGCATCCAGCAGATGTCGTCGCCGATGGTCTCGGCCTTCCAGCCTCTGAGCGTCGGCTGCAGCATGGCCATGTTGGTCTTGCCGCAAGCGCTGGGGAAGGCGGCGGCGATATAGTGGGTCTTATTCTCCGGCGAGGTCAGCTTGAGGATCAGCATGTGCTCGGCGAGCCAGCCGTCGTCGCGGGCCATCACCGAGGCGATGCGCAGGGCCAGACACTTCTTGCCCAGGAGCGCATTGCCGCCGTAGCCGGAGCCATAGGACCAGATCTCCCGGCTCTCCGGGAAGTGGACGATGTATTTGATGTCGTTGCAGGGCCAGGCCACGTCCTTCTGGCCGGCCTTCAGCGGCGCGCCGACGGAATGCAGGGCGGGAACAAAAAAGCCGTCCTCTCCGAGCATGTCGAGGGCGGCTGTTCCCATCCGGGCCATGATGCGCATGGATACGACGACGTAGGCGCTGTCGGTAATCTCTACCCCCAGCGCGCTGATTTTGGAGCCGATCGGGCCCATGCAGAAGGGCACGACGTACAGGGTGCGGCCACGCATGCAGCCGGCGAACAGGCCGGTCAGGTCCGCGCGCATCTCATCGGGATCGAGCCAGTTGTTGGTCGGGCCGGCGTCGGCCGGGTCCTTGGAGCAGATAAAGGTGCGGCTCTCCACCCGCGCCACATCGCGCGGATCGGAGGAGGCGTAGAAGGAATTCGGCCTGAGGGTGGGGTTGAGCGGCTTCAGCGTGCCGGCGGCGACCAGTTCCTTGGTCAGCCGGTCCCATTCCGCGTCGGAGCCGTCACACCAATAGACCCGATCCGGCTGGGTCAGCTCGGCGACCTCGCGCACCCAGGCGATCAGTTTTCGGTGTTTCGTCGGGGCCCTGTCCAGGCCCTCGATGCTGGCGACTGCGGTCACGGATCTCCTCGACACCCTCTGACGTCAATCACGGACGCCCAGCAATACCAATTGCATGGCGGGTGGCGCCCCCGCAAGAACCGAGCAGGCCATGCCGCCGCAGACCCGGAAATGCGCCTTAAAAATCAATCACCACCACCAGATCACGTTCTAGATGTGCGGATATCATACCAAGGAGTCAGGCCGAATGCGGCACGGACTGGCAAAAGGCCGCCGCCGCGAATCGCCGTTCGTAGCTGACGCCGCCTCAGCTATCCGGGGCCTTGCTATTCGGGCAAGCGATCAAGGATGAAGGTCTTGGTTTGGTCGTGAACCGATACGTGTTCGGTGCTGCCGGCCATGGTGCACGTGCCGGTAAAGTCGATCCGGCTGTTATCTTCCTGGCTTCCGGCGTCGGGAACGACCTGCATGTCCAGCGCGCTGGCGCTCGGTACAAAGCAAATCGGCTTGTCCATCGGTCGATGGATGACACAGGCGGTCGTGCCTTTGTAGATCGCCTCCAGAAGCGTGTACATGTAGTCCGAGGTGCCGCCGCCCATCCCGTCGACGGCGACGGCCTTGTCCGCATAGGCGTTCCAGCGCCTGTACCCGCAAGCCCAGATCGTGATCGACTGGCTGTCACTCTTCAGGGCGTTGAACCCAGCCTCGGCGCCCAGCGCGCTAAAGCCGCCCAGGGTCTCTCCCCCTGCGAACCTTTCGACAGCGTCGCCGTTGGCGATCGCATAGCGGGCGGGGATGTGCGCCAACAACCGCTTGCTGACGGCCATCTTTTCGTAGGTGTTGAGCAGCGCCGTGCGCTGTGGGTCGCGCACCGGGTTTTTCTGATCGACCCAGTTGTCCTGGTAATGATATATCAGGGCCTCTCGCGCTGCTTGGCTGTTGATATTGTTGAGTTGTTCCTGACCGCCCTTGTCGCGCAGATAGTCGGTGGCGTACTGCACCGCCAGCGGAACATTGGCCCCGCGATGGGGCGTGTCGTATGAGAAATAGGATCTGATCTTCTCAGTGCGGCCCACCATGCTCTGCAGGGCATATTTCGCGATCAGGCCGCCCATGCTGAAGCCCACCACCTCGATAGAGGCCACCGTGGCATCGGACTGATACGCGCCGATGATCTTTGCGACGTAGTCCCCGTTCACAGCTACGCCGAGTGTTGTCTTGTGCGGCATCAGGACGACGAGTTCACGATTGCGCAGATCGGTGATCGAGGTCGCCAGGTCACGGGCGTTGATCAGATTCCAGAAATACTGGACGTTGTTGAGCTGCGTCTCGGCGTACGGATCGAACCCCCAGACAAAAAAGACGATCCTGCGCAAAGGGCGCGCATCCGCGGACAGCCAGGTCCAAAGCCTTGAATTTTCACGATCCTCTGTCTTTTGAGGCGTGCGCAGAGGAAGATCTGGCAGCGGTATTTTGCGAAATACGTAGCCCATGGGACCGCTCCTATTCAGCCGATTTCAAAGCGACACGCCGCGAGGCCAGGCGTGCTAGAGTTTTGATGCTGGAGGGCTTTCGGCGTCGGCGGGCCACACACCCGCGATCGACAGGCGTCGTCGAACAGCGCGATGGGGAAGATCAACGAACGCCGAAAGTCCCCGGCCTGGCGCCGCCGCCAGAAAATCCCGCAGCCGCTTCACGCGATCAGCGGGAACATAGTTGATCTTGAAGGCAGAAACGTCCGTGCCGCTTCCTGACACCGACGAACCCTTCGACGGGCGAACGACCTCATGGGATTCAACCGAGGTCTCCGGACGTCTGCGGTAACGCTCGACCATTTCCATCGAACCCTGAAGTCGCGCCTGGTGCAGCGGTGAACGCGCGGAGCCGAAGCCTACATCTTATGAGGGCGGCCGGCGCAAGATCACCGGAAGGTTTGAGACGGAAAGGCAAAAGATTAGGACGCTAAGGCAAACGAGAACCGCAGGGCGACGTGTCCGGTCTCGGTGGCGGACAAATGGGCGCGGCGCGGCTACTGGCCGTAATAGTGCAGCTTGAACGGCGGACCCCAAAAGACTTTTCCCAACCCACGCGCGGCGCGGTCGAAGGCGAAGGCGCGATCGCGCCTGCGGACGACGGCGGCCAGCAGGGCGACAAACCCATAGATCACCGTCTGTCCGACGCCGATCAGCATCCAGCGCCAAACCCCCGGCCAGTTGGGCGGGCTCGCCGCCGCGCACTGGCAGGTCGGGCCTTGGCCGTATCCATAGGCGCGGGAAAGGGCGTAGCGCAGCGTGAGCCGCTCCGGCGCGGGATCCTCCCAGACAAAGGCGTCGGGCGCCCAGGCGAACCGGGCGCCGGCGGCCTTCATGCCCTGAAACAGAAGGTCGTCCTCGCCACCGGTCTTGTTACGACGGTCGGAAAAGGGGCGCGTCGGATGCGGCAGCGCCCCACGCCGCACCAGGCTGTCGCCGCAACCGTAAGGATCGTCGATCAGACCAGCCTTCGCCGGCCCTAGCCGGGAGAAGAAATGTTCGAGATAAGCGCGGTGGCGCGTCAGCCCCCCCGGCGCCCTGCCCCGCACTGGACCGAACACCACATCGGCGCCGAAGGCGCGCTGGGTCTCCAGCAAGGCGGCCAACCAGTGCGGAGGCGCCTCCTCGTCGTCGTCGAGGAAGGCGATGAAGTCACCGCCGGCGGCTTCCAAGGCGGCGTTGCGGGCGTTGGCGACGCCGCTGCGCGGCTCGTGCACATAGACCACCGGAAACGGCGAGGTCTCGCTCAGCGCCTTCACATGGTCTCTGGCCGACGCGACCTTGTCGTTGTCCACCACCACCAGTTCGACCAAACAGTCGAGCCCCGTCTGCGCCAACGCCGACCGCGCGGCGAGCGCCAGCGGCCCTGGCCTGCGCTGGGTCGGGATGACGATGGAGACGGTCACGGCATTCACCATGGCGTAGTTCGTAACACCACGCCGGTTAGCGAATGCTTTTGACCCTCTGCCGGCGCCGGTTGCCCCGCTGAACTACACGATGTTCTTGGTATCAAAGCGCCCGGGAAGATTGAGGATCGGCGCAATCGCTCCAAATCGGCGTAGGCGTCCTCGGTTCTGAAAATATCGCACTCACTGTCACCAATATTTTTCGCAGGCACGGACGAAGGAGCGACCAGAAGCTTCGGCTACCTCGTCCCGAAGCGGGGCGCCGAGAAAATTCTCGCTTGAGTCAGCGCGAAAGACGGCTCGCACTTTTCGCAATTCATCGATACGCGCCTGACCTGTGAGTGGTTTTCCATCGCCTCCCAGACCTAGAAACCATCCCCGTGAGGTCTGGGCATTGGCCGAAGCTGCGTCCGCTGCCGCCCGCGCAAACGTGTCTGATATGCCTCGTTCCAGCTTGTCCAAATCGGCCGCCAAAACCTGACTGGACGAGGTGAATTTATGCGCGCGGGCGTATTCAGCGCGGATAGTGTTCCCGTACTGCTGCCTAGCCTGGACGAGATAAGGATCCTGTTCATTGCCGCGTGCGGTAACGCCAGCATCAAAGAGAGCGTCCTTAGCCGCCAAGATTCGGCCTCCTGCAGTGGAGGGGGAAGCTACGGGAGGGTCACGATCAGCGAAGCAGCCTTTGGTGTTCAAATGGAGGAATGCGGTAGCGGACAATGAGATAACGGCCACTAGGCCGGCAAAAACCTTAAAAGACGTCGCGGGGCTAACGGTGTTTGCAGCCATGTCGATCTCCGCGCCAGCCGGGACACGCATTAGTTTCGTGAACTGGAAAGTAGTGCGTGTCCCCGTTTCCCGAAAGTAGTGCGTGTCCCCGTTTCCGTGTCCCCGTTTCTGAGCGTTTCTGAGAGCGCCGTTCCGTCACAGACAGTCATGGAGTTTTTCGGGAAGCTTGGCTGAGAGCGAGCCATGGCATGGTGTCGCTTACTTGTCCGGATGACCTTGGGGCGCCCGCGGACGCTCTGGGATGGCAAGCAACCCGAACTGCGGCTGCCGACCAGCCGGAGACTTCGAGAACATGAGCTGGGTCAGGCAGGGTTGAACAAATCCGGATGGAAGGATCATTACGCTCCGCGCGCCATCTGGCGCTATGAACGTCGGATTGGCACGCCCACCGTCGGTGACTACGACTCTCCATGTCACGTCAGCCCAGCCAGCAGCCGCTGCTCCGGACACGAATGGCTCGGGCGGGCAGCGACTCTCCGCCGGAGGCGTCTTGAGAGCCAAATCAACCAACGCTAGGCTGTTCTCGAAAAGATCGAGGCGCCTCGGCCGAAGGCCCGGGATGAATTTTGCCGGGCCGTTGTTGATCGGCACGAAGCTCTCCCGAACCGATACCATCAAGGTCCAGCCCCCCGCGCCAGATATGATGGTAGTGTAGTCTGACGTTCGGGGGTCGTCATAAGACGTCGTCATCGGTGGGATGCCGAATAGCCGTTCGACCGACTCGACGCTGAGCGTGGAAGCACCTCCACCGAACAGCCGCATCATCCGAGCCTGAACTTCACCTATATCGTAGTTGCAGATGGCCGTCGGAGTAGGTCGAAGCTCCATTAGCGCCGGGCGGGGGGCGCCTATTTGGCAAGCCGCCGCTGCACCAGGGCTCGACCGTTCGACCGACATGCCGACATCAGATGACTTCGCCGGCAGGCCGAAGGCCCAGACAAGCACTATTCCTACAAGCGTGATCCAGCGCGTCATGTTGTCCAGCGTATCTCGCAGCTCATCCATAGCCCTAAGCTACTGAAATAGCGGCGAAAATCTAACCGTGGCGATTGCTATCTGATCGATAGCCGCTTCTCCAGAATCCTGAATTACGGTAACAGGATATCAATTGCATAATTAATCTAGCCCTCCGGCAGCGGCTACATCATCGCCTATATGAGCGGCTTCGTCACCGCCCAGATCATCTCGGGCTATTCCGGCTCGGCTCACACGGCCCTGCCGAGCGCGAGCACCGAAAATCTGTACCGGCGGGGGACCCAGGCGGAGCTGGACGAGATCGTCCAGACGCCGAACCTGGCCTCGTCATCGACCTTCGTCGATACGAGCGAGCTCTACGACGAGAATGGATATCTGTAGTCGGGGCACACTAGTTTCGCGAACTGGAAAGTAGTGTGCGTCCCCCCGGTTGTGAACTGCTGGCTGCGTCCGCGGCGGCCGGCGAAGGAGCGAGCGGGAGCCGCTTTTGCGCGGCAAGGCGACAGGCAGAAGCGGCGACGGCGAAATCAAGCACAGTCAGAACATAAAATGAACATTTACCCTTGACGACGCCGATTATCGTTCCTACTTTGTTCCCGCATGAACGCTATCACCGACATTGCCGACGCGGACGCCTCGCCCCTCGATGAGGGGATCGGGCGCTCGCAGGTGCGGCTGGATATCCTGGGCCGGGCGAACGGCGCGGGGCTGGTGCTGCTGGATGCGGTCGAGGCGCTGGCGCTGACGGCCGGCCGGCTGGTGAAGCAGCAGGCCGAGGATGACGGGCTTGATCTGGCGGTGGTGTCGGCGGTCAAGGACCTGTCGATGGCCTACAGCAAGCTGGTCCGGTCGGTGCGGCAGAACGTGCTGCTGGAAGAAAAGCTGGAGGCGATATTCCGCGACCGCGTGTCTGGAGTGGAAGACGTCCGGCGGGCGCGGGCGCTGAAACGCGCGGAGGCCGAAGCCGAGAAGGCCGCGGCGGACGAGGAAGCTGAGTATCAGCGGGTGTATGGCGCGGCGACCGCCCGCGAGGAAGCCGTCGGCGACCTGATGGAGCAGTCTATCTGGGCCCGTTACCAGGACGAGTCCGACCGGATGGAGGCGCTGCAGGCGGAATACACCGAATTGCTCGAAGAGGGCGCGGGCTACGAGGATTATGGCGACCGGCCGATCACCGAGACGGTGACCCGGCTGTGCAAGGCGCTGGACCTGGAGCC